>ENA-OSJC01000058-OSJC01000058.1-marine-metagenome-genome-assembly--contig:-NODE-58-length-107802-cov-14.805124_pt1 | contig 107802 bp, 103 predicted proteins | sample MGYA00237885_ERZ534234 | MGnify/ENA primary metagenome ERZ534234 (study PRJEB26413, sample SAMN06343907) | marine metagenome | isolation source: coastal waters | place: Atlantic Ocean: West Antarctic...
AAAATTATGCAACAACCAAATAAAATAACCCCAAAACGTCGCACCATTGTCGGCGACATAAGCGAAACTAAAAACATAACTGAGATGGAGAGCCCAAGAAAAATTAACTGTCTCTTAACAAAATGAAAGCTTGAAAGGTGCAGTTTTTCGGCCACTGCAGGACTTGCTCCAAACACAAGTACAATGCCAATAGTAATAAGGATAGCAATCGACATTAAAAGCCAACGGTCTACTGTCCACCACCATGTACTTATAATACTATTATCTATTCTTGAAAAACTGCTCATTTTTCCTTATTACCTTAATTTGAGTGTAGCAAGACCAATTAACGCCAGTAGGACTGCAATAATCCAGAAGCGAATAACAATAGTTGGTTCAGCCCAACCTTTTTTCTCATAATGATGATGAATAGGTGCCATCCTGAAGATACGTTTACCTGTAAGTTTAAACGATGCTACCTGAACAATCACCGAAAGGGTTTCAACCACAAAAAGACCGCCAACAATAGCTAATACTATTTCGTGTTTGGTAATAATGCCTACCGCACCAAGCGCACCCCCAAGCGAAAGACTACCAGTATCACCCATAAAGATCATAGCTGGCGGCGCGTTAAACCAAAGGAAGCCAAGTCCAGCACCAATGATGGCGGCTAGAAATACTGATAGCTCTCCGGTACCTGCAATATATGTTAGGTTCAAATAATCTGCATAGACAATATTACCTACGACATAAGCTATAATAGCAAATGTACCAGAAGCAATAATCACTGGCATGATCGCCAATCCATCTAAGCCATCGGTAAGGTTAACGCTATTAGAAGCGCCAACCAGCACGAACATGGCAAATGGTATCATCAACCAGCCAAGATCAAGAAAAACATTTTTAAGGAATGGCAAAGCTAGTTTATTACCGTACTCTGGACCAGCAGCATTAATGATAATAAAAACAGCAGCAGCAGAAATCACCAGTTCGAGTAGTAACTTTAATCGACCCGACATCCCTGCAGAGCTTGAATGAATAATTTTAGCATAATCATCAAGGAACCCAATAAACCCAAATCCGGTTGTTACCAACAAACAAGCCCATATATAATGATTATCAAGGTCAGCCCAAAGTAACGTACTCAAACTAAAGCCAAGTAAAATCAAAACTCCTCCCATTGTGGGCGTACCCTGCTTCGTCAGTAAGTGGCTTTCCGGACCATCCCTTCGAATGGGCTGACCTTCGGTTTGTTTATTTTTAAGCATAGAAATAATTTTAGGACCTAGTAAAAAACTTATTAAAAAAGCCGTAAATAACGATATGCCGGTCCTAAACGTTAAATAATTAACTACGTTTAAAAAGGTATATTCATCACTCATTGATATTAAAAGATGATACAGCATTATTTTTTTACTCTTTTTTCATTACCGACTTATCGTTTTTTTATCCTGATAGACATCAAGCTTTTGTAACATTTTTACTGTTGTTAACATTTTAAAGGCATTAGACCCTTTGATCATAATGATATCACCATTATTAACATCATTTAGAAGCGCTCGTTCCAGGGCTTTTTTATCATTAAAATAGTTAACATTTATCCTCGGGTATTGACCAACAACAAAATCCGCCAAATATTTCATATGTTTACCCACAAGAAATAATTGATTAACATCAGCATCATAAAGAATAGGACCAAGTTCACGGTGGAGTTTTGCGGCCTGCTCGCCAAGCTCGCCCATATCGGAAAGCACAGCAAATTTTCGCCCAAAGTCAACACTTTCACATTGCCCAAGTGTTTCTAGCGCAGCCCTCATGCTTGCTGGATTTGCATTATAGCTTTCGTCAATGACAAGAAATGAATTTTCATGAGAAATATCAAAAAAAATCCTTTCGCGGCGGCCACGTCCAGAAAGAGGTTGAAGTTCAGCAAGTCCTAGACCGCTCAAGCCAAGATCTCCGCCGACAGCATTAACTGCCCCAAGAACTGCAAGTGAATTCATAACCCAATGGTCACCAAGCATTCCAACTTTATAGCTCATAACCTTACCCAGAATATCTGCAATTACACAGGTACACTTATCGTGGAAAAAGTACCTTAGTGGCCTCACATCGGCCAATTCGCTATTTCCAAAGGAAATTATATTTTCAACACCAGCTTCTTCGGCCCTTACTTTCAAGCGATGAAAATGAAGATTATCACAATTGAGTATAGCAATACCTCCTTCATTCATACCCGTAAATATTTCTGCCTTAGCATCAACAATTTGCTCTATATTTTCAAAAAATTCGCTATGCGCAAGCTCAACGGTGGTAACAATTACTACGTCGGGCCGAACTAACTTTACTAGCTTTGCTATTTCACCTGAATGGTTCATTCCCATTTCAAAAATACCATATTCAATATCATAAGGCATTCGCGCCAACGATAACGGTACCCCCACCTCATTGTTATAACTCAGGACGCTAGCATGTGTTTTCTTGTGTCTCGACAACGCCGCCTTCAAAGCTTCTTTCGTACCAGTTTTTCCAACACTTCCTGTTACGGCAATAATTTTAGCATCAACGCGACCTCGACCCGCCTTACCAAGTATAATAAGGGCATCCATAACATCATTAACAATGATCAGTCTGTCCGCTGATATCCCCTCAATATTTTTATTAACTACTGCACAAACAGCGCCATTATCTAGCGCAGAACTTACATATTCATGACCATCAAAATTTGGGCCAGAAAGAGCAAAAAATAAATCACCACTTACGATGGATCTACTATCAATAGAAACACCATAGGAATTCCAACTCGTGGCAGTTTTAATACCATACAACTTCTCTAATTCCCGGGATGTCCAAAGCGGTATTAAACTCATTCAAGCAAGTCCTTTCTTATTTTCTGTCTCGGTATGTTTCAAAGCCAAAATAGTTGAACACACAACCGATACATCATCAAAATCGATTACATCATTACCAATTACTTGACCCTGCTCATGGCCCTTCCCTGCAATAAGTAAGATATCCCCAGGTTCAAGATCCCTAACTGTACTTTTGATTGCACCTAAACGTTCACCGGCATCGTGACCAGCCGGACACTCTTTTAAAATTTCGTTACGAATTGTAATAGGGTTTTCAGAACGTGGGTTATCATCAGTCACGTATACTTGATCTGCCAGCTTACAAGCTATTTTACCCATGATTTTACGTTTAGATTTATCCCTGTCACCGCCACACCCAAATATTACTTTCAACCTACCCTTAACATGCGGCCTAAGCGCTTTGAGTACAGTCCCAAGCGCATCCGGCGTATGTGCATAATCAACAAAAATATTTGCCCCATTGGGGTGACGGCCAGCTTTTTCCATTCGCCCACGGACAGGGAGAAGGTGTGGGAGTGCCTTCAATGCTTTGTCTGCGTTGCCGCCACAACCAATTACAAGGCCGACTGCCATTAAAGCATTGATGGCTTGAAAGTAACCAACAAGTGGAAGTGAAATTTCATAAATTTTTTCTTTATAGACCACAGTAATCTCCTGCCCCGTCAAAGATGTCCTTTGATTAAGCAGTCTAATATTGCTGTCAGCATGACCAACAGTGATAATTTCATGACTTCGAGAAACACAAATTTTTTGAACTTCATGGGCGAATGGACTATCTATATTGATGACTGCTGTTTTTGATGGCTTCAGCACTTCACTAAACAAGCGCTTTTTAGCATTGAAATATTCCACTTCTGTTTTGTGGTAATCTAGATGGTCATGGGTCAAATTAGTAAATGCCGCGGCCGAAATATTTAGTCTGTCCAACCTACGCTGGTCCAATCCATGGCTTGATGCTTCAAGTACCACGTGGTTAACACCTAAATCATAAAGCTCACTGAGTGATTGATGAACCACTATTGGATCGGGTGTTGTAAGCCCCGTATATTTTTGGTAGTTACTTGACTGAATACCGAGCGTTCCTAATGATGCAGCCCTAATATTAAGCTGATTCCATATTTGTTGGGTAAAAAGGGCGACTGATGTCTTACCATTTGTACCGGTGACAACAGCAATATTCTCAGGTTGTAAATTAAAAAATTTAGACGCAATCTGAGGAAATACTTGACTAGGACACTCATCAACTATCCAGACAACTTCATCACTATTTTTTTTATATTCAGGAATAGATAAAATTGCAGAAGCACCCGCATTAATTGCATCATCAATAAAGTCGGCACCATTAAAATTTAGACCAGGTAGTGCTATAAACAAATAGCCTGGCTTAACCTTTCTGCTATCTGCAGCTATACCACAAATTTCAATATCTACACCATTATGATCACTGTCTAGTAATTCACTAAGTTTCATTTTCTAGTTCCAGATACCAACATAAAATCTTCATATTCCACTTCATTTTGTTGCGTCGTCCCTATGCCCATTAATGGTCCTACGCGACTAATAATATTTCCTACCAATGGCGCTGCAGTCATACCAGCTGAAATAAGGTTAAATGTTTCCTCTATGCCCTGAGGCTCATCAAGCATGGCAAAAATTAGATATTTTGGCTCATTAATAGGAAAAACAGAGATGAAGGAAGAAATAACAGCTTTATCATCATATCCTCTTTTATTTTCAAACGGCTTGATCGCTGTTCCAGTCTTACCACCTATCAAATAGCCCTCCACTTTCGCCTTTTTTCCTGTACCAAACTCCACAGCCCAATGAAGTAAATTCCTCATTATCTCACTTGTTTTAGGTGAAATAACTTGTGTGGAGGCATTATCTGTCTGCGCGCGATAGGGTACTAAACTAAGAAGTCCGGCCGGAATACTATCTTTCCTGAGTAAGGTGGCAGGAGTAAGGCAACCTCCATTAACCATAGCGGCTACACCGCTTACTAAATGTAAGGGGGTTACCGCTATCCCGTGACCATAAGCAGTAGTAGCCAGTTCAGTTGGCCCCCACTGTTTTGGAAGTTGTGGGTTAGTTTTTTCAAAAATCTCAATTTTGGTTTTTTTGAATAACCCTAATTTTTCGAAAAATTCCTTTTGTGATGAAATACCAATGTCTTGAGCTATTTTTATAGTACCAATATTTGATGAATATACGAAAATTTCTGGCACACTTAGCCAGCGTTTCTTTGGATGGTCATCACGAATAGTAAATCCACCAACCCTCAGCGGATATGTAGCATCATAACCATCAACTTGCTTAATAACATTATTGTCGAGACCTGATGCAATAGTAAAAGTTTTAAAGCCTGAACCTAACTCGTAGGAACCTTGTGAAATTCTGTTAATCTCAATCTTAGACAGAGGCCCTTTTCCGTCATTTGGGTCAAAATCAGGTAACGATGAAAGAGCCAAAACTTCCCCGGTCGTAACGTCAAGAATGATTCCGGCTGCCCCAAGTGCTAAAAATTTTTCTTTATATAAAGAGAGTTCCTGATTAAGAATGTGTTGCAGCCTGATATCAATAGAAAGAATTATAGGTTCTTCTGATTTTGTAGGGTCTGACAATTCACTATCAAAGTAGGCCTCAATCCCTGAAAGAGGCTTATTATCAATATTTAGTGTACCAAGTACATGAGCAAGCAACCTGCCATGAGGATAAATTCTTTTTTCAGCATCCGAAGTCTCGAGGCCAGGGTCACCAATTTGCTTGACCGCGTAAAGCTGTTTCGGAGTTAATTTGCGTTTAATCCAGCTGTGATTAGATTTATTGCGCAAAACTTTCATGACATCACCATGAGTAAGTTCAGGAAAAATTGCCGCAATCTTTGTTGCAATTTCTTCAGGTGGTGACTTCAGGTTTCGCTTTGAAACAGCAAGTGATGGAGCCTTGAGGTTAGTAGCCAGAATAACCCCATTACGGTCAACAATATCCGCACGGGCCATCAATAAAGAACCATCAGAATTTCCTGTGCGGTAATAAGAAGAGCCATGCGCCTGAAAAATACCAATTGATATTAATTTCACTGCGAGTATTAAAAAGCCAATAGTAAACAAAACCATTACAAAAATCATACGGTTTCGAGCAACTTCAATTGCACCTTGATGTGTTCCCTCCATTCGCAAGTCAATTGGTTTCACTTATTTTTTCCCTATTTTTAATTACCTATTTTAATTATACTGCTCACATATAGACTTTTTAGACTGATACCTTCTTTCGATGCTTTCATTTCCTTTTCTTGCGCATTCGGCTCAATAAATCTCACCAAAGGAATGTTTTTATGATTTTTTAATTGTCCCTTTAGAACTGGTTTCTCACGGGGTAAAAGAAGTTGAAAATTATCAACAGGCCTACTTGCTAATTGAATATTATTACGCATTGTTAGCGATCCAACATTTAATGCTAATTGATCAGTTGTCGTTGCTGCCAGCACAAGATGTCGGCGACTAAGACGCTCAAGACGCGCAGGTCTTGAAAGATAAGACATTTCAGCCTTTAGAACCTTAATTTCTTCGCGATCCATTAATATTTTTGCCCGGATATCTCTCTTTTTCTCCTCTAGATTATAAGTTGCTTGTTTAAGGCTATAAACTGATACCGTAGAAATCATCACCGTTAAAATTGTAAATGCTGCAAATATTTTAATCATATTATTTCTCCTGTAACCAAGCAGGCGCAACAGTGCGCACCGCCGCTCTCATTTTTGCAGAGCGTGAACGAGAATTTATTATTATTTCATTTGTTGATGCTTTTTTTCCACCTCTAAAAATCATCTCAAAGGTCGGTTCAGATATATCAGTTTCACGAGTAGGCATATGACGTGAGCCTCTAGGAACATCTCCACTTTTAAGTTTAAAAAACTCTTTTACGATCCTATCCTCTAAGGAATGAAACGTTACAACACAAAGCCGTCCACCGGGGGCTAACATTCTTTCGGCTGCCTCCAAGCCTCTTTTTAATTCTCCGAGTTCATCATTGACATAAATTCTCAGCGCCTGAAATGTTCTCGTTGCACCATGAATTTGTCGCTTCCCTTTTTTATATTCAGGGCCGCCAACCGCTTTTTTTACTACCCTTGAGAGTTCAAGCGTGCGCTTAAAGCTTTTTTCTATTCGGGCTTCGACAATTGCTCGCGCCACTCGTCGCGATGCACGTTCTTCACCATAGCGGTAAATAATATTTGCCAGCTCTTCTTCGTCCATTTTATTGACTACATCAGCAGCTGTTTGACCCTCATGCCCCATCCGCATATCCAGTGGGCCGTCTCTCATAAATGAAAAACCTCTTTCAGCTTGATCAAGTTGCATAGAAGAAACACCAATATCAAGTACAATGCCATCTACGTATTTCACACCGTTTTCTTTAAGAATTTTTTCCATGTTTGAAAAGCAACCCTGAAGAAGTTGAAATTTTCCCTTAAATTCATTTTCAATAGGGCTAGCCGCATTAATCACCGTTGGATCACGGTCGATAGCCCATAACATAGAAGTCCCTTGCTCAAGTATCGCACGACTATATCCACCGGCACCGAAGGTCCCATCAATATATACCCCCTCGTTACTCGGCCTAAGGGCTTCAAGAACTTCATTAAGCATAACTGACGTATGGTTTAGAACATTTAAGTTTTGTTGGCCAAGAGAACTAAGATTCATCCTTAATTATCCTCTCAGTTTTATTTAATCTAAATCTTAAAAGATCCCTTTTCTCTTTAACTTTATGTCGCGCTATATCTAGCTCAAGTTTGAAAGCTCCCGGCTCCCATATTTGAAAAGTTTTACCCTTACCCGCGAATGTAGCAAAGTTCGTTATTCCTGCATAATCCATAAGCTCTTGAGGTAAAATAATGCGCCCGTTACCGTCAAAACACAACTCAGTAAGCCCCGACATGAGAGCAAGGCTAAATTCATCATGCTCGTCAGAATAAGGGGCAAACCCCTCAAGACTATCATTCACTTTTTCAATATGAAGAAGGTCACAGCATTCAATTGCCTCATGATTTACAGCCTGATACATAACAATAGATTTTTGGAAACCAGAAGGTAGTGAAGCACGAAATTGAGCAGGAACAGAGACCCGACCCTTCCCATCCACCTTGTTAGTATATTTCGACATAAATAACGGCATATTGTCGTCCAAAATATTATTAATAAAAAAATTAGCTTAATGAGGGTTATTTTCCCACTTTTATCCTTTAAATGGAATAACATGGGTTTTAATGCCCGTCAATGGAATTTAATATTCATTAAATGGCATTAATACCTCATTTATTTATCTCTATAAACTAATATTATCATTTATTTTCAATATTTTACGTCATGAATATAAGAATATTTTCACAGAAAAATACATAATGATAAAAAAGCTGTGAAATGGGTTTTAGTGAGTAAATCATGCTAAAATATTAAAATTATGCAACAAATCATAAGAATCGGAAAACATGAGAGACATGGTTTCAATAACCAACGATTAGTTGAAAAAGTAAATAATCTAATTAATAGACTAGTAACTATTTAAGATGATCATCAAAATATCTTTTTTGAGTTTCATAAACATGCCTTCGTCGCATTTTGTCTGCTCCCAGACGATGGGTTTGACCAGGATAAGCCATAAAATCAAACTGTATAGCACGCTGCTGCAGCTCATCAATTAACATACTAGTATGGTTAAAAAGAACATTATCGTCAGCTAATCCATGTAAAATGAGAAGTTTCCCCTTTAAGCCATTAATGTAGGGAAAAACGCTACTTTTTTTATATAAAGTCTCATTACTATTGCTGTGTCCAAGAAAACGTTCAGTATAATGGGTATCATAAAGTTTCCAGTCTGTTACTGGCGCTCCCGAAACCCCAACTTTAAAAATATCAGCAGCCTTAAACATACTCATTAGGACCATGTAGCCTCCATAGCTATGCCCCTGTATTGCAATTTTATTACCATCAATAAAATCAAGTGTTTTTAGGTAATTAGCGCCCACAACTTGATCTTCAACCTCTACCTCACCCAAATGACGGTAAAGCGCGCCCGCGAATTTAGTACCTTTGTTACTGGTGCCACGATTATCGAGTGTAAAAACAACATATCCGTCCTGTGCCCAAACCTGATGCAGGGGATTACCCCAAATATTTCTTACTAACTGTGATCCTGGTCCGCCATAAAGAGCAAATATTACTGGATATTTTTTACCGGATTCCATATTCTTTGGTTTATACATACGGTAATGTAACTCATCACCATGCTTATTATTTATTTTACCAAACTCAGGTTTAATATGCTGATTCAAATAAGCAGAATAAGGATGGTCATTATCAATTTTATTTTCCTCGATCCATAATTCTCGCTCACCACTTAGATTATGTATCGAGACTTGTGTAGGTTGATCGGTTGAAGAAAAGCGATCTATATAATTATTTCCTCCGTCCGGAAAGCTAATAGTATGCCAACCATTCCGCGTTGAAACCTTCTTTGGTTTTAATTGTTTATCGCTTATCAGTGGCACTTTATATAAATGTCTCTCTAGATAGTCGTCTGCGTTAGCTGAAAAATAAATTTCATTATCTGATAATTTTACTGAGCCATTTACAACCCACTCACCGTCAGTAAGTTGATTAATCAATTTACCATCTGATTTGTAATGATATATGTGATTAAATCCCGTTCGTTCTGATTGCCATAAAAACTCTTTACCATTTTTGATAAATTTCAAGCCATGGTTCAAATTAATCCACGTTTTAGAATGCTCAATAAGTATTGTTCTTTTTTTTAAGGTTTTAGCATCAGCATAAATGAGGTCCAGTCGGTTTTGATCTCGATTTTGAATTTGATAAAAAATACCACTACTATTGGGAATCCACGAAACACGTGGCAAATATATATCTTCATTGTCACCCAAATTAATCCATTTTGTTTGCCCTGATGCCACCTCCAAAATACCAAGTTTGACTGTAACATTATTAGTTCCAGCGCGAGGATATCTCTCCTTTAGAACCCTGAACCCATCGCGAATAACTTCGTAACGGCCGCGCTCATCAATATTTTTTTCATCAAATTGAATGTAGGCTATATATTTTTCATCGCCAGACCACCAATATCCAGTATCCCGATCCATTTCCTCCATGGCTACAAATTCTGCCACACCATTTTTGACGGTTGGTGATGAAGAAGAGGTCATCATTCGATGAACTTTGCTCTTTACATTTACAATGTGAATATTATTATTTTCAATATAAGATATATAGTTTCCCTGAGGAGAAAAACGACTATCCAACTCATATTTTTCATTATTAGTAAGACGATTAGTAGATTTACTTTTAAGAGAATACTCATAAAGATCGCCGCCCAATGGAAACAGTATTTTCTTTCCGTTCTTCGACCAAGAAAAATCAATAATTCCACGATTGGTTATTCTCATTCGTTCCCGACGGCCACGTTCTATTTCAGATAATTGCTCTTCTCCGCCTGTAATGTCAGCTGCCTTAACCAAAAGACGAGATATTTTATCAGCAACATTATATTCCCACAAATCAAGAACCCGTTCATCTCCTGCACTACTCCGCAAAAATGTCACACGCGCGCCGTCTGGAGAAAATTTAAGCCCACCTGGAACGGATCCGTTAAGATTATCATTTTCCGTAATTTGTTTAATTGTAAGACTAGCCGCCATCGCTGGAAGTAAAAATATACTTACAACCGTCAAAACAATCATCATATTCCGAAATAAGTACATTCTATATACCTTCTTATAATTTTTATGATTTTTAGAATGTTACCAATGAAGTTAAAGCAAATCCACAGAAAAGAATTTAGTACTAAACTAAAAAAGGTCAGATGGCCTATAAGCCGGGTTCTGTCCGGTGGTTGCCCACCTGTAAGACCATTCATCTAGGGCTATTGTTACCAACAGCCTCTTGCAATCAACCCGAACGACACTTCGAAAAAATAAGTGGCCAAAGCCAGTCGTTCCTATTCGATTTTGCACCCAGTGGGGTTTACCATGCCCTTTCTGTCACCAAAAAGGCGGTGCGCTCTTACCGCACCCTTTCACCCTTACCAGCCTCGGCTGGCGGTTTACTTTCTGTGGCACTTTCCCTGAAGTTACCTTCGCTGGTCGTTAACCAGCACTGCTCTTCCGTGGTGCCCGGACTTTCCTCTCCTGTATTCATAAAAATACAGCAGCGATCTTCCAGCCATCTGACAAGACCTTATTTACCCCAGAAGTATCTTTAAAAGCAAGATTTTAGTATTTGAATAGCTATTATCTAAATTAATAATCTTAGATATTTCTGAGTAAATTGTTTATTCTTAACTTCGATAAAACGTGTTTTCTAATAATACCTTTCCCAACCACATATCCATAGACCCCAATTTACTTAATACAGATAAAAGTATTAAAATATAAAAATTACTTTTTTTACTAGTATTAAGCTTAAATCTAAGGCAGATTGCTTTCATATTTTAACCAAAAAAATAGAATATTTTACATGACTAGAAATTCAAAGTTATTTACTGCTACAACCATAATTATATCTTTCCTTTTATTGAATGGATGTTCAGAAAAGCCTGCAGTTATTAAAAATGGTCCCGCAGGACCTAATACAGGTGATTTAATTGATTCCCTGCCAGAAGGTTTAATTGCAGACAAACAAAATGCACGTCACGGTGAAAATAATTTAAAGCCTAATATTAACTAATTTTTGTTCAACTAGAGACAAAAGCCGCCACATCGTTTCCTTATCTAACTGACCATCAATATTATCTTGTCTGAAATGTCGCTGAAACGCGGTGATAATTTCTGATGGATCCTTTCCAAAATCAACATCATAGCCGAAAGCTTTTAACTTTCTCAAAAAATCACTTAGATCTACTTTAATATCCACCTCTAATAAACTACTCTTTGGCCAGCTCCCCACACCATTCTGAGAAAGTTTTTTCCAGTCAAATAATTCGCCTGGATCAATTTTTCGACGCCACGCAACATCACTGTGACCCAAAACGTAGTGTGGCTTTATTTCATGCCTATCAATAATTTTCTGAGCCAAACTAACAACCTGGGTCATTTGAACTTCAGGGAAACCCTTATATATGCTTTCATAGCCCGCATAAGCATGCCCCGAATTAACAATTTCAATTCCTATCGAAATATCATTAATATCTTCGTCACCCTCCCATCTTGCAACACCGGCATGCCAAGCCCTTTTGTCTTCATTTACTAACTGATAAACCTCCCCATTCTCTTCAATTAGATAATGCGCACTTACTTTAGATTTTGGATCACAGAGTTTTTCAAGGGCATCAGCACCGTTAATCATTCCAGTATAATGCATAATAAGGTATTTTATTTTTGTTACAGATCGATTGTCAAAATTTGCTGAATTAAGCACCTTCATTAATTATTACTTTCAAATGTCTTTTTAACTGCCAATCACGATAATGAATAATACCAAGTCCCACTAGGGTAACCAACGCCCCTAAAATAAACTTAACGGATAAAGTCTCATCAAGAAAAATAACTGATCCAATTGTCGCGAATATAGGAACGCTAACCATAAATGGTGAGATGAGTGTCACTGGATAAAGCTTAAGTAAATAATTAATACCACCATACCCAACAATTGAAGCAAGTATGGACGTATATAGGACCATTAGAATTCCTATAATGTCTATATTAAAGATTTGTTCAACTTGACCACTTTCAAAGATTAGTGTCATAATTAGGAAAATAGGGACACTGAAAAAGGCAACCCAAGCCTGAGTTTGAAAAACATTAATCGACGCCATTTTTCGCATCATTATCACTCCGATTGAGTACATAGTTGTTGCCCCAATAACGATGACTATTACGATACCCTCTTCTAATATTTCAGGCTCAAGTGTAATAATTAGAACCCCAAGAAAAGAGATTAAAACACCAGAAGTTCGCCAGTAACTCATCCGTTCAAAAAGGAAAAAATGTGCCATAATAAGCGTGATAGGGATATTGAGTTGCACCACCACCGACATAGCAGAGACATGATTTGTCATATCCATAGCAAGGAACACAAGCGCAAACTGGAAACCACCAATTAAATTACCAAGTAAAAACAACTTAATCATCATTCCTGGAACAATTTTCAACCATGGGAGAAGTAAGAGAAAAACAAGACTAAAACGCAAGAACCCAAATAAATATGGATCCATTTGCATTAAGCCAATTTTCATTACAGTAAAATTAACACCCCAAATGGAACATATAATCAATGCAAATATACCGTGTCTTATTGACATAAAGCCCTACCTCTATTTAATACCACGCGCTTTGCAGATTTTATCGTAAGAGTTATTTACTATAGCCACCTTATTGGTAGCAACTTCAATAAGTTCCTCTGGCACCCCTTGTGCCATTAGAAGGTCTGGATGATGCTCTTTTATGAGCTTACGATAAGCTGACTTAACCTGCTTATCTGTTGCATCATAAGAAACTCCAAGAATAGTATATGGATCACTTTTTCCTGCCACCATATGACTTTCACTAATTCTAGAGAAATCAGATTCAGAAATCATAAAAATTTGAGCTACTTCATTAAGGTAATCCATTTCAGCTGGGTGCATGATACCATCAGCCATAGCAATATGGAAAAGAAGATCAACAATTTGTTCTAAAACGGCCGGTTGATTATAAAAATTTGAGTAAAGCTGATTAGCATAACCCTCATAGCCATCCATTTCCTTTTTGGCCTGGTCAAAAAGCCATGCTACACGCTTTGCATCATTCGGTGGAACACGGAAAGATTTTTTAAAAACGTTAATTTCTTCTCGAGTTACAATCCCATCTGCTTTGGCCATTTTTGCACATAGTGCTATAAACCCAGCTGCAAAAATTGCTTCCTGTTTTTGTGAATTAACAACCCCACTGGATGCCTTACCTGCAAAGTGAACAGCCGCTGCACCCATTAGACCACCGATCGGTCCCCCAACCATAAATCCTGCTGCGCCACCTAAAATGGTATTCCATATCGACATAAAAGATTCCCTAAATAATGAAATATTTTTAAATTTACCAAAGCTTAAAGACTTATAATAATCAAAAACAATAAGAAGTCACATATATAAAAATATTCCTTTTAAAAAAAATTAATGTTAATAAAATAATTATAGTTTAATAATATATTCAAATATTAGGCCTTGAGAAATTATTTAAATGTCGATAATTCAAAAAAATAATATGCTGAATAAAAAGAAGTGGAAATTCTGGATTGATAGAGGTGGAACCTTTACAGATGTAGTAGCACGTACACCCAGCGGTGATATTCAGACGTTAAAATTACTTTCTGACAATACTTTGCAATACGATGATGCTGCTATCGAGGCTATTAGGCGTCTCATGGGGACTAACAATGGAATAATAGATAATAGCAAAATAGAATTTGTTAAGATGGGCACAACTGTAGCAACTAACGCATTACTAGAACGTAAAGGTGAGAGAACTTTACTCGTAACAACTAAGGGATTTAAAGATGCTTTAAAAATTGGTTATCAGACTAGGCCTCGCCTTTTTGACCTTGAAGTAATTTTACCTGAACAGCTTTATGAAAAAGTAATTGAAATTGAGGAACGGATTAGTCCTATGGGGGAAGTGCTTACTCCACTAGACCTTTCTTCGGCTCACAAAGAAATGATAAGAGCTTATCAAAATGGCATTACAGCAATCGCAATCGTCACCATGCACGGATATAGGTACCCTATACACGAAAAAAAAATTGCCGCTCTAGCTGAAGATATAGGTTTTAAACAAATTTCAACTAGCCATCAAACAACACCTCTTATGAAATTTATTAGTCGAGGAGATACAACAGTTGTTGATGCTTATCTTAGTCCCATTCTACGCCGATATATTACAAAAATAGAAAATGAACTTGAAGGTGTTCCTATTTATTTTATGCAGTCAAATGGGGGGCTTACAAATGCAACCTACTTTAAAGGAAAGGATGCTATTCTTTCTGGTCCGGCTGGAGGTATTGTTGGCGCTGCCAAGACAGCTGCCCTATCTGGATATAATAAACTGATCTGTTTTGATATGGGTGGTACCTCAACCGATGTCAGTCATTATAACGGAGCTTTTGAGCGAACTTATGAAACAGTTTTAGCCGGCGTGAGCATGCGTACACCGATGATGAACATCCATACCGTTGCCGCTGGTGGAGGTTCTATTCTTCATTATGATGGCAGTCGCTTTAGGGTTGGGCCAGACAGTGCCGGTGCTGACCCCGGTCCTTGCTGTTATCGCAACGATGGGCCACTTACCGTAACTGATTGTAATTTATTGCTTGGTTATATTAACCCCAGTTATTTTCCTTCTACATTCGGTAAGACAGCCACTCAATCACTAGACATAAAATCAGTGAAAAAAGAATTTACAAAACTTTTAACTATAATAAATTCTCGTAATAATATTGAAGATATTGCCGAGGGTTTTCTTAAAGTAGCCATAGAGAATATGGCCACAGCGATTAAAAAAATATCAACTGAGAAAGGCTATGATGTCCGAAAGTATACTCTAGTAAGTTTTGGTGGAGCGGGAGGACAGCACGCATGTAAGGTTGCCGATAGACTTGGTATTAAAAAAATATTTTTACATCCATTTGCTGGTGTTCTGAGTGCTTTTGGCATGGGACTTGCGGATCATAGATCAATAACAGAACAGACTATCGAAAAACCATTATGTCCTAAACAGGAACCCAAATTAAAAACAATAAATACTGAACTAACTCAAAAGGTTCATTCAATTCTTCACAACCAAGGTGTCAAAAACATTAAAATCCAAAGCCATTTACATATAAAATATAGCGGAAGTGACAGTGCTATTGAAGTTCCACTTGCAAGCATTCCAATCATGAAACAACAATTTAAAGACTTTCATCAACAACAGTTTGGTTTTACCTCACAAGACAAAGAACTTATTATAGAAAAAATTCATGTTGAATCTTTTGGTGGTGGGGGCCGTGTGATGATTGATGCTGACCTGCCAAATGTAAAACATAAAATAGTTTACTCAAAAATCTATCGTAAAGGAAAATGGCAATCCGCAAAGGTAGTCCACCGCAACCAACTAAATAACAATATTGGAAAGCTTACTGGTCCTGCCATCATTCTAGAGGACCACGGTACAAATTATCTTGAAAAAGGTTGGAGTGCTTATAGTGATCAGGAATATAACCTTATTTTTGAGCGTAAAGAGGAACTTAATAGAACTCATGCCATAGGAACAGTTGCAGATCCTATTCAACTTGAAATATTTAATAATTTATTTATGTCCATCGCCGAACAAATGGGAGCTGTGCTTGAAAATGTTGCTCATTCGGTAAATATGAAAGAACGACTAGATTTCTCCTGTGCTATTTTTGATGTGGCGGGAAACCTAGTTGCCAATGCACCACATATGCCAGTCCACCTTGGTTCTATGAGCACTAGTATCAAAACGGTTATAAAAAGCCGATCTAAAACCATGAAAAAAGGTGACGTTTATATTCTTAATGATCCTTACAATGGCGGAACTCATCTGCCAGATATTACAGTAATTTCTCCTTGGTTTAATGAGAAAGAGGGAAAACCTCTTTATTATGTAGCAACCCGTGGGCACCATGCAGATATTGGCGGCATTACACCAGGTTCAATGCCACCAATGTCGCAGTACATTCAAGAAGAAGGTATCCTATTTGATGATTTTTTACTTGTTGAAGAAGGAATATTTAAAGAACGTGAACTAAGAAAAAAATTAAAATCATCCAAATTCCCTGCTCGCAATCCCAAGCAAAATATTGCTGACCTTAAAGGACAGATTGCTGCAAACGAAAAAGGGCTTTATGAATTAACAAATATTACTAAACAATATGGTACTGGTACAGTTAGCGCCTATATGGTTCATGTGCAAAATAATGCCGAAGAAGCAGTGCGTCGTGTCATTCATAAGCTCTCCGATGCAAGTTATGATTACCCACTTGATAATGGTGCCTATATTAGAGTTAAAGTTAGGGTAAATCAGGAGGAACGATCAGCTACAATCGATTTCACTGGTACCAGTGAAGAACTAAAAAGTAATTTTAATGCCCCACTTGCTATCTCCCATGCCGCTACGCTTTACGTATTCAGATGTTTGGTCGATGATGACATACCTCTTAACCAAGGTTGTTTGAAGCCAGTTAATATTATTGTACCTGAGGGGTCATTCTTAAACCCTAACCATCCTAGCGCTGTTGTTGCTGGTAATGTTGAAACATCTCAGGCAATTGTGAACACATTATTTCTAGCTTTTAACGTTATGGCTGCAGCGCAGGGAACAATGAATAATTTCACATTTGGCAATAGTGAAATTCAATACTATGAGACTATAGCTGGCGGAATGGGTGCAACTGCAAAAAATAATGGAGCGAGCGCAATACAAAGCCATATGACTAATAGTCGTCTTACCGACCCAGAAGTCCTTGAGTGGCGTTATCCCGTTCTAGTTAAAGAGTTTAAAATTCGCAAAAATAGTGGCGGGCAAGGTACCTTTTTTGGCGGAAACGGCGTTGAGCGTAGTATTCTCTTCTTAAAAGATATGCAGGCAGCCATTATTTCTAATAACCGAAATATTCCACCAAAAGGATTAAATGGTGGTGGGGATGCTTTATGCGGTGAAAATTTGTTAAAAAGAGCAAATGGAGAAAGTGAAGTACTTGCAAGTTCTCAGGAAGTGTCAGTAAGAAAAGGTGATATTTTTACCATTAAAACTCCTGGTGGTGGAGGTTATGGAAAATATTAAAATATCGGCTAGCCTAGAAAAAGAGCTTCCGTTCAATATAATTTAACAATGATTATTTAAAATAAAGTTTGTTAATATGGTTTGATTTTCCGTTGCATTATTTATTCAAAAAGGCCAAAGCCAGAACCCGCCACCAAGATCATCTTCACAGGTTTGTAATTGCGCAGCATAAGTTTTAGAATATCCATCAACTTTCTTTGCCACTCCCATCAGCCATTCTTTCTTTAGGAAAGTTTTGCGCTTAAAGCCACCATGACCTTCATGGTATGCTAAATATTGATTATAAGCATCCCACTTAGAAATACCGAGGGTACGTTGACTTATGTTAGTGTACCAGCCAATAAAGTCTGCTGCATCTTCAAAGTTGTCACGATCAGCCCCGCGATTACCCGTTTCTTCTCGGTACCAATCCCAGGTTCCGTCTAATACTTGTGCATAACCATAGGCAGATGACTTACGACCCCAGGGGATCACCCACATCAAATAATCACGGCCAGGCTTAGCATCTTGTTTAAAGCTACTTTCCTGCCTCATAATAGCAAGTTGAACATGAATGGGTGTACCATATTTTTCACGCACCTTTTTAGTTGCATTGTACCAACTACTTTTTTCATTAAAAATAGAACAGCTATTGGCAACATTTTTTGGCGGTACCGAAGCGCATCCTGAGATTGAAAGGATGATGGTCGCGATAATTACTTTTCTTCTCATAACAACTAAAGAATCAAATAAGATGATAAATGTCAAGCTAAAGCGAAACCTGGTTATAATAATGGTGAAGAAATTTTAATCATTGAGCAGCTTAGTATGTGGTGCAGTATTAACTTCTATTGCGTCTTCAACAGCCTCTTCTTCCTCCATTTGAATTTTTTCTATAACTTCTACTTTTGAAGTAATTTTACGAGAAGAGGTACTTATCAGGTCAATATCTTTTTCCGCTTGTCCAAAGTGTTTGCGAAGAGCAAATACTCGATCGTCAAGCCTTTCTACATCATCAATTAACGTAGTGACATGTTTCTGAATAATACCAGCCTGCTCACGCATTCGAGCATCCTTAAGCACTGCACGGACCGTATTCAAAGTAGCCATTAAAGTGGTAGGGCTTACAATCCAAACTTTAGCTCTGTATGATTTTTCCACAACATCACCAAAATTACTATGCAGCTCTGCATACACCGCTTCCGACGGTAGAAACATAAGCGCTGATTCTGCCGTTACGCCATTAATAATATATTTTTCTGAAATATCCTTCACATGCTTAAGAATATCCGCCTTGAACTGGCTTTGAGCTTTTCTTTTTTCAGCGTCATTATTCTCAGCATGAAGCCTGTGATAGCTCTCAAGTGGAAATTTAGCGTCAACAACAATTGAACCGGGTGGATTGGGAAGTTTAATCAGACAATCAGCTCGCTTACCATTTTCCATAGTTGCTTGAAACTCGTACGCATTTGGTGGCAAAATACTAGAAACTAGGTCATTCAGTTGCACTTCTCCAAAAGCTCCACGCGCTTGCTTATTAGAAAGAATTTCTTGCAGTCCAACCATTTGGCCAGAAAGATCCGTTATGTTTTTTTGTGCTTCGTCTATTACAGTCAGACGTTCTTTTAGTTTTTCAAGGCTTTCCCCGGTTTTTTCACGTGATTGTTCTATACTATCGCCAACTCGTTTGCTAACGGCGTCAAGACGCTCATGCATAGCCCGTTTAATTTCCTCCTGTCCGATTGCATGATTTTCACTCATAATCTTGATACGACTTTCAAGAACTGTATTTGCCTGTAAAATAGCAGATATTTGCGAGGTAGCGTTTTGGGCGGTGATCCGGCGCTCTGCACTATCCAGACGCGCTCGACTGCTCAATAGCCAAAGCACTCCTATTAAGAGTAATGCAACGACCCCTACAGCGATTAAAATAAACATATTCTGATCAATGACCACTAAACTTTGCTCCTTATACCCTTGACCTTGACATAAACACATATTACCTACCATTTGAAAGATTAAAAGGATAAGATAAAAAATTATGGCTATTTTACCGATTGTTAGAGTTCCAGACCCGCTGCTTAAAAAAATATCTAAGCCAGTTAATAAGGTCGACGATAAGCTTAGGTCATTCATGGATGACATGCTTGAAACTATGTATGATGCGCCAGGTATTGGTCTCGCCGCTGTACAAGTGGGAAAATTGCTGCGGATATTAGTAATAGATACAAGCCGAGGTGAAGAAGATCCCAATCCAAATTTTTATATAAATCCCAAAATCACATGGACGTCAAAAGATTTAAATATTTATAATGAAGGATGTCTCTCTGTTCCTGAGCAATATGCAGACATTGAGCGACCAGCTGAATGTAAGGTTGAATTTCTAGACTATAGTGGTGATGTTCAAGAAATTCATGCAACTGATCTCTTAGCAACTTGTATTCAACATGAAATGGATCATCTGAACGGGATTGTATTCATCGATTATCTGTCCAAATTAAAACGCGGTATATATGTGCGTAAAGTTAAAAAATATATTACAGAAAAAGATTAGGGGAAGTTAGATGCGTATCGCATTCATGGGAACACCTGATTTTTCCTTAAGCGCGCTTCAGGCTATCTTAAGCGCTGGGCATAATATTGTAGCCGTTTATAGTCAAATGCCTAGACCAGCAGGTCGCGGTAAAAAAGATCGTCAATCTCCCGTTCACGAATTCGCATCTAATCTTAATATACCTATTCATACGCCACTTAATTTTAAAAATATAAGTGAGGTTGAGGTCTTTAAAAAATTAAACCTAGACCTAGCAGTTGTGGTTGCCTACGGTCTTTTACTACCTCAAGAAATTCTTGATGCACCAAAATTTGGTTGCCTAAATATCCATGCTTCATTGCTGCCTCGCTGGCGGGGAGCCGCACCAATCCAACGAGCTATAATGGCAGGAGATCAGAAAACCGGCATCGGTATTATGCAGATGGAAGCTGGACTGGATACAGGTCCAATAATTTTACAGAAACCTCTCGCCATTGCAGAAAATGATACAGCCGGCTCTCTTCACGATAAACTTAGCACTCTTGGTGCAGAAACTATCACTGAAGCACTTTGTTGCCTTTCAGATTTAAGCGCGGTACCACAAAACAGTGACGGAGTTATCTACGCTGAAAAAATCAAAAAATCTGAAGCTCACATTGACTGGTCAAAACCTGCAAACGATCTTAAAAACCATATACACGGAATGTCCCCTTTTCCTGGCGCGTGGACAGAGTTTAACGGCGAACGGTTAAAAGTACTCAGTGTAGAAATTTCTGATCAGAGTGGACCGTCAGGTCAAATGATCTCCGCACCGCTTACCATCGCTTGTGGTAATAAATCACTAAATATCATACGTGCTCAGCGTGCGGGTAAAGGACCAATGAATATAGATGACCTAATGCGGGGGGTTCATATCAAATTAGGAGCTACATTCAAATGAGTGACCTTCATCGTTTTAAATTGACCGTTGAATATGACGGCAGTGATTATTGTGGATGGCAAAAGCAAGAAAATGTACCCTCAATTCAAAGTGAACTTGAAAAAGCAATATATAAATTTTGTCAAAATGAGTGTCGATTTCACGGTGCCGGACGTACCGATGCTGGGGTTCACGCCAAAGGCATGATTTCACATGTAGATATTCCTCGCACAATTGAAGCTTTTAAAGTTATGGACGGACTCAACTTTCACCTTAGAGGTATTCCCATTTCTATACTAAAGTCTGAAGCAGTAGATGATAATTTCCACGCAAGGTTTTCCGCTAAAAAAAGATATTATCGCTATCACATCATCAACCGCCGCGCCAAACTAAGTCTATTACGTGATAAAGCCTGGCATGTTAAAGAAGAATTAGACGAAGTGTCCATGCACGAAGCCGCAAAAATTCTTATCGGTAAGCATGACTTTACTACTTTTCGGAGTGTTCACTGTCAGTCTAAATCACCTCAAAAAACATTAGAAAAACTCAATGTAACAAGAGATGGGGAAAATATTTATATAGATACTTCTGCCATAAGCTACCTACATCATCAAGTCCGCTCAATGGTTGGTTGTCTTTATTATGTAGGTTGTGGAAAGTGGTCCAAAAAAAATCTTGAGGATGCACTAATAGCAAAGGATCGAAAGGCCCTTGGTTATAACGCACCGCCGGACGGACTTTATTTTATGAAGGTTGATTACTAGCGAGATTAAATAACATCTCAAATACTTCAGGGTCAAATACTTGTAAAATCAGCACCTGAAGTACTGCATTAAAAATATTTACAAATAGCAAAACCCCCACGGCTAAGAATGTGCTAATAGCTAGGGAGACTTTCAAAGTGTGCCAAACCACGTACAAGCCAAAATATACACTAAACATCAGCAAAATAACTCCTGTGACCTGACTTTCAGGTACCAGTAAGTTTAAGATAAGTCCCGCTACAATGAGAATATTATAAGTCACCGCATTGAGCCAGTTATAGGCAATGACCATCGGTACATAATTTGTATTTATTTTCATAAATTTTGTAAAGTAAAGCATGATGGTTGCCGTCAACGGTAAAGATACTAAAAAGTAAATAAATTTTGTCATAAGTGGCTGAGATAGCTCCGCTTGAGCACCGTAAATAAGTTCAAGTAAAAAGGCGGGAGTCATAACCGCAAGTGCCCAAAAACTTTTCCAAAATCCATCCGAAGATAAGTCGAAGTACTCCATCGACTGGGGTTTCATTTGCACAAGCTTCAAAGCACCTGCCATTGATTTCAATATATAATTTGGTAATGATATTTTATTATCGTTCGTCATTTTTATCTCTTAAATTCTATTGAAATTACTTACACATTCACCGCAGAGGTATTTTTTATATTCCTAAAACTATTTTTAGCAATGGAAGAGAACTATATCAAAATTAGCTCAATTAATCTAGTTCGGATAAAACCCTAGTCAACCACTGCGGTAAACTCTCCGTGATATAATCGATATTCTTATGTGTACGATCATTATCGGATCGCTGATCATCCGATGGCAACCATACAGTAGTCATACCAAGTTCAGCCGCTGGATTAAGGTTACCAGCAATATCCTCTACCATCACAGAAGCCTTCGGATCAATAGAAAATTTATCAATCATTTTATGATAACTTCTAATATCAGGCTTTGGTAAAAAATTAGCATCATGTATATCAAAAATATCTTTAAATTTTCCAGATAGGCCAATATGGGATAGAACTACCTTCGCATAGTCCGTAGAAGCATTGGTATATATAAATTTCTCTCCGGGAAGCCGGTCTAATGCCGCTACTAAAGTCTCATCAATTTCAAGAACACTAAAGTCAATATCATGCACAAATTTAAGATAGTCGTAAGGTTGAATTCCGTGCTCCGTCATTAAACCTCTCAGTGTTGTGCCATATGTTTTAAAAAAGCTCTTTTGACGCCGCCTTGCTTCTTCGAAAGAGACATTAAACATTTCCTGAATAAACAAACCCATTTTTTTATCTACTTGGGAAAATAAATCCGCTTGATAGGGATAAAGGGTGTTATCTAAATCAAATATCCAATATTTTATATTTTTCATGTCAGAGAGTTTGCGTATAGTTTTTTTCATTAATTTTTTATCACTTTGTGGATTAGTTAAATTAAAAGGTTTCATAACTAATGTTTCTTAATCATTATCCGATGGAACCTATTTAAGTTCCGCTCGAACTTCTATTTCATGATGCATATTTATAGGCAGAGATGTTACAGCTAATATAGTTCTGGCATGACTGCCAACATCGTAACCAAAAATTCTTACCAACATATCAGAGGATGTATCGGCAAGTATTTTCAAGTATGGGTAATCTCGCGGCGCTGGGGACAATGTGTTGACATGTATGATTTTACCAATTTTATTAAGGTCTCCACCCGCCGCATACTTAAGGCGGTTAATTGCTGAAATAACCGTAAGCTCCGTCGCATAAATTAAGTCATCCAAATTTGTATCATCCGTCACGAGACCAGTTATCCAAGTTCCATCCGGTCGTTGAGCTGCCGTCGAAGTAAGATAAATATCTTTATCAACAACCACGTAGGGTTGATAAGGACCAAAAACTTTAGATAAAGGTGGTAATTCACCGCCTTTAAAACCAAGCCTCACAAGCTCACTAGAAAGTCTACTTTCTAATGTATCGGAACTCTGAGCAAAGGATGCACTAATATTAATTGACAATATAGTTGCTAATATTATAAAGTTTATATTTTTTATCATTTTAAATAAGCGATAAGGTTGAGTTTAAAAGATTCATTATTTGGTGAAGCTACCAAACCAATAGCAAACCGAGAATGACTACCCACAACCTGTCCAAATACGCGTACCATTAGTGTTGAGCATTCATTTGATACAAGGGCATAATCAATATATTCAGGCTCACTCAAAGTCAGGTAGCGAATATTTGCTATTTTTCTAACGCGGCTAAGGTCGCCATCAGCAGCCTGTTTGATTACGTTTATTGCTCCTACGCAGGCTAACCTTGAAGCAACGAGAAGATCTTCCTGACTTACATTCGACGGGACACTACCTTTTAATGTAGTTCCATCAGGGCGCAGAGCTAAAACTTCTGCAGTATGAACAACCTTGTCCATGACAACATAGGGGTGATGGGAAATAGCTTCATTTTTTAGTTTCAGGTATTCTCCGTTATTAAAGCCAAGAGCCAAAAGTTCTTTTTTGTAATCGGCATCAATTGTTATTTTATCTTTATAACCTATGTCGTTATTTACGGCCTCAACCTGCGCTACTACTATCGGCTGAAATGAAACGATAACAGCGAGTATAACGAGTATAATTTGTAAAAATTTTATCATCATTTTTCCTCAAATACTTTCTTGGTAGTTTACAATTACTTGCAAAATTATTTTAGCAGGAGCTCACACCACAATTTTTATAACTATGAACTATGTTATTGTCATGCATTTTTTAGATTTCATCGCTACTAACATTCCACTTAACTAAGTTAGGTCAGCGACTAGACCCCTCAGTTCATCCAAACCATATTTTTTAACCGAACTTGTTATTAATATTTTTGGATGAGCAGCTACATTTTTGGCAATAGATTTTTGAGTATTAATAAGTGTTTTTTCCATCTCTGATATTTTAACTTTATCAGATTTAGTTAAAATTAGCTGGTAAGAAACTGCTGTTTTATCGAGCATCTCCATAAGTTCTTTGTCGCTATCTTTAAGGCCATGGCGGCCATCGACTAAAAGAAATACTCGGCGTAAATTAGGTCGCCCACGCAAGTACTCTCTCATAAGCCCCACCCAATCCTTTGCTATTTTTTTTGATACTTTTGCATAACCATAACCAGGAAGGTCAACTACGTAGAGACCATCATTTTTACGGTCCCCAAGAAAAAAAAAGTTTAGCTGCTGAGTTCTACCTGGCGTATTTGAAGTTCTAGCAAGATTATTACGACCCGTTAATGCATTTAAAAGGCTCGATTTTCCAACATTAGATCTACCAGCAAAAGCAACTTCAGTGGCGTCAGGGTCAGGAAGTTGAGTAAGCGACGCTGCACCGAGCAAAAATTCGCAAGGAGCACGAAAAAGAAGGCGCCCCCTCTCCGTATAAGCTAGTTGCACTTCTTGTGTTTTAATGTCCTCTGACAAGGGTCTAGCCTTCCTTCGCCGCAACCCTACGCATAATATACCATTGCTGGCAAATAGTTAGGATATTATTCCAAGTCCAGTAAATCACTAGGCCCACAGAAAAGCCCGCTAAAATAAATGTGAACATAATAGGCATCAAAGCAAATACCTTTTGCTGAATTGGATCAGTCATTGGCGGGTTAAGTTTTTGTTGTATGTACATAGTTACACCCATAAAAATTGGTAAAATCCCAATTGCTAAGAAACCTGTTGGCTCCCAAGGGATCAATCCGAAAAGGTTAGTAACCAGCATCGGATCTGGAGCGCTAAGATCTTTGATCCAACCAAAAAATGGTGCATGCCGCATATCAATGGTTACGTATAGAACTTTATAAAGAGAGAAGAAGATTGGGATTTGAATAAAGATTGGTAAGCAACTCGCTAGAGGATTTACTTTTTCTTCTTTATAGAGTGCCATTGTTTCCTGTTGCATTTTAGCTTTATCATCGCCATATTTTTCTTTTAGCTTTAACATTTTAGGTTGAAGTTTTTTCATTCTACCCATGCTTTCGTATTGCTTGTTAGCCATAGGAAACAATAGACCCTTAATCACCATCGTGAGAAGCAGTATGGCGACACCGAAGTTACCAACAATACCATAGAAGAAATGAAGACCTATATAAATTGGCTTAGTAATGAAATGAAACCAGCCCCAATCGATTGCGTAATCAAACATACGAACACCTTCGACCTCTGTATAATATTCAAGTAATTCAACTTCTTTTGCACCAGCAAAAAAACGTGACGTCCGCTCGGCAGTTGTGCCAGGAGCTATTGAGATACCACCAGTTGCAAAATTTACATGAAACTGGACGCCATTATTCTGAGTTGTCCTCGAAATATTAGTAGTAAAATTTTCACTTTGATTAGGGATAAGTGCCACAAGCCACTCTTTATCAGTAATGCCGACCCAACCGCCATCAGTTACTTCTTCAGTACCGTAAGTATCATCTTCAAGGTCCTCAAAGGTAATTTCTTCTTTACCTTCATTCCCAACGCGAAGTGGTCCTTCATGTAGAATAAAAAGACCCTGCCCCTCACCACCTTCACGATATACACGACCATAAGTTGCCATCGAAATAGTAACTAAGGTATTATTTTTTACCCGTTGTTTTACTGAAAACATATAATTTTGATCGAGGGATACTTCACGAGCAAAAATCAATCCCTCACCATTATCCCATGTAAAAATAACCGTATCATCAGTACCTAGGAACGATTTACTGGCTGACCATACCGAATCTACATCCGGCTTTTTACCATCACCAATCCAACCAAAATCAGCAAAGTAGGTGCCAAATGCATCAGAGGGATTAAGAAGAGTAACAATGTCACTCGTTGGGTCAACTGTTTCATGATAGTCCTTTAGGGCAAGATCATCAAAACGAAGGCCTTTTAAACTGATTGAACCACTAAGGCGTTCACTATCAATAACAACATTCTGCCTTCTATCAATAACTGAACTTCGATCAGCTGCCACCTCTTTAACCACCGGAGCAGCCATACCAGGAATAGTTCCACCACTTGAAGTCCTGGACATATCAGGAATACCTACAGTTTGACCTGAAGCTGAAACCTGTTCTATCGCCGTCAGATCTTGAGTTGGTGGGGAAGTATTAAAGAAATACTCCCAACCAAAAAGAATGATCATAGTAAGCACAATTGCCAATATAAAATTACGGTTATCTTCCATTATACTATCTCTAATTTTCGCCTAAAGTATCAGCATTACTATTACATTTATCCGACCCATTTTTATTTGGTACTGGGTCATAACCACTTTTACCCCAAGGATGACACCTTAGTATTCGTTTTACACCAAACCAGCCACCCTTAAACGGCCCATAAACCTCAATTGCCTCTATGGCGTAGGAAGAGCATGTTGGCAAATACCTACACTTTGGCCCAAACAAGGGTGAGAGGGTATACTTATAGATAGTGATCAATGCTTTCAAGAAATAACCCACCAACACGCTTAAATATTTAAAAAGAGAATAAATAGTTAATTTTTTCCCTTCATTTTCTTCGTTGGGTCTTCATGTAGTCTTTTTAACGCCCATTTTAAATCGCGAATCAATTCATTAAAGGGATAATTTATAATTTCCCGTCTAGCAATGATCACGTAATCATAACCTACATGAGCGAATTTCCCTAAAACCTGTCTTACGACCTCACGCATTCTTCTTTTAGCGCGACTTCGAATTACTGCATTGCCCACTCTTTTACTGGCCGTGTAGCCCACCCTTGATTCGTATATTTCATTATCAGGAATTGATTCAAACTGAACTATCATCGCCGGTGTAATCCACTTTCTTTGTCCTGCAGCCACACGAAGAAAATCACGTCTCTTTTTGATCTTATTAATTTTTAGTTCTTTTTTTTCAATAACTTGTGACATGAGAGAAATTCCACAAAAAAACCGGCCACTTGCAATAAGGACCGGCTTTCAAATTAGTTTCTAAATCACTTACCAACATTTTATGCTGATAGGCGTTTACGTCCTTTAGCACGGCGAGCAGCAAGAACACGTCTTCCACCAACTGTCGCTGAGCGCGAACGAAAACCGTGTCGGCGTTTACGAACTAGAACACTTGGTTGATATGTACGTTTCACTGGACTTCTCCAACTGCCTATAAGGCCATTAATTAATGTTAATTCGGGGCAAGCCCCTACTTACGCTTATGAAATCGGGTGTATAATAGGTATAATATTATAAGTCAATGCCCCTATCATCATAAAAGCAATAAACTTGTATCAAAAAAATCGTAAGAAATGAACTATTTGTAAACTAATTTTATTTCAATAGTTTCCTATAGTTCCCCAACCTTAATTCGGTTAAGTTAATAAAGTAAATTTAAAAAAAAGAAAGAAGTTTAAATGGATTTAAAACGTTACGTTCCCGCCGCTATACTTGCGGCTGGTCTATGTCTTGCAGTTTATTTTGATATTCATAAATTTCTTTCTTTAGAGGTAGTAAGCGATAATTATGGTGTTCTAAAAAACTATATAGCCAGCGACTATGTTTTGAGTTTATTACTTTTCTCTATCACCTATATTTTTATAGTAGCCTTTTCAATTCCTGGAGCATCTATTTTATCACTTTTGTTCGGAGCCTTACTTGGAACTTTAGTATCCGGCACTCTGATTGTTATATCCGCTACCATCGGGGCAACATTTATTTTTCTAGCAGCGAAATTCGCGCTGAAAGGTATTCTTAAGAGACGTGCTGGGCCGTGGCTTTTAAAAATGCACGCTGGCTTTAATGAAAATGCACTCAGCTACCTGCTATTTTTAAGACTTGTCCCCCTGTTTCCATTTTTTGTTGTTAATTTAGTGCCCGCGTTTATGAACGTGAGCCTCCGGCTCTATATCGGAACAACTTTTATTGGTATAATTCCTGGTACGTTTGTTTACGCCAGTATTGGAAATGGAATTGGATATATTTTAGAAAAAGGAGAAAATCCTGATCTTTCTATTCTAAGCTCAACACAAATTATTTTGCCACTGGCCGCACTAGGACTTCTTTCTCTGGTTCCTATTGTTTATAAAAAATTGAAAGGAAACCGTAAAGTATGAGTAAAATAATAATAGCAGATATTTGTGTTATCGGCGGCGGCAGTGGTGGGCTAAGTGTCGCGGCAGGTGCGGCACAGCTCGGCAAGAAGACCATACTTGTTGAAGGTGGAAAAATGGGTGGTGATTGCCTTAATTACGGATGCGTTCCATCAAAAGCTCTTCTTGCGGCAGGTAACGCAGCAAGTGCAGTAAAAAACGGTAGTGATTTTGGAATTACTGCCACCGGATCATTGATCGACTTTAATAAAGTTCATGATCACGTTCACGGCGTAATAGCTAGTATTGCCCCAAACGATTCAGTAGAGCGCTTTGAAGGACTTGGGGTTAACGTCATCACTGAATATGGATGTTTTATAAATAAAAATACACTAAAGGCTGGTGATAAAATCATTAAAGCAAAACGTTTTGTCATTGCTACAGGGTCATCACCAAGCACACCCCTAATACCAGGGTTATCCGAAACACCTTATCTTAATAACGAAAACATATTTAACTTAAAAAAAGCCCCAGAACACTTAATTGTTATTGGTGGCGGTTCCATCGGTCTCGAGATGGCTCAAGCATATAATAGACTAGGTTCAAAGGTGACAATAATAGCTCTTAATTTTATGGAGAATGAAGACCCGGAATTGGTAAAAATTCTCTTAGGAAGTTTAAGACAAGAGGGAATTAAACTTAAAGAAAAAGTTAATGTCAAAAGTATTTCCGGTGATGATAATCAAATCATAGTTACATTAGATAATGAAACTGTGACCGGCACCCATTTACTAATAGCAACTGGCCGAGAACCTAACTTAAAAAAGTTAAACTTAGATAATGCTAGCGTAGAATATACGCGGCATGGCATATCTGTAGGGTCAAATCTACGCACAAGCAATAAATCCATTTATGCAATTGGCGATGTCACAGGCGGCCCAGGGTTTACCCATAAAGCAGGGTACGATGCAGGCATCGTAATAAGACGCATAGCTTTTGGTATGTTTTGGACCAAAGCCAATTATAAAGCTCTGCCCCGTGCCACCTATACCTCGCCTGCGCTTGCAAGCGTAGGCTTAACAGAAAAAATTGCCCGAAAAAAATACGGCAATAAAGTGAAAGTTATTAGCTGGCCTTATAAAGAAAATGATAGGGCAAGGGCTACATGTGATGAAACCGGGTTAGTAAAAGTAATTGTAACCAAAAAAGGATATATTCTAGGCGCCTGTATTGTAGGCACATCGGCCGATGAGTTGCTCGCTATTTGGACAATGGCTATTTCACAAGGGCTAAAGATAGGATCTATAGCCAATCTCATCAGTCCTTATCCAACTTTAGGTGAAGTAAATAAACGTGCAGCATCAAGTTTCTATACGGAAACCCTTTTTAGCGACAAAACAAGAAAAATTGTAAAATTATTATCATATTTAGGTTAAAAAATAATGGCAGCTCTTTGTAATTAATGGAGCACTACTGAGCAACGTAACCTTCTCGACGTGGATCAGCACCGCCATCCAAAGTTCGGCCACCTTCATCATCATAAAGTAATTTAATGCCGTGTAAGCCACTCATTAGCATGACAGCCCTCACATCGTGGCCCATAGCCTTTAAAGGTTCGATAAGGGTTTCCGCTGCCGTGCCTTTTTCAACTAAAGCAGGGCCATTACGGCTTAGGATATGTGGCGCACTAATTGCCGACTGCATATCCATATCCCAATCAAGCGCATTGATTATGGTTTGAGTGACGTAATTTATAATACTTGCCCCACCCGGAGAACCTATTATCAGCACAGGTCTATTTTTATCATCAAAAACAATAGTTGGCGTTTGTGAACTCATCGGCCGTTTACCGCCCTGAACTCTATTGGCAACCAGCTTTCCATCTTCACCTACAGGGGTCAAAGAAAAGTCCGTCAACTCATTATTAAGCATAAAGCCTTCAACCATTAATCGACTTCCAAACATACTTTCCACAGTTGCCGTCATAGAGACTACATGGCCCCATTTATCAGTAATGCTAATGTGAGTTGTTGAGGGAATATCAAGGACATAGCCTTTATCATAATCAAGAGCTAATTTTGGTGAAGGGTTACCATATGGTGCTCTACCCATTGATGTTCCAGGCATTATCAACCTTGCACGCGATTTCAGATAGTCTGAGTTTATCATCCCCTGTACTGGAACATTAACAAAATCAGTATCACCAGTATATTGATTGCGATCAGCATACGCTAAACTTTCAGCCTCAAGAATTATATTATAGGCCTCTGCAGAATGAGGTTGCATTTTATCGATATCAAATTCATCAAGCATGCCAAGAGTTGCTATCATAGTGTGACCGCCAGATGATGGTGGTGGAATAGAACAAACTTTATAAACGTTATAATCACCACAAATAACATTACGTTCTTTAGCTTTATAATTTTCTAAATCGCTAAGTTCCATTATCCCAGGGTTATTAGGAGCATACCTAATGGCCTTCACAATTTTTTCAGCTATATCACCAGTATAAAAAGCAGAAATTCCTTCAACTGCTATACGCCTTAGCACTGCCCCTTGCTTTGGATTTTTGAGTAGATGACCAGCCTTCAGTGGCTCACCTTTTTGATCATAGAAATAATCTCTTGATGCAGGTACTAACTTCAACTTCTTGTCGATAGTGATATAATGCTCCATACGCTCAGAAACAACGAAACCTTCTTCAGCTAATTTAATTGCCGGCGCAAACACTTCCTTCCATGGAAGAATACCATGTTTTTCATGGGCCATTTTTAGCGCTGCTAATGCACCTGGAACACCAACAGAAAGCCCGCCGTAAACTGCATCTAATTTTACATTTCCTGGTATTTCCGTAACCGATTTAAAATGGTCTGGCGTTGCAGCCCTAGGGGCGGTTTCACGGCCATCATAAAAATTGAGTTGTTCTGTTGTAGCTTTATTGGGATCAAAATGTAAAAGAAACGCGCCTCCTCCAATCCCAGATGATTGCGGCTCAACAAGACTAAGTGTTGTTTCAACGGCTATAGCTGCATCTACAGCGCTACCACCGCGCCTTAAGATTTCAAGGCCCGCCTTAGCCGCATAAGGGTTGGCCGCAACCACCATTTGATTTTTAAATAAATCAGAACCCAAAGACAATTCCACCTGCTGCATGCGAGTAAGATCTAGGCTATTTGGGGCATCCGGCATAATTTTTTCTACCCGCCTCAAAAGAATATTAGTCAGCTGTCGTTCAACGACCGCTTGGTCATTATTCGCAATTTGATGTTCAATCATACGCAACTCACCGCGAAATTCATTGACCCGGGATTTTTCAATTTCTACACCTCGCCAATAAAGGGCTTTGTCCTCCTTAGCAGCCGCATTGAACATATCTAGAGCTTTAGCCATATTAAGTGCTTGATAAGGTAGGTCGCGTTCGATTTTATCAAGCATGACCCGAACATCTATGAGAAGTAACGGTGTCGCTGCATGGGGTGAGTTGGAAAGTATAGGCTCTGAGAAAATGTCAGTAACAATGACTTCATCCACAACATCATTATTTTTAGTTTCTGCTAGCTCAGTCCATAGTGGATCCGCAGTGAGTAGTGGCCAATCATCAGAATTAACGAACGAACAAGCAGTAAGTGCAGTAACAAATACAGCACATAAAATATTTTTCAAATTATTCTTAAATATGGACATTTTTTTCATATTAGACGTTATTTCCATTTTTTTCAATGACTGTTACTTTAAGAGTTTAGGCTATGGTATATTCAAGAACAACAGTGCTTGTTCTGTTATTTTCAAAAAAAACACTTATAATTATTAATTGAAGCTTGCAATCACACCCCGATATGAGTAGGTTTCACACGAAATTTGAATAATAAGCGCTTGTAGCTCAGCTGGATAGAGTACTTGACTACGAATCAAGGGGTCGGGGGTTCGAATCCTCCCAAGCGCACCATTCAAACACCTTAAGTAATTATTATATATAGTCTCATCTACTTAAATATATTACATCAATTATAACCGTCGATAGCGATTTCTATACATTTTAGTGTTTTTTTGCTATCTGATAATTCATTAGCCATTGTCATCGCTAATCTAGCTAAGAATAAACTTTCATTTTTTTTCCCTACTCGATCTATACTTTCAGCTAATTTTTCATAAAATATTTCGAGTTCATCAAACTTAATATCAGTCATTTATAATTTTCCCATTTGGATTTTTAGAGCTTTTAAAATTTCATCAACATCCAAGTCACGCCAGCGACCACCTACGTGATAGTCTGGTCGAAGAAGATAGAATGTACCTATTTTTGCATCTAATTTTTTGGCAAGATGAATGTTTAAATCAATAGGTTTTTGGGAATTTAAATGTATCAGAATAATCTGAAAATTAGGATCAAATAACTTACACAGCCTTTCAATGTCCGCTTGCCTTGGATCTTCACCAACATCCGAAAATATTATTCCGAAGAAACCTTTACCTGCGCGATCAAGGAGGTACTCCCCATCCTTAAGTTTTAAGTCAATACACAGATCGCCAAAGACGATACCACTATTAAATTTCTTTTCTTGTTCATTTACAAAAGTACTTAGATTTTCGCGGTATGTATAAGGGCTCATCTGGCGAGGGTTTGTAAATGGCTGAGCGAAGGTGTTCCTTTTAGCTAAGGACAGCACAGCTTCGCGAATTAAACGCCATCCGCGGCTGGGTGGTGCCATAAAGCGTGCGCTTTTGGTAGCGTTTTTAAATACGTCTAAAGTAGCCCCTCTGCGTTCATCTGAATATGTATCAAGAAGTGGTTCTGGTGCCATACTGTTAAGAACATAACCCAGTTTCCAACCTAAATTATAAGCGTCAGCTAAACCATTATTAAGTCCGCGCACACCAAAGATGGGGACAATATGGGCACTATCACCAACAAAAAATACAGAACCACTCCTATAGTTTTCCAAACAAAGTGTATTAGCGGAATAAATACTCCACCATTCCAAATCCCAATCTTCATGACAATCCAGTTCAATCAGGACTTTGGATACTGTATCTTTTATATTTTCTTCTTTAAGAACATCTTTTTCGGATTGACCTTCTTTAAGTTGCCAGTCAATACGCCAAATATCATCTGGTTGGCGATGAACTAGAACAGTTGCTCCAACATCTGATGTTGGCTCGAAAACAGCTATTCTTTCTGTTGGTTTTTTCATAGGAACACGAACATCGGCAATAGCGTAACGGCCTTCGAAATTTTCTCCCTTTAAACTAAGTCCTAAATTACTACGTGTGGTGCTTCGTGCGCCATCAGCGGCAAGTAAATATTTTGATAAAAGATCATAATTACCATTTTCGCATTCTACGCTTACGATTGTATGCTCATCCGTTTGCTTAACGTTCACAAGTTTTGAACCCCAGCGAATTTCAATTAATTCATTTTTTTCAGCAGCAGACCATAAAAACTGTTCTGTATATTGCTGCTGGATATTATACATTGGAAAATATTTTTCATCTTCTAAATTTGGCATCTCAAAAGAACAAATCTCCTCAGCACCATAGTAACATCGACCCTTCGTCCATTGCAGTGCCTTTTGGAGAAAACTTTCCTCGACGCCAATTTGTTCAAAAATATGCATACTTGATCGAGAAAGGCAAATTGCGCGACTACCGTCATTAAAGGTATTTTTTGCTTCTAATACTACCGACCGCACCCCATAGCGCGCCAATGATAAAGCTGCGGTTAGGCCAACTGGACCTGCACCGACAATAACTACAGGAATTTTTTTCTCAGTTTTATGAGATGACTTAAAGCTATCAAATTCTGGATATTTAAAATAAAGAGAACTTTGGTCGTTCCGACCTTCTGGGCGCATCTAATATTTTCCTTTCCTCAATTATTCAAGCACCTATATGCGTCCTAGTCAGTCATATAGGGAGCAATAAAAATGCCATAAACAAATATTATTCCAATAGCAATTGGGCATACATACCTTATGAGTATAAACCATATTTTATATACCTTCTCTGAGGAAAAATTCAATTCTTCCTTTGAGGCAGAGCTAGAAACAGCCCATCCAGCGAACAATGCTGTCAAAAACCCACTAAGAGGCAACAAAACTGCGTTTGTTAATTGATCCAAAGTATCCATAAGCAAGCGCCCCTCAAAAAGTTGTAGATTTTTGAGAGGTATCCAAGAATTAAACCACGTATCTTGGGTTAATGGAACTTGTGAGAGTGCATTTGCCATACCAACAAAAAATATAATACCTCCAACCATAAACACCGCAATCCAACGACGACGTGGATTTTTGGTTTTCCCCTCAAACCATGCAGCAGGAACAGCAAGAAGAGAAAACCCTGAAGTTAATGCAGCAAATAAAGCCATTAGAAAGAAAGCCAGACCAAACAATGCACCAAATGGCATTTGTTGAAAGGCTAGTGGAAGTGAAATAAACATTAGGCCTGGTCCCCCCGCAGGCTCAAGACCGAACTGAAAGACAATTGGAAATATGGCCATTCCAGCAAGTAAGGCAACTAAAGTATCTGCAGTCACGATTGTAACTGAAGCACTTTGAATATTTACTTTTTTACTTAAATAAGCTCCATAAGTAATGAGCATGGCGGAGCCAAGACTAACAGAGAAAAAAGCTTGACCAAGACCCGCTTGCAGGAGAGAGCCGTCTTTAATACCTGTTCCTAACGCTGAAAAGTCTGGTTTAAAAAGATAAGATAACGCGTCAGAAGCATTCCCTTGGAACAATGAAACTATACTTAAAATTATTAGCATCACAAAAAAGGATGGCATAAGCCATTTACTTACTACTTCTATGCCTCTTTGAATTCCTCTTCCCACCACAAACATAACTATTGAAATAAAGATCGTATGATAAATAATCATAGTTAATGGAGAGCTTAAAAGCTTTGAGAAAGATTGTTCAACATCATTTGGACTTAACCCTTTAAAGGCAGGCTCTGCGAGACCTAATAAACCAAAATCTTGTATATTGGTGACTAAACTACGACCAGCCTCCACAGCATAAAAAACAACCCAGCCTGCTACAACACTATAAAAACTGAGAATAACAGTGGAGGCAATGATGCCAAGTATTGCTAGTGACTGCCACCAACGACCCGCGCCCTCATCCTTAGCGAGCCTTTGGATAGAGTGAACTGCTGAACCGTATCCACCTCTTCGACCTAGAAATATTTCTGTTGATACTACAGGTAAACTTACAAACACTATACAAACAATATAAACTAAAATAAATGCAGCTCCTCCACTTTCGCCAGCCTGATATGGAAACCGCCAAAGGTTTCCTAAGCCTATAGAACCACCAATCGCTGCTAAAAGAAATCCTGCACGCGAAGACCATCCCCGCGTTAATTTTTTTTCTGGTGAAGCTGTCATTCTTTTCCCTGTATTTTAAGTTAATCTTTTTATAACTATCTTTCGCGTTTTAACAAACTTTAAAACTACCCCTCTGTTACTGACTGATTAATAGCGCCAACAGATTGATTTCTTCATTTGTTTTCGCCGTCGCTAATATGTAACGATCGGGGCGCAATAAAACTGCATTAACATTAAGGTCATCGAGAAAAGGAGTGATCGAAGGCTCAGATACTGCATCTATCGTTTTTCTGTTACCCTGCAAAGGTGGCATCGGAATACGCGTTATCAAAACGGGTTCGTATCCAATCAAATCATCCATTCGCTTATTTTCACTCAATTTTGGTTGACCAAATATTTTTCCCTGATGTGGTGAATTAGTTTTGCTAATGTTGGGTATGGAACTATCACCCAAACGAACTGAGAGTGAAGACATTTTAGCTTTTCCACTTTCCCGTTCTTTTGCCATGACCAGAGCCCCTTCACGGTCAAGAGAATTAATAAGTCCTCCTAGACGTATTGCAGCTTTGAGATATTGCTCCACATGCATATATCTTTCTTCTTGATAGCTATCCAGTATATCTGAACCTATTTTGTTCTGAATACTTAGAGCCAACTTCCAAGCTAAGTTTGATGCATCTCTTATTCCAGCACACATTCCCTGACCCATAAATGGCGGCATTAGATGGGCCGCATCTCCAGCTATAAGTATCCTGCCATCGCGCCATTTCTTTGCAATTTCTGATCGAAATGTATAAACAACCGATCGTTCTAATTCTGCATCTTCTTCAGAAATCCAGGGAGATAAAAAATCCCATACACGATTAGGCTTGGTCACATCCTCGCTAGTTTCATCATTAAGTAAAGTTATCTCCCAACGTCGACGGTTACCTGGACTTCGACAATATGTCATTGGTCGGTCTGGATTGCAAAATTGAATTGAATGATCCCCAAGCTCTGGTTTTTCTTTTTTCAAGAGCACATCAACAACTAACCAACGTTCACAAAACCCAAAATCTTCCATGTCACTTTTTATGGTTCTACGTACGAACGAATTTGCCCCGTCACAACCTACCAAATAAGAAGCCCTTACCTGACGTTCAGACTGATTTTTTCGATCAAAGTATGTTATCAATACCTCTGAATCAGTTTGCTCTAGTTTGGTAACCTCAGCTTCTGTAGCGGTAGTAACATTCTTTTTTTTCTCAAGGTTTTTTCGAAGCAATTTTTCGAGATCCGGTTGATGGAGGCGATAACTAGCATACCAATCGTGCATACTAATTTCCTGCTTTCTGGGCCAGTTCATCAATAAATTACCTTGTGGATCCAGAAAGCGCATCCCTGGGTTTACTCGAACCAACTTGCTCAACTCTTCGGCTATTCCAATTGATTGAAATACTCGCATCACCTCATCATCGAAATGAACAGCCCTGGGTAAATGATAAATGTTGGGTTCACGATCTAGCAATAAAACCTTAACGCCACAAATAGCCAGTAAGTTTGCCAATGTTGCGCCAGTCGGCCCATACCCAACGATGGCAACATCAAATTCAGAACGGAAGTTTCTATCAGAATTCATATTTTCTATTAAACCTAATTAGATATTACTTTTTTAAGTAACTATCATATAACCAAGGACAATCGATGACTGGCGGCGCTCTTCGGCCATCAGCAGCAGCCTTTAATCGCATATCACGAAACTTTGCACGCTCCTCTTCTTCCAAATAAAACCTCTCATGACCCCAAAAACTAGGACCATCAGTAGTCTGATGAGGTTCCCAGGTTGCTGGATCGATAACCCGGCCACCCCATCCGCTTTCAACAAAAAATCCTGATGGTGTATTGGCGTAATAACTGGTCATGTAATCATTAGTATGCCGCCCCAATGTATAGGCAATACGTCCTTCTTCTAATTGTGCTAAATCAAACCCTTGACCCACATCATCCAAGTTTTGATATTCTACCATAAAATGATGAAACCCTAGATTTCCTGAACCAACGATGGCAAAACTGTGATGCCGTCCATTAACATGGAAAAAATAAAGCGGTATAGGCTCAAGACCGTAGTCACTTACAGCAAAATTAAGAACGTCACGATAAAAGTTCATTAATACAGTAGCATCGCTAACATGCAATACAACATGCCCCATGCCAAAAGGTCCGGTTTTAAATCCATCTATAGGACGCCCTGAAACAAAAGGATCACTTGTAACCATTGGCTTCCAAACAAATTCAATTCGATTACCTGAAGGATCATGAAAGACGATTAAGTCTTTTACAAATCTACGATCAGCCAGTTCCCTTGAACCATGCTTGACAGGGTACCCAGCATCTTCTAACCGAGCAGCAAAATAATCTAAATCAGTGTAATTTTCCACCTCCCATCCAATAAAAGCCAAGGTTTCGCCAGGCTCATCTGATACGATAAGGCGCTGTTTATGATCGTCCATTCTGAACGCCATTGTTTTGCCCGCACGATCTACTTTCTGCATTCCGAGAAGTTTACCTGCAAAATCACTCCATTCATCATCTCTATCTGATCTAATTCCTAAGTAACCTAATGATTTAACTGCCATACCTTTATTTCTCCTGTAATTATTACAAGCTCCAACGTATCAATTTTATAAATTCTTATAAACCCAATATACATAATATTAGGTATTCTAGAAAATAAATCTGTCCTCTATTTTAGGGGACATACTGAGAAGTAGTTTTAAATTACCATTGGATTAATGGTATAGATACAAAGTGATATAATTTGAGGGGATTTTAAAGATGATAACACGTAGAAATTTTTCAAAAGGAATAGCCGCAGCGGGTGGTAGTCTATTATTAACTGCGGGAGATAAAAGTATTGCTAATCGTAATATAACCCAAGAAAAGAAAAAGAATGTTCTATTCATTGTGATGGATCAAGAAAGATCCTGGGCAACATTACCAAAAGGTTTAAAATTACCGGCCAGAGAAAATTTCGCGAAATCTGGTGTTTCGTTTGATCGATATAATATATCTTCGCTCTCATGTGGTCCCTCACGTTCTGTAATTTATACTGGTCACCATGTCCAAAAAACACGTTTATTTAATAATCCAGGGAAAGGTGATGGGGGCACTGACTTAATTCCGGAGGAAACCCCTACCCTAGGGCAACATTTTAAAAATTTGGGATATAAGACTGCCTATAAAGGAAAATGGCATCTTTCCTCAGTAAACAATGATAAATTACAAGATTATACTCGGGAACTTGAACCATTTGGTTTTGACGAATGGCAAGAGGGCCCAGACAGTGATGGCACCTTATACGAAGGAGCAAAGAAAGATGCATCAACATTGGCAGATGCAGTAAATTTCTTGGAGCGCCAGTCAAATAACGAAAATGCGGCACAACCCTGGTTTCTAGCTGTTAATTTTGTTAATCCTCATGATATTATGTGGTTAGATGCTAGTGGCAAACAAGCTGAAACGAGATTGAAGCCAGGTTTAGTTAGTAACATGGGACCAAAGCTGGATGAATATCCGTATAATCATGATTTTGGGTTTGATGTGCCGGATAATTTTAAAGATGATCTGACTAAAAAACCCGACGCGCAACGTTTGTTTATTGAGCAAGCACAATATTTTTATGGAATCCAAGATATGAGCGACCCCGAAGCATGTCGTCGCGTAATTAACTATTATGCTGCATGTCTCATAGATTCAGATAAGATTATACAAAATTTACTAGATAAAGTATCGGAATTAAAACTTGATCAAGATACCATCGTGATTTTAACTTCTGATCACGGTGAAATGGCAGGGGCACACGGACTTCGCCATAAAGGACCATTTATGTATCGAGAAAATCTGAATGTACCCCTTGTTATTCGTCACCCTGAAGGAAAAGTCGGTATAACAGATCCTACATTGTTCAGCTCATTAGATATTGTACCAACACTTTTGGGGTTAGTTGGAGATGATGGTTATAAATTGACATCTGATTTGAGGGGTGTTGACCAAAGTAGCCACGTTATTAATAAAGGTGAAGTGAGTAACAGGAGTGCTATTCTTGTTAATTTTTCGAATACTACACAAGGAAATCCAAAATTAGATAAAATGAGATTAACCTCTAAACCAGGAACTAAATTTAGTTTTCCTGATGATTTTGTTCAGTTCGAAGAACGAATTATGGGTAGAGGTATTATAACAAAACGCTATAAATTTTCACGTTGGTTTAGTCCCTCCGATCATCACCTTCCCAAAGATTGGTATACATTAATTGGTAGAAATGATTTGGAACTTTATGATACTCAAAATGATCCTCTTGAGTTGCATAATCTTGCTAACAACCTACAAAAAAATCGTAAAACTATCATGAAACTAAACTTCCAACTAAACCAGCTGGTCGAACGAGAAGTTGGGGATGATTTAGGTGCCCATTTGCCGGGGGATAAAAAATTATGGTCATCTGATGCATGACAAACTGCACTCTATGGTTATATATCCGTAAAATCGTAGTGTAATTTATATATTTTCAGTTTGGATTGTTAATTTTTTCTACAAAGTGCGAATAAGGCCGGCTTAGAGTTTATTCCTAGTTTTGAATAAGACCTCTTTCTATAAGTTGTGACGCTTGACGGTGCTATATTTAGATCACCCCCAATTCCTTCTGTGGTTAATCCTCTCATTATTCCTTCACAAACCTCACGCTCCCGGTCAGATAGTGTAGAAAGCGGACTTTTTAAATTTACTTCGCTTTTACTCGAATAATGAAGAAGTAAAAGGTGCATAATTATTCGCCAAAAAGCCTCCCTCAATTCAGGATTACTTCGTGAAAACTTTCCATTTTCATTATATCTATAGAAGTTTGCTATAAGCGTTTCCCCACGATCTTGAGCAATTATAGATATCTTATCAATCATCCCCGGTTGTTTAAAAAATGTTTGAATATACTCTTGGTTCATTTCCTCTTTGAGCTCATCGTATGTAAAAACCGCAAATCCATCCACTAGAGAGCTTCTATTAATATATTTTATTAGCGGATCGGCCTTGTAACCATAGCTTAAATATTCGTTTACTAATAATCGATCCCCCGCTTCTGTTCGGGGGTTGTAGGACAAATAACAAATAGGTAATTCACTTATATACGAGAAAACTGTGCATTGATCCGCCCGAACCACATCTTCAACAATATTCAAAAAGGTCTCAAAAAAATCTCTTTTGCCAATATGGGCCAGACAAGAAGCAAGTCTCTTAAAAAGACGTGAAGAATCTATATCTGTCATTAATTCTTCCAAAGACATTTTAGTTTTTTGTCACCTCTTAAAGGGGACATACAATAATATCCCAGTTGCTATACTTAATTACTATAATATGGTTAAATAAATATTGTAAAGAAGATAGGCAGGTACTCTCACCTGATCTCAATTATAACAATTAAATATTCAAAAGAGCAAAACATCGAAAATGAATACACATATTTATAAAGCAGGCTTATCAACTAACGAGATAAAAGAATTAGCTGGAGATCAACCGATCGCAAAACTTTCTTCTAATGAAAGTCCATTTGGACCCTCACCCTTGGCAATTACCGCCGCAGGTAATGAGTTATCTAACGCAAATATTTATCCGCCCCGAAACGACAATTCATTGAAGGTCGCTTTGGCACAATTTCATGGAAATGGACTAAGTTTAGACAATTTCTTTTCTGCCAACGGGGGTGTTGAGGTTATAAGTTTAATAGAAGATGCTCTAATCAAAAAAAACGAGCGAGCGATTGTTACTCCCCCTTGTTTTGGTGCTTATATTTCTTCTCTCACACAAAAGGGGGTGAAAATTGATAAGGTTCCTCTTTTAGATGAAACATTCGACGTAGATGTGGATGCAATTTTAAATGCAATAACTAAAACCACACGTTTAATTTATCTTTGTAATCCAAATAATCCGACAGGCACATATTTTGGTGATAGTGCGCTAAATACCATTCTTAACGGCTTACCTGATCACGTCACTCTCATCTACGATGAAGTATACTATCAATTTGCCACTCGTTTTAATCTTCCTGATGCACAAAAGCATGTACGAAATGGACGTAATATAGTTATTATACATAGTTTTTCTAAAGCCTACGGCTTAGCTGGAATGCGTATTGGTTACGGAATTGCTCCAAAGGATCTAGTAAAAAAAATTGAAACTAAAAAACGAAGTTTTCATATAAATGCAGCAAGCATGAGTGCTGCTATAGCTGCACTTCAAGATGAAGATCATTTAAAAAAGACCGTAGATAACAATACTACCGAAGTTCCTAAAATTACTGCTGCTATTAATAAAATGGGTTTAACTGTATCCCCCACCCAGGCTAATTTAATAATGTTTAAATGCCCAAAAGGAAAGACAGCAGAAAAAATAACTGCTTCACTACTAAGCCATGGCGTCATGGTCAGGCCTGCCTTTTTCCTACCTGATCATGTGCGGGTATCAGTGGGTAAACCAGATGAAAACCAAAAATTTTTAATTGCGCTGGCAAAACTAGTCTAAAAGAAAGGTTCTAAAATGAAAAGATTAACCGGGGGCGAAGCCGCCGTCAAAACTCTTAAGTTATTAGGTGTAAAAACTGTTTTTGGTTTGCCGGGCGTACAAAATGATTGGCTTTACAATGCTTTTTATGATCACCGCGAGGATTTTCGTATTATTCATACCAGGCATGAACAAGGTGCAGCTTATATGGGATTAGGCTATGCGTTAGCAACTGGAGAACCTACCGTTTTTAATGTTGTTCCGGGGCCCGGTCTTCTAAATGCTACTGCAGCTATGGCAACGGCTTATGCTTTAAATGCTAAATTAATGTGTTTATCTGGACAGATTCCTACTAAGGCGATTGGCAGAGATTTAGGTGTTCTTCACGAAATCAACAATCAAGATGCTATCATTAGCTCATTAACAAAATGGTCAGGCCGAGCGAACAGCCCTTCGCATATACCAAGTATGATACGTCAAGCATGGCAACAAATGGAGTCTGGTCGCCCGCGCCCTGTTGGATTAGAAATTCCAATGGATATTTTGGCCGCAACAGGAATGGTTGACCTTGAACCGAATATAGGTCAACCCTACAGCCCTCCAATAGACGAAGATGCGGTGATTGCTATAGCAAAGAAGCTTGGAAACGCTTCATCACCGATGATATTTGTGGGTAGCGGAGCACAAGGAGCTTCAGAACATGTTCGAGCAATTGCCGAAGCATTGCAAGCTCCTGTTGTAGGATACCGTACTGGCATGGGTGTAGTAGATGCTCGAAGTTACTTATCATTACACCAACCTGCAGCAAAAGAACTTTGGATGAAAGCTGACGTAATTCTAGCAATTGGAACTAATATGAGAGTTCCTATGCAAAAGTGGTTAAAAAAATATAAACCATCCATATTACGCATTGATGTTGACCCAACATCGCATGAAAAGTTTTCCACTCCAGATATTGCACTCACCGCGAGTGCGGAGCAAGCACTGCCAATACTTCGAAACCATCTTGAAATTCATAATAAAAAACGCGAATCCCGTGAGGAAGAACTTGAAAGTGTACGTGCAGCTTGGAAGAAAAAATGTTCGGTACTTGAACCTCAGTTAAGTTATCTAAAAATCATCCGGGAAGAGTTAGGAGAAGACGGCATTTTTGTAGATGAGCTCACTCAAATTGGTTTTGCTAGTCGCATTGCCTATCCCGTTTATAATCCAAGGACATATATTTCGACTGGATATATGGGAACACTCGGTTACGGTTTTCCAACAGCGCTCGGAGTTAAAGTGGGTAAGCCAGATGTTCCCGTAATATCTGTAACTGGGGATGGTGGGTTTATGTTTGGTGTTCAAGAACTGGCTAGCGCGGTACAACATAAAATCCCTCTAATCACTTTGCTTTTCAATAATAATAAATTTGGCAATGTGCAACAAATGCAAAAAAATGATTATGGTGGGCGTGTTATAGCTTCTGATTTGCATAATCCTGATTTTGTCAAAATGACTGAATCCTTCGGTGCGCAAGGTATTAGGGCAAATTCGTTTGAAGAAGTGCGTCAAGCGATACAACGTGGTAAGGAAGTCGATGTACCAACAGTAATTGAAATTCCAGTTGGTGATATGCCAAGCGTCGACCAGTTTCGTTAAGGAAAGGCTGTAATATGAAGAGTAATTCAATCATACCTCTCGATAGTGATATAGGAAAACAATTACACGAAGCCGCTAAATCTCAACGAGCAATATTTTTTGCCGGATTACCTGGGGCTGGAAAATCTTTATTTTTGCAACAACTAACTATCATGGCACATAATGAAGGTCGACGTATTCATCTGATGCGCTGGGATGGTGTGCGCGTTGCTTTTGAAACGCCTGAATTGCTCTCAAGGTATCCAGAAATTAACGGATTTACTGATCCCGCAATTCGAAAAGCCGTCGGGTTGTGGGCACGCAATGGTATGGCAGATTGGCACAATAATCATCCAGATGAAAAAGATATTTTGGTTGGTGAATTACAAATCGTAGGTAATAGGCTTGTTGAATTAGTACAACCTCTAGATGATCCGCTTGAACCTCTCCTGCGAAGCTCAAAGGTAAAGTTTTTTGTACCCGTGCCGTCAAAAAAAATTCGCACCCGTATTGAGGAACTAAGAACTGCATCAATTGCAAACCCTAAACATGAAAAAGAAACACGCGATGCGCCTATTAATGTGGTTCGTACAAACTGGCAAGAAGTATATCAATTGGCAGTGGAATTAGGAATTGCAGAGCCATATTCTGGTATACCAAACTATGAACCTAAAATTTATGAAGGTACTTATTCTCACCTTTTACAACATAGAAATTTTGAAATACTCAATATAAATACAATGTTTCCAGCAAAGAAATCTGTTTATGACTTTGATATTGAAATGCATGACTTATCTGCCAACAATTCGGAAGTGAAAAAAGCTTTTAATACAATTGAGGACCAGTATACAAAAGAAACATTAAAACAGGCAGTGGAGGGTTGGGGAAATGTCTAATTTGGCATATCAAGAAGCGGAAGCTCTCATTCTAGATTTTGGCAGCGTTATAACGCTCACAATGTTTGAGACGCATCATCTGTCAGAAAAGGAACTAGGTCTCCCGCAGGGAACACTCACCTGGATGGGGCCGTTTGATCCTGAAAGAGATAAACTTTGGACATCCATGCAGCGTGATGAAATCACCGAGCGCGAATATTGGATCACACGTTCGAAAGAAGTGGGTAATCTGCTGGGTGAAGACTGGAACCATATGTTTGATTTTATTTCTCGTGCAAGGGGAAATAATGTCGAAAAAATAATTCGACCTGAAATTATACAAATGATTAAACTTGTAAAGTCTTCTGGGAAAAAAATTGCTATTCTGTCTAACGAGTTAGATCTTTTCTTTGGTAAAGAAAATAGAGAAAGATTAGACTTTATGAAAGAATTTGACGTGATATGGGATGGAACTTATTATGATTTTTTAAAACCTGACGCTCGGGCTTATCAATCATGTTTAGAAAAACTTGGATTGGAGGCTGAAAAATGTGTTTTTGTAGATGATCAAAACCGTAATGTTCAGGGTGCTAAGGAAGTCGGCCTTCAAGCTATCCATTTAGATGTGAGAGAACCGCAAGTAGCTTTTAATAAAGCACTTGAGCGACTAAGAATTAATGTTCAACTGAAGCATGTAAAACCAAAAACAAGACCTAATCATCAAGGAGAAGAAACGTGAAATTGAATCAAGAAAATATAGATATTCTTCGTTCAAAACTAGTTCCGAAACAATCTAACTTCATCGGTAATAAGGACGTTATTCCGCTATCAGAAAAAGAATTAGAGGTTATTAGCCCTATTGACGGAAAAGTATTTAGCACCATCGCCGCCTCCTGTACTGAAGACGTGGATCACGCCGTAACTTTAGCTCGCAAAACATTTAATAGCGGTGTTTGGGCAGATATGCCTCCAAAAGAACGTAAAATCATTCTTCTAAAATGGGCAGATCTAATAGAATCTAATGCTTTGCGTATTGCCGTTCTTGGGGTGCGTGATAATGGTACAGAGATAAACATGGCTATTAAGGGTGAACCTAAAACTGCCGCCGATGTCATTAGATTTTATGCTGAAGCAATCGATAAAATTAATGGAGAAATAACTCCAACATCCCATGAAGTATTGTCTCTGATACAGAAAGAACCTGTTGGCGTAGTAGGGGTTATCTTACCATGGAATTTCCCTTTAATGGTAGGAACGTGGAAAATTGCTCCTGCATTAGCCGCAGGAAACAGTGTAGTATTAAAACCTTCAGAGGAGGCTTCACTAAGTCTAATAGAAGTTGCAAAACTAGCAGCTGACGCGGGTATGCCCTCAGGAGTACTAAATGTAATCACTGGAGAAGGTCACATCGTGGGTCAAGCACTCGCTACTCACATGGAAGTTGATGTTATAGCCTTTACTGGTTCAGGCTCTATTGGTCGCAAGTTATTGGAATATTCTGCTCGTTCGAATATGAAACGAGTTTATCTGGAACTTGGCGGAAAAAGCCCAAATATTGTATTTGCAGATGCACCGGACTTGGATCGTGCAGCACGTGATACCGCACAATCAATATTTCGAAACTCTGGACAAGTTTGTGTATCCGCATCACGCTTAATGATTGAAGAACCAATATATGAAGATTTTCTAAATGCTGTTGCTCAGCACGCTAGCTCTCTAGTCGTGGGTGACCCTCTTAATTTAAAAAATACCACTGGATCTATGGCAAATATCAACCAGCTTGAGAAAACGATAAATGCTGTAGTCAAGGCTAAGGAGCAAGGAGCTAGATTAGTAACTGGCGGCAGGAGACTTCACCGTGAAAGTGGAGGTTATTACCATGAGCCAACAATTTTTGCAGATGTAAAGAGTGAAATGGATATATCTCAGCAGGAAATTTTTGGTCCGGTATTGGCGGCCCGCTCCTTTAAATCTGAAGAGCAAGTTTATAATATTGCAAACGAAACTATTTACGGATTATCAAGCGTTATTTGGACTTCAAATATGTCACGCGCTCATAGATCTATAAAAGCTATTCGCTCTGGTACGGTTCAAGTTAATTGCTATTCTGGTGCCGATATTACAAGCCCTCTCGGTGGGCATAAACAATCAGGAAGTGGACATGATCGATCTCTTCATGCTTTTAATAAATATATTAACCTTAAATCAGCATGGATTAACATAGGTAGCTAACTTCTATCTTAGCAGATCACTTAATAGACCATAAAATCGGCTAATCATTTCCATTTCCAATGTTTACTACCTTGCAAAATAGCTTGGAGCAAGACAGCGTTACCAGTTATGTTATATATAGTGATTCCACCTAAGAAGGAACCACTAGCAATAGCCTCAACACCTTTATCATTAAACTTTGCTGCGGCGTCAACCTGCCCATTAAAATCCCAACCTTTATTAATAAACTGGTCAAACATAGCGCGCTTATGAAAAATAATTATAGTACTATAGTCCTTAATCCCGAGCCCCATACCGATACCACCAGTCGCCATCTTCATATAAATATCTTTGCTTGATTTAGCGTCATAAGCAATACCCTTGCCGCTTCCAGCGGCAAGAAAAATATAATTAGTTATTTGATTTTTAAAGACAGCATATCCTTCTGCATCAGCAATAAGATTTCGTGTTTCCGGGTTATTGGCGTAAAGAACCATAAGTACCTCTTGACGCATTTTCTGCATCTCTCTCATGTCCATATCCGACAATTCAGCGTTTGCAGTGAAGGGAAGAATGAACATAAAAAAAGAAGTTATTATTTTTTTAAACATTTTAAGGTCCTATTAAAGGTTTCACATACTGTAACAAGTATTGATCTGTTTTCAAACTTATTGATATTTATTTCAGCGAAAGCTTTACTACTAGACCCCTTATCACCCAGTCATTTTGAGAGGTTAAGTTTCTTAAAAGTGAGACTAACGACCTTATAGTTAAGGTATATTTTTTTACTTATTTTGGTTCCAAATTAAATGCAATGATCGTTCGCGGTACCTTAGTATCGCTCGGCGTAGCCTGATGCATCATCCAGGACGGAAATACAAAAACGTCCCCCTCTTCAACCTCTGGCGTGAAAACCTCATTAATATTTTTAAGGTCGTTCGGGTCAAGGAATGGCCTAAACACAGTCGTAGCCCAGTGGACCTTTGGATCAAACTCTGCATAAAAGACACAGCTATATCCGATAGGCTGATGTCTATGTGCTGTATGTCCTACCTGATCAATATATTGCTGCGCCCATATATCTTGAAGTTTCGTATGAGTTCCATCAATTAGTGACCTAAGCTGTGGTTCTAAAAACCCATCCCATATAGCTTTACGCCATGGTTGATCCAACCCATAATCAGTATAAAATCCATCTCTCGGGCGATATGCTGGATCCTTTTGATCCTTTATCGTAGTTAAGAGGTCCTTCTTATGCTCATCCCATCCACTGGTTCTTATTACATGAACTGCTGTGGGAAAAATTTTTAGACTAGAAGATTTCATTTTATTCTCCAAATTTTTGCACTTAATAATTAAATATAAATACATTAAGCTTGCTGTGCAAGATTACTTATTCTAACCAAGCTAAAAAATTGGTGAACTAAGCCCGTTAAATTATTAAAATAATTAAGAAAAATTTATATATGAGAGTTTAAATAAACCAGGCTGACTTATTAAATATCACCTACTATATAAATTAATTATTCTAATACTATTTATAGCTGGTTAGCGTATTTTATGAGAGTTTATATTTTCATATTGATTAGACAAACTTCCCTCAATTAGATCAAACATCATATCAACATGTTCAGAGCTATCATTAAGACAGGGAATATAATCATATTTTTCACCTCCCGCTTCGATGAAATACTCTTTGTTTTCAATTTTGATTTCCTCAAGTGTTTCAAGACAATCAGCTGAGAAGCCCGGACATACAACTGCAACATTTTTTATATTTTGTTCTGGAAGAGATTTTAACGTTTTATCGGTGTAGGGCTGCAGCCATTTTTCCTTACCAAAACGTGATTGAAAGGTTGTTTTAATTTGATCATCTTTTAAAGCCAATTTTTTTTGAATAAGACGCGTTGTTTGAATACAGAAACAGTAATAAGGATCCCCTCGTTCAAGATATTTTTGAGGTATGCCGTGGTAAGAAAAAAGTAATAAGTCGGGCATCCCTTTAGTCTCTATATAGTTAGAAATAGAATTTGCTACTGCATTAATATAAGAAGGCATTATGTGGTACCCGCTAATGAATTTTAATTCAGGGACCCAACGAGAGTGTGTCAGTTCTTTGGCAAGTGCATCGAAGGTGGAACCATTTGTTGCCGCGCAATATTGAGGGTATAATGGCAGTACTACTATATTTCTAATATTTTTTTGGGTGAAGGATTGAAGTATACTTTTAATCGACGGATTGCCGTATCTCATAGCACAAGAAACAACAACTTTATTTTTTCCAAAGACTTGATCCGTTTTTTTTTGCAGAGCAGCCGCTTGACGCATTGTAATGTCAAGAAGAGGTGATCCGTCGTCTGTCCAAACTGTCTTATAGTTTTTAGCTGATGACCGTGACCTTAGTGGAACTATAACAAGATTCAAAATAAACCACCAAATCAACCGCGGTACTTCCACAACGCGGGGATCGCTTAAAAATTCTTTTAAATACCTTTTTAATGCTGAGGTTTCTGGTGCATCAGGCGTTCCTAAATTTGTTATAATCACGCCAGTTTTTGGCAATTCACCCTCGTGATTATAATTTTTTTGACCAGTAAACTTCATTTTTTCTTACTCTATTTTTTAGTTTTTATTATTAAAGCATAATCCCTTATCAAATAAATGGGTTATGTGCCCATTGAAGCAAAGCCTGACGTTGACGAGGCCTACACCAAAGATCACCTGGCTCACAGTTTGCCCTAACCTGACCAGCATGGCGAGAGAAATTTCTCCAACGCTTAATTTGCATTTGATCCATACCGCTATGGCGGCGCCCACGATAATAACGGCAATACCATTCGAACCATCCACGCGGATCATCCTCCATAATCCAACCTTTTTGACGCCACACGCCAAGGGGTTGACGGCTTTTTAAAGCAAAATGATTTAAGGAGGGATCAGGTATATCGCTTAAAATAGCATTTTCAAACCAATGGCTTGGATATTCGCCTTCACAGCTATTTAAATATTTACCTTCAAATACACCCATTGACAACATTTCTTTAGGAGTAAAATAAGGACTAAATCCATCCTCAAAATTTTTTCCCTCACCTTCAGTCAATTCATATTCATAATCCTCTTGCATAGGATTAATTACTTTTACGGTGCTACCTATTTCACTCATTTTAATTTCTCAATATATATTTTCATGGCATGAATTATAATTTTTTTTCTATTACACAGTGATCTAAATTTTTAAAACGCCAGTAGGCAAAGATACTATACGTAAGTTTAGTCCCTTGATAAATTAACGGTAGGCTCACGAACCATGCAAGGTATTTCCATCGGGCTAGGTGTTGCCAAATTAAAACAAAAGTATCAACACCTTTATAAATTTTTCCCTCTATATTTACAGCGTGCAGAATTTTTAGACTATCTAAATATTCAATATCGTATTTTTCTAACGTAGCAGTATGTTCACTAATTCCACACCAATTAAGAATGGCAGGAGAAGGTATTTTTTTATAATACTCAATTTCTCTGCAGCACAGAGGACATCTATCATCGTAAAATATTTTTATCATGGTTACACTTTAAAACCTTGTTTGACCAATATTTAAATAAAAAAAGCATGGCCCCGTTAAGGGCCATGCTAATTATGCTTTTCAGTAGTCAGGGAGTACTACCTCTAAGGCATAATAACTTTATCAATAACGTGAATAACGCCGTTACTTGTTTCAATATCTGCAGTTACAACATTAGCCCCGTCAACCATAACACCATTTGTAGCGTTAATATCGACTGTGCTGCCTTCTACGGTGTTTGGGCTCAGGATCTTACCGGCAATATCAGCAGACATAATTTTTCCAGATAATACGTGGTAAGTCAAAATTTTGACGAGTGTACCCTTGTTTTCTGGTTTAAGAAGATTTTCAACGGTACCTGAAGGCAAAGCTGCAAATGCTGCATCTGTTGGGGCAAATACTGTAAATGGGCCATCGCTTTTTAGGGTTTCAACAAGACCTGCAGCCTGAACTGCGGCTACAAGCGTGTTAAATGAACCTGCCGCGACAGCAGTATCAACGATATCACTTTTCATTTGAGAAAAAGTTGGTGTAATCATACTAAAGCTGATTGTGGCAATAGCTACAATTTGAAGAATAGTTTTACGGATCATGATTGATTTCCTGATAAATATGAATAAATTTTTTTTAGTCCAGCTCTATACGCAGTAACCTACCCAATGGATCAATATATTTTTAAATATAATAACTTTACGTCTTTTTTAAAATTATCAACATTAGTGGATTGTACTTTTTTACTTATATGAATTGAACAGGAGAAAGATTTTAAATGTTCTTATTGCTCCATAAGATATTAAACGGTATAAATGTTTTATTATTAATTTTAGTCAACGTCTTCTCTCGATCAGTTATATATGATCAAAGAAATTATCGATTGTCGTATATAATATGAAAAAATATTACCCTGTTCTTACTTACGCAGGAACCTTACCGTTTATTTTCTGTACCCTCTGTTTTATATTTAATATTCAAACTGTTCCAGTGTTAGGTCAGGTAAACCAAATTCTGGGTACTTACAGTATTATAATTTCTTCATTTATTGCGGGTAGCCATTGGGGAATACATTTAAATCTAAGTGATAAATGGGAAGTATATTTACCGATTTTTAGTAATATTAACGCTGTTTTTATTTGGATTAGTTTTATTATTTTTCCTTTTAAGGTATTGCTCATAATACTAGTAATTAGCTTTTTTGCTTTGTTATTAATAGACCTAAACCTTTTCAAAAAAGATCTTATCAGTCGTAAATATTTTCATACCCGCAGTTTAGTTACGCTTATAGTAACAACAAATCTTATTATTTCAGGAATTTATGCTTGACAAGTATTGCTATTATTGGGGCCGGACTATCTGGATTAACGGCGGCCAAAATATTGGAGGGCTATGCTAATATCACAATATTTGAGAAATCCAGAGGCGTAAGTGGCAGGATGTCCACTAGGCGGTCCGAGGCTTACTCTTTTGATCATGGGGCACAGTATTTTAAAGTTAAATCAGATGAGTTTAAAGAGTTTATAACTCCAATGATTTTAGACGGTACTATAAAGACTTGGGATGCACGTTTAGTAGAATTTAAAAACAGACAACTTACAGAAAGACAAAAATGGAAACAGAGCGATCCATATTACGTTGGTGTTCCAGGTATGAATTCTATCGCGAAGCACTTAGCAAAAGACTTATCAGTTTGTCTTAATGTGTGCGTAAAGACATTAAAGAAAAACAATAATAAATGGCAACTTAAAGATGGCTCCGACAAACCACTTGGAGAGTATGATTGGGTGATTTCAACTATTCCTCCAGAGCAAGCATTAAAAGTGCTGCCTGAATCAATTCCTTTTGTTGAAAAAATTAGTGATTTTAAAATGAAAAGCTGTTTTGCGTTAATGCTGGGTTTTAAAAAAATATTACCTCTTGAATTTGATGCCGCAGTGGTTCACGGAGAAGATATTAGCTGGATATCCGTTGATAGCTCCAAACCTGGAAGGAATAAAAATTTCAGTCTTTTAGTGCATTCTACTAATCAATGGGCAGATGAACATTTTGAGGATAATCGTGAACAGTTGATTGAGCTTCTTCGTAATCAGACTAGCAAAGTTATTAATTGTGATTTAAGTAATGCTACGCACCAAGTGATACACGGTTGGCGCTATGCTAATATTGAAAAACGAAGTGGTGAAACCCATTACCTTGATAATAATCAGAATATTGCTGTGTGTGGCGATTGGTTCATTCAAGGGCGAGTAGAATCAGCCTTTATCAGTGGGTTTGAAATGGCTACCAACTTATTAAATTCACTTAATTTAGGAGAAAAAAATGGTAAATAATATTGCAATTATTGGGAGTTCTGGGGCTATTGGAAGTGCCTTTACAAAACAATTATCCATCTTGCATCCTGAAGCAAAAATTCATGCTTTTTCGCGAGGAGTCCCAAAGGTAAGTAACGCAAATATTAAATACTATTCGATAGATTATAATGACGAAAACTCAATCAAAGCGTCTGCATTAATCGCATCAGATGAAATATTACTTGATATGATAATTATAGCTACTGGCGTATTGCATTATGACCAGGTTAAGCCAGAAAAAGGACTGAGAGATTTATCTGCTAAAAATTTTCAACTAATATTTGAAGCAAATACAATTCTACCCGCTCTTATTGCAAAGCATTTTATCCCAAGACTGAATAGAGACAAGCGGGTAGTATTTGCTGCACTTTCGGCTCGGGTAGGCAGCATCTCTGATAATCAACTTGGAGGCTGGTATGCCTATCGTGCATCAAAATCTGCGCTGAACATGGTAATTAAAAATACTGCGATTGAGTTTGCTAGGCGTAACAAGCAGGCTATTATTGTGGGATTGCATCCAGGAACAGTTGATAGTGACTTGTCTAAACCATTTCAAGGAAATGTAGCTGAAGGAAAGCTATTTACGCCTGATTTATCCGCACAAAAAATGATCTCTGTCTTAAAAAATTTAACACCCATAAGTAGCGGTAAATGCTACGCTTGGGATGGTCAGGAGATAGAACCTTAGACAATTTATTTATCCATTTATATTATTTGTTGATTTTTTTTAATGATGATCCTCCTATGATTTTCAATTTACATACAATCAGTTAATTCTCTCCAACCAATATGTGTAAAAGTAAAAATATAATAATTGTCTTCTGATTATAGATAAATTATAAATTTTAGAGGATATTGAGAGACCATGAAAGATATGATTTTAATAATTAATAATAAAGAATTTATTTAGGGGTTCGGCATGGAAAAAAAATATGTGCCTTCTTTTGCGCAGGCTTTAATATGCTTTGGTGGCATTATAATGATGGTCGTCGTGGGCCTCATCTACTTTGAGATTAACATACATGTAATTATGACTATTTGTATTGTTTGGACTTGCTGCAACATGGTCTTGCTTGGTTACGGATTTACAGAAATAAAACTTGCAATGTCAGAGGGAATAAAAAAAGGTCTCAGTGCTTTCTATATCTTTTTTCTAATTGGTCTGATCATAGCTGCCTTCATTGAGAGTGGTACCATAGCCAGTATTGTTTTCTATAGCCTAGATCTCATCCATCCCGCTGTATTTTTGCCTGTTAGCGTACTTATTTGCAGTTTTATGTCAGTTGCACTCGGAACCTCTTGGGGTACGGCAGGTACTGCTGGTATTGTTTTGATAGGTATTGGATCTGCCATTGGCATTCCGCTCCCCCTTGTTGCAGGCGCTATTGTATCTGGCGCCACATTTGGTGATAAGTTATCGCCAGTTTCTGATACGACAAACCTCGCTGCCGCTGCAAGTGGTACTGATCTTTATAAGCATATTACTTCGATGCTTTATACAACTATACCTACTTATGTAATAACATTGATCCTTTTTACTATTATTGGACTTAACTATTCATCAGGGGCATTATCTTCCCCTGAAATAATAAGTTTCCAACAGGCTATTGATGAAAATTTTATAGTAAGTTTTTGGACTTTCATCCCAATAATTGTACTTTTAGCTCTTAGTTTAAATAAAGTTTCTGCGGAACCCGCTATGATGGCTAGTGTCTTAGCGGCAATTTTAATTGCAATTCTAGTTCAAGACAGGCCGCTACTTGAAATTTTTGCCAGCTTACAAGACGGTTATAGTGTTAATACTAATTACGATGCACTTAACACTTTAGTAAATCGAGGGGGTATTCAAAGTATGATGTGGACCCTATCGCTTACGATGATAGCTCTTGCACTTGGTGGGCTTCTAGATTTTGCTAAATATTTAGTTATATTATTAGAGGGTTTACTTGCAAAAATTAAATCTGCACTAAGTCTAACTTTCACAACTATCTGTACAGGATTCCTTGCGTGTATGAGTATGGGCGATAGTTATATTTCCATCATCGTTACCTCTCAGTTGTTTAAAGTAAAATATGCTGAGATGAAGTTAGAAAAATATATGCTCTCTAGAACAGTTGAAGAATCCACTACAATAATATGTCCAATTATCCCCTGGACATCCGCCGGTGCCTTTTACTTTGGGGCCCTTGGTGTTCCAGTACTTGATTATCTTCCATTTGCATTTCTTAATTATCTAAACCCCATTGTATCGCTTATCTTTACTTATTTTGGATATGCTATTTTCAAACTACAAAGAGTGGAAAAATGAACCTTAAAAAAATATTATCACTAGCTGGATTATCCTTAGTATTTCTTGTTCTAATTTTAGTAGCATTGAGTGTTATTTCGAATATGACTAAATCACTTAATAGTGATTATAAACTTGTAGCTACCTGGAAAGGTACAACACCAACATCCGAACAATTTACTTATCCTACAGGAATGAAAATTTATAATGAGCAGATTTACATAGTAGATACTAATGAACATATGATTAAAGTTTTTGATCTTGACGGAGTGTTTATTAGACAGTTTGGAAAAAAGGGTTTGGATAAGGGGGAATTTAATCGTCCGTGGAACATCTTTTTTTCACAGGATGAATTATATGTTGCAGGTTATGAAAATCATAGAATTGATATATTTGACCCCGATGGAACTTACAAACGATCATTCGGCTCATTTGGTAATGGCGATGGTGAATTAAATGGGCCAACGGCAATTGCTCAAGATGCCAATGATAATTTTATAGTTGCAGAACTTTTTGGTCATAGAGTTTCTCGATTTAAATCGGATGGTACTTTCCTGTCAACTTGGGGGCAGTCCGGTGACGGAAGTAGAGCAATAGATAGTTTTAAATATCCATTTGATATAGCTACAAGTCCAGATAAAGAATTAATTTACATACTTGATACCGCTAACGAACGCGTAAAAGTTTATGATGCTAATGGCAAATATAAATTTCGCTGGGGTGGACCTTTTGCTTATAATACCCTTATCGTCTGGTATAAATGGTTTCCATTTGATGGTTGGTTTGCAGACCCTAAAGCAATTACAGCAGATACTATAGGAAATATTTATGTAGGGGATTCAGGAAATAAACGCGTTCAGGTCTTTGATGCAAATGGCAATCATATTACGTCATTTGGTGGAACGGGTGAAGATGAGTTCTCTTATATTGCAGGTATGGACTTTTCAAGTGATGGGTCACTATATATTGTGGACGAGTCTAGAAAGGTTGTACAAAAATGGCAATATCAACCAAACCTTTAGATTAAATTACTTGGTTTTAATCTATTATTTAGCATTTTTTTATGTTCCAAATAAAATGTAGCTCGATTAATAAAAATAATATTTTTTACACTTATATAAAAGGTTTACTTATTAGGTAATGATGAAATGAGTGGTTTAAACGTATATATCCATAAAATAGTTTAAGGAGAAAAAAATGGCAAAAAAGAAAAGTTTGTCTAGCAAAGGGTCTCACATTACTCGAAGAGATTTTGTAAATACAACTTTGCTTGGCAGTGGGGCAGCATTACTTAACATGCAAGCACCAGCATTTGCTCAATCTCATAGAGTTAGACCCTTGAGTGATAGCGTCGGCAGTAACTGGTATGGCTATGGCGGCGTGGGTGATTATGCTTCTTCACATGGTAATAATCCAGAAGTAGTAAATACCGGTCATAATATGAGAGACGGAAAATATGAAGATAATAACGATATTGAAATTATTGACCTTGATGAAAGCTATGATTTAATTATTGTTGGAGCTGGAATGGCTGGACTAGGTGCAGCATATGAACACCGTAAAACTGCGAAGCTAGATCAGAAATGTCTAATGTTAGAAAATCATCCTGTATTTGGTGGGGTAGCAAAGAGAAATGAGTTTGAGATAGAGGGCCATCTGTTGATTGGACCACAGGGGGCCAATGGGTTTTCGGCACCGTCAAATGAAGAAGGACTGCGTAATCCAAATGTTACCTCTGATGTGAGGTATATGGTTGAGCTAGGTATTTCTATGGACTTTACTTATGCCGAACTTAAAAATACTGATAAAAATATTCGGCTCGCAAAAGATAGTTACGGGTTTCAATATTGGCAAGAAAGCATTACATCTGTAGGTTATTACCTTGGTAAAGATAACCAGGGTAATGCTAAGTGGGCATTTGATCCAATCGATCAGGATTACTCAAATATGGATGGGTCTAAGCAAGATAAGTTAGACCTTTCCAATTGGCGTAATTTTAATTTTGAAACACCTGATCAACCCGAATTTGATAAGTGGTTAGACACCATAACATATAAACAATATATTGAAGACCATCTTGGTTTTAGCAAATATGTTACGCGGCACGCAGACCTTATTCTAGCTGGGTCTGTTGGGCTTGGTAGTGACACCCTCTCTGCAAATTGTGCAAAAGGGCTTGGTATGCCAATTAAGGGTGGAAAAACGGTACAGCAAAGCACCAGCGGTCCAAGCGACTGGGTGCGCCATTCATTTCCGGGGGGAAATGACGGATTTTTAAGACATTTTATTAAAAAAATAATTCCAAATAGCTTTAAGGGTTCATACAATTACAATGATATAATGAATGAAAAAATTCAATTTTCCGAGCTGGATAAAACTACTAACCAAGTGCGAATGCGTTTGCGTTCAACCGTGGTGAAAGTAGAGCATGAGGGGGAGAGCTCCGAAAAATCGACTGGTGTTATCGTAACCTACGCGCGGAATAACAAAACCTATCGTGTAAAAACTAAAAAACTTGTTATGGCAACTGCTGGATGGGTTAATAAATACGTAGTGAAGGGATTGCCGGAAAAAATTTATTCCGCCTATGACCAATTTAACCACGCGCCATTTCTAGTCGCAAATGTTGCCGTAAAAAACTGGCACTTTATGGAAAAGCTTGGTATTAGTAGTTGTGTATGGAGAGATGGTATTTTTGGAAACTCCTGTAACATTCGACTGCCCATGACAGTGGGAAATTATCAACCAGAAATCGATCCTGATAAGCCTGCACTAGTAACCTTTTACGTGCCATTTTATTATCCAGGACTAGATATGGCTGAACAAGGAATGCGCGGTCGTGCAGAACTTTTTTCAACTAGTTATGCAGATTATGAAAAAAAAATACGTGCGCAAATGCAGGAGCTGTTTGGAGAAACTGGGTTCGATGCCGACGAAGATATTTCAGGTATTATTTTAAACCGATGGGGACATGCTTATGTGACACCACAACCAGGATTTTTCTTTGGTGTTCAAGGAAAACCCGCACCAAGTGATATAATTCGGGAAGGTTTTGGGCGGATTGCTTTTGCCCATTCTGAACTTCAAGGAATGCAGCACTGGGGTCCCGCGGCGGATGAGGGAAAGCGAGCAGTAAGACAATTATCAATTTATAGTTAAAAATGTATATATAATATTAATGGGAATTTTGGACCCCTTATCCTTCACTAAAATTCATATAAAATATTCCTATTCTGAATTAATTGACAAAATTGTAGGGGGCATGTAGCTTTAAATTATTAAAATATAATTTTTCTTAATACAAAATATTAAAATTTTAAATTATAATAAATGGGCATAAAATCTAGTATAAAATGAATAATAAACTTTTAAAAATTAAGCAATTTACAACCGTTATCCTATCGATCTTGCTGCTTATGTTTGAAAATGTGAGTGCTCAGGAAAACGTTCTTGTGTATAGTAATACCAGTCCTCCTGATAATGCTGCAAATGTTTATGGCATTGTTCCAATGATGGAGGAACTTAAAGATACCATCCCTATGAAACTAGTGCCTGGGTCTCAATTATTTGATTCCCGCACTGCACTTTCATCAATTGGCGGTGGAATAGCCGATGCCGGCGAAGTCATATCATCCTATAGCCGTAGTGATTTAAAACATGCAGTTATTTTAAATGATTTAATGTATTTAGGTCGCAATGAACTAGTAGTAAACGCCGCTGCAACGGAGACATTATTATTAAATTGCCCTAATTGTTTGACTGATTATGCGGAGAGTAACACCTTGTTCTTATCGGGTGCAGCAGCCGGCTCCTACGGTATGCTTTGTAAAAATGAGGTTACTAGCCTTACCCAAATCAAGGGAAAAAAATTTAGAGCAGTTAGCGCAAGCCGCCGCTGGGTAAGGGCACTTGGCGGCATTCCTGTTAGCCTTTCAATAAATGATATGGTCGAAGGATTATCCCGTGGATTGGTTGACTGCATTGTTGGTCCTATCGCATGGCTAAAATCCTATCCCATTGCAGATGATGTAAATTATATATATGCCTACAATATTGGAGCATTTAGTTTTGCAACAATGGTTATCAATAGAGACATATGGGATGGGTTAGATGTTATTCAAAAGCAAGCTTTATGGAGCGCTCAATCCGGCGTATCAGCCCGCACCGTAGTACGTTTGTATGTGGCTGAAGCAATTAAGGCCAGAATGATAGCCAAAGAAAAAGGCATTCCCATAACCAATGCAGGACCAGATATTGAAGAATTTTGGTTAGATTTTAGAAAAGATGAAACCTCAACAGTAAATAAAGTAGCTAGTGATCTTGGAGCAAAAAATCCAGAAGAAATTTCCAATAATTTTGTGAAAAATATTGGAAAGTGGGAAAAAATAATTGCTTCTTCAGGTCTCTCTAATCTATTAAATTTAGAAGAGTTAAATGAAGAAATTTTACATAATGCTGAAGTCGAATATGAAGCATTACTTCAAAAAAATATTTTTGATAAAATAAATCCGGAAGAGCTTTAACTATGGGCCACAAATTTTATAAAAAATGGGAAAAAATAGATCATACAATAGCATTGGTTCTATGTTCTATGGCAGGTCTATCTATTGTGGCAATGATGTTTCATATAGTAGCAGGCATTTATTCTAGACATTTTTTAGGGCAACCTTTAGGTGGGGTGACAGAAATTGTATCTGCATATGATATGGTTGCGGTATCTTTTTTATCCCTTGCATATGTTACTCATCAAAAAGCACATATCACCGTTGATCTTTTTACTCAAAAATTATCACATTATGTCAGACATGCAATTGAACTTGGGGCAACCTTATTCGTCACTTTACTATCAGCTTGGATAACATACGAAACTGCAGTAGCCGCCATTCATAGTTACTCTATTAATGAGGTCTGGGAATCGGGTGATAGTTTTCTAACTGTCTGGCCAAGCCGATTTTTTCTACCGGTTGGCATTGGCGCCATGACTTTTTCATATGCTCTAAAATCGCTCAAACGATTTGATGAGCTAATAAATTCTTCTAGTTTAACTGAGAAATTATAAATGGCAGATATTGAAATCGGGTTTGCAGGTATTGGTCTGCTTTTAATTTTACTAGCTTTCAGAGTTCCCATTGGTTTTGCCTTGTTTGGTGTAGCTGTGATCGGCTTGAGCTTTGCCAAAGGCCCTGATATTGCTATTAGCCTAATACAAATAGAACCGTTTAATTTTGCAGCTCACTGGTCATTTTCCGCTATTCCAATGTTTATACTGATGGGTTGTATAGCGCAGCACACTCGACTGGCTAGCGAACTTTTTCACGCAGCACGAATTTGGTTAATCAGTGTGCCAGGTGGTTTGGCTGTTGCAGCTAACTTTTCATGCGCTGGGTTTGCTGCTGCTTCCGGTTCAAGTCTAGCAACAGCAGCGACTATGGGGCGTATCACCATTCCAGAAATGCTAAATGCAAAGTATGAAAAAGGATTAGCGTCTGGTGTAGTTGCTAGTGCTGGTACTGTTGGGAATATGATACCCCCATCAATTACTTTTATTATTTATGGTATTTTTGCTGAAGTATCAGTAACAAAGTTATTTATGGCAGGAATATTACCAGGTCTTCTTACCATTGGTGTTTATACCTTCATGATTATTACTCGCTGTTGGCTTAATCCATCACTTGCGCCGAGAATTGAATTGGATGTGACTTGGGCGATGCGGTTTAAATCATTAATGCCCATCTGGCCAATATTTATTCTGTTTAGTAGTCTTCTTGCGGGGTTTGCTTTTGGAATTATAACAGCGACTGAAGGGGGAGCCTTCGGAGCCATGGTAATTTTTCTTATCACCCTATTTCAAGGACGAATGTCTATTAATGTTTTTAAAAGAAGTTTGCTTGATACGTTAGTTAGTACAACCAGTTTACTTTGGATCGCAATAGGCGCAATCATGTTCACCCGCTTTCTAGCTATCACCGGAACGACAGAAGCCATTAGCGACTTAGCAACTATTTGGGTAGGCGGTCAACTTTCAGCTATTATTTTCGCTATGGTAATTTTCCTTATCCTTGGTATGTTCCTTGATCCGCTTGGTATTTTATTGCTGACATTACCAATTATGTTACCCATATTTCGTGGACTTGAAATGAATTTGATCTGGATCGGCGTACTTGTCGTAAAATTTATTGAAATTAGTCTTCTAACACCGCCGGTGGGCATGAATGTTTATGCTATAAAAAATGTAGTAGGTGATACAATTAAGCTTGGAACTATCTTTAGAGGAACCGTATGGTTCCTAGGGTGTGAAGTTATTGTTGTAGCCTTATTAATTTTTGTTCCACTTATTTCTTTATACATTCCTAATTTATCTGGTTAAAAACTATAATGAAAAATAAAAAATCTCCCCGCGCAGCACTTGATATGGACGCAAATGAATTTCGTGAAGTTGGACATCATTTGGTTGATAAAATTGCCGATTTTCTAGGCAATGTAAGCGAACGAAATGTTCATAAACCTGGTGCTGCTAAAATTGCACATGAAATCCTGGGAGTTACTCCCCTGCCTAATACTGGCTCTTCAAATGAAAATGTTGTCGAAGACATATCCGACTTGTTACTTGAACAATCCCTTTTTAATGGTCATCCACGATTTTGGGGTTACGTTAATGGCTCACCCAGCCCACTGGGTGCTCTTGCTGATTTACTGGCATCCTCAATCAATGCTAATGTATGCACATGGACCGTTGCACCGGTCGCCTCAGAAATAGAAAGACAAGCAGTAGGGTGGATTGGAGATCTATTGAATTTTCCAAATGATCCCGAATGTAATTCCGGTGGCTTATTAGTCAGTGGCGGTACAATGGCAAATATCACTGGGCTTCTGGCTGCTAAACGTGCACGTTTTGGTGCAAAAATAAGAGAGCAGGGTAACAACTATGAAGGTGCAGAAAATTCTAAATTTTATGCCACGACTGAAACCCACGCTTGGTTAGAAAAGGCTCTTGATATTATGGGGTTTGGTGAAAGTGCTATTAACCGTATTTCAACCGATGAAAACCTTCGGATGGATGTAAATGCTCTACAAGAAGCAATCAATAATGATCTTAAGAAAGGATTTATTCCTCTTGCAGTTATAGCTTCTGCTGGAACTGTTAGCACCGGAGCTATTGATCCACTAGAACAAATATCTGAAATTTGCGCACAACATAAAATCTGGTTTCATATTGATGGTGCATACGGAGCAGTCTCTGCATGTGTGCCGTCAGTATCTAAACAATTTTTTGGAATTGGATTAGCAGATTCGGTTGCAATGGACGCCCACAAATGGCTTTATGTTCCTTTCGAGGCTGGCTGTATATTACTTCGAGATCGCCAACACCTAGTGGATAGTTTCTCTCACGAGACTACTTATTATCCTACGACAAACAGTGGGGAGACATTGCCTATAGCATACCGCGATCAAGGAATTCAAACCTCACGTGGCTTTCGCGCTTTAAAGGTCTGGATGTGCTTAAAACGTGCTGGTCGCGATGGTTACGCAGAAATGATTGGAAACAATATTCGCCAAGCAGAAAGGTTATACAAGTTAGTAAACCAACACCCTGAACTTGAAGCGGTCAGTCATGGGTTAAGTATTACTACATTTCGCTATCATCCAGAAGAAGTTCAGGATGAAGAAATTTTAAATCAATTAAACCAAAAAATATTAAGTTCACTACAAGAAGAAGCCTGGGCTTATCCCTCTCATACCTGGGTTAATGGAAAATATCTGATTAGGGTTTGTATAACTAACTTTAGAACTACAGACCAAGATATTGATGAATTACCAGCAAAAGTACTTTCTATTGCCCATAAATATTTTCAATAAGATATAATATTTTTCTTTGCAAAATATAATAATAAGTATTATTACATCCCATAAATGATTAATCAGGAACTAAAATGAATAATAAAATTAATGCGGAAACAAATCCACTTATAGCTAAAAATATTAAATTCTTAAACCGTAAACAAAAACTGATGATTAATAATGAATGGGTGGAACCATCTTCGGGTAATTTTATTGATGTTGTTGATCCAGCGACAGAAAATGTTGTTAGCCACATCGCAGCAGGGAACAAAGTTGATATTGATAAGGCCGTTAATGCTGCTAATGAAGCATTTAAAAGCTGGTCAAAAGTTACACCTCTTACGAGGCAGTCTCTTCTTTTAAGACTAGCTGATTTAATGGAAAAAAATGCAGAACGACTTTCAGAAATTGAGAGTATTGATAACGGAAAGTCCTTAATAATTGCCAGAAATGGCGATGTAGGTAGCAGCATTAATTTTGTCCGTTATATGGCTGGGTGGGCAACAAAAATAACGGGTTCAACACTTGATATTTCTGCACCCCACATGCCAGGAGCGGAATTTCATGCATACATAAAGAAACAACCTGTGGGTGTTATTGGCGCTATAGTGCCTTGGAATTTTCCACTTTCCATGGCAATCTGGAAAATTGCTCCAGCACTTGCAACCGGTTGCACCATTGTTTTAAAACCAGCTGAGCAAACATCATTATCTGCTCTCATTCTAGCTGAACTAATTATAGAAGCAGGCTTCCCACCTGGTACAGTAAATATTGTTACTGGTTACGGGATAGAAGCTGGAAATTCGCTTGTTACAAATCCAAACGTTAATAAAATAACATTTACCGGATCTGTTGAAACAGGTAAAATTGTTGGGCGTACCGCAGTTGAAGCGATGAAACGTTTTACATTAGAGCTTGGTGGAAAATCACCTATAATTATTCGTGAAGATGCAAATATTGACGCTGCCATTTTAGGGGCTTCAATGGCTATTTTCTTTAATCAAGGTCAAACTTGCACCGCAGGATCTCGATTATATATTCATAAGTCAATTTTTGATAAAGTTGTGGACGGGGTCTCAAAATTTGCAGAAAATATTAACGTTCAGCCAGGGTATGATGCAGCCTGTGGTATGGGCCCGCTTGTATCCGTTGAACAACGCGATCGAGTATTTGGATTTATAAAATCAGGAATTGAAGAGGGCGCAGAAGTAATTACCGGTGCAAAAAAATTACCAGGTGCGGGATACTTCATTGCACCAACTGTTCTTAAAACAAGCCAAAACATGAAGGTTGTGCAGGAAGAAATATTTGGCCCCGTGGTATGCGCAATGCCATTTGATGATGATGATGAAGCATTAACGTTAGCCAATGATACACGCTACGGCCTCGCCGCAAGCGTATGGACCAAAGATTTGAGATCAGCCCATGATTTAGCGGCTAACATCCATGCAGGAACGGTTTGGGTAAATTGTCATAATGTCTTTGATCCGAACTTACCGTTCGGTGGGGTTAAACAATCTGGTATTGGACGCGAACTCGGTAAAGCTTCGATTGATGGGTACTTAGAAGACAAAACCGTTCTTATGAAACTTAACTAAAAATAAAAATGTGAGCATACAAAATGAAAACCAATGCAGAGCTTGATATTAATTCATATATTCACCCGCAGTCTAATTTAACAGCGCAAGAAAAATTAGGGCCAATGATCATGACCCGTGGCGAAGGTGTTCACGTATATGATGATCAGGAAAACAAATATCTTGATAGTGTATCAGGGCTTTGGTGTGTGACACTTGGTTATAATAATCAGGCTATTAAAGACGCAGCAACTAGACAACTGGATCAACTACCTTTTTTTCAGACATTTGCTAACAAATCAAATAATCCGACCATAGAACTTGCAGCAAAACTTATTGAAGTTGCGCCTGTTCCTATGTCAAAAGTAATGTTTCAAAACTCTGGTTCAGAAGCAATCGACACGGCAATTAAATTAGTTTGGTATTATCAAAATGCCAGAGGTAAATCACAGAAAAAGAAAATCATTAGCCGGCATGGATCTTATCACGGCACAACAATTGCTGCAGCTAGTTTAACTGGGCTTCCAACTATGCATGCTCAGTTTGATCTTCCTATAGAAGGGGTCATACACACAGATAACCCAAACTATTACCGTTTTAGCGAACAGGATGAAACAGAAATAGAGTTTGCGTCTCGCTGTATCGAAAATTTAGAAAAACAAATTTTACATGAAGGTCCAGAGACTATTGCCGCATTTTTTGCGGAACCCGTTATGGGTACGGGTGGGGTCATTGTCCCCCCAGAAACATATTTTGAAAAACTTCAGGTTGTCCTTAAAAAATACGATATTTTATTAGTTGCTGATGAAGTAATTTGTGGATTTGGTCGGTCAGGTAATTATTGGGGTTGTGAAACATACAATATAAAACCCGATATGATTACCTGTGCTAAAGGTCTTTCCTCAGCCTACCTTCCAATTTCCGCATTATTAATTTCTGAGGGCATTTATCAAGCTATGAAGAAAGGTAGTGATGAGGTTGGTATATTCGGACATGGTTACACTTATAGCGGACATCCGGTATGTGCCGCCGTGGCTCTTGAGACCCTCAATCAATATGATGAACTTGATACACTTAATAACATAAAAAAGGTATCACCTTCATTCCAAAAAGGCTTACGTCAATTTAAAAGTCATCCACTTGTCGGCGACGTACGGGGGGTAGGTTTAATGGTATCAATTGAAATAGTTAAAGATAAAAAAACAAAAAAAAGTTTTGATCCCACTTTAATGATAGGTCGTAAAATAGAAGATGCAGCTCTAAGTCACGGATTAATTCTTCGTGCACTTGGCAATAATCTTGTCTTTGCCCCGCCTTTTATAATTACACAAAAGGAAATTACAAAAATAATTGAAATCGTAGGTTTAGCTTTAGATGAAGTGTACAGCTGGCATGAGGAAAATAGTTAACTTTCTTTAAGAATGTAACCGATGCCAACAGATACTTTTAATGCCGCATCTTTTATCGCATCCAGCTGCTCCTTACTCGGGTTTTTTGTTAACTCATAGATGGAAGTAATAATACTTATAGTTCCTACTAACTGGTTTTGATGATCCAATATTGGTGCTGCAAGAGCATTAATACCCATAGTAATTTCTTCCGGTGCGATAGCCCAACGCTTTAATCTAACCCTTTCTATTTCTTTACCTAAATCATCGGTATTGACTATTGTACAAGCTGTAAATTTTTCAAGTGGTTTTTTAAATAATTCTTGCTGCCAACTATCAGGACCAAAAGCCAGTGCAATTTTCCCTTGCGCTGTGGCATGTAATGGAAAGGTTGACCCAGGACGGGTACTTATATCAATTTGTGAAGACCCACGTACAATATCTAGTACGCAAATATTTTCATCATTTACTGTGGAAAGGGTTACTGCCATTCCAAGTGCTTCTTTTAGTTGGCCCATAACTGGACGGGCAGCACTAATAAGATCAATTTTTCCTTCCACATCTTTTCCGAGCCAAAAGAACTTCATGCTTAAGCCATATTTATCATTGAAGGGATCTTGGTCAACATACCCAATATCTGACAACGTTCGGAGGTGCCTGTAAACTCTAGGCCTTTCTAAATTAAGGGCGGTAGCAATTTCAGTTACACCAAGGGGTCTGTCACATTTTGCTAAAAACTCAATAATTGAAAAAGTCAGTACAACCGATTTAATTTCATCTGGTGACTCTTTTTTTCTTGGTCGTCCTGCAGGCAATATAGCTCTCCTAATAACCCAAATATCTTAATTAAAAACTAACCTAAAAACTTCAAATATTCTACTACAATTATCCTAAAGCAATTTTTGGAGCACTCAATTATACACTTTAGATATCATATGAATATATTAGTGATAGTAATCACTGAAAAAATAAGTCGTCCTATTAATAGCAGAACGACTTGAAGTGTTCTAAAAATAGATATTTTTCATTTATCAATTTCTATTAGGTAAATAATTTCAAATATACATAATAGATAGCAACAAGGGTTAATATGCTGAAGCCTAGGATTGATAATGTGTTCAATAAAAAATTTGGCCGATGGGCAAGTGGTACATTTTTATTATTTATGGCTTTATGGTTCAAGAAGGCGACAACTGGTCCATATAAAAATGCCACCGTTGCTGAAAAATCGATAAATGTTTTAAATGAAGCATTCCATAATTCTATAAACATATAGGCTCCAATTACGCCCGTTAAAATTATTATTGTATAAAGATTACTCTTTGCGGAATACTTTATCTGCCAGGGCGTTTCATCGCCTTTTAACCGCTCGGCTGTAGCAACTAGAATGCGTGGAAATCCATCAAATACTGCAATAGTAGTTGAAAAGAAAACTGCAAATGTACATACACCAATTAATGGAACAGCCCACTCACCTATAGAATCTCTGTAAAGCCTAATAACTTGAGCTATAAATTCTGGAGCAGATGCTGGAAATTTCTCGCCAATATTATACATTAATGCGGTACCAAGAACCATAAAACTAACTGCTAATAAAGTGGAGACGACATAACCTATATTAAAATCTAGATGAAATTGTTTAATGCCATTATCAGATGGTTTTATTTCCGTTTTGCGTAATGTCCAAACAGATTGCCAAACGCTTACTTCGAGGCCTGTAGGCATCCATCCAATAAGGGCTACAATAAAAAAGATAGACGTGGGAGTTAAATTGCTTGGAAAAATACTTAAACTAGAAAAGATATCAGATGTAAACATAGTAATAATCGCTGCGGTGAAAGTCAGTACAGTAAATATGACTACTAGAACCTTAATAATTTTTTCTAGAAGGTTATATCTTCCAATTTTTAATAAAAGAACACAAGCCAACATGACGATGGGACTAAGAATTACAATTGACATGTCAATTCCGGTTATCACCAAGATCACACCGGAAGTACCCATTGCCAACGCAGCGAAAATTATGGGCATAAATAATAGATTAATTATTCCGTACAAAATAACGGCCCAATTACCAATATTACGGTATCCTTGCAATAGTGTCGTACCGGTTGCAAGAGCGTATTTGGTACCGAAGTGGAATGCGGGATATTTTATCAAGTTAACTAATATTATCAATACGACGAGGCCTAGGCCAAATTCGGCACCGGCTCGGCTCGATTGAACAATATGTGATACACCAACACTCGTAGCGGCAAACATTAGACCTGGGCCAAAGATTGCGTTAAATTTATTTACTTTTACTTGATCAGACATTATGCCTCCTATCCATTATAGTTGTGTGCAGTTTGATTTTACTATTATTCGATTCCCATTACACTGAAAATTAATCTTAAACCTAACATTGAAGAGATGTCGATAAATTCATGAATTTATATGTTCTACTTTATAAGCGTAGGAAGTATTCTATATCTTCTGAATACACGTTTATTAAAAAAGTAATATAGTTGGAGAGACTAACTCTCAATCTACCAATGAGCGGTAAAAAACTAGAGGGGAGTGGTGGGCCTGGTAGGACTCGAACCTACGACCGAACCGTTATGAGCGGTTTGCTCTAACCAACTGAGCTACAGGCCCTCCAAAAATTCTATTAGCTTAACTAGCAGATAATAAAAAAAATGAATAGAGGGGAAATCTTCTAAAATGACATTTTTTATTAAGCCCTCCGTAAATGCAGGCTCAATATGTTTATTTATCCAGAAAACTTCTCAGTTTTCTCGACCGACTTGGGTGTTTCAGCTTCCGAAGTGCCTTTGCTTCAATTTGCCTGATCCGTTCCCGGGTAACTGAGAACTGCTGACCCACCTCTTCAAGTGTATGGTCAGTATTCATGCCTATACCAAAACGCATCCGTAAGACGCGCTCCTCTCGCGGAGTAAGTGATGCAAGAACTCTTGTGGTTGTATCACGCAAGTTGGTTTGGATAGCACTATCCACTGGAAGAATTGCATTTTTATCTTCAATAAAATCACCCAGGTGACTATCTTCTTCATCACCAATTGGGGTTTCAAGAGATATAGGTTCTTTAGCAATTTTCATAACTTTACGTACTTTTTCAAGCGGCATAGAAAGCCGAGCAGCAAGTTCCTCTGGTGTCGCTTCACGACCTATTTCATGCATCATCTGCCGTCCCGTCCGCACCAGTTTATTAATAGTTTCAATCATATGAACTGGTATACGTATCGTTCTTGCCTGATCAGCGATAGAGCGTGTAATAGCTTGCCTAATCCACCAAGTTGCATATGTTGAAAACTTATAACCACGGCGATACTCAAATTTGTCCACAGCCTTCATAAGTCCAATATTACCCTCCTGAATAAGATCAAGGAATTGAAGCCCACGGTTAGTATATTTTTTAGCAATTGAGATCACTAAACGAAGATTGGCCTCAACCATCTCCTTCTTTGCAATACGAGCTTCCTTTTCGCCTTTTTGAACCTTATTAACAATAACGCGAAATTCTGAGATATTGAGGCCCACATCTTTTGCTATTTCCGCTACTTGTCCGCGCATATTTTGGGTAACTTCAACTTCATTTTCTGATGTAGTAAATTTTTTCCATCCCTTAGCTTTTTCCTCAGACATAGCCTTAATCCAGTTTGGCTCAAGCTCACGGCCCGAATAATTTTCAAGATAGGATTTGCGGTTTACTTTACAGCGTTCGGCTAGACGCAACATCTTTCCTTCAAGTCCCATAAGGCGTTTACTAGAATGATAAAGTTGTTCTAAGAGAGACTCAATGCGATTATTATTAAGCCTTAGGCTATTAACAAGTGTGATAAGCTCAGCACTCAACTTTTGATAGCGCCGTTCCTGGGCAGTTGAGAGTTCGGTATTTCCTATGTTTGATTCGTGTCGTAAGTCCTGAAGCTTGGTAAATTTTTTATGAACTTTTTTAATTTCTAGAAATATTTTAATAACCCGTGGTTGGAGTGCCTCCTCCATGTTTGCCAATGACACCGTGACACCTTCTTCATCTTCATCTTCATCTTCATCTTCATCTTCATCGCTGTCTTCATCGCTGTCTTCAGATCCCTCTTGGGTTTTACGTTTATCATCATCCTCGTCAACGGCCTCATCATCCGAAGCTTCTTCAACAACAGCACTAGTTTTAGCAGCGCTTTGCTGAGCGGGATCATTATTATACATAGCATCAAGATCAATAACGTCACGAAGAAGTATTTCTTCTTCTTCAAGCATTTTACCCCAAGCTGCAAGTGCATCAAACGTTAGTGGACTGTCACAAAGCCCGAAAATCATTGTTGCCCTACCGGCCTCAATTCGTTTGGCAATAGCGATTTCACCCTCTCGCGACAGAAGCTCTACACTTCCCATTTCGCGGAGATACATCCTTACTGGATCGTCGGTACGATCAATGGTTGCTTTAGCCTCGGGCTTTAATGCGGCCCCAATTTTTTCTTTAGCACTTTTTTTCTTCGGCTTTACTTCTTCAACTTCTCCATCAGCATTATCAACCACTTTTATTCCCATCTCAGAGAGCATAGTCATGACATTTTCTATTTGCTCAGAAGACATTTGATCCTGTGGAAGTGCTTCGTTCATAGCATCGTAGGTAATGTAACCGAGCTCTTTAGCATCGGCTATCATCTTTTTTACAGCATCTTGACTGTTAACTAGGATACTATCTGCTGGATCAGCAGTTTTTTCAGACTTAGTGGCTTTTTTCGCCATTTATTAACCTCGAATTATTTTTAAAGCAAAAGTACTGTCCTTAAGGATCTTTCCCTAAGGTGTCGCTAATTTTTTTATTACTTGCTGACTGTTCGTTCAATAAAGCTTGCAAGCGCGCAAATTCCTCTTCGTTCAAATCTTTAGAACCTAAAGTTGCTATTTCTTTTTCAATTTTTTCAAAATGAAAAAGTTCCATAGAATGCAACCAAGTTTCTTCCGTTTCTTCGGCAGAAGAATTTTTCCCAATAAACTTTTGGGCTGTCAACACGCCTTGTTTGGATATGGTATTAACCACCTGGCCCAATCCATTTTCTAATAGATGGTGTCTCAGGGTTTCATTTTCAAGGTCCGTTTCGCGACTTGCTATACGTATTATTTCATTACGTACTTTGTCAAGCTCAAGTGATTCGAATTCGAAGGTTGCAAATTCCTCTTCGTGGCTTTCAAGAAGCCAAGGATGTTCTAAAACCGTTAGTACAACTAACCTTTCCCGATCTTTTAAGGATATTCCTGTAGTTTTACCAATCTCAGTTTTATTAAGGTTTCCTATATTTTTTTCAACTTTACCATAACCATATCTTATTTTATTATAATTAGGTTTTTTCCAAACAGCCTGCTGATTCTCTTTCTTCCATTCAAATTGTGCCTTTTGGTGAAGATCAATTTCGGGAACAAATTCACTGCCAAATAGATTTTTTAGACGCTTCCTAAAATCACTTTCGTAATAACCACGTATTTTTAGATCTTTAATTTCGGTTAAAGTTTGGATTATCTTTTGTTCAAGACCAGCCCTTTGTTCAGGAGTTTCAAAATGAGTTTTATCAATTAGTTCTGCCCAAAGAACCTCAGCTAGAGGTCGACCTTCGCTGAGTAACCTTTCAAACGCATCAGCTCCTTGTCCAGCTACAAAACTATCAGGGTCCTCACCTTCTGGGAGATAAATAAATCTCAATGAATGGCCAGGCTTTAAGAGACCAAGAGACCTTTCCACTACACGGATTGCTGCCCGTTGGCCTGCTTTATCGCCATCAAAACACATCATCGGTTCGGGCGCGAGGCGCCACATTTCTTTTATCTGATCTTCGGTCACAGCTGTCCCTAAGGGAGCCACTGCTTCCGGAAATCCAGCTTGTGCGAGGGCTATAACATCCATATACCCCTCACCAATCAGCAACCGACCTTTATCAAAGGCAGCTTTTCTAGCCCCATTAAGGTTATAAAGAAGGCGGCCTTTATGAAATAACGGTGTCTCAGGAGAGTTTAGATACTTTGCTTTTGCATTTTCGTAAAGGGCCCTACCCCCAAATGCTACCACTCGACCCTGCCTATCAGTAATAGGGAACATAATTCTACCCCTAAAACGATCATAACTATCACCACCGTCTTCAGGATTAATAAGCATACCCGCATCAACAAGCATTTCTTCATTAAATTCTGCTCGCGCGAGCATCGCGTCCTTGAAAGCCACTCGGTCATTCGGTGAGAAACCTAGTCTAAAATTTTTCACAGTATTTTTAGTTAATCCACGCTTTTGAATATAAGCTCGCCCCTCCTTTCCAACCTGAGCTATAAGTTGGCTTTCAAACCATAGAGCCGCGGCCTCCATAACATCATAAAGTGTCTTTTTGACCTTTGAACGCTGTTGGGCTTCTGGTGTATATTCAGGAATTTGAAGGCCAGCCTGACTAGAAAGCCGCTCTACAGTTTCTGGAAAAGAAAGGCCTTCTGTTTCCAAAACAAAATTGATTACATCCCCGTGTGCACCGCAACCGAAGCAGTGATAAAAGGCCTTATCATCATTAACTGTGAAAGAAGGAGATTTTTCATTATGGAACGGACAAAGCCCGGTATGCTCACGGCCCTTACGAACTAAGCGAACCTTACGGCCAACAATTTCACTTACCGGCAGTCGATTTCTAATTTCATCAAGAAAATCTGGTGTAAATCCCATTTGCAGACCTTTGATCCCATAAAATAATAGTTGACCAGCTTAGGGTAGAAATAGGTTCAAGACAACAGACTTTAGGAGAGTAAATTCTTTGCTATAGCACTAGCTTGTGAAAAATCCATCTTACCCGAGTAAGCCTCTTTAAGAGTGCCCATGATCTTACCTATATCCTTGAGGCCAGAGGCCGATGTATCATTGATCACTTTTTTTACCGCAACCTCAATTTCACTTTGATCAAGTTGTTTTGGCAAAAATTCACGAATAATATCAATCTCATCACTTTCTTGTTTAGCAAGCTCCAACCGACCCGCATCTTCATAAGCCTTAATGCTATCATTTCTCTGTTTAACCATCTTAGAAAGAATATCAATAATTTCAGGATCTCCAACCTTACTATCTGATTCGGTACGAACTGAAATATCTCTGTCTTTTATTGCTGCCATGATCAAACGGATAGTTGTAAGGCGACGACGCTCTTTTGACCTCATTGCCTCTTTCATTGCAGTGCTAAATTTTTCGCGCAACATATTGTTCTATATCCTTATTTTAAAGAATTACCGACTAATGACCTCTCGAGGTTTGTCCACAGTTTCTTTCAGGAAAGCAAGACTCTACTCGAATTTTTAAATTAATGCAATAGCAAATTTTCTTCTAAGTCATTGTTATTAAATTATTATTTTTATATAATATATCGAACGATATTCACTTGACGCAATCATAGCTATTTATTATGTTTCGACCAATTTACGTATTACTATGGACCTAACTTGATGTTAGTTCAAATAACAAAACCATAGAAATTTTATTAAATAAAGTATTCAATTTATGTCAGAAAAACTGATCAAACGTTTACCGCCGCACAAGAATATTACCGCCGTATTGGTGCTGGAAGACGGGTCAGTTTTTTGGGGGTATGGGCTTGGAAAACCTGGCAAAACAGTTGGCGAAGTTTGTTTTAATACATCCATAACCGGTTATCAGGAAATTCTTACGGACCCATCTTATGCCGGACAAATTATAAACTTTACATTTCCTCATATTGGTAATGTAGGCACTAATGAAGAGGATAATGAATCACGTAAATCCTCTGCTAGAGGCTTAGTAGTTAGACAGGATATCAGTGATCCTTCAAATTTTAGATCTTCTAAACATCTCAATGCCTGGTGTATAGAACAAAACCTGACCGGTATCTCGGGAATAGATACAAGAAAACTTACAAAGCACATACGGTCGAATGGTGCCCCTAACGGCGTCATTTATTTTAATCCTGAGGGTAAATTTGACATTGACGGCCTTCTACAAATGGCGAATGAATGGACAGGGCTTGAAGGAATGGATCTGGCTTTAGAGGTCACCTGCAAAAAAGCTTATACTTGGAATAAGAAGAGGTGGTCGATTGATGGTAATGATAAAAAAAATGAAGATCATAAATATCACGTAGTTGCCATAGATTATGGTATTAAGCATAACATCTTGCGGTGTCTCGCTTCAGCTGGCGCTTTAATAACAGTAGTTCCAGCAAATACAACTGCCGAAGAAATATTATCTTATAATCCCAACGGTATATTTCTATCCAATGGACCTGGTGATCCTGCTGCAACTGGCAAATACGCAATTCCTGTAATTAAAGATCTACTCAAAACAAATATTCCACTGTTTGGTATCTGCTTAGGACACCAGATGCTTGCTTTGGCAGTCGGTGCTAAAACCACTAAAATGCATCAAGGTCACCGGGGTGCTAATCATCCAGTTATGGATTACAATACAAACAAGGTGGAGATAACCTCAATGAACCACGGTTTTATGGTTGATAAAGATACGTTACCAGCCAGCGTTCGCCTAAGTCATATATCACTATTCGATAAAACCTGCTGTGGCATTGAATTGATGGAAAAACCAGTTTTTTCAGTACAACACCACCCAGAAGCAAGCCCCGGTCCGCAAGACAGCCACTATCTTTTTGACAGATTTATGGAAATGATTTTAAAATATGCCTAAACGTACCGATATTAATTCGATTCTTATCATTGGAGCTGGACCTATCATTATAGGGCAGGCCTGTGAATTTGATTACTCCGGAACCCAAGCCTGCAAAGCACTGCGTGAAGAAGGCTATCGCGTCATTTTGGTGAATAGTAATCCCGCCACAATTATGACGGATCCTGACTTGGCTGACGCAACTTATATAGAACCCATCACCCCAGAAATGGTGACAAAGATTATAGAAAAAGAACGACCAGATGCTATCCTTCCAACCATGGGTGGCCAAACGGGCCTCAATACGGCCCTTGAACTCGATAAAATGGGAGTGTTGGAAAAATATAATGTCGAACTAATTGGTGCAAAAGTTGAAGCTATTAATATGGCAGAAGACCGCCAGCTCTTTAAAAACGCCATGTTACGGCTTAATATTAATACCCCACGAAGTCGTGTTGTAAATTCCCTTGAAGAGGCACTGGATGCGCTTGATTATATCAAGTTACCAAGTATCATCAGACCTAGTTTTACCATGGGTGGCACTGGTGGCGGTATTGCATACAATAAAGAAGAATACGTCAAAATTGTTAAAGGTGGAATCGATGCCTCACCTAATAACGAGGTACTGGTTGAACAGTCGGTTCTTGGTTGGAAAGAATATGAGATGGAAGTAGTGCGTGACACTGCTGACAACTGCATCATCATATGCTCTATTGAAAACTTCGACCCGATGGGAATTCATACAGGTGATAGTATCACCGTTGCGCCCGCGTTAACGCTCACCGACAAAGAATATCAAATCATGAGAAACGCATCAATAGCTGTATTGCGTGAAATTGGGGTAGAAACCGGCGGTTCAAACGTACAGTTCGCAATAAACCCTGCTGACGGCGAACTGATCATCATTGAAATGAATCCTCGGGTAAGCCGTTCATCTGCCCTAGCTTCGAAAGCTACAGGTTTTCCAATAGCCAAAGTAGCTGCAAAGCTCGCCATTGGGTACACCCTTGATGAACTACAAAATGAGATTACTGGCGTAATACCAACATCGTTTGAACCAACAATTGACTACGTAGTAACAAAAATCCCGCGCTTCACTTTTGAAAAATTTCCCGACAGTGCACCAACACTAACTACTGCAATGAAATCGGTAGGTGAAGCTATGGCTATAGGTCGAAGTTTCCCAGAAAGTCTTCAAAAAGCGCTTCGCTCTATGGAAACAGACCTCACGGGGCTGAATGAAATTCCAATACCGGGATATGACCCAAAAGTAGATGATATTGACGCTGTTCGTGCAGCCCTATCTGAACCCACTGCGGATAGAATTTTAATATTGGCACAGGCCTTACGACTAGGTTTATCAACCAAGGAAATTCATGCATATGCAAAATATGACCCTTGGTTTATCGATCAGATAAGGCTCATCACTGATGCTGAGAAAGTCGTACGTGAAGACGGCCTTCCAGACAATAAACTAGGGTTTATAAAGCTAAAATCACTCGGCTTTTCGGACCAGCGCCTTGCTGAACTTTCTGAGCTCACAGAACAAGACGTAACCAAAAGGCGACTTAGCCTTGATGTACGTCCATCATTTAAACGGATAGACACCTGTGCAGCTGAGTTCAAATCACAGACCCCTTACCTTTACTCCAGCTACGAAAGTGACGCTGCGGGTATATCTGAATGTGAAGCTGATCCGTCTGACGCAAAAAAAATAGTAATACTTGGCGGCGGCCCCAATCGGATTGGGCAGGGTATTGAATTTGACTATTGCTGCTGTCATGCTGCTTTTGCACTAAGCGAACAAAACTATGAAACTATAATGGTTAATTGTAATCCGGAGACGGTATCAACAGACTATGATACTTCCGACCGTCTTTATTTTGAGCCCTTAACTGCTGAAAATGTCATTGATCTTATTCGTTGTGAGCAGAAAAATGGAAAAGTTATAGGGGTTATTGTACAATTTGGTGGACAGACCCCCCTTAAACTTTCTCATGCGCTTGAAGCAGCGAGTATTCCTATCCTTGGTACATCGCCGAATTCTATCGATCTTGCCGAGGATAGAAAAAGGTTTCAAGAACTTGTTAATAAGTTAGGGCTTAAACAACCAGAAAACGGTCTTGCAACTGAAACGGAACAAGCTGTTAAAATTGCAGAAAAGATTGGGTACCCAGTACTAATCCGACCTTCTTATGTGCTTGGTGGCCGTGCCATGGAAATCGTTTATGATACAGTTTCCTTAAAGCGATACATGAAAGAAGCCGTCAGCGTTTCCTGGGACAGCCCTGTTCTTATAGATAAATATCTTCGTGGTGCTACAGAAGTTGACGTTGATGCTCTTTGTGATGGTGAAGAGGTCCATATTGCAGCTATTATGCAGCACATAGAAGAAGCCGGTGTCCACTCAGGCGATAGTGCTTGTTCATTACCTCCTTATTCTCTTAAAGAAAGTGTAATTAACGACCTAGAGGAGCAATCGGTAAAGCTAGCTATTGCCCTTAATGTTTGCGGATTAATGAATGTACAGTTTGCTGTAAAGGATGACGTTGTATATCTGATAGAGGTAAACCCAAGAGCTAGTAGAACCATACCTTTTGTTGCCAAAGCAATTGGCGCCCCAATCGCCAAAATTGCTGCACGCCTTATGACAGGTGAAAAACTTAAAGATTTTGATATTCCGAGTTACCACACTGATTACTTCGCTGTTAAAGAGGCGGTTTTACCCTTTAACAGATTTCCAGACGTTGATGTCCTACTAGGACCAGAAATGCGTTCAACTGGAGAGGTTATGGGGCTGGATAAAACCTTTCCAAGAGCTTTTCTTAAATCACAAATTGCTGCAAACACCCACCTTCCTTTAAAAGGCAATGTCTTTATTTCTGTAAAAAATAAGGACAAAGTAAAAATGATCACACCCGCAAAAGAACTCATAGGTATGGGTTATAAAATTATAGCGACTGGAGGAACCGCAGATTTTCTCAAGGCAGAAGGTATCGATATTACGCGAATTAATAAAGTACTTGAAGGTCGACCTCATATTGTTGACGCTATTAAGAATGGTGAAATTAATTTAATTTTTAATACAACTGAAGGTGGTCAATCTATAAAAGATAGTTTTACCCTTCGTCGCTCAGCACTTTTAGGAAATATCCCTTATTACACTACTACTCGCGGGGCTATTTCAGCCATGGAAGCAATTAAAGTATTAAAATCTTCCTCCCTTGAAGTTAAACCCCTTCAATCCTATCTATAGTTGATTGGATATTTAAATGGAAAAAATACAATAAATAAAATCGGCATTTGTATCATTTGTTAAAATATGTCAATATTTTTCAAATAGGTTTTTAAAATAGAGAATTCTAAAATGGTAGATAAAGTTCCCATGACTGCAGAGGGCCATACAAGTCTTGAAGTCGAACTAAAAAATTTAAAACATAACGAAAGACCTTCTGTTATTAAGGCAATTGAAGAGGCGAGAGCTCATGGCGATCTTTCTGAGAATGCAGAATATCATGCCGCAAAGGAACAACAGGGTATGATTGAAGGTCGTATTCAGGTGATTGAAAGTAACTTAAGTCGGGCAGAGGTTATTGACCCTAAAGATCTTTCAGGCACGAGAGTTGTTTTTGCATCAACAGTTACCATTGCAGACGAGGATGATAATGAAAGTATTTATCAGATTGTCGGCGTCGACGAAGTGGACGTTTCTTCTGGAAAAATTTCTCATAGTTCACCTATCGGACGAGCTCTAATAGGTCGAAATATAGGTGATGAGGTAGAGGTTAAAGTGCCGAGTGGCGATACATACTTTGAAATTATAAAAATAGATTTTATTTAATTATATATAAATTAGCACACAAAATTGTTCCATTGATAAAATTTTGTTACTCTAATAAAACCGAATCCGGCGTAAATGGAATGCCCGGACGGTGTTTACCACATCGAATACTAAGAGAGGTTTTCACACTTTCCACATTAGGTGCAGGTGTTAAATGCGTTGTGAGAAACTTTTGGAAATGATTAAGGTCGCGGGCAACTATTTTTAAAATAAAGTCAATTTCACCATTTAACATATAAGCTTCACGAACCATTGGCCAGCCACTAACCAACATTTCAAATGCCTGAAGGTCACTTTCGGCCTGACTGTGAAGCCCGACCATTGCAAATACGACCAGGTCATAACCAAGAGCCTTGGCACTTAATTCAGCATGATACCCCGAGATAAGTCCCGCATCTTCCAATGCCCTTACCCGCCGCAAGCACGGCGGAGGCGTAATACCAGCACGCTCAGCCAACCGTACATTAGTTATACGGCCCTCTTCTTGTAACACCTGAAGGATTATTAAATCAATTTCATCAAGTTTAATATGTTGCATTTACTTTTCTCTAAACCCTTAAAATACCTGTTATCATCTTACTAATTGTAATAATATTATTTCCAAAATATGAAATAATATAACACACAACTGTGATATTTCATAATATTATTACAGATAAAACCTTTATATTTATTTGATGTTTTTATATTATGAACAATAACTTCCACTAGATAAGGTATTAATAACAGGTTATGTTGTGAAGCTAAGAATTTTTTGTGAGTAAATTTTAATTTAAATAAAATTAATACTAGATCTTTCAAGAGTAATAAATCTAACTGAATATATCCAAAACCAACCTATTTATAAACACAGGAAACAAAATGATTGTTAAACAAATATATGCTGACAATCGATTAAGAAATTTTCACTATTTAATTGCCTGTGAACAAACAAACGAAGCTATGGTTATCGATCCGCTTGATGCGGAGCGCTGTATGGACGCTGCGAACAAAAACGGTTTTAAAATCACTCAAATTCTTAACACCCATGAACATTGGGATCATATTGATGGTAATAGTGACATGCGTGAGAAAACTGGAGCCTCTATCCTAGCCCATCACGGCGCAATAGATACTATACCGAATGTTGATAAAGGACTGAAAGCTGATGACCTCATTTCAATCGGCACTTCAATCTCGTTAAAAGTACTTGATACACCTGGACATACAGATAGCCATGTTTGTTTGCTTTCCCAGGGTCCTGACCCCGCACTATTTTGTGGGGATACTCTGTTTAATGCCGGTGTTGGTCATTGTAAATCGGGCGGTAATCCCGATACACTTTATAATACATTCTCTAAGCAACTTAATTTACTATCCGATGAGACAAGAATTTTTCCTGGACACGATTATATGATTAATAATCTTAAATTTACCCTAGATCGTGAGCCAGATAATAAATATGCCCTAGGTTTTTTGAAGAAACTTAGAAACCAAAGTTCACACGATGCATACATTTCTAACATGGCCGATGAACGAAAAATAAATAGCTTCCTTCGGCTAGAAAACTCTGCAATGATTAATCAACTAAGGAAAAAATTTCCAGAAATGTCAGAGTTTCCTAGCAAAAAAGAGATCTTTCTTGCCCTTAGAAATTTAAGAGATAACTGGTAATTTTTTATAACTGACTAACAACATTAATTTATGAAAAAAATAGATAGATTAGCTAGGATTTATGTATGATACTTCAAAATTATGCGAATATGGTTCATGAAAAAGTTTCTTATTATTCCGATCTTAATAAAAAAATAAGATTTAACTATAAAGGTTAAGGTTTTATAAATATTGATACAATCTCACCCCCTTCCATCATTAGTGGCAAAAACCTTAATAAAAACGTAAATTACATTCTGTCCAGCAAGCGTTTTAAAGGGCTTTTTGAAGGCTCTTTAAATTCAAAAATAGCCTGCATGGAGGTTACCTTGAAAATAGAGGATGATATGAGTATTGCTTTAAAGCTTGCTGATATTTTCTAATAAGGATATATAACTTCACTAAATATATTTGGTAGCAATAATTAAAGGAAGGATCATCATGGACCTGAATAAAATTGGTTTACATATCCATGAAATCAGAAATCAGTTTACCTACATTGAAGGAAACGTTGAAATTCTGAACCAATCACTGGAAAAAAACAATAGTGTCGGCACATTTATGTCACTGCAATCAATTTTTTCATCCCTCATGCAGGTCTCGCGAATTCTTTGGGCACCGCGTAAAAAAGGTAAAGCTAGATCAGAAGCGATCAGAAAATTTCTCGGCATTCCAGAAGAACATCCACTGAACAATAAGGATATACAAAACCTATTTGATTTTTGCGATGAAGCTAATGAGGATTGGGTTAAAAATACCACCGGTAAACATATTCTTTATGATTTTATTGGTGATCTTGGCGATAGCCAGCATAAAGATGTCGAGATTGAAAATATATTTCGATCATTTGATACTAAAGGTAAAATTTATGTCTACCGCGGTGTAGGGTTTCATATGGATGCTGTCATGGCTTCTTTACAGGGAGTTTCAGAGGCGGTAAATAAAGCCCATTATCATTTATTTCCTGATCAATGGACGGATACAGAGGAAAAAAAGAGTGATAAAAAACCTATATTAAAGAAAAAAGAAAAAAAGAAAAAATAATCCACCCCCTTCTAGTTATAATAAGAAAACAAGGTATGTAACGTACCTTGTTTTTTTATTTAAACATATGAAAAGATTTGAGAATTATAATACCAAATCTGCCTACTAGAAACATCGAACAGTATATTATAATAAGATTAATATTCTTCAATTCATAATTATCAGTAACTATTCCGCCAAGTGAGAGAACAAGAAGAAGTAACCCAAGGTACTGGGATACAACAAAAATTCTTTTCAGTACTTTTATTAATCGGCCTTTACGTTCGCTCATATGAGGAACATCTGAGATGCCACGTTTGCGATCTGAAACTCGCTCACGAAGCGATTTACGGACGGGAACTTCTTTATTCATCCTATCATACTCATAATGATTGTCTCTATTTACTGTTCCAAGTATAGTTAGTTTTATAGTAATGTTCAAATAGGATATTTATAATGTTTACTTATAAGATTACTTTAAAGTCTGATCTCAACCACGGTACTTTCTATTGGGTAACTAATGTAAATGCAGAGAGCGAGGATGAAGCCGTTACAGCTGCGGAACACTTATTTCTCGAACAAATTGGAGCCCGCAAACAGTGGGATTTCTCTGATTATGAAGCAATAAAATTATAACGCTCACGATTATTTTTTGGGTACCATCTGCCACGCCAAACACTTGCTGGGATGATTTCTGGTAATGCTCCGTTTTTATGAAACCACGAATCTACTACGAAATGCCCATCACCTTCGACGCCTTTAGATTTATTAATTTCGTGAATTGTAGCCGCACTATGGGGATAACTAAGGTTAGACCAATTACGCCTCAGCTTGTAACCGAGCGTGTGATATGTAATCAAACCATCCTGTCTGAGAAGATAAAGATAAGTTGTGCTATTGTTCGCCTCATCTATACAGTCCATTTCTGTTCTAATATTAAAGTTTATGATAGGTGCACGAGCTTTATCATCATCAGTGCCAGTCTTAGGGCCTACAAACTGTTCTATAAGCGCGATTGCTTTTGCTATACGTTTTCTTTCTTGTTTTGCTGAAACCGTTTCAACTAAGAATAACTCACGCACCGCATTCCATTCTTGATCGTCAAGACCAGTCTTTTGATAAATATTACAGGCGTAGCCGTAACAAACACCAAAACGATGGTGGCTTTTTAAATCGCTCGCATGTCCGGCTAAGATTGCATTAGGTGCAGACGTACATGCTGCTATAAGGATCGTGGCTATTAAACTTAGAACAACTTTCATCTAAACTTCTCAAAAAAAAAGCCGTCACTCAAAAGTGTGAGGACGGCTTTTAAATTTATAATATACGTAATGAGCTTAAACTGCTCCGTCACGTTCAAGACGCTTACGGTCAAGTTTACGGGACCGACGAACTGCAGCGGCGTTATCACGGGCTCTCTTTTCAGAAGGCTTTTCGTAAAAACGACGCATTTTCATTTCGCGGTAAACCCCTTCGCGCTGAAGTTTTTTCTTCAAAGCACGCAAAGCTTGATCTACGTTATTATCGCGGACAATAACCTGCATGGCTATAGTCACACTCCTCTCTAGGTTATGTTGACTCTCTGAAACTTATGTTTCAAAGGAGGCACTTTTTAGCAAATCAATTTTGGTTTGGGAAGCTTTTTCTACTTTTTTAATAATTATTTACAAAATTACTCTTTACGTTCTAATAAATCAGGCCCATATTCCATCCATGAATAAAATCAAATCTGACAAAACACCCGAGGAGTTATGTGGACCACTTCTCGAGGCGGCACTAAATCATGTAGCCTTTGACGGCTGGTCAAAACGTACCTTAAATCAAGCAGAAATAGATGTTGGAACGTTACCAGGGATCCTAGATCTAGCGTTTCCTGGTGGTGCTATTCAAATGATAGACCTCCATGCGCAGCATTGTGATATTGAAATGGTGCAAAAAGCTGCTAAAATTGATATGAATAAATTGAAAATACGAGAAAAAATTACAAAGCTTGTAAAGTTACGTATAGAGACAATACTTCCCTATAAGGAAGCCACGCACAGGACAGCATCCTATCTAGCACTACCTAAAAATCATCTAACAAGTCTTCGTATTCTTTACCGAACAGTTGATTTAATATGGAAAACTTTAGGTGATCAGTCGACTGATTTTAATTTTTATACCAAGCGTATAACTTTGAGTGGTATTTATACCAGCACATTTATCTATTGGCTTGCTGATGAAAGTGAAGACGCTCAGGATACTTGGAATTTTCTCGACAGACGTATTGAAAATGTGATGCAGTTTGAAAAAGTAAAAACCAAGGTTCGCAAAAAAGAGATCAATCTAAGCAAAGTTTGGCGTGAGCTTGGTAAAAAACGTTACGGAAGTTAATATTCCGGCGAAATAAGCCTAGTTACATGACCCATTTTACGACCTACTTTTATTTCATCCTTGCCGTAATCATGGACACTTGCACCAACTTCTTTTAAAAGATCTGGTAGTTTTAAAATATCGTTACCTATTAAATTGGTCATCCGTACCTGACCAGTAAATTTCACATCTCCCAATGGCAATCCACAGATTGCCCTGATATGTTGCTCAAACTGGCTTGCTGGACAAGCTTCAATAGTCCAGTGACCCGAATTATGAACTCGTGGTGCGATCTCATTAACCCTCAATTTTGGTTCATTGCTGGAAATAAAAAACTCTACAGTGAGAACGCCAACATAATCTATATTTTCTATAATCTTAGACGCCTGTTTAATTGCCGCAGCCTTAAGAACATTTGATATTCGCGCGGGTACAATTGATAAATCTAGAATATGATTTTTATGTTGATTCTCTACTGGTTCAAAACATTTTATTTTGCCATCCTGCCCCCGTACAACGAGGACTGATATCTCCATATCAAAATCAATAAACCCTTCAATAATTATATTGTCGCTTGCAAGTCTTTCCCAAGCCTTTTCAACATCACTTCTAGATTTAACAATGGCCTGACCTTTACCGTCATATCCAAAGCGCCTAGTTTTCAAAACTGCTGGATAAGATATTTTTTCAAGTACTTTTTTAGCTTCATCCAAATGATTAACACCCGCATAAGGCGCTGTTGCTAATCCAAGATCATTCAAGAAAATTTTTTCACTCAATCTATCTTGAGATACTTTAAGTACTCTTGAGCCTGGAAAAACTGCTGTTTTTAGTTTAAGCGCCTCCACAGTCATTACGGGAATATTTTCAAATTCATATGTAACAACATCTACCTCTTTAGCAAACCTTTCCAAAGCTTCAAAATCTTCATAACTAGCGTGGGTAGCCTTTTCGGAAACCTGCTCCGCTGGGTTACCTATATCAGGACAGTAAATATGACATTTATAACCAAGTTTTGCCGCAGCAATAGACATCATGCGGCCAAGTTGGCCGCCTCCAAGTATTCCAATTGTTGAACCTGCAGCAAGAGTTTTCATATTTTAATCAACAGGAGTTTCGATAACTGCTTCAGTCTGTGCCGAGCGCCAATTATCAAGTGCAATCGCGACCTCATTATCGCCAAGTGCTATTATCGATGCAGCAAGCAAACCAGCATTTTTAGCGCCCGGCTGCCCGATAGCAAGGGTGCCGACAGGTACACCTCCAGGCATCTGCGCAATGGAGAGTAAACTGTCCATACCTTTAAGAGCTTTACTTTCAATAGGAACCCCGAGAACTGGCAGGCTTGTCATTGATGCAGCCATACCTGGTAGATGTGCAGCGCCACCAGCACCCGCTATGATAACCTTCAACCCACGACCTTTTGCCGATTTAGCATAATCATAAAGCCGGTCTGGCGTACGGTGAGCAGAAACAATTCTGCTTTCTATCGAAATACCAAGTTCCATGAGAACATCAACTGCATTTTTCATGATATGCCAGTCAGATTGGCTACCCATTATAATTCCTATAACAGGAGTTTTTTCTTTCATAATTAAATCCCTCATAATGACAAGATAACTTCAAACCGATTTAAAAAGATTGAATTATAACGATCCGTAGGAGTTAGGCAAGTATACAGTGGCAATTGCAGAAACTATATACTATTTATATTATAGCCAAATTTTGAAGAAAAATAGTAAAAGTTAATCTAAGCGATGATATCCGGTAGGTGTTCATCCTCTAGTTTAAATATCATATCTCTAAAAAGGAGTTTTTGTTTTTTAAGACGCTTTATTTGTAACATATTAGTTGTTCCCGCATCGATAAGTGCGGCAATTGCATCATCAAGGTCACGATGCTGGACGCGTAGTTGTTGAATTTTAATTAATATATCATCTTCGTCTAAATTCATTTCTTAGAACTTTTCCCTCTATTCCATTCTAACTATGGAATACTTCTTAGGTAATCAAAAAATATAAATTAATTTTTACTAAGATTTCCATCGTTTTAAGGTTGCTACCTCTAGATCAAAAAGATCCAACAACCTAGCAAGTGTTTGATCAATTATATCATCAATAGTTTCGGGCTTAGTATAGAGCGCAGGTACTGGGGGAGCAATAATAGCTCCCATTTCAGAAAGAGAGGTCATTGTTCTAAGGTGACCTAAATGAAGAGGCGTTTCACGCACCATCAGAACTAACCTTCGACGTTCCTTTAGTGTCACATCGGCAGCCCTAGTAAGGAGCGAAGATGTAACTCCAGTATTTATTTCTGACATTGTTTTTACTGAGCATGGAACAATAAGCATGCCCTCTGTCTTAAAGGATCCACTCGCAATTGATGCGCCAATATTTTCTACCTTATGAACCACAGTAGCTAATTGATTTATTTCAGAAATAGCACTGTCTGTTTCAAGCCCCGCCGTAACTGACGCTGCTTTGGACATGACCAAATGACTCTCAACATTCAATTCCTTTAAAAATTCAAGAAGACGAATTCCATAAATAATGCCTGAAGCGCCGCTAATACCAACTATAATTCTTTTTTGTTTTTCATTCATGTGAGAAACCATTTAAGTGTGTCAAAATTTATCTGTTGCTTGATTAAAATTAGTTTATAACAAAATATTCATAATTTATATATAGTACCGTAAATTTTCATAATAAATAGGCGAATTTAGAGAGTAAAATTAGTAATTATGACCGAAATTCTTTTTTTAAGTGTTTAATAAAAAACCCGCCGTTGTCTGGCGGGTTTTTTATTAAACATAGCAAATACTGAAATTTAACTTTCAGGATTATTTTCCTCATCCGGGACACTAGCACGACGTGGAGCCGCTTTTATAACCGCATTATCAAGTTCAGTTTGTTTGCAAAGACCTAATAAAACTGGATCAACTGGTTTAATATTACTCATGTTCCAGTGCGATCTTTCACGAATTGCAGTAATTGTTGGTTTGGTAGTTCCTACAATTTTTGAAATCTGCGCGTCTTTAAGCTCAGGATGAAATCTAATCAACCAAGCGATTGCATCTGGCTTATCTTGCCGTTTTGAAACAGGTGTATATTTAGAACCACCGCTTCTAGTTTTTGCAGGCACAGCATCAATGATAATTTGAAGTGAGGCTTTTGTATCGTCTTGACAGCGGTTAATTTCATCCCAGGTAAGTTGACCGTTGGAAACTGGATCAAGGCCAACTATATTTAATGCAACCTGCTCGTCAGCAATCCCCTGCACTTCAAGTTCATGTAAACCGCAAAATTTAGCGATTTGTGAAAAACTAAGGCTGGTATTGTCCACAAGCCAAACACCTGTAGCCATTGGCATCAAAGGCTCTGTCATTACTACTCCTAAAATATTATTACTCTTCTGTTCTATGCGGCGCAGCATAAAGACAGTTTATCCAATTGAAAAGGCTTTGAAAAAATACTTTTTAAACCACTGTAAATAAACAATAATTTTTAGAGTTTATTAAATTTTAATTCATAGTTTATTATTAAATTACACAATCAAGCGTAAAAATTATAACAAGTTCACTTTTTTACTCCGGCTAGTTGTTTTGGAAGCAATATAAACAGCTTGGAGATTTTGGAACTAAACCTTCTTATTCTTATTTTTATTTTTCTAAAATATGTAATTCTATTTTTTATTTTTTCTGTTATAAATTAACTCTACATACTGTTATTTTTTATATGCTTTATTACAAAAATCACACTTCAAGATAGATCCTAAATATTTTCACTGGAATTAATAATGGTCAAGTTAACAAATAGAATTATAATTAGCTTTTTTATAATTTCTTTCAGTTTTCATTCAACCCAAGCTCAAAATAGTTTAGATGGCAACAAAATAGAGCAATATTTATCAACTCTGCCCTTACTCGCTCAGTTAGAAGAAAAATATATAGCTAGTGATAATAAGGAAAAAAACCAAAACTCTAGCATGCTTGATACAACTACAACCTCATATACACCAGTAACGGACACTCTTATCCTCCTAGAGAACCACCCAAGCTATGAAAGTTTTAGAGTCATAGTAACTAATGCAAAATTTTTGAACCCAAAAGAATGGGCCTCAACTGGAGATAAAATAATGATGGCCTACTCCGCATACCAAATGAAGAACTATGATAGGGAAACTGCACCGACAATAGGTGAAATTAAACAAAATATGTCAGAAGACCTTATAAAAATAAAAATAAATAAATTTATAAGCCCAAAACAAAAACAAGTGCTCATCAATAAAATTGAAAATTCTATGGCATTACTAAGTGATCCTAATTATATTGATAATGAAAATATATCTATCATCAGCCCCTTTATTGGAAGGCTTAATTCACTCTTTAAGGAAACACAATGACACCTACTGAAATTTTGCGTATTAGAAAATATCTTAATAATAAGTTTGGTAACGATAAATTCACCCTAGAAAGCAGTCAGATCATGGATGATAGTATGGAGGTCCATTATGCAGGTGAATTTATGGGTTTAATTTATCGTGATGAAGATGAAGGTGAAGTATCCTACGCTTTTCAAATGGCAATTCTTGAAATAGACCTTCCCAACGTGGCAGATGCTTCTTTAATCTAAATATAGGTTAATAAGTTTTAAGCGCAGTAATTGCGTACCTTATTACCTAAAAATTAAAATCTATTGAAATTATCCCTCTAAAATAGCTAAAAAATAATTTCTATCATTCTATCATATATTCTTACTTTTTTAGGCTTTATAAAAGGGCAAAATAAAATAAAAAATGCGTCACTTATATCACTATTGGCTTTGTCCTAATTCCAGAAAAGTCCGCATGTCTCTGCTTGAAAAATCTTTGGATTGTAACCTTATTTTAGAGTTACCTTGGAAACGACGCCAAGAATTTCTAACATTGAATCCTTCTGGTAGTGTACCCGTACTTGTTGAAGACGATGGTTTGGCTCTTTGTGGAACATCTGCAATATGCGAATATTTAGAAGAGACAGAAAATTTACCAAATTTTTTAGGTAACACACCAACTATCCGCGGTGAGGTAAGACGGTTGACAGAATGGTTTGATCATAAATTTTATAATGAGGTGACAAATTTGATCATTAACGAAAAGGTTATGAAGGGTTTTTTAAAACGTGGAAATACTCAAGCTGCGAATATTCGCTTTGCGGGGCAAAATATTAAACATCACCTTAAGTACATTGAATATCTAACAGATCGTAGAAACTGGTTAGCTGGAAACGAATTTTCCTATGCTGATATTTCTGCTGCTGCCCAAATTTCTTGTGTTGATTATTTTGGTGATGTGCCGTGGGGTAATTTTCCCCTAGCAAAAGACTGGTATGCACGCATTAAATCAAGAACAAGTATGCAGCTCATTTTAAAAGATAAAATTGCCGGCCTTACACCCCCTTCCCATTATCGAGATCCTGACTTTTAAAATCAAAGAAATCTTCATGACAAAAATTTCTGTATCCGCATCAACAAAACAAGAGATCATATCACTTGCTAAAAAAATAGGCTTTGACAGTGTTCGGATTACTTCTCCGGAAGGCATTGAGACCAATGCTGATTATTTTAAAGAATTTCTTGAGAAGTCTCATCACGGTGAAATGAAATGGATGGAGAATAAAGTAGATAGAAGACAATCTCCCCTCACTCTCTGGCCGGACGTAAATTCAATAATCATGCTTGGTATGAATTATGGCCCCGCACATAATCCACTCCAAACCTTAGAGCATAAAAATGAAGGTAATATATCAGTTTATGCTCAAGGGAAGGATTATCATGATGTAGTTAAAAAACGCCTTAAGAAACTCGCAGGAAAAATTCATCAAGAGTATGGGGCTGAGGTCAAAGTATTTGTGGACACTGCTCCTGTAATGGAAAAACCACTTGCTCATAAGTCTGGTATGGGTTGGCAGGGTAAACATACAAATTTAGTTAGTCGTGAGTTTGGATCCTGGTTATTTATAGGCAGCATATTCACTACGCTTCATCTACAAGAGGATTCCCCAGAAGAAGACCACTGTGGTTCCTGTAGCGCCTGCCTTGATATCTGTCCAACAAATGCATTTGTAGCGCCCTATCAGCTTGATGCTCGTCGCTGTATTTCCTACTTAACTATTGAATATAAGGGCCATATTGACACCAGTTTTCGAAAAGCAATGGGCAACCGTATATACGGTTGCGACGACTGCCTGAGTATTTGCCCGTGGAATAAGTATGCCACCCTTACTGATGAAAAACTATTTTATCCCCGTATTGAGCTTAAAAATCCAAATCTAGCGACACTGGTTGTGCTTGATGATCTATCATTCAGACAGGTTTTTTCTGGTTCTCCAATCAAAAGGATCGGAAGAGATTTTTTCATTCGAAACGTTTTGATAGCAATGGGCAATAGTAGAAACCAGAAATTTATTCCCCTTCTCATTTCTAAACTTGAAGAAAGTAGTCCCTATATTCGCGCTATGGCTATTTGGGCACTTAAAGAGCTTTGTGATAAGATTGAATTTGTAGCATTTAGAAAAAAATACGCACAGGAAGAGCATGATTTTGACGTAAAGAAAGAGTGGATTTGATTATTGACTAATGAGCCTAATATTTTCTTGTGCAAGTTTATGCCAATTACTATCAGGGTATTTATTTATAAGTTTTTCCCATTCCTGCAAGGCATTTTTGTCGTTTTGAAGCATTCGGTAATTAATGCCACTTTCAAAAATTACATCAGGCTGATTAGGTTCTAAAGTAAGCGCCACATTAAGGTCCACTCTTGCCTTTAGATGTTCACCTAGTTTTCGATATGTTTCTGCTCGATATAGATAAGCATCAAATACTTCCGGTTTTAACTCAATTGCACTAGTAAAGTCGCCTAAAGAATCTTCGTATTTATTAGATGAAACGTGAACTAATCCCCGTTCCCTAAAAATTTCATATCCATATTCAGAAGCCACATCCAACCCAGTAATTGCAGCACTGAGGGCATTGTAAGCCCTGTCATAATTTTCATCCGAGTGCCACGCAAGTCCTGCCAGATAATTTAATTGGACGGATAATATTTTTTTATTTTGTTGAGCATACTCGCCAACGCCCTCATTACGAGCTAATTTACCTACAATCATCTCAAAGAGACCCGCAGCATCCCCAAATCTTTTTTGATCATATAAAGCAAGTGCTTCACAATGCTGGGCGGCCACTGTACCACCCTCAATGTACCATTTTCGTGAACTAAGTATTGCCGCTTCACTATTTTCTTTAACCTGAGCAAGACACTCCTTATATTTTTCGGATTGGGCTCTGTCCGAAATAACCTGTGCTTGAGCACTAAAACCTAGCCCTATGAAAAAAATAATAATTGCAAACTTAAATTTCATATTACACCTATCTGTTTTACTGTTAGAAATTTGCAAAGTACTATATAAATATAATTGTCATGAACCGCAATTCGTAAAAAGTTATCTACCATGAAAATCTTCTGCTTCGGACTTGGTTATACAGCAAAATGTCTAAGAAATGAATTATCATTTCCGTTGTCACATTTTTCCGGCACAAATACCTCCAAAGGAGATTTGCTTTTTAATGGCAAGGCTCCACTTAAAAATGCGACCAGTATTTTGCGAAATATCACACACCTTCTAATTTCTGTACCGCCTAATTCCGAGCACATTGACCCTGTTCTTTATCATCATAAAGCTGATATTGAAAATATGCCTAACTTAAAATGGATTGGATATTTATCCGCGACAAGTGTCTATGGTGATCATGGGGGGGGCTGGGTTGATGAAACAAGCAAAACAATACCAACAAATAAGCGTGGCATACTTCGTTTAAGAGCTGAAGAACAATGGCGCTTAATAAATAAGCCAGTACATATTTTTAGATTAGGTGGAATTTACGGACCACTACGAAACCAAATCGAAGTTGTTAAAAATGGTTTGGCAAAAAGAATTATTGAAAAAAACCAAGTTTTTTCACGTATTCATGTGATTGATATCTGCTCCGCGCTTAAGATATCGATGGAAAACCCATTATCTCATAAAATTTATAATCTTGTTGATGACAATCCCACTGCCGCAGCAGATGTTTTAGATTTTTTATGTGAAAAACTTGCTTTTAGAACCATCAAGGGTATAGGTATTGATGATCCAGCCGTAACTCCTACGTTAAGAAGTTTTTATCAAGATAATAAACGTGTGAAAAATAATCTTGCCAAAAATGAACTTAACTGGCGACTAAAGTTTCCGTCTTACAAAGAAGGATATTTAGATATCTTAGCTAAGCTCGACGAGAGCTAACTTTAAACGTTCTAAGTCAGAGGGTGATGATAAGCTGTGATTGCCTAATTTATTATAACTAACAATAACGTCATCACCTAAAAGCTTGTCTGCAATGCGCTCCGAAGTATTACTTGGCACATCAATGTCTTTAAGACCATGAAATAATCTGACAGGACAATCAAGTTCAATTGGTCCATTAAGAAGAATATGGTTATCTCCATCCTGTATTAACCCGTAGGATACTTCATATGGTTCGTTATTATACTCTGAAAACTGAAGGTAAACGCCTTCTCTTTTAAGAGTATTTTTGATTTTTTCTGAATATTTATTCCACATAAGTTCTCTCGTAAAATCTGGAGCTGCGGCAATGCCAATAAAGGCCTGAACACGTTCTTTTCTGGCAAGAGCAACCAAAATACCTATCCATCCGCCCATGCTTGATCCTACAATAATAAGAGGGCCTTGACTTAATTGATCAATAATTGCTAATGCGTCATCACGCCAACTTGTGATAGTACCCTTAACAAACTCTTCCGACGATCTTCCGTGACCAGAATAATCAAAACGAATATAAGATAGCTCAAGCTGTTTGCATACTTTTTCCAGAAAGGTTGCTTTTGTTCCATTCATATCGGACATATAGCCACCACAAAAAATCACAGTAGACTTTCTACCTTCTGATTTATAATAAGCAATCGTTCGACCATTATTAACTTTAATAAAACTAGGTTCTTTAATCATAATCCTGCTCAAATCTTATTATTTTTAAAATATTATCATAATATCAATCAAAACAACTGCGAAAACCACTTTTTTTAAAGTTTGTTCACTTGACTTGCGCCTTAAAGGATATAAATTCCTACTTTTAAGACTTAAGTAAAAATAGATGAGATCTGAATGAACGCTAATAGTAAAGTCGTCCTAACGCTACCAGACGGGAGTGTCCGTGAATATGACGGACTAGTGACTGGAATGACACTAGCGCAGGATATTGGACCGGGACTTGCAAAAGCAGCGATTGTAATCGTCGTGAATGGCGAACAGCGTGATCTTTCATACGAGATCACTTCAGATTCTAACGTCTCAATAATTACTAAGCGTGATGAAGAAGCTCTAGAAATAATCCGTCACGACGCCGCCCACATACTTGCCGAAGCAGTAAAGGAGCTTTGGCCTGAAACGCAAGTTACTATTGGTCCAGCCATTGAAAATGGATTTTACTATGACTTTGCTCGCGAAGAACCATTTACACCTGAAGATCTAGAAATAATGGAAACTCGCATGAAAGAAATCGTAGCCCGAGACGAAGACATCATTCGAAGTGAAATGCCCCGCGACGAAGCGGTCGAACTTTTCCGTACTATGGGTGAAAGCTATAAAGCTGAACTCATTGCTAGCATCCCGTCTAATGAACCTATTTCTCTCTATAAACAAGGTAACTTTATTGACCTTTGCCGCGGACCTCACTTGCCATCAACCAGGTACCTTGGCGAGGGCACGTTTAAATTAATGACCATTGCTGGCGCTTATTGGCGCGGTGATAGCAACAATGAAATGCTACAGCGTGTATACGGGACTGCATGGCGCGACAAAAAAGAACTTAAAGCTTACCTCCATCGCATCGAAGAAGCAGAGAAGCGTGACCACAGAAAACTAGGCCGCGAGCTTAATCTGTTTCATTTTCAAGAAGAAGCTGCTGGAATGCCGTTCTGGCATCCAAACGGTTGGACCATTTATACCCAAATAGAAGGCTACATGCGCCGCAAGCAACGTGAATATGGTTATCAAGAAATTAATACGCCAAAACTTGTTGACCGAAAGTTGTGGGAAGATAGTGGGCACTGGGAAAAATTCCGTGAACATATGTATACAACCGAATCCGAAGAACGCGTATTTGCACTAAAACCGATGAACTGCCCATGTCATGTCCAAGTGTTTAATCAGGGTTTGGTGAGCTACCGTGACCTTCCACTCCGTCTAGCTGAGTTTGGTAGTTGTCATCGAAATGAGCCGTCAGGTGCACTGCATGGTTTGATGCGAGTACGTTCATTTGTTCAGGACGATGCACATATTTTTTGCGAAAAGGATAAAATTACCGAAGAGACAGAAACATTCTGTGGCATGCTGCTAGAAATTTATAAAGATTTTGGTTTTGAAGAAATCAAGGTCAAGTTTTCTGATAGACCAGAAGTGCGTGCAGGTTCAGACGACGTATGGGATGAAGCCGAAAAATGTCTACTTGATGCCGTCGATCATGTTGGTCTCGAGTATACCTTAAATCCTGGTGAAGGTGCGTTTTATGGTCCTAAACTAGAATTTGTACTCACCGATGCAATTGGACGTGATTGGCAGTGCGGCACTCTGCAGGTAGATTTCGTATTACCTGAGCGGCTTGACGCAAATTATGTGGGCGCGGACAATACTAAACATCGTCCAGTCATGCTGCATCGGGCAATTCTTGGCTCATTCGAGCGCTTTATAGGTATTTTGATTGAAAACTTTGCGGGCCGTTTTCCTATGTGGCTTGCTCCCGTTCAGGTAGTAGTGACTGGCATCACTAATGATCAAGATGCCTATGTGCATGAAGTTTATACGCAGTTAAAGTCTGCAGGGCTTCGTGTTGAAATTGACACTAGAAATGAAAAAATAAATTATAAAATTCGTGAACATTCACACGCAAAAATACCTGCCATATTCGTAGCGGGTGGAAGAGAAGCAGATAATAATACCATTACTATTCGGCGGCTTGGATCAAAAAATCAGGAAACCCTTGATTTAACAGATGCAATAAATACACTAGTCACCGAGTCTATCGAGCCAGATAAGCGATAACTTGAACTTATCTAACCAAAACACACTATATTTAAAAAAATTGGAGAAATTAAATAGCTAAGAGACCAATGCAAGGCCCCTCGTCAAAAAAAGGACCACGGGTCAACAATGATATCGAAGAAGTTGAAGTTAGACTTATTGATGAAACTGGTGAAAACCACGGCGCTGTTGCAACTGATAAAGCTATAAGTATGGCCAAAATTGCAGGGCTAGACCTCGTTGAGATATCACCTAATGCTACTCCCCCTGTTTGTAAAATTCTTGATTATGGAAAATATAAATACGAAGCTCAGAAAAAGGCTAGCCTCGCTCGCAAAAAACAAAAAACTGTTGAGGTTAAAGAAATTAAGCTACGTCCTGGAATCGAAAAGCACGATTATGATGTTAAGATGAGGTCTATAGAAAAATTTCTTGGTACTGGCGACAAGGTCAAAGTGACCCTTCGTTACCGTGGGCGTGAAATGGCCCACCAAGAAATTGGAATGGACGTTCTTAAGAGAGTTAGAGAGCAGTTTGCCGAGGTAACAAAAATCGAACAGATGCCAAAAGTAGAGGGTCGGCAGACGGTCATGATTTTAGCTCCAAAATAATTCTCTATTCATTAGAAGAATTCAGGTGAACTTTATAAGAGCAGCTCTTACAAAAGCTGCTCTTATCGTTTTTGTAGAATTAACCATAATGGATTTAATTTGAATCTTTAATGGGGTATAATTTCATTCCCTAGACCATAAATGATACAGTCTTATCAGCTTCCGTTCATCCGTACCATGATATCTGATCCAAAAAATTAATTTATAGCATACGCATACCATTCGGTACGGGCCGTTCTGGTTTCGCTATAACAACATTCCCATTATCATCACAAAATCCTGCGAGTAAAAATTCAGATTTTATAGGGCCTATTTGCTTAACTGGAAAATTTACAACAGCCACAATCTGTTTTCCGACTAGGTCTTCGGGCTTATAATGCACAGTAATCTGCGCACTTGATTTCTTAATTCCAAGGATATCTCCAAAATCAGCCCATATTTTATATGCAGGGTTTCTAGCCTCAGAAAATTTTTCAGCGCGTACCACCGTACCAATTCGAAGTTCTACTTTTTTAAAGTCATCCCAAGATATTGTTTCAGTCATTGTATCTGCCTTTTTATTGTTCGCGTTTAATATCATAACCTTTTTGCCGAAGAAGCTCAACAACACCTCCATCACCTATGAGGTGAGCCGTTCCAACTACAATAATTGTTACTTGATTTTTTTTGGCAAAATCCTCAAGTAAGGGGATCCAACTTTTGTTTCTGTTCGTTATAATTTTAGCATATAATTCTGCCTGCTCCTGCATCGGTTCTAAGAATGTATCCACTAATCTGCTTTCATTACCACTAGCCCATACATCTATCATCTCTAAGGTTAATTTTCGGATATCTTTTAATTCATTTATTGTATCTTTCAGCATATTTGCTTGGACATCTAAGGGATGATTGTAGAGCGCCTCCATTTGTACCTCAATGGTCTCAAGGTCGGATATTTTTAATCGCCGCTGTGTCGCAATTTTTTGAATATATCTATCAACCCCTGCTTCGGGATCCCAGCCTTCGTTAATAACTGCACCAACTGATAAAGCTATGGAAGCAAACCACGGTTGAAAATTAGTAATAACTTTTAAACTAATACCAAGTTTCGGTATTACCTTTTGCAGAAAAACGTATTCGTCCTCTGTAATATAATTACTTAATTTATCTCCGTTTCTGAGCATACCGTTTTGAATAGTGATAGCTCGGGCTTGAGCCTGTCTTTCTGATGTCATGTTAACTTCAAAAACAACTTCTTCTGCAATATCCAGCATTTTTTTTATTTTTCCTCCGTACCATTTTAGTTCTGGAGGAAGAAGGTGTATGGAACCAATTAGATAAACCTGAGCGTTTCCATTATCTAATTTCCAGATAGCTGGATGTGCGTCGAGGCCATCTGCTTCAATTGGTTCTGAGTAAGAAATAATAAAAAAAAGTATGAGTGCCATAGAAGATACTTTTAAAATGAACCTACGAGCACGCATATAAATTAATTCTTTCTATTCTTAGCTAGGTGATTATTTTATTGTTAAAGTGGTTTTCAAATATGTCAACTTAATGTAAATAATCTCTTCCATTAAATGGGTCTTCTTTTCTTACCAAATAGGCTTGCAATACCTAGAAAATAAAGTTATACAGCGACCTTCAATGAATGGTACGGCCTGTTAGGGCATGCCTATCCGTTCTAAAAGCTAGTCAGCTAAGGCTGATAATGAAACTAAAGGAAAGCTAAATGCCCAAAATGAAGACAAAAAGTGGCGTCAAAAAACGCTTCAAAATCACCGCATCAGGTAAAGTTAAAGCAGGTCAGGCTGGTAAACAGCATGGCATGATGAAACGAACAAACAAACAAATTCGCAATCAACGTGGTACAGCGGTCCTTAGTGGTCCGGATGCTCGTGTTGTGAAAAAATTTATGCCTTACGGTTAATGGAGCAATAAAATGGCACATGTAAAAAGGGGCGTAACAACCAAAGCCCGACACAAAAAAGTTCTCAACGCTGCTAAAGGTTATCGCGGCAGACGTAAATCCACAATTCGAGTTGCAATGCAGGCTGTCGAAAAAGCTGGTCAATATGCATATCGAGATCGCAAAGTTCGCAAACGTCAATTTCGCGCTCTTTGGATACAGCGTATTAACGCAGCTGCACGCCTAGAAGGTTTAACTTATTCACGATTTATGAACGGCCTCAAACTTGCAGGCGTCGAACTTGACCGTAAAGTTTTGGCTGATTTAGCTGTCCGTGAACCGGCAGCTTTTAAAGCCATCGCAGATCAAGCAAAATCTGCAATAGCTTAAATCCTCTTCCGGGGTTCAAAAAATAATCAAGTTTAAGGAGCCTGCCGCTTGGCAGTAGGCTCCTTTTTCTTTATGTTAAATTTTAATAGTTTAATTAATAAAATTTTTGGGTAAGAAAACATGCAAAATCTCCAATCATTGGAAACAGAAATCACCGCAAACCTAGCCGCAGCGACCAGTGTTGACGATGTGGAGAATATACGTATAGCCGAGCTGGGTAAAAAAGGCCGTGTCAGTCTCTTAATGCGTGAGCTTGGTAAAATGACGCCTGAGGAAAAAAAAGAATTTGGTCCAAAGTTAAACCAGCTTAAAAATATACTTAATACAGCTGTTATTAACCGCAAAGATACCCTTGAAGAAAAAACATTAAACATCAAGCTACAATCTGAAGGTGTTGATATCAGTCTTTCTGCTCAAACAGGAGATAGTGGGAGTATCCATCCTATCACACAAGTATTGGATGAAGTAACCGAGATTTTTACAGAAATGGGTTTTTCTGTTGCCGAGGGACCGGAGATAGAAGAAGATTTCTATAACTTTACAGCACTCAATATTCCTGAAGAACATCCAGCCCGGCAAATGCACGATACTTTCTATTTTCCCAAAGATGATGAAGGTAATAGAAAAGTATTACGCACGCATACCTCGCCAATGCAGATTAGAACAATGCTTGAAGGTGAACCACCCTATCGTATTATTGCACCGGGAAGAACCTACAGAAATGACAGTGACGCAACCCATACGCCTATGTTTCATCAAGTGGAAGCTTTGGTCATTGATAAAAATATCCATATGGGGCATTTGAAATGGTGCATCGAGGAATTTTGTAAGAAGTTTTACGAGAGAGATGATATTAAAATCCGATTCCGGCCAAGTTATTTTCCCTTTACAGAACCTTCTGCCGAAGTAGACATCGGTTGCTCCTTTAAAGATGGTGAAATACTAATCGGTGAAGGTGAGGATTGGCTTGAAATTATGGGTTGTGGCATGGTTAACGAGCGGGTTTTAGAAAATGTTAATCTTGATCCGAAAGAATACCAAGGGTTTGCTTTTGGTCTCGGACTAGATCGTGCCGCCATGCTAAAATGGGGTATTCCTGATCTCAGGGAATTTTTTGCTTCAGACTTACGTTGGTTAAAACACTATGGCTTCCAAGCATTAGATATTCCATCCCTAAGCACGAGAACTTCTGCCATTAAAGGGGGGAAGTAAAATGAAATTCACATTATCTTGGCTTAAAACTTACCTCGATACCGACGTTGATCTTTTTACAATTTCAGAAACATTGACCGCTATCGGCCTTGAAGTAGAGGAAGTTATAGATCCGACAGAAAGTTTAAAACCATTCGTAATTGCTAAAATAGAAAAGACAGAACAACATCCTAATGCCGATAAACTAAGAGTTTGTAGTGTTAATAACGGAAATGAAATAATACAAGTTGTCTGTGGCGCACCAAACGCAAAAGCAGGTCTAATCGGTGCTTTTGCGCCCAGTGGATGCACAATACCTACAAACGGCCTTAAGCTTAAACCAAGTAATATTCGGGGTGTTGATAGTAACGGAATGATGTGTTCGGAGCGAGAACTTGGTCTTGGCGATGACCATGACGGTATTATAGAACTGCCTAGCGATGCCCCTATCGGGGCAAGCTTTGCGGATTACGCCAACCTTAATGACCCAACAATTGAAATTGCTATTACACCAAATCATCAAGATGCACTTGGAGTTTATGGAATTGCACGAGACCTAGCTGCGGCAGGAATTGGGACGCTTATCAAACCTGATATTTCAAAAATTCCAGGAAAATTTAAAAGTCCCATTACTGTAAATATTGAGGATATGAATGCATGTCCAGTGTTTGCTGGTCGTTATATTCGTGGCGTTAAAAATGGTCCTAGCCCTGAATGGATGCAGCGCAGGCTCATCTCTCTTGGAATGAAGCCCATATCTGCACTAGTTGATATCACCAACTTTTTGACCCACGATTATAGTCGCCCACTTCATGTTTTTGATGCAGATAATATTGTAGGAAACCTTAAAGTTCGCCTTTCTAACTCAGGTGAAAAACTTTTAGCTCTCGATGAAAAAGAATATGTTTTTGATGATCAGGTCTGTGTCATATCTGATAACAAAGCTATCAATTCCATTGGTGGTGTGATGGGTGGAGCTGGAAGTGGCACCTACGATGAAACTAAAAATGTGTATCTTGAGTGTGCTTGGTTTGATCCTATTAGGACAGCCATGACAGGTAGAAAACTAGGTATTGAAAGCGACGCCCGTTACCGTTTTGAACGCGGCGTTGATCCGTCAACAGTTCTTGACGGTATAGAAATAGCAACTCGTCTTATTCTTGATATGTGTGGTGGGGAGCCAAGCGAAGTTGAAGTTGCTGGGAAAGTACCAGTGATAAGTAAAACTATCACAATGCGCCCCGAACGTGTCAAAGAACTTGGTGGTATCAATATTTCTAAAACTGAGGTTATTGATATCCTCAAACGCCTTGGCTTTAAAGTCAATGATAACGATAAAACACTTGGTGTAACAAGTCCCTCATGGCGCTGTGATATTGACCGCGAACCCGACCTAGTTGAGGAAGTCCTTCGTATTTATGGTTATAATAAAATCGTTGGTAAGCCATTGCCTGCATCAAGCCGAGATATTATTGCAGGCCTTAGTCCAATGCAGAAACGTATTCGCATATCTAAGCGCCGGGCAGCAGCATGCGGACTACGTGAAGTAATAACCTGGTCATTTATCTCTAGTTCTCAGGCAATGCTTTTTGCTGATCCAAAGCCAGAATTAATCCTTGATAACCCAGTCAGTTCTGACCTCAATGCAATGCGACCCAATTTGTTACCAAATTTGATTACCGCTGCTGGTCGCAACAGTGATCGCGGCATCAAAAGCGTGGCGCTTTTTGAAGCAGGAAATCAGTTTTCATCTGATAATATTGATGGCCAAAACTTTGTTATTGCCGGTATCAGGCGCGGTCAAAAAAATGAGCGCCATTGGCAGAAAAATTCAGAAGACGTAAATGTCTATGATGCCAAGGCTGATGCCATTTCAATTTTAAATGCAATCGGTGTTAAGGCTGACAATGCCCAAGTAGTCGCTGAGGCCCCAGCGTGGTATCATCCAGGCCGAAGCGGCGTGATCCGATTAGGCCCTAAAAATATTATGGCTTATTTTGGTGAAATTCACCCCAATATTATTAAAAAACTTGATGTAAAAGGTCCTCTCGTTGGTTTTGAGATTATGCTTGGAAATATTCCCCTGCCAAGGTCAAAGGTAGGAAACAGCCGCGGCTCTCTAAGGTCCTCTGATTTCCAATCTGTCGAACGCGATTTTGCTTTTGTAGTTTCTAAAGACCTTGCAGCTGAACAATTAGTGAAAGTTATTTCAAGTGTTGATAAAAAACTGATTGATAGCATTAATGTTTTTGATGTTTATCAAGGCGCCGGTATAGATGATGATAAAAAATCAATCGCAGTCAATGTTCGGCTTCAACCGTTCAATAAAACTATGACTGATGATGAAATCGAAGAGTTCAGACAAGCCGTAATCTCTACTGTTATCAAAAAAACTGGCGGAACACTTAGGTAATATAAGATGCTTATTTTTTAACCATGTTTAAAAATTATCAAATGTTAAAAACAACTTTTTATTACCTTGTAACCTTATAAAAAAAAAATCACTGCTCAGACTTGTATGTTAAAGGGGCGAGTGGTAAAAGCCCCATCATGACAGACTTAACACATATCAGAAATTTTTCTATTGTTGCCCATATTGATCATGGTAAATCTACGCTTGCAGACCGCATGATCCAGTTTTGTGGAGGGCTAAGTGCCCGTGACATGAAAGAACAAGTTCTCGATAATATGGATATAGAACGAGAACGGGGTATCACCATTAAAGCCCAAACTGTGCGTCTTGAGTATAAAGCTAAGAACGGTGAAAATTACATTCTTAATTTGATGGATACTCCAGGGCATGTAGATTTTGCATACGAAGTTAGTCGTTGTCTCTATGCATGTGAAGGCTCAATTCTCGTTGTTGATTCCAGCCAGGGCGTTGAAGCACAAACTTTAGCCAATGTATATCAGGCGATAGATAATAATCACGAAATAGTTCCAGTTTTAAATAAAATTGACCTTCCTGCTGCGGAACCAGAACAAGTCCGCGCCCAAATTGAAGATGTTATTGGTATTGATGCTTCCGGTGCAATAAGCGTTTCTGCAAAAACAGGTGTAGGCATAGAAGAGTTGATGGAAAGCCTTGTTGAAATACTTCCTCCTCCAGAAGGAGTATCGGAAAAGCCCCTAAAGGCACTTCTTGTCGATAGTTGGTATGACACTTATCTCGGTGTTATGGTTCTGGTAAGAATTATTGACGGTACCCTTAAAAAAGGTATGCGTGTTAAAATGATGGCTGCAGACACGGAACATCTAGTTGATAGGGTTGGTGTTTTCAAACCTAAAGATACCTTAGTCGGTGAACTTGGACCAGGCGAAGTTGGTTTTTTTACCGCCTCGATTAAGGAAGTATCACAGACCAACGTCGGCGATACGATTACAGAGTTTAAAAATGAAACTGCAGAAGCGCTTCCTGGATTCAAACCCGTTCAAAGTGTTGTTTTTTGTGGTCTCTTTCCAGCCGATGCTGCTGATTTTGAAGTACTTCGTGAAAGTATGTATAAACTTCGACTAAACGATGCCAGTTTTGAATTTGAAACAGAAACCTCTACAGCTCTTGGTTATGGTTTTCGTTGTGGTTTTTTAGGAATGCTCCACCTAGAAATTATTCAGGAACGCCTTACTAGAGAATTTGACTTGGATATTATTTCCACATCACCAAGTGTGATTTATAAAATCCATCTTAACAAAGGAACGCTCAAAGAAATTCATAACCCTGCTGATATGCCAGATGCAGTTTATATAGATCATATGGAAGAACCTTGGATTAAGGCAACCATCTTAGTTCCCGATGAGCACCTCGGTGCGGTACTTACGCTTTGCCAAGATAAACGTGGGGAGCAAATTGATCTAACATATGCTGGTAACCGGGCTATGGTGGTTTACCGTCTACCCCTCAACGAGGTAGTTTATGATTTTTATGATAAATTAAAATCAATTAGTAGAGGTTATGCGAGTTTTGATTATCAAATGGACGGATACCGAGAAGGTGACCTAGTTAAGTTATCCATTCTCGTAAATAATGAGCCTGTAGATGCCCTCAGCATGATGGTTCACCGGGCCCAGTCTGAATATAGAGGACGTGCCCTCTGCGAACGTCTTAAAGGGCTTATTCCTAGGGCTTTATTTAAAATTCCAATTCAAGCTGCAATTGGCGGTAAAGTAATCGCTCGTGAAACTATCAGTGCCATGCGTAAAGATGTTACGGCAAAATGTTACGGTGGTGATATCAGCCGAAAGCGTAAACTTCTTGAAAAACAGAAAAAAGGCAAAAAGAAAATGCGCCTTTATGGTAATGTGGAAATCCCACATGAAGCCTTTATCGCAGCACTTAAAATGGGTGATGATAAATAAAGTTGATAACGAATAACTGCGTTCTACTAAAAGCGATCACGCATACTCTCTTAATTTGATAAAGACAGAAAAAAACCCGGCTGAAACTACAACCGGGTTCTATAAACTGATTTAAATAAATCAGAAATTATCTTTTGGTTCAAGAATTTGACGACCACGATATTTACCTGAACTCAGGTCAATATGATGACGGCGGCGAAGTTCACCGCTTTCTTGATCTTCCACATATGTGTCAACGGAGAGACTATCGTGTGAACGACGATTACCACGACGGTGTGGTGAAACTTTCCTTTTTGGAACTGCCATTTTATTATCCTAACTTTTCTAAGGGTTTTTTTTAAACCCTGAATCTCAAAAACAGTGTGTTATCGTTAAAGTTGGCCACAATGTCAAGCCTTTCTTAATAGAATAGAGCATATTTATAGACTTTATGATCTTACTCAACGATATATGGATCGAGACAGAATAAACAATATAACCGATGGGAACATACAAGCAAAGAAAGCTGGAATATTTAGCACCATTTCAAAAATATTTTCAAGAGCACCTTTGGTACTAGAACTCTTATTTTCAAAATCTAAATTCTCAATCAATGGAATAAGATCGTACATTTGCGCAACAGTAATCCAAGTACTGTCGCCCCCCTCAAGTAAACGCAAGCCCTCCGCACCAAGAACCATAATTGCTAAACACAAAAAAATGTAGGCTAGCAAGCGTTTAAAAATCATTTGAATACCCTTTAAAAAATATTTAGCCTAACTGTACTTTGAAAATATTAATACACCTAAACACAAAAAGAATCGTAACTTATATCTCTTAGCTTGCCAAGTTTCAAAAGAACGGTATATTGCGCCTGCAAAGTAGCTATCAAGGAGAGGTGGCCGAGTGGTTTAAGGCGCACGCTTGGAAAGCGTGTAAAGCGCAAGCTTTCGAGGGTTCGAATCCCTTCCTCTCCTCCATTTACATAGGTTAACGTATTGAATATATATTTCTAAATAAAAATTGGTTAACTACGCCTTATTCATTTTCAGTTTTTAATTCTGACCAATGGCTCAAATATAGTGATCACGTCCCTGTAGTATTCTCTGAATATAATTGTTGAATATTACATTTATCTAAAAATGTTAAGTTTACTCGAGCCACATCATGGTACATCAGGATGTGAATGAAACTTGATCATTATATACAAAATGTCTAACCTATGAAAAAAATATTTAGGGACTGATAAATTGAAAAAAATCATTACTCGGCGAGATTTTTTAAATGGCACACAGGTCGCCATAGGAGCGTCACTTTTGACGCCTTGGGCTAAAGCATTCGGTAGCCAGCAACCCGGCTTTCAATTAGAAAACGGATATTATCCACCAATAAAAACTGGATTGCGCGGTAGCCACGATGGGTCGTGGGAAAATATGCATGCACTTGTTATGGGAGAAAGCTGGCAAAAGGGACCATCAGAAGAAACCTACGATCTTGTTATTGTTGGTGGAGGAATAAGCGGATTGGCTAGTGCTTATTTTTACCGCAAAGTCAATCCGGATGCCCGCATACTTATACTTGAAAATCACGATGATTTCGGCGGACATGCCAAAAGAAACGAGTTTAAAGTAGACGGCCAAACACGAATTGGCTATGGCGGAACAGAGTCTCTTGATACGCCCTCTGCTTATAGTGATATGGCTGCTAGCTTTTTAAAAGATATAGGCATATTTACCGAGCGTTTTTATGATTATTTCCATCAGGACCTTTATAAAGATATGGGACTAGGTAAGGGTATTTTATTTGATGAAAATCACTTTGGTCAGGAAAAGTTGGTGATTGGTTACGGCAAAAAACCATGGGATCAATTTGTGGCTGAAACCCCCTTAAACTCAGTGGCAAAGAAGGATTTATTACGCCTTACTACTGAACAGATTGATTATATGCCTGGCAAATCATTTGACGAAAAATATGAAATTCTGCGTAAAACAAGTTATGAGACATTTTTGCGTGATTATTGTAAAGTTGACGAGCAAATAATTTCGCTCTACCAACGTTGGGGGATAACTTTTTGGGCTGTCGGTATAAAGGATATACCTACAACAGCCGTACAAGGATATGGCGGCATGCCAGGGGTCGACAAAACATTGCCCCGAACGGGACACCGCGGCAATGATCCTTATATTTTTCATTTTCCTGACGGCAATGCATCGGTGGCAAGACTTGCGGTCAGAGCGTTACTTCCGAAAGCGGTGCCCGGAAGTACAATGGAAGATGTCGTAACAACAAAAGTGGATTATTCTAAGTTAGACGGTAATGAAAAAGGTGTAAATATTCGTTTAAACAGTACGGCCTTGCACGCAGTTAATACTGGGGACAGTAACGGGGTGGATATTACTTATATTACTGGGGAAACCGTTCACAAGGTGCAAGCGAAAAAATGTGTCATGGCATGCTATAATTTTGTTATTCCGTACCTCTGTCCAGAATTACCGCAATTACAAAAGGAAAATTTGAGTTATAGCGTTAAAGCGCCAATCACATATACTAAAGTCATGGTAAATAATTGGCGTGCCTTTGCGGAACAAAATCTAGATTTTGTTTATTATACCAATGATCTTTACAAACAAGTGGAGCTTGACTATCCAGTAAGTATGGGCGATTACCAATTTGGCAAAACACCAGACGACCCAATGATACTGCACATGTGTTACGTACCATGGATGCAGGATTACCAAGGTGCAGATCAATGGAGGGCTGGCAGAACTGAAATGCTAACCATGCCTTTTGAGCATTATGAAGAAAAGGTGATGTCGCAACTCGACCAGGCGTTAGGTCACGCTGGTTTTGATGTGGAGCGAGACATTGAAGCCATTACTGTAAATCGTTGGCCTCATGGCTATGCTTATAATCCCAGCTTAACTTGGGAGCCTGATTATAAGGCCGAGGCAGATAAGCCTTGGGTTAAAGGTCGTGCAGTATATGGTAATATTGCGATTGCTAATAGTGATGCTAACGCGGGATCAAACACAAAATCAGCCATTGATATGGCCTACCGTGCGGTAAAAGAAATTTTGTAATTTATATTATAATTTGAATGACAGCTTTTGGCGGACAAAATAGTCCTAGAATGGTTACCCATTTAGATATTTCAGAGGATGACATTGAACGCACCATAAATGCGTTCAATGAATTTTTTCAAAAATAGGGCTTAAAATCCTGTGATGGCTTTAATTTCAAGATAGTCATGTAAACCCCAGACACCCTTTTCACGGCCATTTCCTGATTGTTTATAGCCACCAAATGGCGTATCTCTATTGCCGCCTACATAGTTAACAATCACTTGACCCGCACGAATTTGATTTGCTACATCTTTTGCATGATCCATGTCACCGGAGCTTACATAGCCCGCCAGGCCATAATCTGTATCATTAGCAATATCAATGGCTTCCTCTTCTGTATCATAACCTATCAAGGTTATCACAGGACCAAATATTTCTTCACGTGCAATGGTCATATTATTATTAGCATTTGCAAAGACTGTAACTTTTACAAAATATCCCTTATCTAGATGCTCTGGAAGACCAAGTCCACCCGCTACCAATGTGGCTCCTTCATTGATACCTTTTTGAATAAGTCCCTGAATTTTATTAAACTGAACGTCACTTATCACTGGTCCAAGATCAACACTTACATCTGCAGGGTCTCCAATTTTCAAACTTTCAGCAGCTCGGCGGGCAGCTTCAATAGCAATTTCCATAGTTTCGTTTGGAACAAGCATTCTTGTTGGAGCATTACAAGATTGTCCACTGTTATCCATACAGTAAATAACGCCATCAAAAACTGCTTGAGCAATATCTGCATCGCGCAAAATAATATTTGCCGACTTTCCACCAAGTTCCTGACTAACGCGCTTTACAGTGTCTGCTGATGCTCGCGCAACAGCAATTCCACCGCGCGTAGAGCCAGTAAATGACATCATTTGAATATCGGGATGACTTGACATAGCTTCACCCACATCAGGTCCGTTACCATTTACTAAGTTAAAAACGCCCGCAGGAACACCTGCTTCATGTAAAATTTCAGCAAGAATCATAGCGTCCAAGGGTGCAATTTCGCTTGGTTTCAAAACAACCGTGCAACCCGCAGCCAGAGCTGGTGCTACTTTGACAGCAACCTGGTTCATTGGCCAATTCCAAGGTGTTATAAGGCCACATACACCAATGGGTTCATGACGCAAAATGACACCACGGTCTTCTTTTTCAAAAGTAAAGTTTTT
>ENA-OSJC01000060-OSJC01000060.1-marine-metagenome-genome-assembly--contig:-NODE-60-length-106217-cov-5.959610_pt1 | contig 106217 bp, 101 predicted proteins | sample MGYA00237885_ERZ534234 | MGnify/ENA primary metagenome ERZ534234 (study PRJEB26413, sample SAMN06343907) | marine metagenome | isolation source: coastal waters | place: Atlantic Ocean: West Antarctic...
ATTTGCATATACCAAAGTCGACTGGCACTTCGCATCGCGTATACCTCGCTAAGGTGTTTGGTGAAGATCAGTTGTTTTGGTATGGGCTTCATTCTGATGCAACAGAGTTTGATGCCAATAAAGTGGCTGCATACTGTGCGCTGGGCGGGCATCGACCCTTAGCGTTTTACCCTCGTTCATTGAATGCGCTTTATACATCGGTCGTCCGAGACCCTGTTGAGCGAGCAGTTTCATTCTTTAACTACTGTGCGGAGGCACCAGAATCCGACAGTGATGTTTGGCTTAAGCAGAGAAGGAAGGAACAAAAGCACTGGCGACGACAGGGACTCGACCCGACCAGCCTGTCTCGCTCAATAGAGTGTTGTAAACCCTTTCGCAAAGCGATATCTAATTTACAATGTGGCTACTTGTCAAGATACGAACCAACTTTTGGGAGTGTGTTAAAAACCCTTGAAGAAGAAAGCATGGTGATTGGAGTATTTGACAAGCTTCCGCTCTTTAACGATTTTCTGCAAACGGAGCTGAATTTTCCTATAGAAAATCGAGTACATGCGAACGCGGGGCGCGAGGGATACGCCGCCAATATTTTTAGTGAACCTGGCGTTGCAAACCTGATTCGTAGCTTAAATGTAGAAGATCAACTTCTTTACGATTTTTTCCGCTTTGAGCGAGCGGGTATTTATGTAGGTGTAAACAATGTCGATGTCGTAAGGAAAAACGTGCCGACAATTGAGAGTCGCAAAAATCTTCGTAACGCTGGTATTCCCTTTAGGTGGGATAAAGTTCATCTTTTCGGTAAGGGTTTTTTGGGGGTGGCCAATGACGGCACGCTGCTTGCCCGGGTTGTCATCAGTAACACTTCGAACGAATCACTAGTATTCTCCAGACCCAGTGAGAATTCCTGTTCAATTGGCTGGCGGGTGACGAATGAAACTGGAGGCCGGATCGAGGGCCTGCACGGTACTGTTGACATAGACCAGACTATCCCGGCAGGAGATATCAAAATAGTATCTGTCTCTTTGAGGCTGAACGGCGAGGAACTGCAAAATGATACGGCAGCCATTATCGAATTTTGTATTGTTGACGGCGGTGTCTGGTTGAATCAAGAGTATCCCCTGACATCTGCTGTGTCGAAACTTTTTTTCGGCTAACTACCCGGCCCCTCTTGTCGATATAGCGCTCAGCTTAAATCGTATTGCGATAGTTGCGGTAGTGTTGATATCAGAGGCATTTTAGAGTTCAGGTTGTGCCCAGTCCGCCATGAGTTCACTCACTGTCCTCCCTTGGAGCTTATCGCTATCCGGTATGTCCAGCTTCAACATCTGCTTCACAGTTAGGTCACAATACTTTTTCTTCTTGTTCCTGTTCTTTGGCAACCTGAGCAGCGTATCTCCGAGCTGTGTAGCTGTCTCATAACTCACTTCATCAACCGGCATGTCACCCAGCACATCAACGAATGCTCTGACATGCTGACGGTAGGCATTCGCAGTGTTCTCACGCATAGGTCTCCCTGCGTTCCTATCGGCAATGAAAGGTTCCAACTGTGAACTGATACGTGGACTAGGAGAGCGCACAACGGTCGCTACAGGCCCTACTGGAGCAACAGGAAACGGCAACACCGGATAGATACGAAGGCTCAGATGGGCCCACATGACCCGCTAGACGCTCGAGGTGATCGGTCCACAGCTCACCCGTTGCTCTGGTCCATTCACGACACGCTTTCTTGAACTCTATGGTGGTGGTGTCGGTAGTGGCAGGGTTGAGGTTGAACAGTTTGCACACTTCCAACTCGATGTTCTCGGTGAACAGCGTAGACGGGAAGCGCTCAGTTCCAGCAAATGCAGAGGTGGCTAGGACAGCCTGAAGACGCCCAAGGTTTTCCAGCACCAAATCTACATGAACCTCATGCTCATCATCACTCTTTGGTGGGTTGGTGAGGTGATATTCAGACAGGTTAGCTTGCTCTTCCAGAACATAACGCCTGATCGTCTCTTTGATTGTCTTATCGTCCAACGCTTCACGCCTCCTATACGCAGCAGCCAATAATACCTCAATACGGCTCACAACAGCCCTTGCCAGCTTAATAGCAAGCCTCTTTGATGGATTATGGAGGCTATATCGTAGCTGCCGGTAGCTCAGAAGATGCTGCTGGTGCTTGGGGAGCGTATAGCGTAGGTAGTAGCCAGAAGGTCGATGTTCTAGGTGAGATATTGTCATAGCATATTGTCACAGGTTGCTTGGCAGCAGCAAAACCTTTACGATATACTACTATGTAAGCATATATCTCATTCTGGTGCCCAGAAGAGGACTTGAACCTCCACGCCCTTGCGAGCACTAGCACCTGAAGCTAGCGTGTCTACCAATTTCACCACCTGGGCAAGTGCAGACCCATGCGCTCATTGCGCGAAGTGAGACTGTCAGCGCGCGAACTGTACTTTTCCCGCGCGGCGCTGTCAATCCTAGCGTATGATTACTGCATAGACATAAAACTCACAATACTTTTACGGAAGACCCAGACCCTATGACCCGAAAAGGCAAAATTGCCGATCCCCATGCCGAGCGTGAAGCGGCAAATTACGATAATCCGATACCCAGTCGAGAGGTTATCCTCGAACTGTTGAGCGCGGCAGAAAAGCCTCTCGATCACGCTCACATCGGGAAAAGTTTGAAGCTTGTAGAGGAAGAACAGCTAGAAGCTCTGAGAAAACGCCTGCGCGCTATGGAGCGAGACGGCCAGTTGATGGTCAATCGCCGCGATGAATATTGTCTGGTGGACAAGATGCATTTGCTGCATTGCCGAGTGCAGGGCCACCGTGATGGCTATGGATTCGCGATGCCATTGGCCGAGGGCGAGGACATTTACCTTAGCGCACGGCAGATGCACTTTGTGTTTGACGGCGACGAGGTGTTGGTTCAGGTCACCGGGGAAGACCGCCGCGGACGCCTAGAAGGTAAGGTGATAGAAGTCCTGCAGCGCAAGCACAAAACTGTGGTGGGTCGCTATAAGGAAGAGAGCGGCATCGGTTTTGTCGTTCCCGACAATGGCCGTCTCACGCAGCAGATACTTATACCCACCAAGGCAAAAGGCAGTGCTGAGCCGGGCCAGATCGTCACAGCGGAAATCACTGACTACCCCACCCGCCAGCTCGGTGCCAAGGGTCGTATTGTTGAGGTGTTGGGCGATCATCTAGACCCAGGAATGGAAATTGATGTCGCCATTCGTTCACACGGCATCCCGTGGGAGTGGCCGGATGAAGTACTCCATGAGGCGGCCGGCTTGGAAGCTGAGCCGCTTGAAGAAGACAAGCAACACCGGGTTGATTTGCGTGGATTACCGTTTGTCACCATCGACGGTGAGGACGCGCGAGATTTTGATGACGCGGTTTACTGTGAAGAAGGCAGCGGTGGAAGCTGGCGTCTTTGGGTAGCGATTGCGGATGTCTCTCATTATGTGTGCCCTGATTCTGCCCTTGATCAAGAAGCAGCGTTGCGCGGCAACTCGGTGTATTTTCCCGCTCGGGTGGTGCCTATGCTGCCGGAGGCCCTGTCCAACGGTCTGTGTTCACTGAAGCCCGATGTAGACCGTCTCGCGATGGTCTGCGAAATGGAATTAACCGGCACCGGGGTGCTCGCCAAATACCGGTTTTATGAGTCGATTATCCATTCTCATGCCCGCTTGACGTATACCCAAGTGGGTGAAGTGTTGGAGCAGGGCAGTCACGTTGATGTCGACGACCAGCGTGTCTCCGATCTTAAACGCCTGCACAGTCTCTATCGAGTGTTGCGTGCGGCAAGGGACAAACGCGGCGCAATCGACTTCGAGACGGTAGAAACCCGCATTGTATTCGATGAGCATCGTAAGATTGAAGCTATTGTGCCGGTAGTGCGGAACGATGCACATAAGCTGATCGAGGAGTGCATGCTCTGCGCCAATGTAGCGACTGCACGTTTTTTTGATGTTAATAAGTTGCCCATACTGTTCAGGGTGCATGAGGGGCCGGGAGAAGAAAAGCTCGAGGGTCTGCGTAAGTTTCTCGGGGAACTGGGTCTGGACCTTGGCGGCGGCGGCAAGCCAACCCCTGTTCACTATCAACAGCTGTTATCGCAGATAGCCGACCGCGAGGATGCAAATGTCATCCAAACAATGCTTTTGCGCTCTCTTAGTCAAGCGGTCTATCAGCCGGAGAACAAGGGTCACTTTGGTTTACACTATGATGCTTACGCTCATTTCACTTCGCCCATACGGCGTTATCCCGACTTGCTCGTGCACCGGGGGATACGGCACCTTATACGCAGTAGTGGAAATGCAAAAGGCGTGTTACGAATCCAGGGTGCCAAGTCAATCTCGGCTAAACAGATATTTCCTTATGATGTTCGCTCTATGGTTATCCAAGGAGAGCATTCATCTATGAGCGAGCGTCGTGCGGACGATGCCACTCGTGAGGTTGACTCCTGGCTTAAGTGTGAATATCTGCAGGAGCATGTCGGAGACGAATTTGACGGCGTTATTAGTGCGGTTACAGGGTTTGGCTTATTCGTAGAGCTAAAAGATCTTTACATAGAGGGGCTGGTGCACATTACGGCCCTTCCAGGCGATTACTATAACTTCGATAAGGCCCATCAGCGCCTAACCGGTGAGCGCTCGGGGCGCAGTTTTCAGCTCGGCGGGATTGTTCGGGTGCAGGTGGCTCGGGTTGATTTGGACGATCGCAAGATCGAACTGGAGTTGATCGACGCCAAAAGTCCGCGTAACGCTGCATCAAAAAAGCCCGTGGGCCGTCCGCCCGGAAAGGGCACAAAGAAAGCTAAAAAAACGACTCCTTCCCCCAAGGCAAAAAGCAAGACTGGACCCAGGCGGCGGCGCTAAACGTGGAATATATCTATGGCATTCACACGGTTGATAGTTTGCTGCGTCGCAATCCCAAATCAGTGCAGTGCCTTCTACTGCAAGTCGGGCGTGAAGATAAGCGCATGATCGCATTGCTGGAGTTGGCACAAAATCAGGGGGTAGCGGTGGCACGCGAGCAACGTGCTGACCTTGACGCGATGGTTAGCGGTCGTCATCAAGGGGCGGTGGCTCGCATGAGTGCTGCTGCGGTGCAGGAAGCCTCTGCTGCGTCCAATCTGTGGCGCGAGTCTGATTTGCTAGAGGCCGTTGAAAATAAGAAAGGTCCAATGCTAATTCTGGTGTTGGACGGTGTTACCGACCCTCATAATCTGGGGGCCTGCTTGCGCAGTGCCGATGGGGCGGGCGTGGATGCCGTCGTGGTGCCCAAGGACAACTCGGCAGATCTTACTCCCGTGGTGAGTAAAGTGGCCTGCGGTGCTGCACAAGTGGTGCCCTTTGTGCGAGTAACGAATATCAGTCGTACGCTTCAGGCCTTGAAGGAGCGTGGTGTGTGGCTCTACGGTGCCGACGGCGTCGCAGACAGGTCAATATATGACAGTGACTTAAAGGGGTCTTTGGCGCTTGTTATGGGCGCAGAGGGAGCCGGTATGCGCCGGTTGACCCGAGAGCAATGCGACAACCTGGTACATCTGCCGATGGCCGGTTCCGTGGGTAGCCTCAATGTTTCTGTGGCGGCCGGTATTTTCTTGTTTGAGGTGGTTCGCCAGCGCAGCACCGCCCACAAATAATACGCTTGTCACCTAGTGCCAAACTCGGTAGACTCTTGCTCCTCAAAAATTGCCCGGCCGCTTTGATGGTCGGTCCTCCTTGCTACACTACTACTGTGGGTAGCATTAACCCTTAAGGAGCTTATCGTATGCGACATTACGAAATCGTATTCATGGTCCATCCGGACCAGTCTGAGCAAGTGCCCGCCATGATTGAGCGCTACACCCTCGCTATCCAGAAAGATGGCGGTCAGGTGCATCGTCTCGAAGACTGGGGGCGCCGTCAGTTGGCCTATCCCATTAACAAAATCCACAAAGCCCATTACGTGCTGATGAATGTGGAAGCGTCTAATGAGGCCCTCGAAGAGCTAACAACCACTTTCCGTTTCAATGATGCCGTTATTCGTAACTTGGTCATTCGCCGCAAGGAGTCCGTGATCGAAGAATCTTTCATCATGAAGGCTGAGAAAGAGAATCGTGAGCGCAAGAGCCGTTACGAAGAGCGTCAGGCACCTGAGGCTGCCCCCGCTGAAGTTGCTGCTGTTCCTGCTGCGGACGATGCCGGTGCCGATGATAATGAGACGGATAAAGCGTAAGTTTTCTTCGTCACGTACTGAATACAGAGGTTTAGAGGAGTATCACCATGGCACGTTTTTTCCGTCGCCGTAAGTTTTGTCGCTTTACTGCCGAAGGCACTAAAGAAATCGACTATAAAGATCTGGAAACGTTGAAAGCTTACGTATCCGAAACCGGCAAGATTGTACCTAGCCGGATTACCGGTACTAAAGCTAAGTATCAGAGGCAGTTGGCAACCGCCATCAAGCGTGCGCGTTTTCTGTCTCTGTTGCCGTACACGGATTCACACCTGTAACGAACCTTTGATCTGCGTATTGCCCAGTCGAGGTTTTTTTTGAAGGGCTTGGCAAATTTTGTCATGCGCGGACGACTGCAGGCGCTGATAGTTATCATGGCAGGTGCCGGCAGTTTACTGTTTTGTTGGATTAGCGCCGCAGCATTGGCGTTAGTGGTTTTGCGTAAAGGCGCGGGTGCTGGGGCCTGGTTATTTATGTGGGCCCTGTTGCCAGCCGGCACGTTGCTATACGCCTACGGCGACAGTGGGCCATTGGCGGTGTTGATAGGAACCATGTTCCTGGCAATCGTACTGCGTAGCACGGTGAGTTTGTCGTCGGCAGTATTGTCCGGTGTTGGTGTTGGAGTAGTGACCGGGTTGGCCCTGGCGGTCTTTTCCGGAGAGTACTTAGGCCAGATGGTTGCGTTCTTCGGTGAGTTTCTGGCCACACTTGAGCAGCAGCTGGCGGAGGAAGGGCAACCCATAGTATTGCCCAGACCGGAAGCGGGACAGATTGCCGGTATGCTCGGCGCAGTCACTGCAATGATTTCGATGCTGTGCTTGTTGTTGGCGAGATATTGGCAGTCAGCACTGTATAACCCGGGTGGCTTTGGCGTGGAGTTCAAAGCATTGTGTTACTCGGCAGCTGTCAGCTCTTTGCTGGCCGTGGCCGCCATTGCCCTTTGGAGCTTTGGCCAGCAGTATCGCTCATGGGCGATGATCTGCCTGCTCCCGCTGACGTTTGCCGGCCTGGCGTTAATTCACGCTCGTGTGGAGGCACTAGGACAAGGTAAGGGGTGGCTGGCTTGGTTTTACATCACTTGGCTGTTTTTTGACCCGGTGAAATTTTTGTTGGTGTTGTTTGTTATCGCCGACAGCTGGATTAACTTTCGTCAGCGCTGGCCTAATGCGCCGACAAGAGAGCTGAATAAGCACGACGAGCACGACCAAAAAGACGATCGAGACATTTGAAGTGATGGGAGAATACTCCCCGAAGAGAGGAACGTAAGATGGAAATCATTTTGCTGGAAAACATTACCAAGCTAGGTAGGCTAGGCGATAAAGTGGATGTGAAAGCCGGTTTCGGCCGTAATTTTCTTATTCCGCAGGGCAAAGCAGTACGCGCTACACAGAGCAATACCGAAGAGTTTGAAGCGCGTCGCGCCGAACTAGAAGCTGCCGCTGCGACGCTAGTGGGCGCAGCACAACTGCGGGCTGATGCAATCAACGCACTGGGCTTGATTACGATCGCCGCCAACGCGGGTGAAGAAGGCAAGCTGTTTGGTTCAGTCGGCACGCGGGATATCTCGGAGGCCATTGTGGCGCTCGGTTGTGAGGTGGATAAGTCGGAAGTTCGTCTTCCAACGGGTGCACTGCGTGAACTGGGCGAGTATGAAGTCGCTATTCAGGTGCACGGTGACGTCACTGCAGTCGTTGCTGTTGAGGTAGTTCCAGAGTAAGGAATTGTGTTTGTTTCCTGCGGGGAGCGTTCAATATCAGACAACGCACTGACTAAGGCTAGACTAGGCTTGGCCGGTGCGTTTTTTTTGGTATTGCGTCCGTTGTGCAATTGCCAAGCGCATGTACAGTAGTTTCACTTCTTCTGATCGCCTATTTCCTATAGGCTGTGTATCCGTCAAAAATAATATCAGTTATGGCCGACCCAGAGTTTCCCAGCAACGTTTCTGAACTCCGCTACCCCGGGACGGGCGATATCGCGCGGATTAAGATGCAGCCGCATTCCGCCGAGGCAGAACAATCGGTGCTGGGCGGTCTGTTGCTCTCGGCCGACGGCTGGGATGCGGTCGCCGAAGTGGTTTCAGACGGTGATTTCTATCGTTTAGGTCATCGCTTGATCTTTCGCCAGATAGCACAACTAGCTGAAGCGGCGGAACCGATCGATGTCATTACCGTGGCCGATAAGCTTCAGGCCAGAGATGAACTGGATGCTGCAGGTGGACTTACCTATCTCGCGGAACTGGCCCAGAATACGCCGAGCGCCTCTAATATTCGGGCATATGCTCAGGTGGTGCGCGAGCGAGCCAGCCTGCGCAAGCTGATCGAGGCGGCGCAGGAAATAGCCGAAAGTGGTTTCAACCCCGAGGGGCGTAAGTCAGATGAGCTGATTGACGAGGCTGAGCGCCGGATCATGCAGATTGGAGAGGACGGCCCCAAGGACGGTGCTCCAAAAGATATTAACCCCTTATTGCAGGCTGCTTTGGGTCGAATAGAGGAGCTTTTCCAATCCGGTGGAGCTATCACTGGCATTAGTACGGGCTTTATTGAACTGGACAATATGACATCAGGATTACAAGATTCCGATCTTGTGATTGTGGCCGGTCGGCCCTCAATGGGCAAAACGGCTTTTGCCATGAACCTGGTGGAGCATGCAGTATTGAATCAGGATAAGCCTATTCTGGTGTTCAGTATGGAGATGCCAGCCGACTCCCTGATTATTCGTATGCTGTCTTCTATTGGCCGTATTGATCAGACGCGGCTTCGTAACGGTAAGCTGGAACAAGAGGATTGGCCCAAGCTAAGTGCGGCGGTGACTAAGCTCAAGGATGTGCCTTTGTACATCGACGATACCCCCGCACTCACGCCCACGGAGATACGCAGCCGTGCTCGGCGGGTAGCGCGCGAGCACGGCGGTTTGGGCATGATTATGGTGGATTACTTGCAGCTAATGCAGGTAGCGGGCTCATCTGATGGTCGTACGGCAGAAATCTCCGAGATATCGCGCAGCCTCAAGGCTATTGCCAAAGAGTTCAAGGTGCCAATGGTGGCGCTGTCCCAACTCAACCGCTCGCTGGAACAACGCCCCAATAAACGGCCGGTGAACTCAGATCTCAGGGAGTCTGGTGCCATTGAGCAGGATGCCGATGTGATCATGTTTATCTACCGGGATGAGGTCTACCATGAGGAGTCGGAAGAGAAGGGCATCGCAGAAATCATCATCGGTAAGCAGCGAAATGGCCCCATCGGTATTTGTCGTCTCGCCTTCATAGGCCAATACACACGTTTTGAGAATCTTGCGCGTGGCTCTTCAGGCGATCGTTAGAGGCACAACGCTATGGCAGCGGGCGGTGTTCCCTGCGGTCTAAATTTTAGAGACCGGTTTGCTCGCGCAGCTCGCGCAACTTGGCAAGCTGCTCTTGCGACGCTATGGGTTCAGAGGGTTTCTGCTCCAGCACTTCAGGCTCTGGCACTGTCAGTGATTCACCGCGTAGCACGCGCGCGCAATACTTCTCATAATGGTCCTTGAACACGGGCCAACTGGTGCGCTCGGTGTTGTTGGCCAAAAAAAACCAGTCGCTATCGCGGCCCGCCAGATAAACAGCAGCATGGCTCCAAGCTTGGGCAGACTTAGGAGAGGGTGCACTGCAGGCTTCTACATAGGCATTGTGCGAGGGCGGCAGACCTAAATCGGCAAGGCCTTGCTGACAGCATTCAAGCATTCGGTTAAGAGTGGGCAAATATTCGCTGTGTTCTATGGCGTGCTTGGCGCCCTTCAAGATGTGCTCCACCGGATAGTCCGCCAGTGATTCCAGCCACAGCTTTTTGATTTGATTGAGCTGCTGTGCATCCGGAAAGGCCGCATAGTACTGGTTATGGTAGTTCAGCCGAAATAAAGCGAAGACCTGATTGAGTGCATCGACATGCGCCTCAATCGCTAGCCTGCGACCGGCCTCACTCTGCCCAGGATGTGTCGGTGAGGTCTTGCTGGAGGCTTCGATCTCGCGTGCGACCCGTTGTACTTGTTTCTCTATGTCCGCCATTACTCTGTCCCGCTTGTTCAATCTGGTGACGCTTGGCCCAGTGGTGTTTTACGTGCTGTATAAATTTGCTGTTCCAAGAGGTCTGCGCTTGGTTGCTGTCGCGCCAGTATACGATGAACTCGGGCACGAGTGATTGGGCAAATTGGGTATCAATATGCGATAGGCGCAAAATATCGAAGACGTCACCGGAAGGCTGCCAGTGGTCGGCGATGCGCTTGGGCTCCGTGCTGTGCTCTAGGCTGGAGGTGTATTTTGACCATTGTATACGGATATGCTGGATAAACTTTGAGTTGAGTTCCTTGGGGTTGGCGCCGCGCTCGCGCCAATACAGGATGAACTCGGGAACAGCCTGCTCGATAAATTCGCGCTCAATCTCGCTTCGTTCCATAATTTCCATAGCGTCTGCGCTGGGCTGCCAGTTATTGTCCAATGTTGTGGTCGGTGGGACTCTGAACGCTTCTGCTTGATTTTGCTGATGACGCCGCCAAGCGGAAATAGTGTGCTGGCGGAACCTATTTTCCCAAGCATGGCTCGCCTCTGCACGTTCGCGCCAGTAAAAGATGAAATCTTCCAGTTGGTCTAAGGCGAACTGACGCGGTATGTTATGGTTCATACTCAACAGCTGCAGCAAATCTTCGCTAGGCGACCAGTGCAGCGGCAGTAGTCCAGCACTGCGCTTTTTTGGGGCCAACGGGGCCGGCTCTAATGCGGAGGGTTTATCGGTCGGTTTAACCGGTTCGTTCAGGGCAAATACCAGTTGCGTGGCTGTATGCAGTGGTGCCGAGTCAATCAACAGCACCCCCTTGTCTGCCAGACTACGACTGATGCGATGTAAATCTTCTGCGCTCCAAAAGGGTAGCGTGCGCAGCAAGAAGGCTCTGTCCACACTGAGCCAAGCGTAGTCGTTTCGAGTCTGCGGGCTTTGGTGTTCGAATAATTGCTGCAAATGCTGCAACAAAATGGCCTCCTCAAGGCCGATGGTCGCCGCCAGAAGCGGAGAAAATAGCAGCTGTCGTTCGGGAATCAGGGAGAAATCTGACATCGTGGTACCGGAATCTTGTCGCAAGTGGGTTAGGATACCGCATTCGTGGAATCGGTGCGCGGTGCGCCTCGCTATCCAGTTTAAAAACTGAGTCCTTGTGGAAAAATAATGGCAAAACAAAAGACTGCCTTTGTGTGCAACGATTGCGGCTCCGATTATGTGAAGTGGCAGGGTCAATGCAACGACTGTGAGGCCTGGAATACGCTGACTGAAATCAAGCTCGGTCCAGAAAAAGGATCCGGTAGGGCCGGTGCGCAGGCGCGAGGCAAGCTCGCCGGATTCACCGGCATTTTGGACAGTGCCAGAGTCCTTAAGGATATCAATTTGGAGGATCAGCCCCGGTTTTCATCCGGGGCAGAAGAGTTTGATCGCGTCCTTGGGGGCGGTTTAGTGCCGGGTTCGGCCATACTGATCGGCGGTAATCCGGGCGCTGGCAAGAGTACCCTGCTACTGCAAACGATGTGTCACCTCGCCTGTACCATGGATGCCTTGTATATTACCGGGGAGGAATCCCTGCAGCAGATCGCCATGCGTGCGCAGCGCTTGCAATTACCGACAGACAAACTGCGACTCATGTCGGAGACTAACGTGGAGGCGATTGTCGGCGCAGCACAAGAGCTTAAGCCTAAGGTGCTGGTTGTGGACTCTATTCAGGTGGTGCATACCGATGAGATCACCTCTGCTCCGGGCAGCGTCTCTCAGGTGCGCGAATGTGCTGCCTACCTGATCCGCTATGCTAAGCAGACTGGAACAGTGTTGCTGTTAGTGGGCCATGTCACCAAGGACGGTTCCCTCGCGGGCCCCAAGGTGTTGGAGCATATGATCGACTGTTCTATTCTTTTAGACGGCAGTGACGATGCCCGTTTTCGCACGCTGCGCGGACAGAAAAATCGCTTCGGTGCAGTGAACGAATTGGGTATTTTTGCCATGACAGAGCAGGGCATGCGCGAGGTCAAAAACCCGTCTGCTATTTTTCTAGATCGGGGGAGTGAGCCCGCGTCGGGCAGCGCCGTGATGGTCGTATGGGAAGGTACGCGGCCGCTATTGGTTGAAATTCAGGCGTTGGTGGATGACAGTCAGCTGGGCAATCCGCGCCGTGTGGCTGTCGGGTTGGAGCAAAACCGATTAGCCATGCTGCTGGCCGTTCTGCATCGTCACGGTGGTCTCCAGGTAGGGGACCAGGACGTCTTTGCGAATGTGGTTGGCGGCGTCAAGGTTCTAGAGACGAGCGCCGATCTCGCTTTGTTGCTGGCTATTGTGTCGAGCTATCGCGATAGAGTGATACCGAGCGACATGATTATTTTCGGCGAGGTGGGTCTGTCGGGTGAAATTCGGCCGGTCCCTAATGGTCAGGAGCGTCTGGCCGAGGCCGCTAAGCACGGCTTTAAGCGGGCCATTGTTCCAAAGGGTAATGCGCCCAAGCGCCCTGTTATTGGGATGGAGATAACAGCAGTCTCAAAACTGACCGATGCGCTGGCAGCCCTAGACTAACCCGCCTGCTTTCTCTTACAGTGGAAAAGTGACTGCGGGCGCCTCGCGCTCTGCAAGGAGCGGCCCAACATTTCTCCGTGCCACGCGCTGCGGGCAAAGCATCAGCGTCACTTGAGCTTTCGGTACTTCAGTCGCTGTGGCTGATCCGCAGCAGGCCCGAGGCGTGTCTTGCGATCCTCCTCGTAATCGGTGAAATTGCCTTCATGGAATACCACGCCGCCATCATCTTCGTAGGCAAGAATATGGGTGGCGATACGGTCTAGGAACCAGCGATCGTGTGAAATCACCATAGCCGCTCCCGGGAACACAAGCAGCGCATCCTCCAGCGCGCGCAACGTCTCTACATCAAGATCGTTGGTCGGTTCGTCGAGCAGCAGCACATTGGCGCCCTGGCGCAATAATTTCGCCAGATGCAGCCGATTGCGTTCTCCACCGGAAAGATCCTTGACGAATTTTTGCTGGTCCGAGCCCTTGAAATTGAAACGTCCCACGTAGGAACGAGAGGGCACTTCGTAGTTTCCGATGCGGATGATATCTAAACCGTCGGAGAGTTCTTCCCACACCGTTTTGCTGCCGTCTAGGTCATCCCGTGATTGGTCCACATAACCGAGCTCAACCGTGTCGCCCACATTGACCTCTCCGCTATCAGGGTTTTCTGCGCCCATTAAAATTTTGAACAGTGTGGATTTACCCATGCCGTTGGCGCCGATAATGCCCACTATGCTGCCTTTGGGTACCGTGAAGCTGACATTATCAAAAAGTAGACGCTCACCGAAACTTTTGCGCAGAGCCTTAACGTCGATAACGTTGTCCCCCAAGCGCGGCCCCGGGGGTATGTAGATCTCATTAGTCTCGTTTCGAGTCTGATAATCCTGCGACTGCAATTCCTCAAAACGCTGTAAGCGAGCCTTACTTTTGGCCTGGCGGCCCTTCGGATTACTGCGCACCCATTCCAGCTCCGACCTGATGGCTTTTTGATGGGAGGCTTCTGTGCGTTTTTCCAGGTCTAAGCGTTGTTCTTTGGCATCCAGCCAGTCCGAGTAATTGCCCTCGTGTGGAATACCACGACCACGGTCTAATTCCAGAATCCAGCCCGCTGCATTATCAAGGAAATAGCGGTCATGGGTTATGGCGACCACGGTGCCGGGGAAATCGTGCAAAAAACGCTCGAGCCAGGCGACGCTTTCGGCGTCGAGGTGGTTGGTTGGCTCGTCGAGCAGAATCATATCTGGATTGGACAGGAGCAAACGGCACAATGCGACTCGGCGTCGTTCACCCCCCGACAGTGTTTCTACATTTGCGTCCCACGGTGGCAGGCGCAGAGCATCAGCAGCAACTTCCAGTTTGTGGTCGAGGTTGTGGGCGTCTGTAGCCTGGATAATGTCTTCGAGTCGGCCTTGCTCTTTAGCGAGTGCATCAAAGTCTGCATCGGGTTCGGCGTAGTCGGCGTAGACTTTTTCCAGCCCGACGAGTGCATCAATGGCCTCCTGAACCCCTTCTTCGACATTACCGCGCACATCCTTATTTGCGTTGAGCTGAGGTTCCTGAGGAAGATAGCCTATCTTGATACCCGGTTGGGGCCGCGCTTCGCCAAGGATATCGTTGTCTAGCCCTGCCATGATGCGCAACAGGGTCGACTTGCCTGACCCGTTGAGGCCGAGTACGCCGATCTTGGCTCCGGGGAAAAAAGAGAGAGAAATATCCTGCAGGATCGTTTTTTTGGGCGGCACGATTTTGCCGACTCGGTTCATAGTGAAGACGTATTGAGCCATTGATGTGTGTCCGCTGTCTTGAGTTTAGAAATAAAATTTTAGCAGAAAAGGAGCGTTAATAGTTCGGCCTGCGTCGCATACTACTCTTATATCGAGCTCGCGTTTCGGGTAAAATACGCGGTTGCCATCTGGGGTAGATTACATCTGCACTGTCACCAATGAGGGGGATTAGCATGTTTGATAACAACATGACTATTGAAGGATTCGACGATGAGATCTTTAGCGCTATCGCAGAAGAAGAACGTCGCCAGGAAGACCATATCGAGCTTATAGCGTCTGAGAACTACGCCAGTCCTCGCGTGATGCAGGCACAGGGCTCCGCTCTGACTAACAAATACGCTGAAGGTTACCCCGGTAAGCGTTATTACGGTGGTTGTGAGTATGTCGATAAAGCCGAGGTGCTGGCCATTGAGCGCGTCAAGGCACTGTACGGCGCAGATTATGCGAATGTGCAGCCCCACTCTGGCTCTCAGGCTAACGCTGCCGTCTATCTGGCGCTGTGTAACGCGGGCGACACCATACTCGGCATGAGCCTGGCGGACGGTGGTCACCTGACTCACGGTGCCAAGCCTAACTTTTCCGGCAAGACATACAACGCCATTCAATATGGACTGAACGCCGACACAGGTGAGATAGACTACGATCAGGTAGAGGCACTGGCGCTGGAGCACAAGCCAAAAATGATCGTGGCTGGTTTTTCCGCTTACTCCCAGATTATAGACTGGGCGCGCTTTAGAGAGATCGCCGACAAAGTCAGTGCGTATCTGTTGGTCGATATGGCCCACGTGTCGGGTCTTATTGCCGCCGGCATCTACCCCAATCCGGTGCCCTTCGCCGATGTCGTGACGTCGACTACTCACAAAACGCTGCGCGGGCCGCGCGGCGGCATTATTCTAGCAAAGGCAAATGCGGAGCTGGAGAAGAAATTTAACTCTGCGATATTCCCCGGAATTCAGGGAGGGCCGCTGATGCATGTGATCGCAGCCAAAGCCGTGAGTTTTAAGGAAGCTCAGAGCCCTGAATTTGTAGAGTACCAAAAGCAGGTAGTCAAGAATGCCAAAGCGATGGCGGCCACCTTTATTAAGCGCGGTATCAAGATTGTCTCAGGTGGCACCGAGAATCACCTGATGCTGGTAGATCTGATTGGCAAGACCTATACCGGTACAGATGCTGACGCCGCTCTGGGCGAAGCCAACATCACCGTCAATAAAAATGCGGTGCCTAACGATCCGCGCTCTCCGTTTGTGACGTCAGGTTTGCGTGTGGGCACACCTGCCATCACGACCCGTGGATTTGGTGAAGCAGAGTCTATCGAGCTCGCCGGTTGGATGTGTGATGTGTTGGAGTCGCTTGAGAATGGGACGTCCGCGGCGGTCATTGTTGCAGTAAAGGCTAAAGTGCTGGAAATTTGTCAGCGCTTTCCGGTTTACGGTCAACGCCCTTAGTCCTCCGGCAACGGGCAGCGGCTTCATACTCTGTATTGCACGTTATTGATGCTCGATGATGTGTGCGCTCACTCATCAACTCTCGGGTTTTGGGTAGCGAGTCTGCAGGGGCTCGTTACTGTCTGCTGCGTACCCTAAATGAGTCAAGTCGGGAACACTAAAAATGTGTTACTGTTCAGCGACTTAGATTAACGAGACTCGCAAATGCACTGTCCGTTTTGCGCCGCACAAGATACTAAGGTCATCGACTCCCGGCTGGTTGCCGAAGGGAATCAGGTGCGCCGCCGCAGGGAGTGTTTAAGCTGTGCTGAGCGCTATACTACCTATGAGATGGCAGAGCTGGTGATGCCCCGGGTGATAAAGCAAAACGGTAACCGTGAGCCTTTCGATGAGACCAAACTGCGTGCGGGTTTGCTGCGCGCTCTAGAAAAGCGTCCGGTTTCTGTTGAGGACATCGAGGCGAAAATCAACGGCATTAAACATGTTCTGCGAGCGACCGGCGAGCGCGAGGTGGAGTCACTGGTGTTGGGTGAGTTGGTGATGGAAACCTTAAAAACACTGGATCAGGTCGCCTATGTACGGTTTGCTTCTGTTTACCGAAGTTTTCAGGATATCGCCGAGTTTCGCAACGAAATAGAGCGGTTAGAAGCAGAACCGACAACAAACTGACCGGTTTTTAACGCCCGCCTATGGATACTTCTTTTGATACACAGATGATGGCTCGCGCATTGCAGTTAGCGCGACGCGGGCAATATTCGGCCATGCCTAACCCCTCTGTGGGTTGCATACTGGCGCGTGACGGACGCGTCATAGGAGAGGGGTTTACCTGTCCGGCGGGCGGCAACCATGCAGAAATTGAGGCTCTTTACGATGCCGGTGACGCGGTCGGCTCCACTGCCTATGTGACATTGGAACCGTGCAGCCATCAGGGCAAAACCGGCCCCTGTTCTACCGCGTTGATTCAGGCCGGGGTCACACGGGTCGTTGTTGCCCTGGCCGATCCCAATCCATTGGTGTTAGGCGCTGGCCTCGAACAATTGCGTGCGGCGGGTATCGCGGTGGAGTGTGGTTTGCTGGCCAGCGAAGCTCGCAGCGTAATACCTGGTTTTATCGCACGCATGAGCCGAGGACGAGGGCGGGTGAGGGCCAAGTTGGCGATGTCTTTGGATGGACGCACGGCCATGGCCTCAGGCGAAAGTCAGTGGATTACAGGTTCTGCCGCGAGACGAGACGTGCAGCGTTTGCGCGCGATGAGTTGCGCCATTGTGACTGGCGTGGGCACGGTATTGGCTGATGATTGTGCTCTCACTGTGAGGCCGCAGGAGTTGGGACTCTCGCGCGAAGCGACGCGGCTGGCCAGTAGCCGTCAGCCAATGCGCGTAGTGCTGGACTCACATCTACAAACACCGGCTGATGCCAAGGTGTTCGATGGGGCTTCGCCAACGCTGCTGTGTCACGATGAGGCCATTGCTGTGCCGGCGGCTATCGCTGCCAGCGGGGTTGAACGCCTGGCATTGCCGCGCGATGCCAGTGGCTTGGATCTGCACGCTTTAATGAAATACCTCTCGGCGCAGCAATATAATGAAATTCTGGTAGAATCTGGCCCCCGTTTAGCTGGGGCCCTGTTGCAGGCGGGATTGCTGGACGAGTTAATTGTTTATATGGCCCCCGCTCTTCTGGGAAACAGGGCGCGGCCGCTGCTGGAGCTGCCGCTCGACAAGATGGCCGACAAAGTGCAGTTGCAATGGGAAGACGTTCGTAAAGTTGGGACAGACTGGTGTTTTACGGCTATCCCCGTTCGAAGTAGTTAGTCAGCTACACGCTGGCGTTAGCGAGGGCGCAATTATATGTTTACAGGAATTATCCAGGCCGTCGGCACAGTGGCCGACATGCAGCCTCGTGGCGGTGATATGCGCTTGCGTATCCACACGGGCAAGCTTTCTTTGGGTGATGTGGGCCTCGGCGACAGCATCTGCACCAATGGGGTGTGCCTGACGGTCATTGAGTTATCTGGCGACGGATATTGGGCAGATGTTTCTGTCGAAACGCTAAATTTTACGACATTGGGCGATCTAAAGACCGGCTCTGTGGTGAATCTGGAGAAAGCGCTGACGCCGCAGAGCAGACTGGGCGGACATATTGTCAGTGGCCATGTGGATGGTGTCGGTCAAATTGTGAGTCTCAGTGAAGACGCTCGCTCCATAAGGGTAGTGTTGCGAGCGCCCGATCAACTGGCCAAATACATCGCCCACAAAGGCAGTATCTGTATCGATGGCACCAGCCTGACCGTTAATGCAGTAAACGGTGCGCAGTTCGATCTGAATATTATCCCTCAGACCATGGCAGAAACCGTTTTCGGCCAATACAAGGTCGGTAGCAGCGTGAATCTTGAGGTCGATGTGATCGCCCGCTATCTAGAGCGGCTTATCCAAGGCGATGCGGCGGCGAGTGCCTCTGAGGAGGGCTTGTCCATGGAAACGCTCGCCGAGAACGGTTTTCTGGGTGGTTTGAATACGAGCATGTGGAAACAATAGGAATGGAATTAAATAGCGTAGACGAACTGATCAGCGATATTCGCCAAGGGCGCATGGTGGTGTTGCTTGATGACGATGCTGACAGTCATAACGAAGGCGTGGCGATGGTGGCGGCAGAGCACTGTGAGGCCAAGCACGTCACCTTTATGGCGCGTCAGGCTCGTGGCTTGATCTGCCTGACTCTGACGAAAGAGCGCTGCAAACAGCTGGATTTGCCCCCTATGGTCGATGGCGCCCAAGGAGAAAAATCTAATTTTACCCTCTCGATAGAAGGCGCTGTGGGTATCGACACCGGAATTTCTGCCGTGGATCGTGCTGCTACGGTGCAGGCCGCGGTGGCGCCGCGGGCTCAACCGACCGACATTGTGCAGCCAGGGCACATCTTTCCACTCATGGCCATGCCCGGTGGCGTGCTGACGCGGGCTGGCCACACCGAGGCAGGCTCCGATTACGCGCGACTGGCCGGCTTGCTACCGGCCGCCGTTATCGCTGATATATTAAAACCAGACGGCTCGGTGGCTGATGGTCAGGCATTGCGCGAATTTGCGGCTCAGCATGAATTGAAAATCGGCTCTATTGCCAATCTGATTCATTTTCGCATGGTCAATGAACGCACGGTTCGTCGCATCCGTGAGGGTATGATTGAAACGGATTACGGCCCGTTTCGTCTGACGGCCTACCGAGACCAGACGGCCGGTAAAGTCCATATCGCCCTGTCTCGCGGTGAAATTCAGGCGCATGAACCAACGCTGGTGCGAGTGCACGTGCAATCTGTCATGCGTGACCTTGTGACCAGCAATATGGCCGATCATCCCACCTGGAGTTTGGGGAAATGCCTGCAGGCGGTCGCAAAAAATGGTTGTGGAGTGGTTGTGGTGTTGGCGCACACTGAGCGCCCTGAGCAGCTGTTGGCCAGTATTGATATGGCGCTGGGAGCGCACCAGAACTCGGCAGCCGGCGTGGTACCAGACACTTACACCGAGGTGGGTTTAGGCTCACAGATTCTCAAGGATTTGGGTGTAGGAAAAATTCACCTGATGGGTGCACCCATAAAGTACAATGCCATTTCTGGTTTTGATCTGGAAGTGCTAGATTTTGTGGATCCCGGACAATAGAAGGAGATTATGATGACTGATATCAAGACAATCGAAGGTACATTCACCAGCGGTAAGGGCGCTTATTCTATTGTTGTGGGGCGCTGGAATAGTTTCGTTGTGGAGCCTTTGTTACAAGGTGCACTCGACACGTTGCGCCGCCATGGTGTCAGCGATAAGCAGATCACCATCGTGCGCGCCCCCGGCGCTTTTGAAATACCGCTGGTGTGCAAAAAAGTTGCCGCCAAGGGTAATGTGGATGCCATTATTGCGCTCGGCGCGGTGATTCGAGGGGGGACCCCGCACTTTGAATATGTCGCAGGCGAGTGCACCAAAGGTATTGCGATGGTGAGTATGGAATACGATGTTCCTATCTCGTTTGGCGTACTCACGGTAGATACGATTGAGCAAGCTATTGAACGATCCGGTAGCAAGTCCGGCAACAAAGGTGAAGAGGCCGCTATGTCCGCACTGGAGATGGTTAGTCTGATGAGTGCACTCGGTTAAATGGAAAAGCCGGCGCACAATACGCTCGCCGCAGAACGACGCAAGGCGCGGCACTACGGGATGCAGGCACTGTATCAATGGCATATGGCCGGAGCCGCGGTCAGTGATATCGAGGCAGAATTCCGCACAGATTACGACTTTAGCAATGTCGACCTAGAGTATTTCCAGGCACTTTTGCACCAAATTCCGGCCTCTATGGACGAGTTGGACGACGCTATAGAACCGCTGCTTGACCGCAAGTTGAGCGACTTGGATCCGATTGAGTTGACGCTGTTGCGCATGGGGATGTATGAGCTTACCTGGCGCATCGATGTGCCTTACAAGGTCGTCATTAATGAAGAAGTTGCCTTAGCGAAAAAATTTGGTGCCACAGACAGCCATAAGTACGTTAACGGCGTGTTGGATAAGGCCGCCAGACAATTGCGCAAGGTTGAGATCGACTCGGCATTGTGATGCCAAGTGCGGAGTTTTCACTCATTTATCGGTATTTTTCCGATCTAGGTCGCGGCGATGGTGTAGATCTTTCGGTCGGTGATGACTGCGCCATCCTGCGTCTTGGCGAGGGTGAGCGACTTGCCGCCTCCGTTGATACGATGGTCGCCGGAGTCCATTTTCCCCACGATAGTTTCCCTGAGGACATTGCGTTTCGTGCCGTATCTGTTGCCGTGAGTGATCTTGCTGCCGTGGGTGCCAGACCATTGGGTATGACCATTGCCTTGACACTGCCGGAAGTGGACGAGTTGTGGCTGAATGCGTTTAGTCAGGGCTTGGCGGCGGCGGTTAGTGAGTATCAACTGCCGTTAGTCGGCGGTGATACGACGCGTGGCCCACTGTCGATCTCGGTACAGGTGATGGGTGCGCTGCCCATGACGCTGGCTCTGCTGCGCAGTGGCGCACGAGCAGGGGATCAAGTGTATGTTTCCGGTACCCTGGGTGATGCGGCTGGCGCCCTTGCTTTTTTAAAGGGGCAGTGGCAGCCGACGCCTGACGATGCTGAATATCTGCTGGAGCGTTTTAACCGTCCTCGTGCACGTCTTGAACTTGGCTGGGAGTTACTCGGCCGAGCCACCGCTGCCATCGATATTTCCGATGGCTTGCTGGCAGATGCGGGGCACATTGCGGCCGCTAGCGGCGTCAAGATCTGTATTGACACTGATTTGTTGCCGCTGTCGGCGGCACTGTGTTCCTATGATTGCCCGCAGACGATTTTACAATGGGCGCTAGGCGGCGGTGATGATTATGAGTTGTGTTTCTGCCTGCCGGCTGCAGAGACGCCTCCCGCAGGCAGCACGCGAATAGGACAGGTGGAAGCGGGAACCGGGGTGGACTTCGGATTGGATATTGACATACCGCATGGATACCAGCATTTTGACGACTAGAACACTCGCCTTGGCAGCGCTGCGGCTTGCGACACTCGAACACGGTAACGACTATGTCTTCATCGTCTGATCGTTCTTTGAAGCGGCATCCAGCGCCGGACTTTCTGCGTCATCCCGTACAATTTTTGGCCTTCGGTTTTGGCAGTGGGCTTTCTCCTAAGGCTCCTGGCACAGCGGGTACGCTGGTGGCGGTGCCTATTTACCTGCTCATTGCCGACTGGAGTCTGCTCCAATATTCTGTTTTTATCATCGTCTGTGCAGTGTTGGGTGTCTGGATTTGTGGCGCAGCCAGTCGACAGCTGGAGGTCCACGATCACCCCGGTATTGTGTGGGATGAATTCGTCGGATACTGGATTACGCTTTGGGCTGTGCCCTTTGACTGGGTGTGGATTATCGCAGGCTTTGTGGCGTTTCGCATGTTCGATATTGTTAAACCTTGGCCAGTGAGTGTGCTGGACAAGAAAGTGGGTGGTGGGTTTGGTATTATGATTGATGACGTGCTGGCTGGCGTGATGGCCTGTCTGACGTTACACATCGCGCTGTATTTTACCTAGTATTGCCGAGACGCATTTTTATGCCTGCACAGAAATGGGCCACACTGATGACTCTCAGCCTTTTGATGTTGGCTGCGCAGGTCTGTGCAGAGCCCACGTCTGTTGTAGTTGAGGCGCTCATGGGCAAGGCGGCTGTGTTGATGATTGACGGCCAGCGTAAAATGCTGGGAGAGGGAGAGTCTTTCGCGGGTGTGACATTGATTACGACTCAAGCCACGACCGCCACTGTGGAAATTGATGGACGAACGGAAACAGTCGGACTGTCTCAGCATGTTGCCACCACATATCAAAAACGCGAAGAGCGCGTTGTCACCATTGCGCGTGATTCAAAGATGCAGTATCAGACTAATGCGATTATCAATGGTCGCAGAGTATTAGTGTTGGTTGATACTGGAGCAAACGTGGTCGCCATCAGCTCATCTCAGGCTAAGACTCTGGGTGTCAATTACATCGTCGATGGGACGCCCTCTCAGGTGGAGACGGCCAGCGGTGTCACTGATGCGCATTCCGTGACGCTGCAGTCTGTGAGCGTTGGAGGGCTGCAGGTTGATTATGTTCCGGCGACAGTCGTGGAAGGCGCCTACCCCGCGACTATTTTATTGGGTATGAGTTATCTGCGGCATGTCAAAATGCAGGAAAATGATGGAATTTTATCTCTGTCTAAATCTCAATAGGCAGTACTCGCGCCTGATCCTACAAAGCTGCTAGAATAGCCGATCTTTTTCTGATGGATGTTCCGCGTGGCAGTGCGCTTCATAGAGTCCGCCCTTCTCCCCACGGCTTGGGGTAAGTTCGAGATCCACGGCTTCGAGGATGATGAGTCCAAGAAGGAACACGTGGTTCTCACCATGGGCGATGTGTCCAATGGGGAGTCCGTTCTGACACGTGTGCATTCTGAGTGTCTCACCGGCGACGCGTTGTTTAGCATGCGTTGTGATTGCGGCAGTCAGCTGGAGGCCGCTTTGGAGGCTATCGCGCAGGAGGGTAGGGGTGCGCTGTTCTATTTGCGTCAGGAAGGACGTGGAATTGGTCTGCTCAATAAGATCAAGGCCTACAAACTGCAGGACGCGGGAGCAGATACGGTGGAGGCCAATGAGCGACTGGGCTTTGGCGCGGATATACGCGACTACAGCATGCTGCAGTCCATGATCGAGCACCTTGGTATCAGCGCGGTACGGTTAATGACTAACAATCCTCGCAAAGTGGCCGCGATGGAAAAGCAGGGCGTTGAAGTGGTTGCGCGGATTGCCCTGCACACCACGAGTAATCCGCACAATGAAAAGTACCTGCAGACTAAGGTAGGAAAGCTGGGTCACATGAGGGAAGGCAGCGAGTAGCCTTCAGTGTGCGTGCGTGTGTGGGAGTCCTCACCAATGTGATCAGCGGTCGCGAGAAATGATGTAGTGGGCTAGTCCCCTTAAAGGGTCCGCTGAGACTCCGAATTCCACCAGTGTGTCTAGCGCGGTCTGCAATAATCGCTGCGATTCTTTTTTAGCACCGTCCAAAGTCATCAGGCTGACATAGGTCGGTTTATTGGCTTTATCGTCCTTGCCCTGCGTCTTGCCTAGCGTCTCTGTATTACCTTCGACATCGAGGATGTCATCGATCACCTGGAAGGCTAGCCCGATGTGGGTGCCATATGAGTCCAAGGCGGCCAGTTGCTGGACGCTAGCGTTGGCAGCAATCCCGCCCATTGTTACGGCAGCACGGATGATAGCACCGGTCTTAAAGGCGTGCATGGACTGGAGTTGTTGCAGGTTCACGTTAGTGTTAGTGGCGGCAATATCCATGGCCTGCCCACCCACCATCCCTTGTACTCCAGCGGCTTTGGCTAGCGATTTGATCAAGGCTACGCGCTGCGCAGCGGTCAAACCTGGAGCATCTGCCAGCAACTCAAAGGCCCGCGCTTGCAGTGCATCGCCTGTGAGTATGGCCGTCGCCTCATCAAATGCTTTGTGACAACTTGGGCGGCCTCTGCGGAGGTCGTCATCATCCATGGCAGGCAAGTCATCGTGTATCAGGGAATAGGTGTGAATCATTTCCAATGCGCAGGCAACATGATCCAGACCTGTGTCGTGACCTTTATGGCCCAACGCCTGGGCAGCAGCGTAGACCATGAGCGGACGAACGCGTTTGCCGCCATTGGTCAGCACATAAGTACAGGCCTGTGTGATCGTGTCTAGAGATCCCCCCAGGCCTGAGGCTGCCATGGCTTGGTCTGCGGCGAAATTGGCCAACTGCTGGTCTACCTGATTTTTACCGGCCAGAAGAAAGTCGGCAAACCGTTTGCTCATTCGGTGTTTCCGTCAGTAAAGGCCTCTACTTTTGGTTCTCCATTGTCTTCCAGTAGCAATTTCACCTTTTGCTCGGCCTCAATGAGGGTCTGCTGCGCTTGGCGAATGAGTTTGATGCCAAGCTCGAAGGCATTGAATGATTCCTCAAGGGATGACTGTTCGTCCTCCAGTGTGTGAATCGTGGCCTCTAGCTGGGCAACCGTTGCTTCTATATCAAGTTTGAGGGTTTTGGCCATAACATAATTACCTGTGTGTAAGGTGCGCTCGAAGCGTGAGTCTCAAATTGAAATTATATAGCGTTTATGCCGCTGAGAGTGCGTCCGTGGCGCTAAGGTTTAAAGACGTAAGTGCCCTTTGGCCGGTGCATACGCAGAAACACTACTCAATTTGGCTTTTACGGTGCGCTCTATGCCCGACGCATCAAGTCCAATCCATGCATGTTGTTCTTCGGATGCCCCGTGTTCGATAAATTCGTCAGGAATGCCTAGATTGAGTACGCCAACCGATAGATGTTGTTCGACCAGACACTGATTGACACCAGAGCCGGCCCCTCCACTAATGGCGTTGTCTTCCAGCGTCACTAGCAACTCGTATTCATTAGCGAGTGTTTCGATGATTTTGGTATCCATCGGCTTAACCCACCGCATGTCTACGACGGTCGCATTCAACTGGTTGGCTGCCAGTAGGGCTTGCGGAAGTAATGCTCCAAAGTTGAGAATAGCGACCTGTTTCCCGCTTCGCACTTCTCGCGCCTCACCAATCTGCATTTGCACTAACTCATCGACAATCAAGGCTTGTGGCCCTGTACCTCGAGGGTAGCGAATAGCGGCCGGCCCCGGATACTGATAAGCGGTGTAGAGCATCTGTCGGCACTCATTTTCGTCTGAGGGCGCGCCAATTACCATGTTGGGAATACAGCGCAGATAACTCAAGTCAAAGGCGCCATGGTGTGTTGGGCCATCCTCTCCTACGAGTCCCGCTCTATCGATGCCAAAGGTGACATCTAGATTTTGTAGGGCAATATCGTGAATCAACTGGTCGTAGCCGCGCTGCAGGAATGTGGAATAAATGGCGACCACGGGTTTGAGCCCGTCACAGGCCATGCCAGCGGCCATCGTCAGCGCATGCTGCTCAGCGATGGCGACATCGTAGTAGCGATCGGGGAAGCGTTTGGAAAATTCCACCATGCCCGAGCCCTCGCACATAGCCGGGGTGATGCCTACCAGGCGGTTGTCGCGCTGCGCCATGTCGCACAACCAGCGTCCAAACACAGCTTGGTATTTAGGCCCACTGGGTTTGGCCACTGTAACCGCTGCCAGCGGTCCCTTCGGTTTAGCCTCGATCTTGTTGACCGCATGATAGCCGACAGGGTCCTGTTCCGCGGGTTGGAAGCCCTTACCTTTCATCGTACGGATGTGCAGGAACTGTGGCCCATCCAGGTCTTTCATGTTCTCCAGGGTTTGAAGTAAGCCGGGGAGGTCGTGACCGTCCAGTGGTCCAATATAGTGAAAGCCCAACTCTTCGAACAGGGTTCCGGGGGCGACCATGCCCTTGAGATGCTCCTCCGTGCGCTTGGCTAACTCCCAGGCAGGTTGAATTTTCTGCAGAACTTTTTTGGAGCCTTTGCGCATGGTGATATAAAACTTGCTGGCCCATATTTTTGCAAAGTAGGTTGCGAGCCCACCTTTGTTGTGCCCTATAGACATCTGGTTGTCATTCAAAATGACCAGCATATTGGGGCGCTCATGGCCTGCGTGCGCGAGTGCCTCAATGGCCATGCCGCCAGTGATGGCACCATCGCCAATGACGGCGATCACCTTGCGGTTAATACCTTGATGCCTGGCCGCCAGCGCCATGCCCATGGCAGCAGAAATGCTGGTGGAGGAGTGCCCCACCCCGAAAGTGTCGTACTCACTTTCCGTGCGCTTCGGAAAACCTGCCAGCCCGTCGGCCTGCCGCATGCTGTGCATCTGTCCGCGGCGGCCGGTGAGGATTTTATGCGGATAGGTCTGATGGCCGACATCCCAGACGATGCGATCATGGGGTGTATTGTAGATATGATGCAAAGCAACAGTGAGTTCGATCACGCCTAACCCTGCGCCGAAATGCCCTCCGGTCTGGCCTACGCTGTAGAGCACGTACGCCCTGAGCTCCTCCGCAATCTGCAGTAATTGCTGCGTGTTGAGCGCATGTAAAGAATCCCCCTGCTCAATTCTGTCCAGCAGCGGGGTGTCAGGTGGAGTGATAGGGAAGTCTGAAAGCATGCCCTAATTCTAGCGTATTTTAGCGTAAAAGTGGTGGTTGCGTCGGTTGTGCCCTTCTCTGATGTCAGACATCAGCTTCCAAGGATGTGCAAACAGTCGGGCAAGGCCTTGGCAGCGTCCGAGTACGCCGACCGTTGTGTTGTTGTCAGTCAAGAGGGGTGGTTTTTTTAGCTACGGGGAATAGTCTTTGAAGTTGTGGATTTGACGGCGCTGTTTTTTGGTGGGCCTGTGGGCCGGACGATCTATCATGCCACCGGCGGACTTGCGAGCCAGCGCTTCTTTTTCACGTTTTTCGAGACTTTCGGCGGTTTCCTCATAAAGTAATTGCGCCTCGGGCGCACCGCGGCGTTGATTGCTGATCTGTATTATTCGCACCACCTTTTCATCCAAGCCCTGACGTATTTGCAGAATATCACCTTCAGAGATTTCCTTGGACACCTTTACACGCTGGCCATCGAGGTGCACTTTGCCGCCATCAATAGCCGCTTTGGCGAGACTACGTGTCTTAAAAAATCGGGCCGCCCACAGCCATTTATCAAGACGTACTTTTGGCGTCTGCTCGTTAGATACTTTCACGTTTGAGGCCCATCCGGCATAATTTCATCAAAGTGATGAATCCCTCGAAAGCGAGTGTCGATGCGCTTCTGACGGTTACTGTCTGGCTGTAGCAAGGTCAGTAAATGGGCTATGCCGTACTGCTGAGCGCTGGCCAGAACCTGCTCGGTATCATCGATCAGCAGGGTGCGGGCCGGGTCGAAGGGGTGCAACTTTTGTAACTCGTGCCAGAAACGCTGCTCTTCTTTCGGCGCGAGTAGATCGTGCGAGACCACAACGCGATCGAACCAAGGAGTGATGTCAATAGTGTTCATCTTGATCTCCAGTGTCTTGCGATGGGCATTGGTGACCATGACCACATCTCTGTGGCTGTCATGCAGTCGGGTGAGAAACTCGATAGCAAACGGTCTGGCACTGATCATATGTTGCAGTTCCCGCTTCAGAGCGGGAATATCCATATCCAGCCGTTGTGACCAGTGATCAAGGCTGTACCATTGCAGGGTTCCCTGTTCGGCACTGCCTTCACCGAACAACTTGGCGTGGGATTCTTCTTTGGATAGTTGATGTCGTGCGGCGTAGGTGCGCGGCAGATGTTCGGTCCAAAAATAGTTATCGAAGTGCAGATCTAGCAAGGTGCCGTCCATGTCCAGCAATACAGTGTCGATACAGCTCCAGTTAATCATACGGTGTGCTCAGGCCCCAGCCTTGGTCTGTTATTCCTCGTTGGAGGTGATTATGCCTTTTTTTGCTTCTGTTGCCAGAGTTTAAGGGGTCAGGGTCCCGTCAGTGATATATTGAGGCCTATGACACAAACTATGAAAGTACAAGATTTACACCAATGGGTAGCGCCGTTGCTCGAGCTGTGCCGGGAGGCGGGTGAGGCTATTTGTGAGCATTACCATAATCCTGCAGCCGCTGATTACGTATCCAAGCAGGACGATTCACCACTAACGCTGGCTGACCTTGCCTCCCACGCAATACTGCAGGCGGGGTTGATAGCGCTGGATAAGACTATTCCTATTTTGTCGGAGGAGTCTGCCCCAGCTGATATTACCCATCGTCGAAACTGGCAGCGCTATTGGCTGATTGATCCGCTTGATGGTACCAAAGAATTTTTAGAGCGCACGGGTGAGTTCACTATCAATATCGCTCTTATCGATGATCACCGCCCCATCATGGGCCTGCTGTATCTGCCCCTGGAGAGGGTTGCCTATGTCGGTATTCCCGGTCAGCTGGCGCAACGTTACACCGACACAGGAGATGGCGCTTGGTTGGCATGCGAACTGGTACCACCCGTGTTGCAGCCAGATCAGACCCTCGTGGTCTTGGCGAGTCGACGGCATCATGGCGGTCAGCTGCAAACCTGCCTTGAGTGGCTGGCAAAGCATTGGCCCTGCGTGTCTAGAAGCAACATGGGTAGCGCACTGAAATTCTGCTATATGGCGCGTGGAGAAGGGGATTTCTACCCACGTTTTGCGCCTTGTTGTGAGTGGGATACGGCAGCGGGGCAGGCCCTATTGGAAGCCACTGGGGGATGCTTGGTGGCGTTAAATGGAGAACCGCTGCGCTATAATTGTAGCGACTCGCTTTACAGCCCGCCTTTCTATGCAATGTCTGATGGTGACCATCCCTTGTGGCAGCGATTGCTGCAGGCACGGCGAGATTAGTGCATTTGTAAACATGAGTAGACTTGTGTCAGCATTCCCTCAGGGTATAGAGTGATACTCGTTATTTAGAACCCTGCTGGTAATATAAAACACCTGATGAATGAGCCACCTGAAAACGGCGTTGCTGGCGACACTGAAGCTGCTAACGAATTGGTGACGCCCGGTATGCGTTTGCTGAACTTGCAAACGAAACATCGGGCGCTGGATATCGAGATAGAAGGGCTGCAAGGTTTCCCTTATCAGAACCAGATACTGTTACAGCGCTTGAAAAAAGAAAAACTACGCCTTAAGGACGCCATCACGCGGCTTAAAGACGATATGATTCCTGATCTCAACGCCTGAAAATTTTACTAGGCACTTTTAATGGGCGCTTTCGCGGCCGTCTGATGCATTAAGCGTGCCTCGAGTTGCAATAGATGCGATTTAGCTTTTAGCCCGCCAGCGAATCCGGTCAGACGGCCATTGCTGCCAATGACGCGATGACAGGGCACCACAATCGGCAGGGGGTTATGACCGTTGGCGGCTCCGACTGCTCGCACTGCAGCGGGATGACCAATGATGTGGGCGATATCCTTGTAGCTGCGCACTTCACCGTATGGGATGCCCGCGAGGGCACTCCAAACACGCTGTTGAAACGGAGTGCCGTTGGCGCCCAGCGGAAGGTCAAAACACGTCCGCTTTCCGGCAAAGTAGGCATTCAGTTGATCTGCGCAATTGATCAGTATGCTATCGGGGTTGTCAGCAGCATGAGTGTTGTACGGCCCTTCGAATTCAATTTTCAATATCTGCGCGCCGTTCGAGACCAGTCGCAAGGTGCCGATCGGCGTGTCCAGGTGTTGATAATTCATAGGGTCAAATGCCTCTGGTATTAAGTGATCGGGCGGTCTGACGGCACCTCCGTGGATCAACCGGTTGTCGCAGGTGTGTCGATCGTCATTGCATGGTAGGCCCTGCTCATGACAGCAATAATAGGCGCAAGCTGCTAAGCGCACTAGTTACAATCGGTCCTGTATAAACGCGCTTGGAGGGCTGTGTTATTCTTTTCAGGCTATTATAATGCCCGGCGTTAACCAATGTGCCGCGTGTGATAGGAGAGAATGGTGCTCAAATTATTATCGTTATCGTTATCGTTATCGTTATCGTTATTTATGGTGCTCGGCCAGTCGTCCACCTATGCCTCCTCGCAACAGGCGAGTCACCTCAGATTGGACCCACTGCTGGAGCGAGTGGAAGTGTCTCTCCAAGCTCATCAGGCGTTGGTCGAGCAGTTGCGCTTAGACCGCGAAACACTGTTAGCGTTGGGTAGCGCTGCCGGCGATGATCTGCAAACCATTTTCGTTGCCATGTCCAAGGATTATCGCGACGCTGTTGAATCTGCTGTGTCAGTGAGTAGTGCCATTGCGGGAGTCAATCAGACCGCCATTACACTATTTGAGGCGTGGCGAGAAGAAATCGGCGACCTTACAGAGCCTCGCCTGAAGGCCGACAACGAGGCCCAATTTACAGCAAGTTGGCAGCGCTACGAGGAGTTGATTCAGTCCCTACAACGGTCTGAAGCCATGATCGACCCAGTTTTGGCCGACCTAAAAAGTAACTTGGTGTATTTTAAACACGCGCTGGATGAATCGTCTGTGGCCTCACGAAAGACTGAGCTAAGTGACACGGGCAACCATACCCAAGCATTGATAAATGCGTTGACTTCATCCGTTGTCATGTCGAAAGCCTTTCAGAAATCAATGCAGTGATGATAGGCCCTTTTTTATGAATCTTGTCATTTATGCGATCCCGTTTTTTACTCTTGCCATTGTGCTGGAGTTAATTTATGGCTGGGTTAAACAGCGCAACACCTATCGTCTGAATGACAGCGTCAGTAGTCTGTTTCTGGGCGTTCTCAGTCAGGCGCAGCGTTTTGTTACATTGGGCGTGGGCGGCGTGATCTACCTTTTGATCACTGACCACTTCTCTACGCCGCTGATGGATCCGCGTCATTGGTTCACTTGGGTGCTGGCCATGGTGTTTTACGACTTCTGTTACTACTGGCTGCATCGCATGGGTCACGAGCGCACTATTTTGTGGGCGGCTCACGTAGCACATCACCAAAGTGAGGACTACAACCTGACCACCGCTCTGCGCCAAACCAGCACGGGATTTTTGCTTGGTTGGGTTTTTTTTGTTCCCATGTACATGCTTGGGGTTCCGGCGGAAGTGGTGGTGACAGTCGGGTCCATCAATTTGATCTATCAGTTCTGGGTGCACACAGAACATATTCCTAAGCTGGGTTGGTTCGAGTGGATTTTTGTTACGCCTTCCAATCATCGGGTACACCATGCTCAAAACGACCGGTATATGGATTGTAACTACGGCGGCCTATTTATACTCTGGGATCGCCTGTTCGGAACGTTCCAGGAAGAGCAGGAGGACGAGCCTGCTGTTTTTGGTATTCGTGGTGCCCTCAAGAGCTGGAGCCCAGTGAAGGCATTAACGCATGTCTATATTGATATGGTTCAAGACAGTTGGAGGACCGTTCGTTGGCGTGACAAGTTGAGAGTCTGGGTAGCCCGCACGGGCTGGAGACCTGCAGATGTTGCGCTTTATTCCCCGCGCGAAAAGGCTGACCTTAGCCATTTTAAACGCTACGATCCCAAGGTGGGGCGGTGGGTGTCGGCGTACTGCTTTTTCCAACTCGTGTCTGTCGCATTGCTGCTTGACGCTATGCAGGGTGCAGAGTTTGCATACTGGCACGGCGTTGCAGGGTGGGCGACATTACTAGCAACGGCTGTGACCACGGCGCTATGGTTAGAGGACCGGTCTGCTAACACGCTACAGCAGTGGGAGTGGTTGCGGCTCGGCGCTGTGGGTTTACTGCTGTTGTACTTTTGGAGTAACGGCGTGGGTGGCATTGCCTTGGCGCCCGCTTTTATTTACGCCGCTCTGAATGTAGTATTCCTGATGATTTTGTTGCGCCCGCAGCCACTGCGCAATTCGGAGGCTGTTTCTTAAAAAATTCAATCAGTTTGGCATAGCAATACCGGTTCTACGCTGGTGGAGTGACTGCCATTGTCGAGATATAAGATTCCACCCACGATGCTGATATTCAGCTGCACTGTGCGATTGAGGAGATCGGCTGCGGACTGAATCTCGGTCCAGTCAAGCAGCCATACGTGTAAACGTGGCAGTGCACCGATAGTTTCATTGTTTAATTTCCACCACGTCGGCGTGCTTTTAGCAAATGCATAAACGCTCACTTGACGAGCCCGGCCGCAAGCTTTGCGCAGGCGAGCCTCCTCTGGATGCCCGACCTCTATCCACTGTTCGATTTCCCCGCTGTCGCTGTGGACCCATAAATCGGGTTCATCGGCGGTGGAGATGCCTTTGGTGAACTCCAAGCCGCGCGCACAATTCAGGCAGTAAGCCAAGAGCCTCACCAGCATTCGCTCCAGTGTTTCCGACGGATGTTTGGCCAGAGTCAGGGAGAGTGATTCATAGCAATTGCGATCGCTGTCGGCGAGTTCTATCTGGGCTTTGTAGATAGTCGGTTTGAGCGCCATGTTTAGCGTGTGTCCTTAAAAGGGGTAGCGGAGAATACGCCATTCTAACTCATTTCCAATAGGCGCAGCAGCAGGGGGCCGGTTGATGGGTGCAGGAATGCACGGTGGTGGTGGATCCTACAGTACTGTGCTTATGGCTTATGGCTTATGGCTTTGCGCTGCGTGCTCGCGCCACGGCGGATGCGTTGGTCCTGCCAAGAGTCGTCGAAATTCGGTTCCCCGCTGCAATCAATCGGTTCAGATCAATGCCGGTTGCAATACCCATGCCATCGAGCATGTAGATGACATCCTCAGTGGCGACATTACCTGAGGCCCCGGGAGCGTATGGACAGCCACCCAGTCCAGCAACGGACGCGTCGATAGTGTGAATGCCGTGCTGGAGTGCAATCAGTATATTACTCAACGCCTGACCGTAGGTGTCGTGGCAGTGAACGGCCAGTTGGTTGGCGTTAAAGCGTGCGAGCAAGACGCGCAGAAGACGTTCCATGCTGCCCGCATTGCCGACGCCAAGAGTGTCACCCAATGAAACCTCATAACAGCCCATATCAAACAACTTGGCCGTAACGTCTGCTACGCTTTGCGAGGACACCTCCCCCTCGTAGGGGCAGCCGAGCACGCAGGACACGTAGCCGCGCACCGGTATATTGTGCTGTTGCGCGGCGCTCATTAACGCGCGATAACGCACCAAGCTCTCTTCGATACTGCAGTTAATGTTTTTGTGCGAGAAGGTCTCTGAGGCGACGGCAAAAATTGCGACTTCGTCAGCGTCAGCGGCCAATGCCCGCTCAAACCCCTGAAGATTAGGTGTCAGGGCGCAGTAGCGAACGCCGGCGTGCCTTTGAATACGGTTGAACACTTGGTCACTGTCTGCCATTTGCGGCACCCACTTCGGGTTCACAAAGCTGCCTGCCTCAATATAGGAGTGGCCGGCATGCGTAAGGTCATCTATTAGTTGAAGCTTGGCTTTGAGGGGAATAGTTTGGGATTCACTCTGTAAGCCATCTCGCGGGCCGACCTCTACCAGTCGAACGGTTTCAGGAAGGCTCATTGACGATTACTCCTCGTTCACGACAAAGTCGACAAGCACTGCACCGCCATCGACTAAATCACCGCTCTTATAATAAAAGGTCTGCACTGTGCCAGCACAGGGAGCCCGAATCGTGTGTTCCATTTTCATCGCTTCCATGACTAATAAGGGCGCGCCTGCCTCTATCTTGTCGCCCACTCCAGCCAGTAGCATGACGATCGTGCCATTCATTGGGGCTTGCAGTCCGCCGCCGCCGCTGGCGTCCTCTGGTTCACCCGTGTCAGCAAAGATGGGGTGAAAATGGCAGGCGCCCTCTGGTAAATACAGGGTAAACCTGTCGTGCGTGTGTGCCAGGGTAGCGCGGCGTTGGTGCCCGTCAATTTCAAGATGTAGTCTATCGTCCACCAGAGTGCCCGCCAGAAGCGTTTCATGGCCTGCTGCACGCACCCGGTACTGCTTTCCCTGCTGCTCTAACTCGACCGCGTAATCGTGTTGCTGGTAATGCAAATTGATGTGGTGAGTGTGCGGTGAATTGAGACGCCATGCGTTATTGTCCTGCCATGGAGAGTGGGGATCAACGCAAGAGGCGGTTAGTTTGGCTTGTCGTTGTGTGTGTAGTAACAATGCTAATGCGGCTATCGGCAATTCACGCTGGATGTTCCCGCGGTGTGTATGAAAAATCAAGTCCGCATGTTGATCGATAAACCCTGTATCTAACTGTGCGTCTTCAAAGGGGCGGCAGGTGGCGAGGTTGTAGAGAAAGTCGAGATTGGTAACCGTCCCGCTGATGCGGTATTGCGAGAGGGCCGTACTGAGTCTTTGCAGCGCGCGATCTCGAGACTCATCCCATACAATTAACTTAGCCAGCATAGGGTCGTAGTGCACGCTGATGTCATCACCTTGGCAGACTCCGGTGTCTACCCGCACATAGCGGGATTCATCAGGGGGTTGTAAAAAGTCCAATGTGCCCGTAACCGGCAAGAAGTCATTGTCCGGGTCTTCCGCATAGATTCGCGCTTCAAATGCGTGTCCGCGAATCTTAACGGCGTCCTGCGTCAGTGGCAGAGGTTCTCCGCATGCGACCAGCAACTGCCATTCCACTAAGTCCAGCCCCGTAATCATTTCCGTAACCGGATGTTCAACCTGAAGACGGGTATTCATCTCCATGAAATAAAAGCTGCCGTCCTGTTGTAGCAGGAATTCTACGGTACCCGCTCCACGGTAGTCGATGGCGCGAGCCGCCGTAATTGCGGTCTCACCCATGGCGTGGCGCAGCGCGTCAGTCATACCGGGAGCGGGGGCTTCTTCAATAATTTTCTGGTGACGTCGTTGTACCGAGCAGTCTCGTTCTGCGAGGTAAACACCCTGTCCCAGATGGTCAAAAAATATTTGGAATTCCACGTGTCGTGGTTTGATGAGATATTTCTCTACCAGCATTGTGTCATCGTTGAAACTGGCCAAAGACTCGCGTTTGGCAGCGGCCAGTGCCTCGTCGAATTCGTCTGGCGACGACACCTGCCGCATGCCTTTTCCGCCGCCTCCCGCGGTCGCCTTGAGTAGCACTGGGTAGCCCATTGATTGAGCCTCAGACTTTAGTCGCGCTGGCTCCTGCTCATTCCCATGGTATCCAGGCACCAGGGGTACACCGGCCTGCTCCATAATACGTTTGGCAGCCGATTTGCTGCCCATGGACGCAATCGCCGCAACACTAGGACCAATAAACACCACACCCTGATCCGCGCAGGCCGCTGCAAAATCAGCATTTTCTGACAGGAAACCATACCCTGGATGTATAGCTTCAGCATGAGTGGTTTGCGCCGCTGCGAGTATCTTTTCTCCCAACAGATAGGATTCCCGAGCAGGAGCTGCGCCAATATAGATCGCCTCATCCGCCAATCTTACATGCAGCGAATCACGGTCTGCATCCGAGTATACCGCTACTGTTGCGACGCCCATACGCCGTGCCGTCTTGATAATCCGACAGGCAATTTCACCACGGTTGGCTATGAGAATTTTTTTAAACATGATGGTCTAACCTCGAACCTTATTAGGCAGAGAACGCAGAAATGAGAGACAGCTAACGATCGAGTGCATCACATCCTGAACACGCCGAAAGACGTTTCCTCAATCGGCGCATTCAGTGACGCTGAAATACACAGACCCAAAACTTTGCGGGTGTCCGCTGGGTCTATTACTCCGTCATCCCATAATCGTGCTGACGCGTAGTAGGGATGACCTTGTTCTTCATACAAATCGATAATAGGTTGTTTAAAAGCCGCTTCCTCTTCGGGGCTCATGCGTGTGTCGTCGCGCGCCATCTGATCCTGCTTTATCGTGGCGAGTACCCCGGCAGCCTGCTCGCCACCCATGACCGAGATGCGAGCGTTAGGCCACATAAACAGAAAGCGCGGCTCATAAGCGCGCCCGCACATGGCATAGTTGCCTGCGCCAAATGATCCGCCTATCATCACCGTGAACTTGGGCACTGCGGCACAGGCTACGGCGTGCACCATTTTTGCACCGTGACGAGCAATACCCCCTGCCTCATATTGTTTGCCTACCATGAAGCCCGTGATATTTTGTAGAAACACCAGTGGTATTTTTCGCTGCGCGCACAACGTGACGAAGTGAGCGCCTTTGACCGCTGACTCACTGAACAGTATGCCGTTATTGGCGACGATACCCACTGGGTAGCCGTGAATACGCGCAAAGCCACAGACTAGCGTCTCGCCAAACAGCGCTTTGAACTCGTCAAAATCTGAGCCATCGACGACGCGGGCAATCACTTCGCGCACATCGTAAGGCTGTTTGGTATCAGCAGGAATCACGCCATAAATGTCCTTCACAGGATAGAGCGGCTCGACGCTCGGTTGCACGTCTAGGGACGCGGGTTTGATCCGATTCAAGCGACTCACCGAGCGACGTAACAGTTCCAGAGCGTGATGATCATTATTGGCATAATGGTCGGTGACACCAGAGGTGCGGCAGTGCACATCTGCCCCGCCCAGCTCTTCCGCCGAAACGATTTCACCGGTAGCGGCTTTTACGAGTGGAGGTCCGCCTAAAAAAATGGTTCCCTGATTTTTGACGATAATGGATTCATCCGCCATGGCGGGCAAATAAGCCCCACCAGCGGTACACGACCCCAGTACCGCGGCTATTTGTGGAATGCCCTTCGATGACATACGTGCCTGATTGTAGAACGCGTGCCCGAAGTGCTCGCGATCTGGAAACACCTCGTCCTGTAACGGTAAAAAGGCACCACCGGAATCCACGAGGTAGAGGCAAGGCAAGTGGTTCTCTTGCGCAATGGTTTGCGCTCGACCCTGTTTTTTCACCGTGAGCGGATAGTAGGCACCGCCCTTCACGGTAGCGTCGTTTATGAAGATCATGCATTCCAAGCCCGATACGCGACCAATACCGGTAATGATTCCGGCGCCAGGCACATCGTCTGCATAGACTTTGTAGGCGGCCAGCTGGGACAGTTCCAAAAATGGGGAGCCAGGGTCCAGCAGGGCATTAAGGCGTTCCCGTGGAAGTAACTTGCCGTGGGACGTGTGACGCTCCTGCGCCTTTTCGCCACCTCCTTGGTGAATAATATCGACCCGCCGACGCAGGTCATCAACCTGCGCTTCCATGTGTTCCTTGTTTTTGCCGAAGCTCTCGTCCCGGCTATTGATGCGTGAATCCAGCAGTGCCATGTGAGTGCTCCTAAGCAGTTGCGTTAAACAGTTCGCGGCCGATGAGCATGCGCCGTATTTCGGATGTCCCTGCGCCGATTTCATACAGCTTGGCATCACGCAGCAGGCGTCCAGCGTTGGCATCATTGGTATAACCGAAACCACCCAGCGCCTGTATTGCCTGCAGTGCCATCTGTGTGGCTTTCTCTGCGGTATAAAGAATCACTGCGGCGCAGTCCTGACGTGTTTCTTCACCTCTGTCGCAGGCACTCGCGACGGCGTACAAATAGGCCCGGCAGGCATTGAGATCGGCATACATGTCTGCCAGCTTGCCCTGCATCAGTTGGAACTCTCCAATGCTTTGACCGAATTGTTTGCGATCGTGCAGGTAGGGCAGAACCTCGTCTAGGCAGGCTTGCATGATGCCCACCGGTCCTCCGGACAATACGGTGCGTTCATAGTCTAGCCCTGACATGAGTATTCTGACACCGTCACCTTCGCTGTGTAGTCTGTTTTCAGCGGGCACCTCACAATCCTGAAAAACCAGCTCACAGGTGTTGGAGCCGCGCATGCCGAGCTTGTCGAGTTTAGGTGAGCGAGAGAATCCCGGGGCATCGCGTTCGACGATGAACGCAGTAATGCCTTTGGATCCCGCCTCAGGATCAGTTTTGGCATAAATAATGTAGACATGGGCATCGGGGCCGTTGGTGATCCACATTTTAGTGCCGTTAAGTATGTAGCGATCGCCCTGCTTGCGCGCGTTCAATGTCATGCTGACGACGTCGGAACCGGCGCTGGCTTCTGACATAGCCAGTGCGCCTATGTGTTCGCCCGAGCAAAGTTTTGGGAGGTATTTCTGTTTTTGTTCCTCGTTGCCATTTTTGCCTAACTGGTTCACACACAGATTGGACATGGCGCCATAGGACAGTCCGACAGAGGCAGAGGCCCGGCTAATTTCCTCCATGACTATCGAATGGGCGAGGTAGCCCATATTGCTGCCGCCATAGCTGTCTTCTACGGTAATGCCTAACAGGCCCATGTCTCCTAACGTCCGCCATAGATCCATTGGAAACTCGTTGCTGCGGTCTATGTCTGCGGCGCGCGGGACAATTTCTTTTTGGCACATCTGGTATACCGCATCGCGCAGCATGTCGATGTCTTCTCCAAGGCCAAAATTGAGGGTAGGGTAGCGATAGCTCATAGTGAATTTCCTATCAGTTCTCTTGAGTTGCTGAAATGGTCTTCTGGCGTTTTCCTAGCGCGTTCTCGCAAAGTCCCAGCACCTCGTTGAGCCCTGTCAGCATATCGTCGATATCGTCTTTTTGCTGTAGGAGTTTAGTCCGGCGCTCTGAGACCGTATTGATAAGTGAGAGTAATTGTTGCGTGTTGTTGTGCTGTGGATCGTAAAGATCAATCACTTCGACGCTTTCCTGCAGTGTCATGCCAATACGTTTTCCCCGCAAGATCAGCTTTATACGAACGCGATCAGCCGCGGTATAAATCCGTTTCTGTCCCAATCGCAGCGGATGGATGAGCCCTTTTTCCTCATAAAAACGGATGGCTCGGGTGGTCACGCCGAATTCGCTGGCCAGCTCTGAGATAGTGTAGATTGTGCTTGGCATCTGCTTTTTCTCGCGTAATACGCGTGCGGGAACGCAGTCTACCAAGTATTTACGTTAACGTAAACGTAAACATAAATGTAAAGCTAGAGTCCATTCGGGCTAACGCGACGGAAGGGCTCAGGTCAGATCGGCTCCTGTCACCCATAGACACAGTAGTCCCGTGTCTTAGTAGGCGTATGTCACCCGATACAGCGGAATTATTTGTTATCATCGCTGCTCCAGTGACCGAGGAGCACCGCCATTTATGTCCAGATCATTATTGCCGCTGCTTGCGGATGGTAAATTTCATTCAGGCCAAGGCTTAGCGGGTGCGCTGGGTGTGAGCCGCACGGCCGTGTGGAAGCAGGTCAACCGGCTTGTGACTGACTCGGTACTTGAGATTGAGTCTGTCAAAGGCAAAGGCTATCGCATCCGTGGTGGCATTGATTTGCTTGATATCGATCAGGTTAAGGCTGCACTTGATGCGCGGGCCAGTGCACTGATGACACATCTGGAGATTCTTGACACGGTCGACTCAACCAATGCCCATGCGATGCGTTTGGCTGAGCAGGGCTGTTTGACCGGGTTGGTGTGCACTGCGGAGCAGCAGTCGGCCGGTCGTGGTCGTCGCGGTCGGTCGTGGGTCAGTCCTTATGCGAGCAACCTCTATGTGTCTTTGCTGTGGAATTTTACGCAGGGTGCAGCTGCTCTCGAGGGTCTGAGTTTAGCGGTCGGCGTCGCAGTCGCGCGCGCACTGCAGGCCTGTGATGTGCCGCATGTGGGACTCAAGTGGCCCAATGATGTGTTATACGACGGCGCCAAACTCGGGGGTATATTGTTGGAAATGAAGGGTGATGCCGCGGGAAACTGCGGGGTTGTCATCGGGGTGGGCCTTAATGTGGCCATGCCTGCCGCGGCGGCAGACGCTATCGATCAGGCCTGGACAGACATCAAAACAATCACCAACAATCAGCACCCTAAGCGCAGTAGGATATTGGCCGCCCTCTTGAATGAACTACTGCCGCTGGTGGCCGATTTCGAGCAGCAGGGGTTTACCCACTGGCGTGAGGAGTGGCAGTCTCTGGACGCTTTTTGTAATGCGCCTGTTGTGCTACATGCCGGCGATGTGCCCCTTGGCGGCATCGCCCGCGGAGTGGATGCACGCGGTGCGCTGCAGCTGGAGACTGCGACTGGATTGCAGTCTATATACGGTGGTGAAATCTCTTTGAGGGCAGCCTCATGAGCGTTTGCCTGCAGTTTGATATTGGCAACACTAGCGCAAAGTGGCGCCTAGTCAATGACAATGAAGTCACCGCCCGCGGAGATTATCGACCGGGCGACGATAGTTCGCAGCAACAATTATTGAACTGCAGTGAATCGCTGGATCATATCTGGATTTCGAGTGTGACGGCCCCCGCATCAGAAGCGCTATTGACACGTTTGCTTGAAAACCAGTGGGGTATTGCGCCGTGGTTTGCACGCTCGCAGGCTGTTACCGGCAGCCTGGTCAATAGTTATGACGACCCGAGTCGCATGGGTGTTGATCGTTGGCTGGCAATGCTCGGTGGTCGGGCGCGGAGCAAGAGCAGGTTATGCGTTATTGATGCCGGCTCTGCGCTCACGGTCGATTTTGTTAGCGCCACTGGACGTCATGAGGGTGGTTATATTATTCCTGGAGCGGCTCTGATGGAGCGCGCCCTGTTGTTGGATACTGACCGCGTTCGGTTTGATGAAAAAGTGGGTTATGCGCTCTGCCCTGGCACGTCAACCGCGCAGGCAGTGCGTCATGGCATTGCTCTGGCGCAGGCAGGCGCGATTACGTTGGCGTTGGATCAGTCTGGTAGCGAGCCTATTGTTCTGTTGTTCTGCGGCGGTGCGGGTGAGGCGCTTATGGAGTTGGTGCATCGGGACGGCGAGATGGCTCCCGATCTTGTATTTGAGGGGCTGGAAATAATGGCCGCGTTGCAATGATGTGGCGTTGGCGCGGTGGTAACGCCGACGGCTTGGAGGGTCACCCCGTGCAGGCGAGGGTAGGGGATGCCTGAAAGCTCGTTTGTATCGACAGTGATTATTGACGACTGACTAGTGACCGTTGAAGCATTAAGAAAAACACCATCCGTGTGTGGTGCGGAGGTCTCTCGCTTAAGCTGGATTCTTCTATTACGACTCATCCTCTTCTTCGGCCTCACCGAGATCAATGTCGTTTCGCTCAATGTCCTCTTGCTCTTCCTCCTCTAAAGAACAGCTGAACTCATCGTCAATCGGATCAGACTCGCTGTCCGTATCAACACACCCTGCATTTTTTGCATCGACAGCTGCACTATCTTTGTCGGCGGCAATGCCAATATTAAACGCGGCGTATCCGGGCAGCATAAACTGGTTAAGTGCCATGCCCAGTACTCGGCCTGAGTAGGGAGACAGAATTTCAAAGGTTTCATCCGTTATCGGATTGACGATCGAACCCAAAACAGTGTCTTTCCAAACACGCTCGCCGATGTCAACATTAGAGATCAGCAGACCGCCGTAATTCACTCGCACCCAGCGTGAACTGTAAAATACGGCTTGCGACCCGCTGGTCGCCCAGAAGGGCCGGGTCATGTTCACTCCGCGCAGCACGGCCTGTATGATTTTGACTCCTTCTTTGATGTGCTGTTCCTGCAGACTTCCTGGCTCACCCAGCTCTAGGGCTACTGCAGGTATGCCATAGTTGACTGCGGCACTGCGTAAGTTGCCACGAAGTTTTCCGCTGTGTAATACAGCCGTTGAACCAAACTGGGTAGTGAATTCTAGTACTTCAGGAACTTGCAGGTTTGCCCTGACCTGTGCAATGTTGGTTCGAGCCAGTGACCCGGTATGTAAATCTATTAATAAATCACAGTGACGCACGATATCCTGGAAAAAAGAATACGCGATACGCGATGCCGCGCTACCCGCAGGGTTGCCTGGAAAGTGCCGATTAAGGTCGCGTCGGTCTGGAAGATATCGTGAGCCATTGGTGAACCCCAGTAAATTGACAATGGGGACACCAATGACCGTACCGTGCAATTTCTTTGCGGACAGCTCACTGAGTAATCGCCTCACAATTTCGACGCCGTTAAGCTCATCTCCATGGATAGCCGCAGTGAGACATAGGGTTGGGCCGGGATATTTCCCACGTATAACGTTGACTGGGGCTTCTAGCTTACTGCCATAAGAGGTCTCTCCTGCGACCCACAGTAGTCGCTGTGTATCCCCGCGAGCGATGGCGGTGCCTAAAATATGCAGCAGATCATTTGCGGACTCCGGTACTGGCTCCAGCGGCATCTCGCGAGTAAAAGGCGCTGCTTCGTCGTCGACAGTATCTTCAGCTGTAATCCCCTCCAACGCTGTAAACGCAGGCTCAGCTTGCGACGTTGGCGCAGGGCCAACTTGCTCAACAACGATGTCTCCCGCAGGGGTTTGCGTTGTCTCAATCTGTACCTCGTCAATCTGCGCCAGCGCCGATGATATGAAGAAGCATGAGCACAAGCAGATAAGCGAACACAGAGCGAAAAATCGTTTGCCTGAAAAAAAGCATCGGTACATCAAAAAAGCCTTTGGAGTTTATGAAAATTCCGCTGCAGAGGAAATGTTGAAGACACTGGCGCAGCTTGGCTTGGTAACTCAGGCGCATGACACTGAACTATTTACCCTTAAATACCGGCACCCTTCGCTCAATACGCGCCACCATTCCCTCGGCAAAATCTTCAGTATTCATTAGCGTTGCCAATGCGTCATTTTCCATATCAAGGGCGTTTGATAGCGCATCGATGTGGGGCTGATGCATGCATCGCTTCATTTGACGAATGGACATCGCAGGGCCTAAAGGTGGAATAAGCTGAAGCGCCTGCTCATTCGCGTAGTTTAGAAGCTCTTCATGCGGTAAAACCTTGTTGGCAAGGCCGAGTTCAACGGCTTTTTCTGCGCTAATACGTTCTGGAAAAAAAAGAAGCTCCTTGGCTTTTTGAAACCCAAGTAAGCGCGGCAATAAAAAGGTAGAAGCAAGCTCGGCAGCAATCCCAAGCTTGGCAAAAGGAAGTTGTATCCAGGCGTGTTCTGACATATAAATCTGGTCGGCGACTGCGAGGGCAAGCGTAAACGCGCCGCCGATTGCCAGCCCGTTGATGGCGGCAATGACGGGCTTGTCGCACTCATAGAATTTTAGTGTGGTGCGCTTCTGGGCGACATCCGACATGTCAATGTCTGCCAAGACCTCAGGCGCTAAACCCTCAAATGCGTCGGGGTTAAAGTAGCCGCCACTGCTGAAGGCCTCTTTTTTGGGGTCATTGGTGTTTGGATCCTTTGCCCCTGTCAATATCATGGCATGCGCTGAGTCATCCGACTCGAAGTGATCAACAGCGTAGAAAAGCTCGAGAAAGGTGACTGCGCTGAGAGCATTTTTGCGTTTCGGCGTATCTAATGTCAGCGTAACAATGCCAGCATCATCTTTGGCATAGGTTATGTCTCGAAAATCTTGTGCTTTCATGGTGGCTTTTCCTCTTCAGGGTGGCTGCGTGCGCCGAATCCAAATGCTGGGTACGTTATTCTGGAGTCGCTCGCGGTGAATGGCAACCATTGGGTCAGAAAAAGCTGTAGTGCCAAACAGATTGTCTAACTGGCGTCCGCCGTCTCTTTCTCGAACTCTGCTATAGCCTGTTCGACCGGCCCCAGCATTGAGGCTGCTCGAGGATATCCTGCATACTGAGCAATGAAGAGGAGAAATTCTCGTGCTTCCTCGGGATTGATCTCGCCTCGCTTCAGCGAGGCTTTGATCTGTATTTTAAATGTCGTTGGCTCGCCCTTCTCGGCGATAATGCCCAGCAGCAGGATGCGCTTGTCGCGCATCGACAGTGTTTCTCGCGTCCACAGTTCGGCAAATAATTGCTTCAGCATAATGTCGGTAAAAGCGTAGCCCTCTGGAGGAACCACTACATCTCCGGCGTAAACATCCTTTATCTTTTCCTCGCCCAGGGCGCGACGTTCTTCGTCATTCATAATGGCTCTCCGATGAGTTCAGTCTAGTCTAATGTGCCAAAAATCTTGTCGTAAAGAGGAGTAATGGTTGAATAGTTGCCTTTGTGCATATTCTCATGATGGACATGATGCTTGGCCACAATCCAGTTCATGGTTTTGAAAGGGAAGTGAGGCAAATCTAAATAGACGTGATTAATCTGGTTAAGCTGTGTGAATATCAGATAGGTCAGAATTATGGTGGTGATCTGAAACGGCCCCATAAGCACCGCCAATATTACTGTTGATCCCATGAAGAGTGATAGCCCGATGAAGGTTTCAAAGGGATGCACGTAGTGGGCATCGAGGTAAGTGGGATTGCGGGCCTGATGGTGTACAGCATGTATCTTGCGCATGGCACCTTGCCCATGAAACCAGAATCGATGCGACAGATAGTAAAAAAAATCGTAAAACAGCAGAATGATGGCCGTATTTAACAGCACTTTCCACACGGCTTGAGTTTCAAATGTGATGCAAAATGGCAGCAGCACGAGGAAGAAAACGAGGTTGCAATACAGGCCGACTTTCTGGGTGCTACGGACTAGCGGCGGATATTTTTCTAGCTTCCATTTGGGCTTATCCTTTTCCCTATTGCGCTGCCGCATTTCGCCGACCGCGGGCACACTAAAGGCAATCTTCTTGCCAACAATGGTTAGGGCCGCAATGCCTGCCAGTGCGGCTAGTGAGCTCAGGATATGGTAGTGCTGCCATACGTAATTCAGCCATTCGTTGTTTATCATCATTGCCATTTACCTCGCGTATTCAGTAGGGCAGAGCAGCAGGCTGGCGAGTGCCTTGCTGCCTTGCTCGCCGAGTCGTTGTTGAAGTTGATGCGCCAGCAGACTGATCTCTGCTGCGCTGCCGGTGTCAAAAATCCCTTGTTCCAGCTCGAGCCCGAAGTACAAGTCTTGCAGCGTCGCGTCCAGCCTTTCTAATGCTGCCTGGCCGATGATCGTGGCGAACTCCGCTTCCAGCTCATTACCACTTATTATTGAGTCAGCAATAAGTTTCTCTCCGTGATCGGTGAAGATAAGCACAACTTGTCGAGCATCTCCGGGGTCGATTTTGCGCTGCAGGTATCCGAGCTTTTCCAGCTCTGTACCGATGGCACTAATGGCTTGCTTGCTCACGTCCTGAATGGCTGCAATTTTCTGTATTCTCCCACCAGAGGGACCAATCAGGCCCAGTACCTGACCGAAGCGTAGCTTTAGTCCTGGATGACCTTTTTCACGTGTCAATTCCATGAGGCGTTTCAGGGTGTAATCTGAAAGTCTGGGCAGCGACCCCGTCATGGTCGCTTTCGCGCTGGCGTCATTGCTGTGTGGCATGAAACTGAGAGAGAGTCGCTGAGAGATTTTTTGCAGAGACGTACTCGCATCAAAAATGCGGGATTCGTCAATGATTTCTGCTAGTTGCCGATCCAATTCAGCCACAATGCGAAGGCCATCCCGCCGCAGCTTAATGCCGCGAGGCGACAGTGTCAGTTGTTTGGCGCGACCGTCTTGCGGGTCAGCGGCTCGCTCGATATAGCCCGCCGCTACTACCTGTTTAGCTGCTTGGTTGCAGGCCTGCCGAGAAATGCCCAAGATTTCGGCTAGATCGGTCAGCCGCTTGTCTCCCTCTCCAAGCAGGGTGATATAGGGGCTGAAACCCAAGCGAAGATGGTCATGCCCGTATTGCTGGTGCAGTGCGCTCATCATTGTGTTTTGCAGGTGCCTTGCAACGCCGAGCAGGTGTCGGGAAAAGTGATGGCGATATCGATTCCTCGTCATACGAGGCTCTATATTCTCTAGGCTAAAAGCGTTCATAACCAAAATAGTAAACGGAACTTGACTACTAGTCAATTTATATTGACAGACTCTGATTTTGATGGATACACTACTTGCTAATAAGAATGCGCTGCACAGTAGAGAGGGCGTCAATAAGAGGAGTGAATTAACGTGAAAATCAATGTTGGCTATATAGGGTTAGGTAATATCGGTAAGCCCTGTGCGCAGCGGCTTATTTGCGATGCGTTCAGTGCACATGTCTACGATGTGTATGCGCCTGCCGTTGAGGAATTAGTAGCAGAAGGCGCTATCGGCTGCGCTTCGGCCGCTGCGCTTGCCAGATCCTGTGCGCATATAGGTATCTGTGTGCGCGACGACGCTCAGGTAGAGAACCTGTTACAGGGCGATGACGGTATTTTTGCTCATGCTTCCCCCGGCACTCTAATAGCGATTCACAGCACGGTTACACAGGCTAACGTGTTGCTGTGGGCTCAACAGGCATCTGATTTGGGCCTTGATCTGATTGACGCGCCTATCACCGGTGGGGCTCATCGGGCGCTCGACGGTACCTTGTGTTACATGGTGGGTGGGAGCGTGGAACAACTGGCGCAGGGTTCCCCCGTATTCCAAACTTCTGCGGAAAAAATTGTACATGCTGGAGCCGTCGGCTCTGGTATAGCGCTGAAACTCTGCAATAACTTTATTCAGTACACAGAGTTCGTCGCTATGGTGGAGGCGACACGGTTAGCTGAAGCCTGCGGTCTTTCGGTGGACGTGTTGCGCGATGTAGGATTGTCCAACGGCGTTGTTAATCAGCAAATGTTTATGTTCGCCAGCGGTCGCAACGCTGTAGTAAAAACGACCAGTGAAGAAGACATGGATGCGTACTTCGGCGCGATGGGGCGACTGGGTCGAAAGGATTTGGAGTGCGCTATCAGTACTGCAAATGCTAAGGGTGTGGTGATGCCCACGGCACAATATGTATGCGATCGTATCGAGGATGTATTTATGGCCAAGGACGAGTCACGGCCACCAATGGCACAGGAGCCAACAGTATGAATCCCGAAACAAGATTATTTATAGACGGCGAGCTGTGCGAAGCGGCTTCTGGAAAAACATATCCTAATGTTAACCCTGCGACAGAAGCAGTCATGGGCCACGTAGCCGATGCAGGCTTGGAAGATATGGATAGAGCGATTGGTGCTGCCCGCCGCGCCTTTGATGAGACCGACTGGTCGACTAATCACGCCTTTCGCCACAAGTGTATAAAACAATTGCAGCAAGGACTGCGTGCGGTTCAAGAAGACTTTAAATTACAGATCGCCGCCGAGACCGGAGCGCCACTGGGTATTTGTGGAGAAATGGGGCCGCAGTGCGAATTGCCTATCGGTTTTATTGACTACACATTACAAAGTCTGCCTGATTACGACTGGAGTCGGGATATTGGCGTCTCTGAGATGATGGGTGGTAAGAACCGACGTTTGGTAGAAAAAGAAGCGATTGGTGTGGTGGCCTGCATCACCCCATGGAACGTGCCGCTGCAAATTAACCTTGCCAAATGTGTTCCCGCACTTGCTGCGGGTTGCACCTTGATATTGAAGGCAGCGCCGGAGACACCCTGGTCTTCGACAATGTTAGGTCGAGTGATCAAGGAGCATACCGATATTCCGTCTGGCGTTTTCAATGTGATTACGTCTGAGGACCCCAAAGAAGTGGGAGACCAGCTGGTGGGTGATCCGCGCGTGGATATGGTGTCCTTTACCGGTTCCACCGCTGTCGGTAAGCATATAATGGCTCGCGCTGCCCACACGGTTAAAAAAGTGTTCCTGGAGCTGGGTGGCAAGTCAGCCAATATTATTCTTGATGACGCAGATCTTTCTTCAAGTTTGCTGAGCGTTCTAGCGGTGTGTTTTCACTCCGGGCAGGGTTGCGCAATCAATACCCGGTTACTGATTCCCCGCTCACGGCAGGCTGAAGTCGAGGCCTTGCTCCCAACCTATTTTGGGTTTATCCAGTATGGCGATCCGAGCTCCGATAGCCAAATAATGGGCCCATTAGTCAATGCTCGCCAGCGCGAGCGAGTCCTTAACTACATTGCACTGGGGAAGGCACAGGGTGCCCGCGTGTTAATTGGCGGCGGCGTGCCTGCTAATTTGGATAAAGGCTATTACGTAGAGCCCACGGTATTTATGGATGTGACGAATGATATGACTATTGCGCGCGAGGAAATTTTCGGCCCGGTGCTCGCCGTCATTGCCTACGATGATGAGGATGATGCCGTGCGTATCGCCAATGATTCTGACTACGGCCTGTCAGGGAGCGTCTGGTCTGCCACTGATGAGCGTGCATTGGCTGTTGCGCGGCGCATTCGCACGGGTACAGTCAATGTTAATGGTGGAAATTTTTACGGAGCAGACGCTCCTTTTGGCGGCTATAAGCAAAGCGGTCTCGGCCGAGAGATGGGGCGTGAGGGTTTTGAGGAATACCTTGAAACCAAAACGATTGCCATTGCGATTGTCACGTGAGCACGGAGTTGGAGAATAACGTTTACATTGTTACCGGCGGCTCAAGGGGCTTTGGTCTAGCCATCGCGAAAAGCCTTGTAGAACACGGTGCGCGTGTCGGGCTAATAAGCCGTAACCAATCGGGTCTTGATCAAGCCGTGGCAGAGATTGGAGCAGACCATGCGCTCGGTGTGGCCGCTGATGTGGGCTCTCGTTCAAGTGTCAGTATAGCCTTTGAAAAAATCCAAACGCATTTTGGCCGTCTTGATGGACTGGTGAATAACGCGGGATTGGCGACACCGAACAAGGTGGAAAATCTTGTAGAAGAAGAAGTGATGTTGCAGGTGCAGACTAACTTTCTGGGCACAGTGTTTTGTTCTCAGGTGGCCATTCCGATGCTCAGAAGCAGTGAAAATCCCCGCATCATTACGATTTCCTCGGCAAGCGCCTGGCATTACGATGAGATGAGCCATCTGTCGATTTATGCCTCAACTAAGGCTGCGGTAGAGCGCTTTACCCGCGATCTGAGGCTGGAAGTGCAGGCTGATGGCATTGGCGTTACCTGTATCCGCCCCGGCGGAGCATGGACAAATTTTTCCGATGGTTGGGACACACAGGCGCTTGAGGGTGCGCTGGCAGCATGGAAGGACGTTGGTACGCATATGGATATGGGTATGGAGGTGGCACAGGTGGGGGACGCGGTGCGCTACGCGCTGTCACAACCACCGGGCGTTGCAATCGATCTGCTGGAAATTCGACCCAATGCACTGGCATCCAAATCGATGTTCTAACGAGTACACCGGGGAAATTTTAGTAAAAAATAATCATCGTCATCGATGTTAACGCGATCAACAAGCCATAGCGGTAGGTAAATTTTCGGGAGCAGAACACATGAGTGGGTTGACGGAACAGGCACTGAGAGCGACGGCGGAAAAATTAATTGCCGCTCATAAAGAAGCATCTCGCAGCGATGATTGGTTATTTTTTGTGGATGAACTGTATGCACTAGACTGCGTCTATACCTGCCAATATGCAGGGGTAATGGAGGTAACCGCTAATGGCATAGATGAGATCAAGGCCACGCATTATGGGCGGGATATGCAGGTGGGCTGGGAAGGTTGGACGTTTCCTTACATGGGCGTTTACACCGGTGTTGGTAACAAGCTGGTGACGCACTGGATGAACCGTGGTCCGGGACAGCGCCCTGATGGTTCCTTTTATGAAACGCCCGGTATTTCATTTCTCACGCTAAACGACGAATCCAGAATTTGCCGTCAGTTAGATATGTTTGATCTCACGCATCAAATGAAATTGTGCGACGATCTTGATGAGGCCGGCTTGTTGTCGGGTCAATTAAAGGACCAGTGGGTGTTGCCGATGAAGGCCAAGCTAGCGGCTCAAATCGCCCGCAATCAGTAGACCCTCAAAAAGCTTCGAAAACGTTGTCTATTTTTCGAAGATGACGGGGAGTTTATCGAGGCCACGCAAGAGAATATTCGGCATGTAATCCAGATCTTGCGGCGCGCAATTGAGCCGCATGTTGGTGGTGCCATTGAAGATTTTTTCCCAGGCGACAATCATTTCCAGTCGAGAAAGATGCTGGCCAATACACACATGCGTACCAAACCCGAAGGCGACATGACGTTTTGCGTTCGCCCGCGTCACGTCAAACTCCATCGGTTCGTTGAATATGGTTTCGTCGTGGTTGGATGAGAAATATTTTAGCAGCACCATGCTTTTTTTAGGAATGTCTACGCCACCGATGGAGTGATCCTGCGTTGTCATGCGCCACATATTTGAGGTTGGTGTTGCAAGGCGAAGTGTCTCTTCTACTAGGTTGGGAATGAGCGAACGGTCACTGCGTACTGCGGCTTCCTGCTCCGGGTTAAGACATAATTGTCTAAGACCTTCGGCGAGTGTTGCGGTGGTAGTTTCATTGCCGGCGACTAAGAATTGCGTACAGTGGCCCAGCTGTTCTTCTATGGTGAGTGGTCGACCTTCGAACGTGGCATGTGCTACTAAGCTTAGCAAGTCATCCTGTGGGTTGGCGCGGCGGATATCCAGCGCGGCCGCGAACCAGTCATATTCTTCCTTTAGTCCGGCGTGGGCATCCAACAGGCGTTGCTTGTCTGAGACCTGCGACAGCACAGTGACATTGGCATTCGTCCACTTGAAGGCATCGTCGATCATGTCCAGAGGTATGCCGAGCACGTGCATGATCATGGACAGGGGTAATGGGCGAGCAAATTCCTTGATAAAGTCATAAGGTTGCCCGGTAGGAATTTCGCTGACTAACCTCTCGGCCAGCTCACTCACCCAAGGGCGATATTGCTCAATGTTTTTGGCGAGGAAAAAATCTTTGACAGCGTCACGATAGATCTTGTGCTCAGGGTCATCCACCGTAAGCAGTGTGCCCTTCCCCAGGTTATAGGTCTTTTTCATGGCGGCATCAATATCCGCATCAAGCTTTTCAGCCGAGCCTTTCGCCAGCATGAACTCGTTGGAGAACACGGCATCGTTCTTGTGTGCTTCGCGTATTAGCTCGTAGGTTGAAATCACAAAAACCCCAGAACCCGGATCCTGGTAGACCGGCGCCGTCTCGCGCAGCGTTTTATCGTAGTGATAAGGACATTTCAGTGTATCGGTATCAAACAGTGCCATGTCCGCGAGTGGCCGGTCATCATTGGCAGTGGGTGCAGTCAAGGTTTGTCCGCCTTTAATAGGTTAAGCGGGGAGTATGGGAGCTAAAAATAAAACAGTCAATCCTGATTGTATTTTTTTGAAAACCCGGTGATTCCTCGTGATTCACAGCGCGACGCTGGCAGGGTGCCTTTGATCTTGGTGTACGGTCAGAGGAAAAGGGACGTAGATTAGGCCTCTGGGGCGCAGATGCTTATGATCGCATCGGAAGAAGGCAATTTGCGTTCGCATGAACGCTTGCACGTCTGTGTTGCCTCACCCCACTCCAGTGGATTGAGGATGCACCCTAGGTAACAAGGCCCAGCGGCGATGGCGAGCTGGCGGAAGGCACAATCCATGCCCTTTTTTCCCAGAAACACGGCGCCCTGCGGTGCGGAAACATTGTCGATGATATCCACTGGTTCACTGACCGGTTCCAGTGCCGCCGTTGCTATGCCCTGATCTGACAGATTGCCGGTGACAAACAACAGAGCGTTGGCGATGAGGCGCTGAAAGGCAGGATCGTTCAGGGTTTCGTCACTGTGCCCCAGCGTGGTGCCAAAAATCGGCGTTGTACCCTGATAGTCCAGCCACGCTGTCGTGTGAGGCTTGGTGTCCTCTCCGATGGCAATGAGCAGGGTCTGAGCTTCAAATTGCTGATTGATATACAACTCGTCATTGGCCACCGTCCAGTCATTAGGAATACCGCGGAGAATTGGATGCGGTGCAGCCTGAATCTGGGTCAGTGGTCTAAGCGATTCATGCGTATTTGTTTGAAGTCCAAACATGGGCCACCATAGGTTTGTGTCTCGAAAAGAGTGCATCGTGCAGTGAATCACTAGCGCTGGTACACCGAGCTGCTCAGTTTGACGACGCAGGTTGGCTATTAACGCATTATCCTGGTTGTCTGCCATGCAGATGTTGTAGATCAGAACATCATAGCCTTGCGCAAAGTCCGTAGTTTTCCAGCGCTCTAGCTCAGCCAGGGAGACGTCAAATCGGACATTGGCGTGCTCGGCAATGCCGTAGGCCAGCGTTTGCGTTTGTTGTTCGTAATTATGATAGACGCCCGGGCTGGTAAGGATAAGCACTTTGAGTGGCGGTTTTATGGCTGCTTGGCTACTGTACGAAAATAGAACGGCCAAGCCCAGTGACGCATAGAAAAATAAAATACGCTGCATAGCCGTTCCCTTTTCGTTTGATAAAGCGATCTTCATTTGAGATTAAATCCACTACTTGAGCCTAATGAGTAATACTTTGAATACACGGTATAAAACGCTTACAGTATCGGAAAAAACACTCTACCTATCAATCGTCAATACTGGTCTTTATGAGTAGCCAAAATAAAAACAGTGTAAAGGTGCCCGTTCATTTCGATCCAGTCTTGGCGCTGCCGGCACTGCTGGAGAAATTTCGTCTCGAGCAGGCGGATAAAATCGCACTGATCGAGGGCGCCGAGTCGCGGACCTGGGGCCAATCTATTGAGCGTATTTACCGCATGGCGAATGGACTTGCCGCGTTGGGTATAGGGCATGGCGACCATGTCGCCATGCTGTCGCCTAACAGCATGGACTATTCAGAAATGTTCGCTGCAACGCTGATTTCCGGCGCCTGTGCGGTGCCCATGCAAGGCATGATGACCGATCAGAGCTTGAATCTGATGCTGCGAGATTGCAATGCAAAAGCGTTTATTGTAGCCAGTGACATGCAACGAATGGCAGGGGTTTTTTTGCGTGATTGCGCGCAGATTGTTCCGGGTGGTCTAATCGGGTTTGATTTTTCTAATGCTCAGTTTCGAGATTTAGACCACTGGATTATCGCGCAATCTGATGCCATGCCTAATGTTCAGTTGGCCGGTGATGCTGAGTTTAATATTATTTACAGCTCAGGCACCACGGGCACGCCCAAGGGTATTGTTCACAGCCACCGCACTCGTCAGGCGTTGGCCACCGGCTTGATGAGTCTGGGTATTACCTCTGATGCCATCACGCTAGTAGCCACTCCTTTGTATTCAAACACTACCATAACGACCTGGTGGCCAACCCTGTGTGCGGGCGGTACGCTGGTGATTATGCCCAAGTTTGATGCCGAGGGTGCGTTACAGTTAATACAGGAACACAGGGTAACCCATGTCATGCTGGTGCCTGTTCAATATGATCGAATTATGCGGCTGGATAACTATACGAACTACGATTGCAGCAGTCTGCAGGTGAAGTTCAGCACCAGTGCGCCGTTGCGTCCCGCGTTGAAGGCCGATGTTATCGATAATTTTCCCGGCGAGTTGGTGGAGTTTTATGGCTTGACCGAAGGGGGTGTCGGAACGCTGTTTATCGGCAGCATTGCGAAGCAGGAGGGAAAGCTCGGCTCGGTAGGTCCCACCCTGCCAGGGTCGCTTTTAAAAATCATTGACGAACAGGGGAATGAACTCGCAGCCGGCCAAACCGGTGAGATCGTCGGACGGTCCGGAAATATGAGTGATGGCTACCATAATCGTGAAGTCGCCAGTAGTGCAATGCACTGGTATGACAACGATGGTCTGTTGTTTTATAAGAGCGGCGATGTGGGCTATTTGGACAAGGATGGCTGGCTTTTCCTGTCAGACCGGCGCAAGGATATGATTATTTCTGGTGGTTTCAATGTTTATGCGACTGATCTTGAGCTGGTATTACTACAGCATCCTGACATACATGAGGTAGCCGTTGTTGCCCTAGCCAGTCGGGAGTGGGGCGAAACGCCTCTGGCTATTGTGGTGCGAGAGTCTGGTGCAATTAGCGATGCAAAGACGCTTAGACTGTGGGCGAACGATAGGCTGGGGAAAACCCAGCGCATCAGTCAACTTGTCTTTACCGAGGCGTTGCCTAAAAGCTCAATTGGCAAGGTGCTCAAGAGAGAACTCCGTGACACCTACGCGGGCCTGGCGGACCAGGCGCCAGAAGCATAATCAGCGCAGGTGTTGGTCCAGGTGGCTCGGCCAATACCGTTACCTTTAGCATAACTACCGCGTTATAGTGGTGCTTCAATAAGGGCTTAATTTCTCGGACAGTGGACTCGGTCAAGGATACGGTATTTATGCGTTCACTGAACAGCCTTGAAAAATGGTCCTATGCCGTAGGCTCCATGCCGTTTGCGGTTAAGGATGCGGCCTTTGTTAATTTCGTGGTGTTCTATTACACCCAGGTACAGGGGTTAAGTGGCACGCTTACTGGCCTTGCAATGTTTCTGGCGCTGAGTTGGGATGCCATATCTGACCCGGTCGTGGGCAGTTGGTCAGACACGTTGCGCACGCGTTGGGGTCGGCGTCACCCTATGCTGGTTGCTGGGGGTATTCCCACGGCCATTTTATTTCTTCTACTGTTTGATCCGCCGGCCCACTTGGGGGAGATAGGGGTCTTTTCGTGGCTCTTGGGTGTTTCAATTCTTTTGCGCACATTTCTGACTATTTATATTATCCCGTATACCGCTATGGGTGCAGAGCTATCCACAGACTACGATGAGCGCACTATTATTGCTAAGGCGCGGGTTACGATGGGCTGGCTTGCGGGAATGGCACTGCCTGCGATTGGTTTTCTGTTTTTTTTCCAGATGGATCACGGCGTTGATGGTCGGCTCGTTTCAGATAACTATGTCCACTATGGCATTATGTCTGCTGCATTGGCCGCTATTACGGCAGCGTTTTGTATCTGGGGGACACGTACCGTGATTTCGCGCCTCCCGCAATGCAATCCCAATGCGGCCTCTTTTAGCATGGGGCAGCCCTTTAGAGACGTGCGCATCGCATTCGGTAACGCCAATTTTAGGCTGACCACCGGCGCTGGCTTGGCTTTTGGTATGGCAGCCGGGATATACACGACACTCTCGCTTTATCTGGGCACCTATTTTTGGGAGTTTAGTAGCGATCAGCTCGCGGGCATGGTCGTTCCCTCGGCATTGGCGACATTGTTAGCCTTTGTCGTGCTGGGGCGGCTCGGACAGCATTATAACAAGCCTCCAATGTTGGTCGTCGCTAGCTTCGTTCTGGCGGTGAATAGTGTGTCTCTTATCGGGGCGCGTCTATTAGGGCTTCTCCCCGATAATGGCCATCCGTTAATTTACACATTGTCACTTATAAGTGCCTTTATCGCTGTCTTCGCTATTGTCACGCTGGGGGTGGTGTCTGCGTCACTTGTAGCTGACATCCTTGACGAACAAGAACTGAAAACTCAGCGGCGGCAGGAGGGTGTATTTTTTGCCGCCGGTGCCTTTGTCGCCAAAGCGACTACCGGTCTGGGAGCGCTCATGGCAGGCGTGGTGATTGATCTTGTTGGTATCAGGCCGGAGTCTTTGCCTGGAACAATTGAGTCATCGGTGCTGCAGTCGCTGGGCTTATTCACCCTAGTCTTGACAGGCAGTATGGCCCTTCTTGCGTCTGTCTTTTATAATCGAATTTCGATGACGCGTGAAGATCACTTAAGGGTAAAACACCAGCTTGAGGAGCGAGTGTAATGCTGATAGCAGGCTATGAATCGCAAAAATAGGGACTAAAGTGCAATGTATGTATTGCTGTCTCTCTCAAGTGTCGGCCACCCGGTATCGACGTTAGGTACTTTTTCTAAAACGGAGCAGGCCCCGGAAACTGTCTTCGAAGTGCAGGTTTTAGCAGTTTCCCCGAGGGATTTCTGGGCAGCGTTTCTACCAGCTCATACAGCTGCGGTACTTTGTAGCCCGCGAGGTGTTCCTTACAATAGGCCTTTAGAGATTCAGCGGTCGGGGAAGTGCCCGCCGCAGGAACAATCAGCGCCAATGGTGTTTCGCCCCATTTTTGTGAGGCCACACCAATGACTGCTGCTTCTTGAACTTCTGGGCAGGCGGCAAGAATATTCTCTAGCTCGGCAGGATAGATGTTTTCGCCACCGGAAATGATCATGTCTTTCATGCGGTCGCAGATGGTAACGAAACCCTCCGCATCCCAGGTGCAGATATCTCCCGTATGCAGCCAGCCATCAATGAGTGTTTCTGCGGTGGCCTGTGGGTTGTTCCAGTACTCTTTCATTAGGTGTGGTCCGCCCACCAGTAATTCACCGGCTTGTTCCGACCCCATAGGGACAGTGTTGCCATCTGAATCGACAATATTGATTTCGGTGTGCATTTGCGGGCGTCCACAGGATCCGACTTTGGCTTCGCCGTCTTCGGGCAGTAAAAGAGTCCCCGGGCCGCAGGATTCTGTGAGGCCGTAGGCCTGGAAAATGCTGATGCCCAGTGTTTCGTACGCGTGAAGCAGGGAGACCGGCACGGGTGCAGCTCCGGTCGCGATCCAGCGCACCGAAGAAATATCGTACTGCTCTCGCTCCGGTGCCACTAGCATGAACTGAAGCAGGGCGGGTACCGCCATAAATATGGTGACCTTCTCTTGCTCGATACAGCGAAACATCGCGCCGACCTCTAGTTCGCGCATGATCACCCCAGCACCGCCACGATGCACCAGCAGCGATGTTGGGCTAAGGCAGCCCACATGAAACATCGGTAGTGCCAGCAGCCAGCGGTCACCATCGCGCATGTCAGACGTCGTCATGCTGGTCAGCTGTGACCAGAGCATGCCGTTATGAGTGTGCACGACACCTTTGGGGCGCCCTGTGGTGCCAGAGGTATACATAATAAAGAGATTGTCGTCGTCCCCTGCGCCGACAGGTGGTTCTTGCGTGGAGGAAGAGGCGGCAAACTCATCATAATCCAGTGCCCAGTCCGGGGTGCCTGCGTCGCTATTTTCGCGGCGCAGCCATTGCTCCACGGCCAGTTCCCCGAGTGCGCTGTCTTGTAGGCTATTAACCGCTGCGTCGAAGTCCGAGTCATACACTAGCGCTTTAGCACCAGAGTTTTCTAGGATATAACGAATTTCTCCCGCTACTAGGCGCCAGTTGATCGGTACCATTACGGCCCCGATTTTTGCGATGGCGAAGTAGGTTTCGACAAACTCGATGCTGTTCTTAAGCAGGGTAGTCACCCGGTCACCTGGACAGATACCACTGTCGAGCAGGCCGTTGGCGACGCGGTTCGCTCGCTCGTTTAGCTCGGAAAAAGTGAAGCGTCGATTGCGCTCGAACTCTACAAAGGCTTCCCGATTGGGGCAGATTTCCGCGCGCTTTTTAAGAAAAAGTCCAATATTAGTTGTCATACTGTACCTTATCGATGATGGATTTTTTTGTGGCTAAATACGCTTAAATGTTGGCCTATAACAGCGCACTACACAAAGATAGTACCTAATGAAGCGATGTTTATCTGCGTCTTGAGGCGTTTTTTAATATCAATGCGGAAGAGGCTATGGAGTTGAACTGGGGACCGATTTAAGGGTCCAATGATTTCCTTTACGAACCAGAGTATTTTCACTATGCTGAATATGTTGGACCTTGTGTTGTGACAACTGTAAAAATTTTTCTATCGAATAATTATATGGAGAATTAATATGGAAATTTTAATCATTCTTGCAATAGGCGCGGTGGCGGGCTGGTTGGGCAGTGTAATAATGACAGGCCAAGGTTTTGGCTTGCTCGCTAATATAGTGATCGGCATCGTGGGTTCATTTATCGGTAGTTGGCTGCTCGCTATGGTGGGCGTGTTTGAAGAGGGCTCTCTCCTAGGGACTATTTTGACAGCTACATTTGGAGCGGTAGTGTTGTTGTTTATTGTCGGAATTATTAAGAGGGCATAAGCACTCTTCTTGCTCGGTGTTTCGGTTCTTGCGTAAACGGCTAAGATAATCCGAGACATCGAGCATCCGTTGTCTGGACACGTGTTTTAGGGTCACAGTGTAACGGTCACTGCAGCAGCACAAGCGTTGGCATCAGCTCTCGCCTGCTTAATCGAAGCGGCGGTTGCCAGAGCAACCCCCATGCGGCGAAACCCGGAGACTTCAGGTTTTCCAAACAAGCGCAGCTGGGTATTCTCGATCGCAAGGGCCTTTTCAAGGTTGCCAAATTGGACATTTTGACTTTCGCCAGGAACCAAAATAACACTCGACGCACTGGGTCCATTCTGTTGAATCGCCGGAATGGGTAAATCCAGTATCGCCCGCGCATGAAGTGCAAATTCAGACAGATCCTGAGAGACCAACGTGACCAATCCGGTATCGTGCGGACGTGGTGATACTTCGCTAAAAATAACCTCATCATTCTTGATAAAAAGCTCCACACCAAACAGGCCTTTGCCGCCCAGGGCCGTGGTCACTTTTTCAGCCATAGCCTGCGCAGCCGATAATGCTATAGCGGTCATTGCCTGTGGTTGCCAAGATTCCTGGTAATCACCGTCTTCTTGTCGATGCCCGATGGGGGCGCAGAAGGAGGTGCCATCGCGATGACGTACGGTGAGCAGCGTTATTTCAAAATCAAAATCTACAAAGCCCTCTACAATCACCTTACCTTTGCCTGCGCGACCGCCTTCCTGTGCATAGTGCCATGCAGCGTCGATGTCGCTTTTACTTGTGAGCAGAGATTGCCCTTTGCCGGAGGAGCTCATGATAGGTTTAATGACGCAGGGTAGGCCGATGTCACTAACGGCATCCAAATACTCTTTTTCGTTTTCAGCGAAGCGATAGGCACTGGTTTTCAGTGCCAATTCTTCGGCTGCGAGGCGGCGTATACCCTCGCGGTTCATGGTTAGTTGAGTGGCTTTTGCAGTCGGAATAATGGTGAAACCTTCGCTTTCCAGTTCGGCGAGGGTATCGGTCGCAATCGCTTCGATTTCGGGTACAACTAAATCGGGCTTTTCCAATTCAATGACCCTGCGCAGTGCCTGACCATCAAGCATGTCGACCACATGGGAGCGGTGAGCGACTTGCATGGCCGGCGCATTGGCATATCGGTCGACTGCGATCACCTCGACACCCAATCGCTGCAGCTCAATGGCCACTTCTTTTCCGAGCTCTCCGGCACCGCATAAGAGCACTTTTTTCGCGGTTTGACTCAGCGGTGTTCCAATTTTTACTGACATATCTGCATTCCTACTTGCGTACCAACAGGTTTGTAAATTGTGGGATTTTTAATGGCCTTTTAAACAGTGTCTTAGTGATTTTCTAATGTTAAGCCTAAGCCAGTGCAGGACAGCCTACCCTGAGCGACACGCTGCGCCGAGTAACCTTAGCATACAGTTGATGCCCTGAAAAATACTGTCCTGTCGCCCTTTTTTTAACATGTCATCACGCTTAGTGGCTTCAAAGATGCCCGAAGCCAATGAATGCTATTGCGTCCATAGTGACTCCTAAAATAACTCACGCATCAGCCGCTGTGCCGGGCTGTTTTCTGTAAGAAGGACTGTTGTGCCTCTTTATCACGAGCACTACCAATCTGGCTCATATATTGGCATACTGCGTGCGAAAACTTTCAGTGCGCAAAAAATCAAGGGTGGCAAAGCATGAATATAGATTTTTCTACAGAGGAACTGGCCTTTCAGCAAGAAGTCAGTGCGTTTCTAGCGGCGGAGCTTCCTGGCGACATCCGAGACAAAGCGGCCAACGGCATTGAGCTGACCAAAGACGATTTTGTCACCTGGCAGAAAATTCTGGCTAAAAAAGGCTGGGTTGCCACAAATTGGCCGGTTGAGTTTGGCGGCACGGGTTGGACGCCTGCGCAAAAATATATTTTTGATAACGAGTGCGCCAAATTTGGCGCGCCTGAAGTGATGGCCTTCGGGTTAAAAATGGTCGCACCGATTATTTATACCTATGGCAATGAAGAGCAGAAGCAGCGCTTTTTGCCTGATATTCTTGCGAGTAACGTTTGGTGGTGTCAGGGCTATTCTGAGCCGAATGCAGGCTCTGATTTGGCATCATTGAAAACAACCGCAGTACGCGAAGGTGATGAATACGTGGTGAACGGCACTAAAACTTGGACCACGCTGGGTCAGCATGCTGATTGGATATTTTGCCTAGTTCGCACCGGTGCTGCCGATGTTAAGAATCAAAATGCCATCTCATTTTTATTGATTAATATGAAAACGCCAGGCATTAATATTTCTCCTATTTATTTGTTAGATGGTTCGCCCGAAGTGAATGAGGTTCACTTCGATAATGTGCGTGTGCCAGCAGAAAACTTGATTGGGGAAGAAGGCAAAGGCTGGACCTATGCCAAAGTGTTACTGACCCATGAGCGCACAAATATTGCCGGTGTTGCCAAAAGTAAAAAACGCTTGCAAGACCTGAAAGAAAAAGCGGCGCAAACTAGTGATGGGCTATCAGGTGCTAATAGCATGTTGAGCGATAACGCGGCTTGGCAGCAAAAAATCGCTGAGTTAGAAATTGAGTTGTTGGCTCTTGAGTATACCGAGCTGAAAACATTGGCTGAGGTGAGTACGGGCCAAGCGCCAGGACCAGAGTCGTCTATTTTAAAAATCAAAGGTACTGAAATACAACAGGCCATCGATGTGCTTAATGTGGAATTGGCGGGCTATTACTCGCTACCGTTTGTTCGCGATCAGTTTCTTGAAGGGTTCGATGGTGTAGCGATTGGTCCTGATCAAGCTGCTGGCAGTGCCCCCACTTACTTCAACAACCGCAAAGCCACTATTTATGGTGGTAGTAACGAAATTCAAACCAATATTATCTGCAAAGCCGTACTCGGCCTGTAAGCGGGGAGAGACAATGGATTTTTCATACAGTGAAGAACAGCAGATGCTGCAGCAAAGCGTCAGTAAATTTATTAGCCAAGACTATGATTGGGATAGCCGCCAAGCGATTTCAAAAAGTGCCACAGGGTTTAGTGCCGAGCATTGGCAGCTGTTTGCCGAGCTCGGCTGGTTGACCATACCCTTTAAAGAAGACGACGGCGGCTTTGGCGGCAGCGCGGTCGATTTGATTGTGACCATGCAAGAGTTTGGCAAAGGCTTGCTGGTCGAGCCATTTCTAGCCAACACCATACTCGCAGGTACGATAATCAGTGAGGCTGGCAGCAGCGAACAAAAAGCGGCATTGCTAGCGCCACTCATGGAAGGATCGCTGCAACTGGCGTTTGCCTATGCTGAACCACAAAGCCGTTATCACTTGGCTAACGTGCAATGTACTGCAGTGATAAACGGGGACGAGATAGTACTTAACGGGCATAAGTCGGTGGTATTGAATGGCGCCGCAGCTGAAAAAATTCTGGTGTCGGTGCGCACGTCTGGTGAATCTTGCGATCGCGAAGGGATCAGCCTGATTTGGGTCGATGCCAGCGCGCCAGGTGTTCGACGCGAGTGTTATGCCAGTGTCGATGGCCAGCGTGCGGCTGATATTTGGTTTGATAATGTTGCGCTTCCTGCAAGTAACCTGTTGGGTAATGCCGGTGAGGCCATCGACGTGATTGAAATGACCATTGATAAGGCCGCCCTGGCGGTCTGTGCAGAAGCCGTTGGCGCGATGGAAATGTCACTGATGAAAACGGTCGAATACAGCAAAATTCGTAAGCAATTTAAAGTCACACTTTCAACCTTTCAGGCACTGCAGCATCGCATGGCGAATATGTTCATAGAGCTTGCTCAGGCCAAATCTATATTGCTCATGGCAGCGATGGAAATGGACCGCCTTAAGGGAAGGGCACCTAAAGCGCTGTCGGCGGCTAAAAGTCGCATTGGCAAGGCTGCTCGCCTCGTGGGTGAAGAGTCGATTCAAATTCATGGTGGTATTGCCGTCACCGATGAACTCGATGTTGGGCACTATTTCAAGCGTCTTACTGCGATTCAATTTTCATTTGGCAGCACCGATCATCATACCGCACGCTTTGCCGCCAGCTGAGATAAGTTGAACAGAGTGCTTGTCGGATTGCCGCAATGGTAGTTTGATGAGCGCCCTTTGTGTCGCCGGCGGGCTTACGATGCTGCCATTTTTATGAGGCGCCTGGCGACTTAATAACACAGCCTTCGTCACTCTCATCACCAGCGCTCAATTTTGACGGACTATTAGCATGGCAGATTTTTATATTACCAACGAATATTGGTTCGCGGCTATCCAGCTGATATTAGCGATGTTTGGTGTGGGCGCGACTTTAACGGGTAACGACTTTCGTGACGTGGCACGGGAACCTAAGTCGGTGACGGTTGGCGTGCTTGTGCAACTGGGCGTGATCCCGCTAGCGGCTTTTTTGTTTATCTCGATACTCGGTTTGATGGGCGGTATCGTGGTGTCTATTGCACTTATTGCGGCTATTCCTGGCGGGGCGAGCTCAAACTTCTTTACCTATTTTGCGCGTGGCAATTTCGCCCTGTCTATTTGCATTACTGCAATCACCACACTGGCTTGTCTTTTTTCAACGCCGATTATTCTTGAGCTTTTGATTGGTGACTATATGCCAGCCGATTTCGTCATGCCCAGACTCCTTATCATGCGTGAGATAACGCTCACGCTGCTCATACCTTTGTCGCTGGGTATGCTCTATTTCTATCTGTTTCCCAAGTCTGCGGTGCCACTTTCTAAGTGGTGTATTCGAGGTTCTCTGCTGGGTATTGGCCTGATCGCTGTGGGTTCTAGTATTGCCGGTCGATTAGATATCGCGGCCTTTGGCTTGGACAATGCATTGAGCATCGTTTTATTGACGTTGGTCTTTGCGGTTATTGGATGGTCTAGTGGACGCGTGACTGGACTCAAGCGAGCCGACTGCTCAGCCATCGAGATGGAGACAGTAGTGCGAAATGTGAATCTTGGTATTCTTATAAAGGCCACACTATTTCCCGCCGCGGCTGCACACACTGCTGCACTTGGCGACACCGTACTGTTTGCCCTGTTGCTTTACGGTGCGGTGCAACTGTTGCTCGCGGCGGGACTCATTGCGGTGGGCCGCCGCTCATCAGCTGCGGGTATCACGCAGTGAAGATGCATCGCGCTGGGTCTCAGTAGTAGGTGGCCCGTGAATCGAACAGTTTACGTTCGTTGATTGGAGGTATCTGTCTGGCTTAGAGATAGACGTTACTAATAACAAACGCCATCGTATAAATAATGGCAAACTATACGCGCAACGGTTGCAGGCGGTTCTGAGCCATTATTGACAACAATAGGCATCAGGAGCAGTTCATCATACGATTTGGGAGAGGTATTTTCTCCTAAAGGCATTCCGGAGAAAAGACTATGTCAGACTCAGAAGGTTCCATCAGCGTAGAGCAGCGCGGCCACATACTCTTGATCGGCCTGAATCGACCCGAAAAATATAATGGCTATACGCCGACCATGGCCAAGCAACTCTTAGAGGCATTTGCGCGTCTAGACGAACATGATGATCTCTTTGTCGGTGTCCTCTTCGGGCACGGAGAACACTTCACGGCGGGTCTCGATCTGCCCAAGTGGACAGGAAGAATGCAAGACGGCGGTAGCACAGAGGAAACCTCGCACGAGAGAGTTGACCCGTTGGCGCTTGGCCGCGGCTGTCGCAAGCCAATCATTACCGCCGTGCAAGGCATCACCTTTACCTTCGGTATCGAAATTGCGCTGGCTGGCGACATTGTAATCGCTGCGGATAATTGCCGCTTCTCTCAGTTAGAACCTTCGCGCGGTATTCACGCGACCGGTGGCGCAACTATCCGTTTCGTACAGCGCGGTGGATGGGGCAATGCGATGTATCATTTGCTGACGAGCGATGAGTTTGATTCACAAGAAGCCTATCGAATTGGCTTGGTGCAAGAGGTCGTTCCGGTTGGCAAGCAATTGCAGCGCGCGCTGGAAATCGCCGCTGTTATTGCGGCACAAGCTCCTCTTGCTGTTCAAGCAACCAAGGCCTCGTCGAGACGCTTCGTCGAGCAAGGTTTTGCTGCTGCCGCACGGGAACTGGGCCCGACTCAGCAGCGGCTGCTGGCCACCGAAGATGCCACTGAAGGCGTCCAATCATTTATAGAGCGGCGCACGGCAGTCTTTAAGGGCGTTTAATGTCGAAGGGGTGAGGGCATCAGGCCTCACAGTGTTGATTTCACCGGTAAGGCCTGGGCACAGCGGCCAACCATGTTGGATAGTTAGCGTAATGGCAGAGTTGGACGTGATAGAAGTAGACGCTACGGGGCTGGATTGTCCGATGCCTCTATTGAAAGCCAAACGGGCGCTCAATAGTATGCGCATTGGCCAGAAGCTTTGTGTGTTGGCGACTGACCAGAGTTCTGTGAGGGACTTTCGTGTTTTTGCAGAGCAGTCGGGTCATCTTTTACTCGATAGCCATGAGGCAGAGGGGGTTTACCGTTATTTGATTGAAAAACGGTGACAGTCCGGGATGCTCGGTGGTTTTAGAAGAGCGGATAAAGTGGTCAAAATGGCGCTGTTGCTCAAGCAATTGTGGTGACTTCGACAGTATAATGATGGGATATATGATGGACCGCTCTAGCACGCTAGAACGCGGATAACGCGACGGACAATGTATGCTGGATATTTTCAAAAAATGGTACAAACGGTATCTCTCTGAGGAAGAGTCGGTTCTTGTGCTGGTGTTGCTGGCGATTGCGGTGGCCCTGTTAATGACCATAGGCGATATCCTTAAGCCTGTAGTCGCCGCTATTGTGCTGGCCTATCTTGCCCAAGGTCTCTCGGGGCGGCTTGAGCGCTATGGGCTCCCCCAGTGGCTTGGGGTGGCCGTGTCCTATTTAGCATTCGTCGGCATCTTTTTCGGTTTTAGCTTTGCTCTGTTGCCGCTGGTGTGGCGCCAATTGCTGAGTCTGGTAGGTGAAATGCCCCGAATGCTTGATCAGGCACAACAATTCCTGGGCGTCCTGTCTGAACGTTATCCTGATATTATTAGTAAAGAGCAATTTCGGGAGTTCGTCAGTGTTGCGCAGACTGAATTCGCGGGACTAGGTCAGGTTGCCGTCACGCGCACACTGGCATCAATTCCAGGTATTCTGACGGTGTTGGTCTACATGGTATTGATACCGATGCTGGTGTTCTTTTTCCTCAAGGATCGAGAAAAACTGCTCGACTGGTTAGGGGGGTTTCTTCCCGCTGAGCGACCTTTGTTACGGCGTATTTGGACAGAAATGAATGAGCAATTTTCTAATTACGCTCGCGGCAAGGTGCTCGAAATACTGATGGTCGGTTCTGTTACCTATTTTGCATTTGCCTGGTTAGGCGTCGCCTACGCCGCATTATTGGGTTTATTGGTGGGCCTTTCGGTTATTGTCCCCTACATCGGTGCTGCGCTTGTCACCGTGCCAGTCGTCATGGTGGGGTTTTTTCAGTGGGGACTTACGAGTGAATTTTATTACATGTTTGCCGTCTACACGATCATCCAAGTGTTGGATGGTAACGTGCTGGTGCCGTTTTTATTCTCGGAGGCGGTGAACCTTCACCCGGTGGCTATTATCTTGGCTGTGTTATTCTTTGGCGGGATTTGGGGTTTATGGGGCGTTTTTTTTGCGATACCGCTGGCGACCCTCGTTAAAGCCATAATTAATGCGTGGCCTACCCCGGAGCAGGCTGTTTCCGAGGCTGACCCGCTCACGTAAATCTGATGGAGTTTCTGATGTCCGCGTTGAATTACCGTCATGGCGTAAAGGCCCTGGCGTTTTTGTTGAGTGCCCTGTTACTGGCGTCCTGTGTTACCACGTCGCCATTAGGTCCACAGCCTGCTAAGAGTCCGAATGACAATTACACCTACCGACTGCTAACGTTAGATAACAGTCTTGAGGTCTTGCTCATTTCTGACCCGGACGCCCCGAAAGCCGCCGCTGCTCTGGATATTCTGGTGGGCAGTGGGGATAACCCGCCTGGTCGTGCAGGCTTGGCTCATTTTCTTGAGCATATGTTGTTTTTGGGTACAGAGAAATACCCGGATGCGACTGAATACGGGCGCTTTATTACCGAGCATGGAGGCAGCCGCAATGCCTATACCAGCTTTGAGAACACCAATTACTTCTTTGACGTTAACAGCGCTGATTTGCCGGTGGCACTTGATCGTTTTGCTCAATTCTTTATTGCTCCCCGCTTCGATGCGCAATATGTCGAGCGCGAAAAAAACGCCGTTGAGGCTGAGTACCAAATGGGGTTAAAGAGCGATAGTCGTCGCGAGCTCGATGTGTTGCAAGAGGTGTTCAATCAGGACCACCCCTACAGTCAATTTTCGGTGGGTGCGTTGGACACACTCGCGGATCGACCTGAGTCTGAGATTCGCGACGATTTGATTCAGTTTTACAACAAGTACTACTCGGCTAATGTGATGCGCCTGGTGGTGCTAGGTTCTCAGTCGCTGGACGAATTAGAGGCGTTGACAGCACCCTTGTTCAGCCAGATACCGAATCGATTTTTAGAACGTGACACTATCGTTGAGCCCCTATTTGAATTGGGTAGCCTGCCCCTGTTTGTGCAGCTGCAGCCGTTGGCGACTCAACGGCAATTGAGTGTTTCTTTCCCGCTTCCTGATTACCGTGCCCAGTATCATGTGAAGCCGGAGGTGTATCTAGGCAATCTGATCGGCCATGAGGGGAAGGGTAGTTTGTTGTCCGCGCTTAAGCAGGATGGTCTGGCAGAGGGCTTATCCGCAGGTCAGGGTCTGGCATGGCGCGGTGGAGCGCTCTTTAGTGTCAATATTTCACTGACAGAAAAGGGGGCAGCAGACCCAGATAGGGTGTTGCAGTTGCTTTTTGCCTACGCAGATATGTTGCGTGAAGAAGGCCCCCAGGATTGGCTCTATGTTGAGCAAGCCAGGCTCGCAGACCTCAGCTTTCGCTTCCGCGAGCAGGCCAGTCCCATGCGCTATGTGAGTGCTGTGGCCAGCGGTATGCAGTATTACGCGCCGCAGGATATTTTGCGTGGGCCGTATATGATGACCGGGTATGACGAAGCGATTCTGGCGGAGCTGCTGCAGCAATTCAGGCCCGATAATGCTCTGGTGACGTTTAGCGATCAGGCTGTTGCGGGCGATCAGGTCTCGGAGTATTACCAAGTGCCCTATTCGGAGCAGGCATTCGATGTCAGGCGCGTCGCCAACCCTGAGGGTGACAGGCGTGCGGATACGCTGCATCTTCCTGCGCCTAACGAATTCATTGCCGAAGATGTGTCGTTGGTGGAGCTGCCCACAGATATACCAGAGGTGCCGCAACTTGCCCTGCAATCGGGTAGGCAAAAAATCTGGTTTATGCCGGACGAACAGTTCAGAGTTCCGAGGGGTTTCACCTATATCAACTTCCGTTCACCTGAAGTGGGTCAATCTGCTGAGCAAACCGCACGTGGAGCACTGTATACAGCATTGCTCACTGACCAGGTCAACGAGTTTGCCTATCCCGCCCAATTGGCGGGGATGAGTTTTAATTTCTATAGAAATGCGCAAGGCATTGGTTTGCGGGTGGGTGGTTACAGTGACAAGCAGGCATTGTTGCTCAAGCGTTTGCTCGGCAGCATCGTCGAGCCTAACTTTAGCCAGCGCCGTTTTTCTGATATTCGCAGCGACATGATCCGTAGCTTGAAAAACGCTATCGCCCAGCGGCCTAGTCGACAGGTTGTTAATGATTTGAATGAAAGTCTGCTTTACGGTCGATGGGGTGAGAAGGCTCTGATTTCGGCTCTTCAGGCAACAGACCTGAGTCAGCTTGACGGGTATATCGCCCAGTTCTGGCGCAGTGCTTCTGCCGAAGGTCTTATCTATGGGAACTATGAGTCTGGCGAGGTGACACAGTTATCGTCGATGTTGCGCGATATTATCAGTAGTGACCCAGCGCCTGCGTTGCCCAAACGCAGGGTGTTGAGGCTGGCTGCGGGTGAGTCGGCCCAATACGCAGTAGACGTTCCTCACGATGATTCAGTGGTCGCCTGGTACCTGCAAGGAGAAGGGGATAGTGTGTATGACAGGGCCGTGACGGCGCTGACAGCCCAAATTATGTCGTCGGGTTTTTTTCAGGAATTACGCACCGAGCAGCAGCTGGGCTATGTGGTGGGAGCCTCCAGTTTTTCCCAACTGGAGGTGCCCGGCTTGCTAATGCTGGTGCAGTCTCCGGTTGCGGATGCCAATGCGGTTGCCGTGGCTATGAACACGTTTATGTTGAACGTGGAGCCACAGCTGGATGAGGCGCAGTTTGAGCGGCATAAAGTGTCCTTGGTCAGTGATATTCTGCGGCCTGATAAAAATTTGGCAGAGCGAGGCGAGTACTTCTGGCAAGCTATTGCGCGTCAGGAGGACGGCTTCGATGGGCGCCAGATGTTGGCAACTGCCGTAGAGGCCATCACTCTGGACAACTGGAAGGTCTACTATGAGCGGGTTTTTCTCGCGCAGCGTCACTCGCTGCAAGTCGTGGCCCCGGGTAGTCGCGGTATCCTTCCCGAGGGCGATTTTGAGCGTTACAACTCCGCCAAAGCCATTCAGCGCGGGCACGCCACGTATGTCCGAGAGTAACCGGCAGGTGAAAGCGCCTTAGCGGTTACTGCCTTGCTACGCAGTCATACTGGCGCGCAACCTGCGGGCCTGTCAGTTCTTATATGGAACTAAGTAGATTTGTGCGGACTGCTCCGGTATCATAAAAGCACGTTTGGCGAGTGCACCATCGCGTTTCAAATGCGCCATGGCCATTCAGGCGCGTCTTAGTCTGGATGTATTTCATGTTACAGCCAAATAAGTTCTATTTTAGAATCTATTAGGGGCTGAGTGCGACTCGCCCTGTTGTTTTATAGGAGCTTGAGCCGATATGAAGGAAGACTTAAACCCCCCGGAAACTCGCGAGTGGCTTGATGCGCTTGACGATGTGGTAAAGAATGCGGGCGCTGAGCGCGCTTCTTTTTTGCTACTGGAGTTGTCCAAGCACGCCATCAACGCTCGCCTGCGCCTGCCTTCGGCTATCACCACCCCTTTTTCTAATACCATCGCGCCTTCCGAAGAAAAAATGATGCCCGGTGATGTGTTTATGGAGCGCCGGATTCGCTCGTTGGTGCGCTGGAATGCGCTGGCTATGGTGATGCGCGGTAATGATAACGATGACGGACTGGGCGGGCATATATCCAGCTTTTCTTCCAGCGCTACCTTATATGATGTGGGCTTTAACCATTTCTTTCGCGGCACGGAGGGGGGTCACCCCGGAGATCTGGTGTTTTATCAGGGACACAGTGCGCCAGGCATGTATGCGCGCTCATATTTGGAAGAGCGCCTGACGGAGGAACAATTGGATAACTTTCGGCGGGAGGTGGGAGGCCATGGGCTCTCATCCTATCCGCACCCGTGGCTGATGCCTGATTACTGGCAGTTTCCCACCGTCTCCATGGGACTCGGTCCGATACAGGCGATTTATCAGGCGCGCGTAATGAAGTACCAGCAGGATCGCGGTTTGCTGGATCACGGCGACAGAGAAGTCTGGTGCTTCATCGGCGACGGTGAATGTGATGAGCCTGAGTCCCTCGGCGCCATATCGCTCGCCGGCCGCGAAGGGATGGGCAATCTAAATTTTGTGATCAACTGCAACCTGCAGCGCCTGGATGGTCCGGTGCGAGGCAACGGCAAAATCATTCAAGAGCTGGAAGGCATTTTCCGTGGCGCAGGCTGGAATGTGATTAAGGTGATCTGGGGCCGCAAGTGGGATCGTCTGCTGGAGAAAGATAAAACAGGCCTGCTGCAGAAACGGATGGATGAAGTCTGTGACGGCGAGTTGCAAAACTACAAGTTCAATGGCGGTGCCTATACTAGGGAGCATTTCTTCGGTAAATATCCCGAACTTCTGGAGCTGGTGGACGATCTGTCAGATGACGATATCATGTACCTTAACCGGGGTGGACACGATCCCTACAAAGTATACGCAGCCTATGCCGCTGCCGTTGCCGAGCATGACCGTCCCACCGTGATTCTGGCAATGACTGTGAAGGGTTATGGCACAGGTGAAGCCGGCCAGGCGAACAATGAAACTCATGCCCTGAAAAAGCTCGACATAAAAAGTCTCAAGGCCTTCCGCGACCGCTTTGACATTCCCATTACTGATGCCGAGTTAGAAAATGTGCCGTACTACCGGCCGCCGGCAGAGAGCCCAGAGATGCGCTATATGCTTGAGCGCAGGCAGGCGCTGGGCGGGCTGTTGCCGAGGCGACGCGAAGCCATGGATTTACTGGAGACACCACCACTGACGGCTTTCGGCAATCAGCTTAAGAGCAGTGGTGAGCGGGAGGTTTCTACTACGATGGCCTTTGTGCGTATGCTTTCTAGTTTGGTGAAGGATGCCGATATTGGGCAGCGAGTGGTGCCTATTGTGCCGGATGAAGCGCGTACGTTTGGCATGGAAGGGATGTTCCGGCAGCTCGGGATTTATTCTTCAGTAGGCCAGCGTTACACACCGCAAGACGCGGGCCAGATGATGTTTTACAAAGAGGACATCAAGGGCCAGATTCTGGAGGAGGGCATTAACGAGGCGGGCGCATTTTCGGCCTGGTTGGCCGCAGCCACGTCTTACAGCACCAGTGCGTATCCTATGGTGCCGTTTTATATTTTTTACTCCATGTTTGGTTTTCAGCGCATTGGGGATTTGGCCTGGGCAGCCGGCGACAGTCAGGCGCGTGGATTTCTCATCGGTGCGACAGCGGGACGTACCACTTTGAATGGCGAGGGACTGCAACACCAAGACGGGCACAGTCACTTACTGGCAAGTACGATACCGAACTGCGTGAGCTACGATCCAACCTACGCCTATGAGCTGGCAGTGATTATCCACGATGGATTACATCGCATGTTTAACCAGGGTGAGAATCGATTTTATTACATCACTACGATGAATGAAAACTACATTCAGCCAGAAATGCCACAGGGTGTCGAAGATGGCATTGTTCAGGGTATGTATCAGTTTAAGGCGTCTACTGCGCCGGGAGATTTGCGTGTTCAGTTACTGGGCTGTGGCGCGATTCTGCGCGAGGTTGAGGCCGCTGCAGCGATTCTCGAGAGTGACTATCAGGTAGCGGCAGATGTCTGGAGTATGACCAGCGTGAATGAATTGCAACGGGAAGGTAAAGCCGTGCAGCGTTGGAATCTGTTGCACCCTGAAGCCGAGCCCAGAGTGCCCTATGTTACCCGACTGTTGCGTGATGCTAGTGGCCCTGCAGTGGCTGCGACAGACTATCTGAAATCGTACGCTGACCAAATTCGGGAGTTTGTACCGGGACCCTATACTGTGTTGGGTACTGATGGCTTCGGTCGTTCTGATACGCGCAGTAAGTTGCGCGAGTTCTTCGAGGTTAGCCGCGAATATATCGTACTGGCGGCGCTAAAGGCGCTGGCGGATGAGGGGCAGATCGAGAAGGGCCTAGTGACCCAGGCTATCGGTGCGCTGGGCATTGATCCGGACAAGTCTAACCCGTTAACAGTCTAAGCTAAGAGGGAATACGGCGTGCCTATACAACAAGTAGTAGTGCCTGACATCGGTGGCGCCGAAGGTGCTGAAGTGATCGAGCTACTAGTGGCGGTGGGTGATCAGGTTGTGCTGGATCAGAGCCTTATTGTGTTGGAGTCTGACAAGGCATCCATGGAGATCCCCGCTACTGCTGCCGGCACCGTTGTTGAGCTACTGGTGGCGGAAGGTGACCAGTTGGCAGAAGGTGCAGCGGTGGCGATGATAGACGTCGCCGAGCACATCGTGGAGGCGGCTCCGGCTCCTGAGCTTGCAGAGAATCAGGCGCACGTTGCAAGTGATGCGTCCAGTGCAGATGAGGTAGTGGCGGAGCAAGAGGTAGTCGCGGATACACAGGCGCCGGCAGCGAAAGAGATGCCGGTTGTGGAAGAAGTGCCCGTGGCGAGCGCAGCACCGGCGGCATCAGAGGAGGTTGCAGCGTTATCACGGGAAGCTGCCGGGGAAGTATACGCAGGCCCGGCAGTCAGAAAGCTGGCACGAGAACTCGGCGTTCCGTTGGAGCGAGTAAAGGGCACTGGCCCGCAAGGTCGTGTCCTCAAAGAAGATCTGCAACAGTTTGTGCGCAAGGTAATACGCGAACCTGCAGGCGCCATCACTGGTGGCATGGGTGTCCCTGCCGTTCCCGAAACTGATTTTGCAAAATTTGGTGAGGTCGAAGTCACTCCGCGCAGCAAACTGGATAAGCTGACGGCTGCCAACATGCACCGCAGCTGGCTCAATGTGCCCCATGTAACCCAGTTCGATGAGGCGGATATTACCGACCTAGAAGAATTTCGCGCGGGGCTCAAGGCGGAGGCTGAACGGCGCTCGACGCGCATAACGCCATTACCTTTTTTGCTGAAGGCCTGTGCGCTTGCACTGCGCGATAACCCCAAAATCAACAGTTCACTGGCGCGCGGCGGCGAAGACCTGGTTCACAAGAAATACATTCATATCGGTGTGGCAGTTGATACCCCCGTCGGTCTGATGGTGCCCGTGATTCGCGACGTCGACAGGAAAACTGTTTGGGAATTGGCGCACGAAGTGGCAGAGCTTGCGAGCCGGGCTCGTGACCGCAAGCTCCTGCCAGCAGAGATGCAGGGTGGGTGTTTTACCGTTTCTAGTCTGGGCACTATCGGCGGTAATGGTTTTACACCCATCGTCAATACCCCAGAGGTAGCCATCCTTGGGGTGTCGAAGGCAGCGATTAAGCCACTGTGGAACGGCGCAGAGTTCGCACCGCGCATGATGATGCCCGTTGCGCTGTCTTACGATCATAGAGTGGTGAACGGCGGTGATGGCGGGCGATTTTTAACCCGCATAGTGTCTCTGCTCAGTGATATTCGTCAGCTCAGTTTGTAAAGCTTACTGGAACGCAAAAGGGCTCTCCACTAGACAGCGTGAAGCGGCGTGTCGGCAGGGCTAACAACGTTCTTGCTATTGACGCCAGCTCGTATTAATCGCTGTCCCGTCGCGATACCTGAGCTCGCAGTTGCGCGATGGTGTGCGGTGGTTGTGCGGCAGGAGGCCAAAGGTTTGGTCGTAAGGCGTCGAGTTGAATCAAGGATTGTTGCTCCCAGCCAGCGTCGCGTAGCAAATGAATAAATTTCAGTGTGCGAAACGCGTCAAACCACTGGTGGAATTGACGCTCGAATTGCGCGTTCGTCCTGCTTTGTCGCCGGCAGTGAAGGAGCCCTGATTGTAATCCCAGAGCCCGCAGTGCAACATCCGATTGCTCGGCCACTGTTGCGTCAAGTCCTTGTCTGACGAGCAGTTGGGAAAACGCCGCATCGGGGGCTTGTATTAGTTCAGGCAAGCTTGCCAGTAATGCCCTAAGGGCCTCAAAACAGCGGGGGTGGTCAAAAACTCGAACATCTTCTGGCCGCCCGGCGGCGATAATGGCGGCCACTGCTGGGCCTGTTCCGAAGGGAACGCGTGATGATTGTCGCGATTGCAGTTGGATACACTGTCCTGACAGTCTGCTAACGGGTCCAATTTTGGCCAGTTTGTTTAGGATATAAAAATCCTCGGCGCCAGCGCGTTTTGGAAAACCGCGCACTTGCACATAAGCGCTAGCGCGGATGGCGATGCAACTCCCCAGCGTGTGGTGTGCATAGGGAGACCCAGCATAGTGTAGCCCCAGAACATAGTGATGCAGGCGCAATTCATACAGCGCAGTGGCGGCGTCACAGTCTTCCTCCCCACCGGGGATATGTTGGAACCGGAAAACAGCAGCTACGGCATCCGATGCTGCACTATCGAGTTGGTTGAAGTAATCCTGTGGCACGCTGGCGTCGGCGTCGGTGCAGCACAGCCATTGGCCGCTAATCCCGCCAGCGACCATCCACTGCAGCGCCAAATCGCAGCCTGTTTTACGCGCAAGCCCTACGCCGAGAGCGGCGGGTGTCGGCCCATGCAGTGATTCAATATCGAACAGGTAAAGGTCAGTGTGATCGTTCAAGCATTGAATAGGGACAGGGCCACGTTGCATCTGCGGCAACGATTGATTTTGCAGAGCCATTCGCAGGTCGGCGTTAGCCTGTGGGTCGTGATCAGTATCGGGGCGGTTGAGTACAAGAATGATCAGTGTGCGACCACTGCCTGCTGGCATCTGCCTCAATCGCCTGAGTAACGCAGGTGCTTCCCTATAAGCAGGAATGATCACCACATGAACCCAATGGGGTTGTGCAAAACGGTGCCTGGGCAGATCCGTTTCCGTGTGCCTTTGCAGATAGCGCTGCAGGGCGACACTGTCATGCATTACTGAGTGAACACCATCAGTGCAGCGCTGCTCGTATGGGTAAAGTTGCGACGATACCGGCCTCGATATCCAGCAGTTCATCCCAGCGTTGCGCAATCATGTCGTGATCAAGGTACCTTTGTGCCAATTCCAGAAACAGCTCAAAGTGGCGCGCCTCGGAGCGGGCGATGGATTGGTAGAACTTCTTTAACGGGCCGGGCTCCAGTGCTTCGGCTACCAGTGCAAAACGTTCGGCTCCGCGGGCCTCTATAATGCTCGCGGTCAGCAGGCGGTCCAGAAAATAGATATCACTGCCCTGGCGCAGTGATTGGCGAAATGCGCCGACATAGGGATCCTTCTGGTCTGGCGTGGTGATGAGTCCACGCCGGTGTATCCATTTGAGGACTTCGCGGTAATGGGTTAGCTCTTCTATCGCTAGGTCCGCCATGGCGGACACTAGTTCGGTGCGATCAGGGTAGTGGGACAGCATGGAGATTGCCATGCCTGAGGCTTTTTTTTCAGCAGTCGCATGGTCGAGTAGGAAACCATCGAAGTTGCCCATAACCGCGGTGGTCCAGGCAGGAGGTGTGGCGAAGCGAAGGGGTGATTCCAGCATACAGACAATGGTCGTTTGTTTAAGGGCTGCTATTGAACGTCAAGTGAGCAGCGAACACAAGACGACAGGACAACACAACTTGCGGCAGTACACGGCCAATATGCTAAACTTTGTTGTCGCTTTCGGGTTGGGCAAGCTGAGGCTGAGTCTGACATTGATCCACACAACAGGATAGATTTGCCAATGATCATTAAACCACGCGTCCGCGGATTTCTTTGTATCACGAGTCATCCGGCCGGTTGCGACGCCAATATCAAGCGGCAGATAGAGTATGTGAAGTCTCAAGGGCCGATAGCGGACGGTCCAAAGCGGGTGCTGGTGATTGGCGCATCCACCGGTTATGGCCTGTCATCGCGCATCACGGCGGCGTTTGGTTGCGGTGCTAAGACACTCGGAATCTTTTTCGAAAAAGAGGGCACGCAGACCAAACCTGGAACGGCTGGGTGGTATAACTCGGCGGCTTTTCACAGCTACGCGCAGGCCGATGGTTTGTATGCCAAGAGTATTAATGGTGATGCTTTCAGCAACGCCGTCAAGCAAAAGGCTATCGACACGATCAAAGCCGATATGGGGCAGATTGATTTGGTAGTCTACAGTCTGGCATCCCCGCGCCGACAACATCCGATTACCGGCGTGGTGCACAACTCCACGCTCAAGCCTATCGGGGGTGATGCTGTACAAAAGGGCGTTAATACCGATAAGGAAGAGGTGCAGGATTTTCATTTGGAGCAGGCCACGCAGGATGAAATAGACAATACAGTGGCAGTCATGGGTGGTGAAGACTGGCAGATGTGGATTGATGCACTGGACGATGCCGGTGTATTGGCTGATGGCGCGAAGACGACCGCTTATACTTATATTGGGGAGAAACTGACCTGGGATATCTACTGGCATGGCACCATTGGCGCAGCTAAAAAAGATCTAGACAAGCGTGTCGTTGCGATCCGTGAGCGCATGGCCGCAAAGGGAGGAGATGCTCGTGTGTCAGTCCTTAAAGCGGTGGTCACCCAAGCGAGCGCAGCGATCCCCGCCATGCCTATTTACCTGGCTCTGCTGTTCAAGGTGATGAAGCAGCAAGGCAGTCACGAGGGTTGTATTGAGCAAATTGACGGCCTGTTCCGTGATTCGCTCTATAGCACCCATCCTTATCTGGATGATGAGGGACGGTTGCGCGCCGACGGCAAGGAGCTGGATCCCGCGATACAAAATGCGGTGGCGACGCTATGGCAGGGTGTCAACACGGAAACCCTGCGTCAGTTGTCGGATTTTGAGGGTTACAAGCGAGAGTTCCTGCAGTTGTTCGGTTTTGAAGTAGACGGTGTGGATTACACCGCCGATGTGAATCCTGAAGTTCTTATCAATAATATGGTCTAAGTCTATGTTTGAACATGGAGTGCCTTTTCGGCTTAACGGCAGGGTCAGGCGACTCGTCGCACCCAATGCGGGCGTGATGACGGGGCCGGGCACCAACACGTATCTGCTTGGTGATGATGAAGTGGCGGTGCTGGACCCGGGTCCTGCTCTGCCCGAACATATCGATGCCATACTCGATACCGCTGGTGATCGCATTCGCTGGATCGTTTGTACTCATACTCACCCGGATCATTCGCCGGCCTGGAAGGCAGTAGCGGAGGCTACAGGAGCGCAAGTTATTGGGGCGTCTCCACCGGATGATATGTTTCAGGATGCGACGTTCAAGCCAACCATAGAGCTACAGCACGATTATGTGCTGTCGACAAAAGAATTCACGCTGCGCGCGGTGCATACCCCAGGTCACGTCGGTAACCATTATTGCTTCTTTCTAGAGGAAGAGGGAATGATGTTTGCGGGTGATCACATAATGAATGGATCTACGGTGGTGATTATTCCGCCTAGCGGCAATATGAAGTCTTATATCGAATCCCTGCAACGGCTGCTGGATTATCCTCTGCAATTCATCGCTCCTGGCCACGGTGACATCATGCCTGAACCGAAAGCGACGGTGGACTGGTTGGTGAATCACCGCCTGAAGCGTGAACAAAAAGTCATCGACAGTTTGCGCAAGACTGGGCGGGTGCCGCTAGATCAGTTAGTAAAGGTCGTCTATGATGATGTCGATACGGGTCTCCACAAGATGGCACAGCTCTCACTGAGTGCCCACCTGATTAAACTGCGCGAGGAAAACCGAGCGCGGGAACATGCACCCGATGACACCTGGGAAATACTGGACGTTTGATCATTGGGCTGCGCGGTATCCCCGATTGATTGTCTTTGTGGCCGATAGCCTCCTATCGAATAGGCCCACGACGAAAAATAAAGAAGAGGAAGTGACTGATGAACGGATTGATGATGAACATGCAATTGTCGATTGCCTCCATCGTGGAGCATGCGGAGCGCATCAACGGTGACGTTGAGATCGTCTCGGTAATGGGCGACCAGCCACGACATCGCTATACGTATCGAGAAGCCTTTGCGCGCACACGCAAACTGTCAGATGGCATGGCTCTTTGGGGGCTGGAACAGGGCGACCGGATTGCCACACTGGCCTGGAACGATTACCGGCATTTCGAGATTTACTATGCCGCTGCCTGCAGTGGCTATGTCTGCCATACCATTAACCCCCGCCTCTTCCCGGAACAGCTTGCCTACATCATCAATCACGCAGAAGATCGCTACGTTTGCATCGATCCGGACTTTGTGTCGCTGGCGGAAAGTCTAGCGGATCAGTGTCCCACAGTGCAGGCGTGGGTGATAATGACGAGCGCAGAGGCTATGCCCGAAACCAGTCTGCCCAATGTGATGTGTTATGAAACACTGGTTGCGGCAGGCAATGAAGGCTTTCAATGGCCGGCGTTGGACGAGAACGCTGCCTGTGCCCTGTGCTACACCTCCGGCACGACCGGTAATCCGAAGGGCGTACTGTATTCCCATCGGTCAACGATATTGCACGCTTACGCCGCCATGATGCCGGACGCATTGGGTATTTCTCAGCGGGATGTGGTGATGCCAATCGTGCCTATGTTTCACGTCAACGCCTGGGGTAACCCCTACTCCTGCCCCATGGCCGGCGCTAAGTTGGTGTTGCCCGGCAACAGAATGGGTGATGGTCAATTTATGGCCACCCTGATTAACGAAGAGGGTGTAACGCTGTCGGCGGGTGTCCCTACCGTGTGGTTAGGCATGCTCGCGCATCTGAAGGCCTCCGGTGAAGATGTTGCTTCGCTGCGACAAATCATTGTTGGTGGGGCGGCCTGTCCCCTGTCCATCATGGAGGATTTTGATCACTACGGTGTAGAGGTGCGGGTCGGTTGGGGTATGACGGAGATGAGCCCGTTGGGTACGGTCAACGCGAGCATGGATTCCAGAGAGAGTTTAGGCGAGCAGGAATTCGCCAAAGTGCGCCTCAAAGCGGGCCGGCAAATTTTCGGCGTAGAGATGAAAATTGTCGACGATGAAGGCCACGACTTGCCTTGGGACGGTGTGGCCTTTGGCTCGCTCCTGGTAAGGGGACCCTGGGTGTGTTCCAGTTATTTTAAATTGGAAGGGTCTGATGCTCATGTGCACGAGGGCTGGTTCGAGACCGGTGATGTGGCCACCATCGACCCACAGGGCTACATGGCTATCACTGATCGCATCAAGGATGTTATCAAATCGGGCGGCGAGTGGATTTCCTCTATCGAAGTGGAGAACGCGGCAACCGATCATCCCAAAGTTGCAGAAGCAGCGGTCATCGGACATTTCCATCCCAAGTGGAGCGAGCGACCTCTGTTAATTGTGGTACGTGGATCCGAGTCACAGGACCTCACCGCTGAGGATATGCTGGCATGGTTTGACGGTAAGATTGCCAAGTGGTGGACGCCGGATGCCGTCGAGTTTATTGATGAACTGCCCCATACGGCTACCGGTAAGGTACAGAAGGTCAAGCTGCGGCAGATGTTCAAGGATTACGCCTTTCCGGGGACTGACGTTTAAAGAATGCGGGCAGATTACAGGCGACTATTGTTATGCGGATTCCAAATATCGGATTTTGCTGTTCAGGAGAAGACTATGGGTTGGGTGTGTAATGGCGATGATCGCGACTCTACGATCGGTGAACTTGCGGAGCTAGCCGTGCCGTTCGCTGCGCTGTATGCCGCTTTGTGGACACAGGGGCACGTGCCTGCTGCTGTTCTGGAGTTGTGTCGATTGCGTCTGGCACAGCTGCATCGATGTGCTGTTGAATTGCAGCGCCATGAGATTGACATACCCACAGAAAAATCTGAGTATCTGGCGCATTGGGATACACAGAGTATTTTTTCACCGGCAGAGTGTGCCTGTTTGGCGTTTACTGAAGTCTATGCCATGGATACGCAGGCATTGACGGATCAGCATGCTCAGGCCGTTAAAACGCACTTCGGTGATGCAGGTCTTGTATTGTTGGTGGAAGCGCTTGGCATACTCGATGGCATGACTCGGCTCAGTCTTCTTTGGCAACTTCCTGCCAAGGTGGATCAATCGCCCGCGTCTGGGCAACGGCTATGACCGGTCGTCCACGCGCAACCAATACCAACAAGCCCACTGGCAATATGATCCGTGACTCCGCTTTAGGTCTTGTACCGGAGACCTTGGGCGATTACATGGCACTGAACCGAAAAGTTTGGGAGTGCGGTCCGCTAACCCCAGCCGAAGTCGAGATCGCACGTTTGCGCAATGCCCGAAGAGTGAATTGCGTTTTCTGTAAAAGTGTTCGCTATGACATCGCAAAGGCAGACGGGCTTAGCGAGGACAAGGTCGCGATGATTCAGGATGATTTCAGGGAAAGTGCCCTGAGTGAGCGCGAGAAGTTAATTGTCGCTTTCACCGATCAGTTCCTGAATGATCCGAGTGGGCTTACAGAGCAGCTCAAGGCATCACTGATGGCTGAATTCACTTCGCAAGCTTTGGTACACCTGTCGTTAGTGGTCGCCCATTTTAGCGGTTTTTCCCGCTGCGCCGTGTCGCTGGGCGGGATGCCGGACGAATTGCCCATTATGGAGGTCTCGGTGCCGCAGTAGTCGGCCCGGCGGCATGTGAGGGCGCGGATGTTGACGCATTTTTACCTTATTTTTTATATTCGTAATATAATTATAAAAATTCTACGAATAATGCTTTTATACTCCTCAAATACTGATTAATATGTCTTTTGTTATCAACATACATTGCGAGTTATACTTTGCCTAAGCCGGACCAGCAGTACACAGCGCGTACCCTGCCACAGGTCGTCGTCGACGCCGCGGCCGCGCACGGGTCACGCGTTGCTATTATTGATGGCGAAGTGCAGCTGACCTATGAGCAGCTGGATGCAGCTCGTATAGGCGCGGCGCGGGCCTTCATTGCTGCTGGGCTTGAAAAAGGTGAGCGCATTGCGATCTGGGCGCCCAACATCTATCAGTGGATTATCGCCGCTATCGGCGCGCAAAGTGTCGGTGGTGTGCTGGTCCCCTTGAATACCCGCTATAAGGGTTCTGAGGGGGCGTACATCATCCGCTCCAGTGGAGCGAAAATGCTGTTTACTGTGGGTGATTTTCTCGGAATGCGCTACCCCGAAATGCTGGTTGACCAGTCACTCCCAGAACTCGAACGCACAGTGCTGTTCAGTGGTGAGGCGGCGGAGTGTCAGTCGTGGGAAGATTTTCTTGCAGCAGGAGAGGCTGTGCCGGCGAAAGAGGTCGCATTGAGAGCGTCTGCTCTGACTCCCGATGATACGCTAGATATTCTTTTTACTTCGGGCACAACCGGCAACCCAAAGGGTGTAGTGACAGGGCACGGTCAGAATATCCGTACCTTCGAGAATTGGAGCGCGACAGTCGGCCTATGCAGCGATGACAATTACCTGATTATCAATCCATTCTTTCACGCCTTTGGCTACAAGGCTGGCTGGTTGTCGGCCATTATCCGTGGTGCCCGGATGATACCGGTGCTCAGTTTTGAGCTTGATGCCGTGCTGGCGCAGATCGAGAGCGAGAAAATTTCCATGATTCCTGGCCCGCCGACGATTTATCAGTCGCTGCTCGCGCATCCTCGGCGCAAAGAGTACGACCTGTCCAGTTTGCGTCTCGCGGTGACCGGCGCGGCGCCAGTGCCAGTCGAATTGGTGCGACAGATGCGTGAGGAACTGGGTTTTGAAGTCGTGGTGACAGCCTACGGGCTGACTGAGACCTGCGGGGTGGTGTCCATTTGTCGCGCTGATGATAGTGCCGAGCGTATTTCCCATAGCTCTGGGCGCGCGATGGATGAAACAGAAATCCAGTGTGTGAATAAAAAGGGGCAGCCTGTTACGGCCGGTATCGATGGAGAAATCTGGGTCCGCGGCTTTAATGTGATGCGCCATTATTTTAATAATGCCGATGCAACGGCAGAAGCGGTTACCCCTGATGGCTGGTTAAAGACGGGTGACGTCGGCGTGATGGATGAGGACGGTTACGTTCGCATTACTGGGCGCATCAAGGAAATGTTCATTGTTGGCGGTTTTAATTGCTATCCCGCTGAAATCGAGAATATTCTCTGTGATATGCCCGGCATCGCTGGGGCGGCGGTTATCGGTGTGTCTGATGAGCGCATGGGCGAGGTCGCCAAAGCTTTTTTGGTTAAGGATGCAGACATCCTATTAGATGAGGCAGCCGTTATCGAGTGGTCGCATGCGCACATGGCTAATTATAAGATGCCTCGTACAGTCGTTTTCCTGTCCGAACTTCCCATAAATGCCGGTGGTAAAGTGGATAAAGCGGCGTTGGCAAAGAGCGCCGAGGTAGAACGGTGAACGATGTATCTGCCAACACACTCTCTCGCCATATTGACCTAGACGATACGGATCAGGCGATCATCCAATTGCTGCGCAAGGATGGGCGCATGGCCTATCGTGCGATCGCACGGGAGCTGGATATAGCGGAAAATACGGTGCGGGCCCGAGTCCGTCGCATGGAAGAGTCCAATACCATGCGAGTGGTGGCGGTGACCGACACTGAAGCGGCGGGCTACGGTATGTTGCTGGCAATCGGTGTGCAGGTCGAAGGGCGTTCTCCAGAAGTCGTGGCGCGAGAAATGGCCGCTATCCCAGAAGTATTTTCTGTCAACGTGGTTGTGGGTGCGCAGGATATTGAAATTCTTGTGGTGTCCAAAGATCAGGCTGCCCTGAATGAATTGATCACCGACAAGTTGGGTGCTATTCCGGGCGTGCGACGCCTTACCCCTGCGCTGGCATTGGATGTACTGAAGAATCAACCCGACTGGGTGCCTTTCCATGCGGCATAAACTTGACGAAGCAGACCTCGCCATTGTCGAGCGGTTGTCGCTTGATGCGAGGGTGAGTAATCGCGAAATTGCTGAACGGCTGGGTGTGACCGAGGGCACTGTGCGCGCCAGGGTGAAGCGTATGGAAGAAGAGAAGCTGATTCGCATCACTGCGGTCACAAATATCGATCGTTTTAAGGATGCCGCGCTGGCCTATATTTGGATTGAGGTCGAGCGCAGCGGACAGACGAAGGCCGTTGCCGAGCAGTTGGCGGGCATCACGGAGTTGGGTTTTGTCGGCGTGATGCTGGGGCGTTCCGATATCCTTGCTATCACTATGGTGCGCAACGCAGAACACCTGGCGGAGTTTGTGCATCAACGCATTAGTGTTGTCGAAGGCGTGCGCGGTGCGCACAGTACCCTCGGTGTTAATTTCATCAAACACGACTACCGCATGGCGCGGATCGTTAGCTAGAAAAGGAAGAGAGTGATGAACAAGCAAATGACCGCGACAGAAGTCGTTGCGCAACTCAAAGATGGCATGACCATCGGCATCGGCGGTTGGGGCCCTCGGCGTAAGCCAATGGCGCTAGTGCGGGAAATTCTGCGCTCCAATCTCAAGGAGCTGACCATCGTCTCCTACGGCGGCGCCGACGTCGGAATGTTGTGCGCTGCGGGTAAGGTAAAAAAGGTTGTGTTCGCGTTTGTCTCGCTGGATTTCATTCCTCTGGAGCCTTACTTTCGGCAGGCCCGCCAGTCCGGCTCTATCGAGGTGATGGAGATTGACGAGGGCATGATGCTGTTGGGTCTGCGCGCAGCGAGTTGGGGCATCCCTTTTATTCCTACCGAGGTTGGTTTGGGTACAGACGTTATTATTCAAAACCCTGACATCAAAGTGATCGACAGCCCTTACGACGAAAAGGAGTGGGTCGCTATGCCAGCACTGAAGCTGGATGCTTCTCTGATTCATGCAGACAAGGCGGATGTGCGTGGTGTGTGTCAGATTGCCGGCCCCGATCATTACATGGACGACTGGTTTGCTCGCGCGGCAGTAAAGACTTTTGTGTCCTGCGACGAACTGGTTGAGTCCGAGTACTTTCACGATCCTGCGCAAGCGCGCATGGTGCACTGGGAGCGATCTGCGACTGCGGGTGTGGTGCCGATAGCCGGTGGCGCTCACCCTACATCCTGCAGTCCGCTGTACGGATTTGATGTTGCGCACTTTAAGGCTTACGCCGCTTCTGCCAAGGCAGAGGGAGGGTTTAACGACTATGTTCAGAAATACCTCGGCGCCTCTGAGCAGGAATATCAAAACAATGTGGGCGGCCTCGATGCCATCTGCGCCATTGAATTGCCTACTTACTAATTGAACCAGGAGAGAGACGCAATGACAGCAGCATCTGAATACACCCTGGCCGAACTTTGCATCGTCGCCGCCAGCAAGTCCTTTGCCGATGACGGTGAAGTATTGGGCACCGGCATTGGAGTGGTTCCTCGGCTGGCGGCAAGCCTTGCCATGAAGACCACCAACCCCGATCTGATGATGACTGACTCGGAGGCGTGGATGTTGAGTGAGCCGAATCCGATCGGCAGTCGTGCCGCGGACTTCGTGCCTTCCACCGAGAGCTGGATGGGGTTTTCGCGCATTTTCGACAACGTTTGGGGCGGCAAGCGGCACGCCATGCTCGGCCCCGTCCAGATCGACAAGTTTGGTCAATCCAACACCTCCGCGCTAGGCGGTAGTTATGAAAAACCGAAGACCATGATGTTGGGTGCGCGGGGGTTTCCGGGAAACTCAATTTCTCACCCGAACAGTTTTTTTGTACCCGGACACAATACCCGTGTGTTTAAAGAAGGTGAGTGTGATTTTGTATCGTCCATTGGCTATAACCCAGCCCGCCTTCCTAAGGGGCACCGCTTAGACGATATCGATATCCGGTTGGTGATTACCAACTTGTGTGTGATGGATTTTGGCGGTCCGGATCATCAGATTCAGTTGGTTTCATTGCACCCCGGTGTCACAGTAGAGGAGGTGCAAAAAAATACCGGTTATCCACTGTACGTTCCCGCAGAAGTGCCAACGACTGAGGCGCCGACGCAGGAGCAGTTGGATATCATTATGGCGCTGGACCCGCATAACCAGCGGGCGCATCAGATACTAGACAACCCCCCGGGAAACCGTTCCTGACACGAGGCAATACGCATGTTTGAGACGCGATTAACCACACTTTTGGGCTGCCGTTATCCCATTGTTCAAACCGCTATGGGCTGGGTGGCCGATCCGAAACTGGTGGCAGGCAGTTGCAACGCTGGCGCTTTTGGCTTCCTGGCAGGTGCGACCATTCCCGCTGACGAAATGGAGCGGGATATTCTGCGAGTGAAGGAGCTCACTGATAAGCCTTTCGGTGTCAATTTCCATATGTATCAGCCTAATGCGTTAGACATTGTTGATATGGTGATTCGCCACGGCGTGCGAGCGGTCAGTTATTCCCGTTCCCCTGGCCCCGAGTTGATTCATAAATTGAAGGATGCGGGTGTGGTTTGTATGCCGACTGTGGGCCTGCCAAAGCATGCCATCAAGGCGGTAGAACTGGGCGCGGACGCCGTCACTGTGCAAGGCGGAGAAGGAGGTGGCCATACGGGTCCGATCCCAACCACGCTGCTGGTTCCGCAGGTCGTTGACGCCGTTGGCGGCAAAGTGCCTGTCATAGGGGCGGGCGGGTTCAAGGACGGTCGCGGCCTGTTGGCGGCACTGTCGTGGGGCGCAGATGGGATTGCGATGGGCACACGCTTTTTAATGACAGACGAAAGCCCTGTGCCGAGAGAGACGCTGCAGCGTTATGTCGACTGTAAAAACCCGGGCAACATTATCGTCTCCAAAGCGATGGACGGTATACCTCAGCGTATGATTATGAACGAGTTGCTTACCGAGCTGGAAAAGGCCAGCACCCTACGCAAATTAATTATTGCGATGCGTAACGGGCTGGCATTTCGAAAACACACTGGCGCCACTTTTTTCAGTCTGTTCCAGTCTGCTATCGCGATGGGCAAAGATGATGACATGACGGCGGCTCAGACAATAATGTCTGCCAACGCACCAATGATTATCCAAAAGGCGATGGTTGATGGTGAACCATCGTTGGGTGTGTTGCCCTCCGGTCAGGTGGCGGGCGTGATCGATGAGTTATTGAGCTGTGAACAGCTGGTGAATTCGATTGTTGCTGAGGCCGAGCAGCGCCTTACCCTTTTGTCGCTGCGCGTGACTGAAACTTCTCAGGAGTAGTGTTATGGCCAAGCCCTTTAAGGTAAACATAGAAAATGGGATCGCGGAAATGATTCTCGATCACCCACCGGTTAATGCGTTTGACAGTGCGGGCTGGTTTGCTATCGCGGATCAGATTGATGCGCTAGGCGTCAATGACGATGTGCGCGTGATTATCATTGGTGCTGCGGGTAAGGGGTTTTGTGCCGGTGTGGATATCAAGGAACTGGCTGCGCATCCCTCGAGAATAGTAGATGTGAACAAAGGCAACTACGAGACCTTTCGCGCTATCCATCGCAACCCCAAGCCGGTGATCATCGCGTTGCACAGTTTTGTGCTCGGCGGTGGTATTGGTATGGCCGGAGCTGCCGACATTATTATCTGCTCTGACTGCGCGCGCTTTGGTGTTCCGGAGATTGATCGCGGAGCTATGGGCGGCGGCGCGCATCTGCAGCGCATGTTCCCGGTACAAAAAGTGCGTTACATGTACTTTACCGGAGAGTTTATTGACGCGCAGGAGGCCTACCGATTGGGGGCTGTAGAGAAAGTCGTACCGCTGGCTGAACTGTTACCTGCCGCGCGCGATATTGCCGCTAAGATTGCAGCGAAATCGCCTGCAATGGTAAAGCTGGCGAAGGAGGCACTCACTGGTATTGAGGACGGTAATCTCGAGGATAAATATCGCGGGGAACAGGGCTTTACGTTGGAGGCCTACACGATGGATGACTCTCAGGAGTCGCGCGATGCTTTTGTACAAAAACGTGACGTGACGTTCAAGGACTAGACGAAGGATTAGATAATGGATCTTGCATTTACACAACAACAGCAGGCCTTCCGTGAGGAGGTGCGCGGCTGGCTCGCGGCCAATGCTCCGCTTGAGCCGCTTCAGAGTTTTGATACTGAGGAGGGCTTTATTCAACACAGAGCGTGGGAAGCAACGCTGAATAAGGGCCGTTGGGGTATGGTGACATGGCCGCAGGTACTGGGCGGCCGGGGCTGCGATTTGATCGAGTGGCTTATCTTTGAAGAAGAATATTACAAAATTCGGGCGCCGTTGCGCGTCAACCAAAACGGTATTTTTTTGCTTGGCCCCACGCTGATGGAGTACGGCACCGAAGAACAGAAAGCGCGCATCCTGCCAAAAATGGCCAACGGGGAGGAGGTCTGGGCGCAAGCCTGGTCTGAGCCTAATGCCGGTTCCGACATGGCGGCAATACGCACTACCGCGACTCTGGAGGGAGACACGTATATTATCAACGGCCAGAAAACTTGGTCTACTCGCGCCGTTTGGGCAGACTGGTGTTTCGGTATGTTTCGCACCGACCCAGAGTCCGAGCGACATCGCGGTCTTACTTTTATTTTGGTGCCGCTGAACAGCCCCGGCATTACAGTGCGCCCGATTCCACAGCTTGACGGGCTGCCTGGCTTTGCGGAAATATTTTTCGACAACGTTGAAGTTGGCATCGAGAATCGCCTGGGTGATGAAGGTGCTGGCTGGAGTGTTGCGATGGCAACAGCAGGTTTCGAGCGTGGCCTCATGTTGCGCTCACCAGCACGCTTTCAGGAAACTGCGCGTCGCCTGGTAGAGTTGTATATGGCCAATCGCGAGTCAGCAGATTGTGATCCTGCGGTAAAAGATGCCGTGCTTGGGGCTTACCTTGATGCAGAGAGTTACTGCCTGGCGACCTACCAGACGGCGTGTCGTTTGAATAAAGGCGGCAAGATCGGAGCGGAGTCTTCCACTAACAAAATTTTCTGGTCTGAGCTGGATCAGAGTATGCACGCCACTGCGATGAGTATTTTGGGTGCACGAGCGGAGCTCCTTGCGCATGCGCCGTCTGCCAACGGTGTAGGCACCTGGCTGGATGGCTGGTTGTTCTCACAGTCTGGGCCGATTTATGCCGGAACCAACGAAGTACAGCGCAATATTGTCGCCGAAAGAATGCTAGGAATGCCGAGGTAATTTATGGATTTTACATTTTCTGAAGATCAACTGCTGTTTCAGGAATCCGTTCGAGACTTTCTGGTCAACGAGGTAACAGCCGAACGTATTCGTGCCAGCTGGACGACCGACAGTGGTCGCGAAGACGCATTGTGGAATCAGCTCGCAGAGTTGGGTTTGACCGGTATGACTGTTCCAGAAGTTCACGGCGGCCTCGGTATGACGGAGTTGGATTTTGTGCTTCTGGCGCAGGAGTGTGGTTACGTGGGGCTGCCTGAACCACTGGTCCATACCGTGATGGTTGCGGTGCCGCTGCTGAATGACATGGGCGGCGAGCTGGCCGCGCAGTGGTTGCCCAAGGTCGCCAGCGGCGAGGCGAAAGTGATTGTCGGGCTCGAACAAAACGTGTTGGTGGAGGACGCGCACGTGGCGGACCTGCTGTTGATTCAGCAGGGCGCTAAACTCTATGCGGCGACGCCGGATCAGGTCAGCCTGCGTCATAACGAATCTGTCGACCCTTCTCGAAAGCTGTTCACTGTGGAGCTGCTCGACGGCGCTTCCGTGGTCGCCAGCGGCGAGCAGTGTGCAGCACTCACTGCCAGCACGCTCAATCGCGGTGCGCTGGGCTGTGCTGCTCAAGTATTGGGGCTAGCGCAGCGGATGATCGACCTTTCGGTGCAATACACCAGTGAACGCCAGCAGTTCGGCAAACCAATCGGAAGTTTTCAGGCGGTAAAGCATCATATGGCTAATGTTGCCGTGCGACTCGAATACGCCAAAGCGCCGACGCATCGCGCAGCTTACGCCGTCGCAATGGATCAGGACGTGGCGGCGCACGCCGTGTCTCACGCTAAACTGGTCGCCTGTGAGGCCGCTAATCTGGCAGCGAAAAACAGTGTGCAGGTCCACGGTGCCATGGGTTACACCTGGGAAGTGGATCTGCATATTTTTATGAAGAAAGCGTGGGCACTCGCCAATACTTGGGGTGACGCGGGCTTTCATAAAAGACGGATTGGTGAACGTATTTTCGTCACAGACGCGGTGCTGGGTGCTGGCGCCACTTTCGTTTGAAAATAAAGGGTATGAACATGGCAGATGCATACATAGTAGACGCAGTGCGATCACCGACAGGCCGCCGTAAAGGAGGTCTGAGTGACGTGCATGGTGCTGATCTTGGCGCCCACGTACTGAAAACGCTGGTTGACCGTAATAGTATCCCTGATGATGAGTACGACGACGTCATGTTTGGCTGCGTTGATACGATCGGGCCGCTGGCAGGGGATATCGCGCGAACCGCTTGGCTTGCTGCTGGTCTTTCCGACGTGGTACCCGGTACAACGATTGATCGCCAGTGTGGTTCTTCACAGCAGGCGGTGCATTTTGCCGCGCAGGCTATTATGGCCGGGGTGAATGATGTGGTCGTTGCCGGCGGGGTTCAGACCATGACCCAGATTCCAATATCGTCCGCTATGATCGCGGCGCAGCCCATGGGATTCAGTGATCCCTTTTCAGGGAGTCAGGGTTGGGTTGCGCGCTACGGAAGCATCCCCCCTTCACAGTTCGTTTCTGCCCAAATGATTGCGGACAAGTGGAAGATATCACGTGAGCAAATGGAGGAGTTTGCACTGCGTTCGCATACGCTGGCGCTTGCTGCGATTGCGGAAGGCCATTTCGATCGTGAAATTGCACCGCTTAATGGCGTTGACATGGATGAGACGCCGCGCAATACCTCTATGGAGAAAATGGCGCAGCTGGAACCCTTGATCGAAGGCGGTACGATCACCGCAGCGGTGTCCAGTCAGACGTGTGATGGATCTTCGGCGGTGCTGGTCGTTTCAGAGGCGGCATTGAAGCGTTATAATCTGACGCCTCGCGCGCGCATCGTGCACATGAGCGTGCGTGCGGCGGATCCTATCTGGATGCTGACCGCACCCATCCCTGCAACGGAACATGCGCTAAAAAAGTCCGGTATAAAGCTGTCGGACATTGATCTCATCGAAATTAACGAAGCGTTTGCGTCCGTGCCCATGGCTTGGCTGATTGAGACGGGTTATCCCATTGAAAAGACGAATGTGAACGGCGGCGCCATAGCACTGGGGCATCCGCTAGGAGCCTCTGGCACTAAGTTGATGACGACATTGCTCCATGAATTGGAGCGCACGGGTGGGAAGTATGGTTTGCAGACGATGTGTGAGGGCGGCGGTCAGGCTAACGTCACCATTTTAGAGCGATTGTAGATAAGGGGTTGTGAGTGTAGACGTCATGTCACTGGAGACTCACTGTCCGGACTCTGGTGTGACCTGCACTTGACGCGAAAACACGGTAACGAGGCATAGGGAATCGATTAAGGGAACTACAGGATGAGTGAAATTTTAAAAGGTAGAGTAGCGATTATCACCGGTGCCGGTGGTGGTCTGGGTGCGGCACATGCAAGAGTATTTGCCGCTGAAGGCTGTGCCGTTGTGGTGAACGATATCAATACGGATGCGGCCCAAGCAGTGGTGAACGAGATCACCGCCGCCGGCGGAAAAGCTGTCGTTAACAGCAGTGACATCACCAATTACGATGATAGCCTCAACGCCATTAAGCAGGCCCTCGAGAGCTACGGTGATCTGCACATCGTGTTAAATAACGCCGGCGTCAATCGCGACCGTATGTTCGCTTCTATGACCGAACAGGAGTGGGACACTATTATGGCGGTGCATCTCAAAGGCCATTTTTGCATCAGCTCTCATGCCGTTCATTATTGGCGTGGTCGCTCAAAGGAAGGCAAGCCGGTGGATGCACGCATTATTAACACCACGTCTGGTGCAGGCTTGCAGGGCTCCATCGGGCAATCAAATTATGCTGCGGCCAAAGCAGGTATCGCGGCTTTGACACTCAATCAAGCTGCAGAGCTCGGCCGTTACAATATCACTGCCAATGCAGTGGCTCCCTCGGCTCGTACGGGTATGACCAGCGCCGTGCCAGAAATGGCTGAGCGGATGGCAGAGCCAGAGGATGGGAGCTTTGACCACTTCGCCCCCGAGAACGTATCAAACCTGTTGGCGTGGTTGGCTAGTGCCGAGGCCGAGTCTGTCAGCGGGCGGGTATTTGAGGCCGAGGGCGGTCGCATTTGCATCTGCGACGGTTGGCGCACGACAGCCGGTGTTGATCGCGGTGCAGCTTGGGCGCCATCTGAAATTGGCACGGCGATAGAGGAATTATTGGCAGAGGAAGTGCCTGCTCAGAAAGTCTGGGGCACCTAAGGTCAGGAGTTGATCGGAGACGTTATGGAATTCGCATTTACAGAAGAACAGGAAATGATTCGCGACACAACGGCTGCATTTCTTGCCGAGGTGTCCGACAGTGCGGCTGTGCGTCGTGCAATGGGCACGGAGCAGGGTTACGAGCCGGAGCTATGGAATCGTATATGCAGTGAAATGTACTGGCAGGCAGTTCATGTTCCCGAGGCGTATGGCGGCATGGGCCTGGGTTACGTTGAGCTGGTCGCCATGATGGAGCAGATGGGCCGCTCCCTACTCTGCTCGCCGTTTTTCTCCACCGTGTGTCTGGCAGGAAATGCGTTACGGGTAGCCGGTAGTGAGGCGCAGCAGGCGCATTGGCTGGCGCAATTATGCGAAGGTACGTTGACCGCAACATTGGCTTTTAATGGTGGCTCAAGTCGTTGGGACGCAGAATCGATTACCGCTACGTGGCGGCACGCGGGTGATGGCTATGTACTAGACGGTGATTACCGCTACGTCATTGATGGACACACTGCTGATCTTCTGATTGTCGCCGCTAGGGCCGAGGGTACGACGGGTGTAGAGGGCGTTAGCCTATTTTTGCTGCCGGCCGACACCAGCGGTGTCAGTCGGCAGTGGTTGCCAACGATGGATCAGGCGCGCAAGCAGGCGGCTGTGCAACTGAAAAGCGTGAGTCTCACGACGGATGCTCTGATGGGTGAGCCGGGCCAGGGCTGGACGCCGCTGTCCAAGGTGATTGACCTTGCCGCCATCGCATTGGCGGCGGAACAGGTAGGTGGCTGCCAGCAATTACTGGATATGACAGTGGCTTATACCAGCGAGCGGGTCCAGTTTAATCGCACCATTGCGAGTTATCAGGCGGTGAAACATAAGGCAGCCGACATGATGCTGAAGGTCGAGGTTGCGCGCTCAGCGATTTATTATGCAGCCTGCGTCGCGCAAGAAGCGCTGGAGGGCGGTCCACTTTCGGCGGAGCTCAGTGAGGCCGCCAGTGTCGCAAAGTCCTACTGTTCCGATGCTTACTTTGCTGTCGCCGGTGACGCACTGCAGTTGTTTGGAGGCGTGGGCTTTACGTGGGAATACGACGTCCATCTATATTTAAAACGCGCAAAATCCTCTGAGCATTTGCTAGGCAATGGTGTTTTCCACCGTGAGCGTTTGGCTCGTATGCTTTTGGATGAGGGAGAAGAATCGTGAAATTAAGTTTTAGTCCCGAAGACGAGCAGTTTCGTCAAGAGATTGCCAGCTGGTTGCAGCTCAATCTGACCGGTGAATTCGAGAAGCTGCGCTTTCGCGGTGGGCCGGGCGATGAGCATACGTTTCCCGAAGAGCGCAAAGTCTGGGAGCAGAAACTGGCTGAGGGCGGCTGGACCTGCGTCGGTTGGTCGCAGGAATACGGAGGTCGCGGCTGCTCGATTGAACAGCAGGTGATCTTTTTTGAAGAATACGCGCGAGCGGGTGCTCCGGGGCGCGTGGGACATATAGGCGAAGGACTGGCCGGCCCCACTATTATCGCCTTCGGCACCGCGGAGCAGAAAAAAAAGTACCTGCCCGGTATTGTGGCTGGCACCGAGCTATGGTGTCAGGGTTACTCAGAGCCCAGTGCAGGATCGGATTTGGCTAACGTCAAGACCAAGGCGCGTTTTGATGAAAAGCACAATAAGTGGATGATTAATGGGCAAAAGGTGTGGACCTCGCTGGCCCATGAATCTGATTATTGTTTCGTTATCGCTCGTACCGATCTTGATTCCGTGGCTCACAAAGGCCTTGGATTTTTTCTGATAAAGATGGATCAGCCCGGCATTGAGGTGCGCCCGATAGAACAAATAACGGGGACCTCAGAATTCAATGAAGTGTTCTTCGATGAGGCACAGTGTGATGCGGATGATATTGTCGGCGCGCCTGGCGAGGGCTGGAAAGTGGCTATGGGCCTGCTGGGCTTTGAGCGAGGCGTGTCGACGCTTGGGCAGCAGATGCAGTTTCAAAATGAATTGGATGACGTTATTCGCGTCGCAAAAAGCAATGGCGCTGCACAGGATCCGGCTATTCGCCAGCGTATCGCACAGGCGCATGCAGAGCTAAAAATCATGCGCTATAACTCCATGCGCATCTTATCTGGCCAAAGTGGCAGTGACGGTGGGCTGCAAAAGGAAGCCCTTATCTACAAGCTATTCTGGTCTACCTGGCACCGGTGCCTGGGAGAGCTGGCAATGGATGTGCTGGGCCCCGAGTGCGAAATTCTCGAGGATGGCCCTTATGCGTTGAGTCGTTTGCAATCTCTGTTCCTGTTTGTACGTTCTGACACGATCTACGGTGGCACTAATCAGATTCAACGCAATATTATTTCCGAGCGGGGCCTGGGCATGCCCAAGGAGCCCAAAGGCGTAGCGAAGTAACCGATGAAAAGGACGCATTATGAATTTGAAATCACCTGAATATGTGGGCGGCCACGACCTCATCAAGGGGAAGTCTGTCCTAATAACCGCTGCTGCGGGAGCCGGTATCGGGTTTTCCGCCGCCACTAAGGCTGCAGAAGAGGGGGCTCGGGCCATTGTGCTCAGTGATATTCATGAGGGGCGTCTCGCGGCGGCGGTCGAAAAGCTTAAGCAGGAGTCCGGTCTTGCCGAAGTCTACGGCAAAATGGGCAACGTCGCCGTTGAAGAAGACGTGCGCTCGCTAGTGGATTTTGCTGAAGAAAATATGGCCGGCGTCGATATCCTGATTAACAATGCTGGCCTGGGTAGCTCAAAATTATTGATAGAAATGGAAGATGATGAGTGGAATCGTGTGATTGATGTGACGCTCAACGGGACCATGCGCATGACGCGCTACATGATGAAGGTTATGAAAGCCCGCGGGCAAGGGGGTGTCATTGTCAATAATGCCTCTGTGCTGGGTTGGCGCGCACAAAAAGAGCAGGCGCATTATGCCGCTGCCAAAGCGGGAGTGATGGCATTGACACGCTGCGCCGCATTGGAGGCTGCTGATTTTAATGTGCGTATCAATGCAGTCGCCCCGTCTATTGTGCTGCACCCGATGCTGCGTAAGTCCGCCTCTGAAGAATTGCTCGCTGAGCTTGAGGCTAAAGAAGCCTATGGACGCGCCGCTGAAGCGTGGGAAGTCGCCAACGTGATGATGTTTTTAGCGTCGGATTACTCGAGTTACATGACCGGAGAAATTGTGCCGGTTTCAAGCCAGCGTGGTTGATCAGTGCGTCGTTGAAAAAATCCGATACAAGAACTAATAAAAAGTGAGGAGAGCAGATATGAGAGAAGCCGTCATAGTGTCCACCGCAAGAACCGGTCTGGCGAAATCATTCCGTGGTGGTTTCAACGACACAGAGGCGCCTGCCATGGGCGGTCATGTGGTTCGTGCGGCTGTTGAGCGAGCCGGGATTGATCCAGCAGAGGTAGACGATTGCATTTTTGGTGCGGCGTCCCAGCAGGGCACTCAGAGCTACAATATCGGACGTCTTAGTGGCATCGCGGGAGGCCTTCCAGATACTGTTGCCGGTATGGCTATTGAGCGTCAGTGTTCATCAGGTCTAATGTCGATAGCCGCCGCTGCTAAGAGTATTATGTGCAACGAATACGACATTGCTGTTGCCGGTGGGGTCGAGTCCATATCGCTAGTACAAACCAAACATAAGAATGCGTATAGAAATGTGTCACAGGCAGTCAATGCCGTTGATCCTACGGCGTATATGCCAATGTTGGAGACGGCTGAAGTGGTGTCCAAGCGCTATAACATCAGTCGTGAAGCGCAGGATGCGTACTCTTTGCAAAGCCAGCAGCGCACGGCTGCTGCGCAAAATGCCGGTCTGTTTAACGATGAAATAGTGTCAATGAATACCACCATGACGGTGTTCAATAAGGAGACAAGAGAGACCCGTTATCAGGACGCGGTTGTAGACCGGGATGACTGTAATCGACCCACGACTACACTGGAAAGCCTCGCGGCTCTGGAGCCTGTATTTAAGGATGGTCAGTGGGTAAAAGAAGGACGATTCATTACGGCGGGGAACTCTTCGCAACTCTCTGATGGCGCGTCTGCCTGTGTAGTGATGGATGCCAAGCTGGCTTCACAGAGAGGTCTGGCGCCGCTAGGAATTTACCGCGGTATTGCCGTCGCTGGATGTAAATCAGACGAGATGGGTATTGGCCCGGTGTTTGCGGTACCCAAACTACTGCAGCGTCATGGACTTAGCGTCAACGACATTGACCTATGGGAATTGAATGAGGCGTTCGCCTGCCAGGTGATCTATAGCCGCGACTATTTAGGGATCGACAACGACAAGTTAAATATTAATGGGGGTTCCATTTCTATTGGTCATCCGTTCGGTATGAGTGGCGCACGTATGGTGGGTCACGCGCTGCTCGAGGGCAAGCGGCGAGGCGCGAAGTATGTGGTGGTGACCATGTGTATCGGTGGCGGCATGGGGGCTGCCGGGCTGTTCGAAGTTGCCTAATTCGATACGTTCCCGGTCACATGTCCTAGGGTGTCTTTAGATTTCCTGACACATATACCGATACTAGTTGTGCTACACTGGCCCAGTCGAAATCGTATGTGCGCCGCTGTTTTCGGCGGGAGTATTGTCTACACATTCGCCTGAGATTGAGTGGTTTATGAAAAAACTGGGAGAACTGCTGACAGAGCAAGGCAAGCTCTCCGAGCGTGATGTCGAGAGAACCCTGCTCGCTCAAATAGAAATGGGCGACTTATTTGGGCAGGTTCTGGTAAAGCTGGGGCTGGTTTCGGATCAGGATGTGGCTGTTGCCTTGAGTCAGCAGCTCGACATCCCGTTGTTGAGCTCGGCGGACTTTCCGCAAGAACCCATCCCTTTGGCAAACCTTGCGCAAGACTTCCTGCTTAGCAACAATGTTGTGCCGGTCGCAGTGACTGATGCCGGCATTACGTTTGCTGCATCTGTACCTCAGGACCCTTTTTTGTATAAAGCGCTGGCTATGGCGTTGGACAAAACCGTATTTATGGCGCTTGGCCTTGAAAGCGACATCAGTAAAGCCCTGCAGAACTATGTTAATAGCGAGGACGATCAGGAAGAGTCACTCGATGATCACTTTAGTGGTCAGAGCGATGACGATTTTATTGAGCACCTGAAAGACCTGGCCAGCGAGGCACCGGTTATTCGCTTGGTTAACCAGATTATCCATCGCGCGCTGGATATGAAGGCGTCGGATATTCATATTGAGCCGTTCGAAGATGGTTTGCACTTACGGTATCGCGTTGATGGTGTGCTGCAGCACTACCCCGACCCGCCAGCAGGCAATTTGGCGGCCGCCATTGCCTCGCGCATCAAGTTGCTGTCCCAGATGAACATCGCTGAGCGTCGCTTGCCTCAGGATGGTCGCATCATGACCAGGGTTAAAGGGCATGAGCTAGATCTGCGGGTTTCCACTATTCCTACCGTACACGGTGAAAGTATCGTGATGCGGGTGTTGGATCGGGAAAGTATCAAATTGAGCCTGTCCGTCATGGGGTTTAGTGATTATAACTTGCGGCGCTACAGTGAGTTGCTGGCTCGGCCACATGGTGTCCTGCTGGTTACTGGGCCTACCGGTTCTGGCAAAACTACCACCCTCTATGCCTCTCTGGCATCCCTCGATTCAGAGTCGTTAAAAATTATTACCGTAGAAGATCCGGTGGAATACCAGTTGCAGGGAGTCAACCAGATTCAGGTTCAGTCACAGATTGATCTGGATTTTTCGCGGGCGCTGCGTGCCATCCTGCGACAGGATCCAGACATTATTATGATCGGTGAGATGCGCGATACAGAGACCGCGAAAATTGGCGTGCAGTCTGCCCTTACCGGGCACATGGTGCTGTCTACATTGCACACTAATACGGCAGCTAGTGCCATCACGCGCCTTGAGGACATGGGTGTGGAGCGGTACTTAATTACGTCATCCGTTAACGGAGTGCTGGCTCAGCGCTTGGTACGTTCGCTGTGTGAAGACTGCAAGGAACCGGTGGAGCTCGACAACGCTTCTATCAACCAGACTGGTCTGCGTCCCTATGTTACGGGAGCAAATTGTACCGTCTATCAAGCCGTCGGTTGTGAATCCTGTATGAAAACGGGTTACTCGGGACGTACGGGTATTCATGAGCTGTTTGTGCTCGATGATGTAATGCACGGGGCCATAATGAGTGGGGCTGACGCTACCGTATTGCATGCTGCAGCGAAGGAGCAAGGCATGACAACGCTCTATGAAGACGGATTGCGTAAGGTGCTAGAGGGCGTCACGTCTATGGAGGAGGTGCTGCGCGTTACGCGAGATCAGAGCGAGGCCGATGCAGCATCGCTGGAATCGCAGGTTGTGGTTCCCGCCGCCGAATTCATGGCGATATAAGACGCGCTTATGCCTCAGTTCAGTTATAAGGCGATAGCTCAGGACGGCAAAGCACGCAATGGAATCATCGATGCTGATGGTCTGGAGCTGGCGTCGAGGCAGTTGCGGGCTCAGGGTCTGACGTTGCTAAAGCTTGAGGCGGGCTCCTCTGCGGCTGGGCTTGCCGGTGATAAAGTGAGTGGAAAGCCGCCGAGTCGGCAGGACATCCTTTCGATGACCAGCGAGTTGGCGGTGCTGTTGCGGGCGGGGCTGCCTCTGGACAGGGCACTTAAGGTGTTGATTGATATGGCCGCTCAGCCCCAGATGAGCCAATTGCTGAATGAGTTGCTCAGGGCTGTCAAGGGCGGCAAGCCCTTGAGTCAAGCGATGCAGTCTTATCAACAGGTTTTCGGTACATTCTATCTCAGTATGGTACGCGCCGGAGAGGCCAGCGGGCAGTTAGCGCAGGTGTTGAATCGTTTAGTAGAATATCTGCAGACTGCCAAGGAAAATCGCGACACAGTGATTTCGGCGCTGATATACCCGGCAATTCTGGCGGTTGTGATGGTGCTGTCGATTGTGGTGATGCTGGGTTTTGTGGTGCCTCAGTTTGAGACGCTGTTCGAAGATATGGGAGATGCGCTGCCCATGATTACACAAATTGTCATAAGCAGTGCGGATTTCATCAAAAGCTATGGCTTGATTGTCTTGGTGCTGTTTGCGGCGGGAGCAGCCTATTGGCGTAAGTGGTCAAGCACGGAGGCGGGTAAAATTAGCCTGCACCGGAGGATATTAAAATTACCCCTGGCGGGTGGCATTATCTTTGAGTTCGAGGTGTCTAAGTTTGCCCGCACCGTTGGTACGCTCATCGGTAATGGGGTGTCACTCTTAAAGGCCATTTCAATTGCCATTGGCACAGTGGATAATAAGGTGATTAAAGAGGCGCTTGAAGTGTTGCCGCCGGCTGTAAAAGCAGGGAAGCGTATGTCGGTTGCGCTGGAGGAGACCCGTATGTTCACACCGATGGTGATTCAGATGATCCGTGTGGGTGAAGAGTCGGGCAGTCTGGATGAAATGATGCTGGAGTTGGCTACGGTGTTTGATAGTCACGTACAATCCGGTGTGAAGCGGGGTCTCGCATTGTTAGAGCCGGTGTTGATTTTAGGTATGGGTTTTACCATAGCAATAATTATTATTGCAATTTTGATGGGTATTCTATCAGTCAACGATCTTGCCGTGTGAGCAGTAACGACATTTACTGTTAATTTCTAGCAGTACGTTTTTAGTAAATTTATAAGGGGTAATAAGGCGCATGCTTAGCAAGCCTAGTAAGAAATTGACCGGTCAAGGTGGTTTTACCTTGATGGAATTACTGGTTGTGATGGCGATTCTCGGTTTGCTTATGAGCCTGGTTGGACCTCGGGTACTGAGTCAGCTGGGCGGGGCTAAAACGAAAACGACACTGATTCAAATTAAGGATTTGGAACAGTCTTTGGAAATGTACAAGTTAGATGTGGGTCGTTTCCCCAATACAGAGCAGGGCCTGAATGCGTTGATGCAAAAGCCATCGGGTGTTGTGGGCTGGAATGGGCCCTATTTAAAGTCTGCTGTGCCACTTGACCCATGGAGACAGGAATACAATTATAAGTACCCGGGTGATAATGCAGAAATGGATATCTATAGCTATGGTCAGGACGGCGCGAAGGGAGGTGACGGTGAAGACTCTGACGTCAATAACTGGAACTGAGCCTACTCAGCCCGCAGTCACTCGCTTATAGAGGCCGCCTTTATGAATGCAGTGTTGCCAGCAGCAGTGACCCCGCAAAGACACTATTCCGGTTTTACCATTGTGGAGTTGCTCATCGCCATTACCATTGTGGGCATAGTGATGGCGGCGTCTGTTCCTGCGTCTGTTAGGTTTTATGAGTCCATGCAGTATCGACAGGCGATTCGAGGTGTAATGACAACGTTATTGTCGGCGCGCTATGAAGCCGTTAATAGCGGTAAGACGCAAGACGTTTCGATAAACCCCGACACGAACATCATACGATTGAACGGGCGCACAACGCAGCTGCCAGCCGCGTTCAGTATCGTAGTCCACGCTGCGCGCGAGCTTAACCGTGAGGGTGAAGGTGTGTTTCGATTCTACCCCGAGGGAGGTTCCAGTGGTGGAGATGTCGAGATAGCGCGGCCGAGTGGCTCTGGCGTAAAGATCACCGTGGATTGGCTGGTGGGTGGTGTCACGCAAGAAAAGTATGTTTTTGAGTAGGAGTCATCGCGCACGCCCATCTGCCGGTTTTTCGCTGTTGGAGATGATGGTGGCGATTTCTATTCTGGCCCTTGCCCTTGGCGCGTTGTATCAGGCCGCAGGTGGAGCCACCCGCAATGTGCGCGTCGATGAAAAGTACGCCTATGGCGTCGAGCTCGCCCGCTCTCTACTGGCCGATAATGGCGGTGTTCCTGCATCGGGAGTCAATATTACAGGCGAAACGGTCGATGGTTTTGATTGGTCTGTGACGACGCGGCCCGCAGTGGCGGGGCGCTCATCCGACGCAGCTCCTGTTCTGCATGAGATTGAGGTGCGGGTGAACTGGAGAGATGGCGGCAAGCGGCGCGAGATCGTATTGAATTCGGTTGTCGAAGGCTATATACCGTGAGGCGCCGCTTGGTCGCCACTGGGCCCGCTCAGGGTTTTACGCTGATCGAGGTGATGGTCGCGCTAACGATACTGTCGCTGGTGATGATGGTCACCGTCACGGGGTTGAGTACGTTGGCCAATACTCAAAGTGCAATCGAAAGAATGACAAGCCGCATTGATGAGGTGCGCAGTGTCAGTATTTTTTTGCGAGACCTGCTGGAGTCAGCGACGAGCGGTACTGATCCCAACGCTTTAACACTAGGCGGGTCTGTGCCGGATCCCTACTATTTTGTCAGTGGCAATGATTTTTTGGAATTGGACGCAACGATACTGTTTGGTGAGCGTTATGGCGGCACGTACAAGGTCAGAATCGCAAAGGAAGATGACCAATTAGTCCTTCGTTGGCAAGAATCCATCCGCGGCACGGCGCCGGGAGAGTGGAAGGACCAACTCTCTAGGGTGATGATCGCGCAGTTGGAAGAGTTCCAAGTGTTCACACGAAGAGACTATGAGCAAGAGTGGGTAGAGAGCGGGGGCACTGATAGAGGGAAGCCGCTGCTAGTGAAGTTGAGGCTAAAGGCGGCAGGGCGACATTGGCCAGATCTCATAGTGCGGGTAAAACAGTAGCCATGATCGATCGAAAGGGCCAAGTCTCTATGGGCGGCTACAAGACTAAAAACTCAGTAAGTACTGTGCATGCTCTGCAGCGGCGCACTTCAATGGGAGGCCAGAAGGGCGTTGCTCTGGCGATTGTCGTATGGTTCATTGCGGGTATGTCTTTGCTGGTGGCGGGCATTGTGTCGCATGCCAGAGTCGATACTCAGATGGCTCAGTTGCATGTGGGCAGAGCGAAAGCGGTGGCTGCCGGAGATGGTGCGATTCAGCTGATGCTAGCGGATCGATTATTAAAACAGGGCGCATCTGCGAATGAGCAGAGTCTGTTGTCAGGGGTTTATGAGCTAGGGAGCCTCGAGGTTTTGGTCATGTTGTTTCCAGCCGCAGAGCTTATTAATGTGAATGAGGCACCTCAGGCCGTATTGGCCGCTCTCTTTCTGATAGGGGCGCAGGCCGCGCAGGGAGAAGCAAATTTTCTGGCGGAGAGTGTGGTAAAGTGGCGCAAAAAATATGGTCGGTTTCGGGAGATAGAAGATTTGCTGCAGGTAGACGGAATGAGCCGCACCGTATTTGAAGCTGTCAGGGGTTTTGTTGCGGCTGGAGAGAGAGGGAGCGGTGTTGCGAATTGGGAGGCGTCATTAGCAGCACGGATGCAGCTTGGCGACCCAAAGAACTCAGAGGAATTGAATGAGCTGGCTCGTCACCATGAAGCGGTAGTCGGTTTTGCTGCCGATGGTACGCAGCAGGACAATGACCGTTCACTGTCAGGCAGTTATCGGGCAGACGCATTGGTGACGTATGGTGATAAGACCTGGTTGCGCCGCAGGTGGCTTTCCACAGGCAGTGGACGGGGGTCTGCGCTGCCTTGGCATACAGTGCGTACTGAGCCACTGCGAGTCTATGAAGAGTGACATGAGGTTCTTAGATGCTTGAATCAGCCCAAAAGTGGGATCTGTTTGGCTATGACATGCGTAACCTTGGCCGGCACTGGCTCAGCGCGTGGCGTGATGCGCTGTGGGCACCTGATTCTCCGATTCGTGAGCGCTTAGATGAGGCTGTTTGCGTGCGTCGTGAGGACGGCGAAGTTTATTATCAGGCGGGAAAGCGCAGCGATACTGTAGCAACGATATACACTGCGATACTGCTGCCGGAACAGCTAGTGTTATCGAAAATGCTGGATCTGCCGGCGGCGGTAGAGGGAGACATTGAGGAGGTACTGGCGTTGGAGTGCAGTGCGCACAGCCCCTTCTCTACAGATGATACCAGCTACGGCTGGCACATTGCCCTCAGGGATGAGTCGAAGATTAGCGTGGTGTTAGCGATCGTTTCAAAAAGTTCCGTAATGGCTTACCTGGTGTCGAAGTTTGACGTCCACGACCCTCGGCAACACGAAGTATGGGCGCAGATCGAGGGCGAGATGGTCGTGATACGAGGCTTTGGTGAAGGCTTGCGAGAAGCCAGCTATCGGAAACGCCTGTTGCGAGTAGCGGGCATGTTGGCTGTGTGTGCACTGCTGATTATGTTAATTGCGGCAGTCGCTGCTGGCGTCAAGACGCTGGAGTTGGAGCGCGTAGAAGAAATGGCAGCGACCACAGAGATAGAATCTCAGGATGCCGTGCGTATGCGTTCCTCTCTCGGGCTGGCCAATGAGATGATTCTAGCGGTGAATGCAATAGCAATGGCTTATCCAAATCCCCACATTGAAATTAGTCGTCTGACGCATTTGCTGGAGGATGGTGAGTTTATCCAGAGATTTTCCATCAAAGGACTTGACGTAGACCTGCAGGGCGGTGCAGCCGATGCGGCTTCTGTTATGGAACGTTTAGCCGGCCAGCCTGAGTATGCAGAGGTCACAGCGCCTCGTGCTATTACCCGGGTCAGAGGAGCCGAGGGCGAGAATTTTTATCTCAATATTCGTCTTGCCGAGGCGCCATTGCAATGACGTGGCTGTTGTCTCATCGTCGCATTGTTTGGATTTGCGGGCTTACTCTGCTAGTGCCGATGCTCCTCTACGTTAATACCTTGTTGGGTGTGTGGGGCCTCTACAGCGATGCCCAGTCCGACATTAATAATTTAACGCCCCGCATTGCTCGTCAGGACGGACTCATTGAGTATGAAGATGAACTGCGTGATGCTTCTGGTGTGGCCAGTAGGGAAGTGGCAACGCTGGTGTATCCTGCTGCGAGGGATGCTGCGTCGGTCTCAACGACATTACAGTCGAATATTAGGCAGATTTTTTCAGACGCCGGACTGACGGTCAGTAATAGCCAAGTGCTCCCGGTGCGCGAAAAACAGCACTTTAACTATATCAATGTCGCGCTTACGGTACAGGGTGATCTGTCTGGAGTGGATGCCGCACTGACTGATATCGCGGCGTTCAGGCCCTTGCTGTTGGTTGAGTCGCTGGAAATGAGGCCGCTCCGGTCTGGCCGCGCAGGTGCCAAGGATCAGGTTGTGGTCGTGAGTCTGCAGTTGCTCGCGCTTAGGGCGATACTGTGATGGGATGGCATTCGGTGAGAGACCGTTATCGAGTTACCGTGAATCCGCTGTTAACGGAGCGTAGAATTGAATTAGCGATACTGGTGCTTGTTCTGCTATTGACCCTGCAACTGCTGTACGGTGGCTCTCGCCTTGCACGTTTATCAATGCCAAAAGTGGTTTTGCCCGCAGCAGACTCACTGCGAGTGTCGCACACGCAGAGCCAGCACAGAATAACGATGGAGCAGCGCAATGAAATCCGTGATAGGCCGCTACTTTGGGCTGCTCGTCGCCCCTTTGTGGCGCCCGTACCTGTTGAGGCTCCCGTGGTTAAGTCTGCCGAGCCTAGTCCGTTCAATGGCTTTAAATTGATCGGATTATTCGGCACTGGAGATGCTGCTGGCATCATTGTGTCGCTGAAGGGCAAAGCGCAACGTCTGCGCCGCGAAGAAGAGTTGGGCGGATGGAAGCTGGAATCTGTTGGCGTCAATGAGGCCGTGTTTTCTTCAGGTTCGCAGCAAAACACGCTGATTCTGCAGCCTGCGTCTATGGCATCAGCCGATAAGGCTATAAATCCATGAGTGTCGCTGTTATTCATATGACAAAAATCGAGTCGGTAGGATTCTATATGTTTCGAACTTTGAAGATTGTGCTTGTTGCTTGTTTGCTGGCCAGTTGCGCCACTATGGACAGCGAGCAGGCCACTACCGATGTGGCAAGCCCGCAGCAGAGCGCTGCGCCTGCCTCCAAGGCGTTTGTGGATGCCTCAGCCGCACTGTCCACCTCTGCCTCTGCGCTCGCTGACGTTAACGCCGGCGAGCAGCGAGCAGACCCAACGCTTTATCGAGGGAATGATGCGCAGTGGCGCATGCCAGCGTTGCCTGAGCCCGTAAAGTTTATAGGGGATGACGTCAGTCTGAATTTTGAGCAGGCGCCACTCAGTGAGGTCATGCATGCCATTATGGGGGATATTCTGCAGCTCGATTATGTCGTTGATCGCCCTGTGCAGGGCCAAGTCACTCTGCGCACACGCACCCCGATACCGCGTGGCGAACTACTGGAGGTGCTGGAGTCATTGCTGAAGGCTAATAATGCTTTGCTGATTAAGGGCTCTGATGGCCGCTATCTGGTGACCGGATCACAGGGCAGTAGGCTTTCGCCGGAGATCTCCAATCCAGCCAGTAGTGATGCTGGATTTAGCACGATCATTGTTCCGCTGCGATACATCAGCGCCACCAATATGGCTGAAATACTCCAGCCAGTGGCCGAGGAGCGCTCTTTTGTGTTAGTCGACAATAGACGCAATATACTGATGCTCGCAGGTACGCGTGACCAGTTAGATGGGTGGCTCGATATTGTTACCACATTCGATGTCGATCAGCTGCAAGGTATGTCAGTAGGGATGTTTCCGCTGGAGAATAGTAATGTTGAAGATGTCGCAGAAGCGCTATCGGCTATGCTCGACAGCGGCGGGCAAGAAGACCTTGTCCGCGTTGTGCCGGTCAAGCGTCTAAATAGCCTGCTCATTCTGACGCCACGCAGCCACTATCTGGATACGCTGGGAGTCTGGATCGAACGCCTGGACAGCGTACCCGACTCCAAGTTTGAGAAACGAATCTTTGTTTATCCGGTTCAAAACACCAGTGCTCGCCGAATATCCGAACTGCTGAACGGTCTTTATGCTGATGAGCTCGGGGTTGTTACCACCATGGAATCCGATGCCAGCGGCGGCGGGGGGGTCGCTCCGGGTATGTCTGGCGAGTCTGTTGGCGGCGGCTTAAGTGGCATCAGCGCAGGATCCAATAATGATGAGCGCGACATGGGCGGCGAGATCATGTCCTTTGGCGCTATGTCTGACTCGCGCGGCCCCTCCATGATGGAGGATGTGCGGGTGGTCGCAGATGACGACAATAATGCCCTGATGATCTACTCGACGGGAAAGCAGTTTGATATGATCAAAACCGCGTTGGAACAACTCGATACGGTGGCTACTCAGGTTATTATCGAAGCCAGTATTCTAGAAGTCTCGCTTAACGATACACTTGAATATGGTCTTGAGTGGACATTCAGTAATGGCCTCAACAGTGACAACGAAGGCACGGGCATTTTGTCGGCCGTTGGGGGGCCCCTGTCCGCTGCCAATGGGGCTGGCTTCTCTTATACCGTTGCCAATGCCGCCGGAAACATCAAGGCAGTGCTCAATGCCTTAGCGAAGGAATCGCTGCTCAATGTCATCTCGACCCCCTCAGTCATGGTATTAGACAATAACACCGCTTTCATCCATGTCGGTGATCAGGTGCCCATCATCAGTGAGCAAAGCACAGGTTTAAATGTCAACGACAGAATTACTCAGTCTGTGACCTACAAGGATACCGGTGTGCAGCTCGAAGTGACGCCATCGGTAAACGCTGGTGGCCTGGTGACCATGGACATTCAGCAGTCTGTTACTGATGTGGGCCCTTTAGTGGAGGGACAACAGCCGACATTCCTAGAGCGCAGCATCATGAGCAGGGTCTCGGTCAGGTCAGGGCAATCGGTGGTTCTGGGGGGTTTGATTCGTGAAAATGCGGCCAACGCAGAGTCTGGTATCCCGTTTCTGCAGACCTTGCCGTGGGTGGGTCCTCTGTTTGGCAGCACAAAAAAAACCAATCGCCGCACAGAACTGCTGGTCATTATTACGCCACGTGCGCTAGTGTCTGAAAATGACCTACGCGAGGTCAGCGAGGAGATGCGCGCCCAAATTCGTCACATGGAGCTTATTGAAATCCCTTAGGCCCTTAGGCCTGTAGGCCGATAACAGGGCCGCTATTGAGCGCTTCTCTCTCAACAATTTAGTGGTACTTTTCACATCATCTGATTCGAGCAACGTGCAGATCGTCGTTGCTAAACTCTGAGCTTGGGCTTTTTAGTGCCCGCTAAATGTCAGGAGGCTCGCTCCTATGTGGGGGCACGGAATGGGCTCGCCGAGATAAACCGCCTCTGCATGCCGGTGTTTCGCTGTGCGGGTGTGGCAGCACGTTTACGGCCCACTTGCTTTGTGGTTACAGTTGCGTATAATTCGCGAATATCTTAAAATAATGAGTAAAAACAGTATGTTAAGAATATTATTTCACCGCATTCAGCCCTTTTTCTGCGGCGTGCTGCTGGTGTTTCTAGGGCTGTCGGGCGGCTGTGCAAGCGGCCCTAAGTGGGACGACGCTCAGCGTTCCATCTTGGAGCACAGAGTGCGTGAGCGATACCAAGCGTTGGTTGCGCGCGACTTTGACAAGGCCTGGGAATACACAACGCCAAGTTATCGAGCTATATTCTCTAAGCAGTTGTATGTAAGAAAGTTTTCCTATGCGCTCGACTTAGAGTTGACAGGAGTTGAAGTAGTTAACTATGATAGCGATGCAGCTGTGGCAAGTGTGGTGGTGAGGGTCATGTCCAAGCCTACCAAACAAACCTCTACGGCATCGTTCTTAATAGGGGCGACCCCCAAAAGTCTGGGAGAGAAGTGGGTGTTTTCTCAAGATCAATGGTGGTTTTCTGTTAATTATTAGATGCAGTTGCAGGTTGACAGCTAGCTACAGTTAGCAATAATAGCGCTAGCAATCTAATATTCGGTTGTACAAAGTGAAACCTTAGGAGTCTCCAATATGAAAGTATCATTTAAGCCCTTAAGCCTTGCTATCGCGGTATCTGCTGCGGTTGCTGGTTACGCGGGATCAATCAATGCAACGCCAGAGCTGGCGGGTAATACCGTTCTCGGCGATGCTGCAATTGTTCCTTACTATACGGTTAGAGGTGATTGGACAACTGGTGTGTCCATTATTAACACTTCTGCCAGCACTCAAGTCGTCAAGGTTCGATTACGTCGCGCCACAGATTCAATGGATGTACTTGACTTTAATCTTGTACTGTCTCCTGAGGACGTCTGGACAGGCTTTCTCGAGAACAACACCGCACCTGGTGAAGAAGACCAAATGCGATTTTATAGCAATGACAATTCTTGCACGGTTCCGCCGATGACGGCGAATGCTAGTGGTGCGCCCTACTTTACTGTTCCTGCACTCTATAGTGATTTTGCAGAAGAAGGCTATATAGAAATTATCGGAATGGGAGCACCTCTTTCTGAAAAGTATCCACTGCCAGTGATGGCTTTGCACAATAAAACCACGGGCATACCATTGTCGTGC
>ENA-OSJC01000061-OSJC01000061.1-marine-metagenome-genome-assembly--contig:-NODE-61-length-105141-cov-5.840145_pt1 | contig 105141 bp, 98 predicted proteins | sample MGYA00237885_ERZ534234 | MGnify/ENA primary metagenome ERZ534234 (study PRJEB26413, sample SAMN06343907) | marine metagenome | isolation source: coastal waters | place: Atlantic Ocean: West Antarctic...
TGCTAGTTTCTGCCCCTTTGAGCCGGTCATTCTTCCTCTCATGTCATCACCTGCATAGATGTATAACATTTCTTTCAGCTCTTTTGATGTAATACTTGCTGCATAATTTTCTACTGTGTTTTGTTTTTCTTGTGTTGCTTTTTGAGCATAGGAAGATGCCACTGAAGAAAAAACAAGCATGGCAATTAGATAATATTTCATAGCGTTGTGGGTTGTTTTTAAATTACAGTGCAAAATATTGATTTTTTGAGACCTATGCTATTGAGTTCTCTTAAAATTTTACTTCATAGACATCACTAATTTTAATCTAAGTATTGCCAACAATTATTATCTTTGTGTTTAAACCAGTAGTATGCAGATTGAACAATTATATACAGGATGTCTATCTCAGGGCGCCTATTATATCGAAAGTAATGGAGAGGCTATAGTTATTGACCCATTGAGAGAAACTGAGCCTTACTTGCAAAGAGCAAAACGCGATAATGCTACCATTACCTTTATTTTTGAAACGCATTTTCATGCGGATTTTGTGAGTGGTCACCTCACATTATCAAAACAAACCGGAGCTCCTATTGTTTTTGGCCCTAACGCAAGTACTTCTTTTGACGCACACATAGCCAAAGATAATGAGGTTTTTAGGGTAGGTGATATTACCATTACGGTTTTGCACACTCCAGGACATACCATGGAGAGTACCACGTATCTACTTCGTGATGCATCTGGTAAAGCGCATGCAATTTTTACTGGAGACACACTTTTTTTGGGAGATGTAGGAAGACCAGATTTAGCGCAAAAATCTGCAGATGTTACTCAAGAACACCTTGCAGGTATTCTATTTGATAGTTTGAGAAATAAAATTATGCCGCTGCCAGATGATGTGATAGTATATCCTGCTCATGGTGCAGGTTCTGCTTGTGGTAAGAATATGATGACACAAACAATAGACACCCTTGGGAATCAAAAACAAATGAATTATGCCTTACGCCAGGATATGACCAAGGAAGAATTTATTAAAGAAGTTACTGATGGTTTACTAGCACCGCCAGCCTACTTTCCTTTAAATGTAAAAATGAACAAACAAGGCTATGAGCATTTTGATGCCATTATAGAAAGAGCACTTTTGCCTCTATCTGCCGAAGATTTTGAGGCATTAGCCAATAAAACGGGAGCAGTTATTTTGGACGTTAGAAACCAGCTTGATTTTATGAAAGGCCATATTCCTAATTCTATATTTATTGGTATTGATGGTAGTTTTGCTCCTTGGGTTGGAGCCCTTATTAAGGACGTGAAACAACCAATTTTACTGGTTACTCCTCCAAATATGGAGCCTGAGGTTATTATGCGCTTATCTCGTGTTGGCTTTGACAATACACTCGGCTTTTTAAAGGGAGGAATAGCCTCGTGGCAAAAGGCAGCAAAACAAATTGATACCATGCAGACCGTTTCTGCACATACGCTAAAAGAAGCCTTAGAAAAAGAGATGCCTGTTTTTGATGTAAGAAAACAAGGTGAGTTCTCAGCCTCACATATTCCCTTGGCCAGGCACACTCCTCTTGATTTTATTGACGACTACTTGGCTTTATTCCCAAAATCATCGCCCTTTTACATTCACTGCGCGGGAGGATATCGCTCTGTTATTGCAGCCTCTATTTTAAAGAGTAGGGGTATCCATGGAGGTATAAATGTAACAGGTGGTTTTACGTCTATTAAAGAAGCAGCAATTGCTGTGGTCTAATTATTTCAGTCATAGGTGTCTACAACCACCTACTATTCTAAGTATTTAAAGGGTATATTTGCCCTAATATTGATAAAACTAATCATGTCTTTTTTAATTTTCGCACTTGTCTATCCTTTTGTTTTGTTGTTGTCCAAGCTTCCTTTTAGGGTATTGTACATCATTAGTGATGTGGTGTTTTTTATCCTGTATTATATTGTGGGTTACCGGAGAGATGTGGTTCTGTTTAACCTAAAAACAGCTTTTCCTGACATGGATAAAGCAACCTTAAAAGAAACAGAAAAACGTTTTTACCATCACTTTTGTGATTTGTTTATTGAGGTAATTAAGACCCTTAGTATTTCAGAGCAAACCCTTAGGGATCGTTATTTATTTACAAATATTGAAGTACTTCAAAAATATGTGGACAAAGGCCAGCCTGTATTAATTACCATGGGTCATTATGCTAGCTATGAGTGGGTGTTTGCACTTGCTACCCTACTAAAAGATCATCCAGGATACGCTATTTATAAAAAGATAAAGAATCCTTATTTTGATAAAATGATTCGTGACATTCGTAGTAAGTGGAACTCAACTTTAGTACCCAATAAACAAGCAAGAGAAAAAATTAAAGATGTCTTAGCTGCCAAAAAAGGATTTGCTTATTTTGGTTTTATTATGGATCAATCTCCATCAAACCCAAATAACAAACACTTTTCAAGTTTTTTAAATGTCCAAACTCCTTTTTTTACAGGGGTAGAGAAGTTGTCAAAACAGTATGATTTACCCGTGTTATTTTTGGGTACAACCAGAGTAAAAAGAGGATATTACAGCTCTACTTTTAGTGTTCTTGCAGATACCCCGAAACAGTATCCAGATTTTGAAATTACAGATGCCTACGCTAAGATATTAACAAAACTAATTAGCAAGAATCCATCTTATTACTTTTGGACCCATAAACGCTTTAAGTTTATGAAATAGAAATAACCTCTAAAACATAGACCTAACTAACTTATTGTATACAGTACCCTAATACCCAAACCATGACCTGTGAAATAATTGACAAATTACAATGGCGTTATGCTTGTAAAAAATTTGATAATACTAAGAAACTTTCAGAAGAAAAACTGACGGTTCTCAAACAAGCTTTTAATCTTACGGCAACATCCTATGGATTACAACCATTAAAAATGCTTGTGATTTCTAGTCAAAAGCTCAAAAAAGCATTAGTACCCTTAACCCATAACCAAAGGCAAGTTGCAGATTGTTCTCAGGTTTTGGTATTGTGTACAGAAACTCAAATCTCTTCAAGTTATATTAAAGAATATTTTGATACTGTGGTGTCTTTACGAGAAACACCAAGAGATGTCCTGCAGCCATTTGAAGATTTTCTTACTAATGATTTTTCTAAAAAAGACTCTTCCCAGATCAATATCTGGATGGCCAAACAAGCCTATCTAGCCCTTGGTAACTTGCTTACCGTTTGCGCCTTAGAAGATATTGATGCATGCCCAATAGAAGGTTTTGAGCCTCAAAAGTATGACTCTTTTCTTAACCTTACAGAAAAAGGGCTGCAGTCTGTCTTGGTACTTGCTGTAGGCTATCGCGCTGATGACGATATGTTTTCTACCTTGACCAAGGTACGCCGAGGTACAGAGAAGGTAATTATTGAGTTGTAGTATTATATTTTAGCTTGATAGGTATACAAATCGTAATACCTTCCTTGTTTTTCTATCAAGAAATCATGGTTTCCTTGTTCTGCAATTTCACCTTTTTCTATGACTAGAATTTGATCTGCACGTTTAATAGTACTTAATCTATGGGCTATAACTATGGTAGTTCTATTTTTAGTTAGTGTTTCTAATGATTTTTGAATTAAAGACTCACTTTCTGTATCTAGATTTGAAGTAGCCTCATCCAAAATTATAATTTTTGGATCTGCAAGTATTGCTCTTGCAATTGCAATACGTTGTCTTTGCCCTCCAGATAGTTTTACGCCACGCTCTCCAATTAATGTGTCAAGGCCATCCTCAAAACGGTCGGTAAATTCATCAACGTATCCCGCTTTTACCGCTGTGAGTAATTGTTGCTGGCTAGCATTTGGTCTAGAGAATAAAATATTTTCTTTTATGGTTCCTTCAAATAAAAACTCATCTTGCAATACAACCCCAAGATGCTTACGATAGCTACTTAGTTTTACATTTGACAGATCTACACCATCCATGGTAACCATACCAGATTGAGGCGTTAAAAATGTAGCGCACAATCCAGCAATAGTAGACTTCCCAGAACCAGAGCTTCCTACCAAGGCAATTACATCACCCCCTTTAACACTTAGATTTATATTGTGAAGTACATTTTTACCATCATCATAGGCAAAGCTAACATCTTTAAACTCAAGTTTTCCTTGGATATCATCTAAGACAATGCTGCGATTCTCCAGCTCATCTTCTCCAGTGAGATTCATCAGCTCCTGTGTGCGGTCTAGACCGGCAAGGGCCTCTGTTAGTTGGCTACCAATATTGCTCATTTGTACAATGGGAGCAATCATAAAACCAAGTAGTAGGGTAAATAATAAAAAATCTCCCACCGTCATGGTTTCTTGTATCATGTAATAGCCGCCAATACCCATAATACCTACAGAGGCCAAGCCTAATAGAAAAGTGGATGAGCTTGTCATAATTGCAGTTGCCGTCAGGCTCTTTTTAACGTTCTGAAACAGTTGATCCACCCCCTTCTCGAAGACTTTGTTTTCTTGGTCTTCTGCGTTAAATCCTTTAATAACTCTTACCCCAGCGAGTGTTTCTGTAAGCCTACCTTTTACTTGGGCGTTTATCTTTCCGCGAACTCTAAAAATGGGTCTAATGTATTTAAATGCTTTTAGTGCTACAACCCCAAAAATTACCACGGGTAGAAAAACAAACAGGGTCATCCATGGATTTATTTTAATGAGTAACACTACAGATATAATTGCAGTAATAGTACCTCCAACTAGTTGTACGAGTCCTGTACCTATGAGGTTACGCACTCCTTCTACATCACTCATTATTCTAGAGACAAGCGCTCCAGATTTATTGTTATCGAAAAAGCTAATAGGTAAAGAAAGTATCTTTTTTTGGACCTGTGCACGCAGTTCACTAATAAGATACTGCGCCTGGACGCTTAAAATTCGTGTCAATAAAAAAGAGGTTACTGCTTGAAATAAAAGAGCGACACCCACCATCCAAAGCATGGTGTATAATCCATGAAGGTCTTTATTTGGTATGATGCTGTCTAAGAGTTCCTTAGATTTTAAAGGCAGCACAAATCCTGCAAGACGCCCAATAACAATTAATAAAAGCCCTATAAAAACTAAGTTTCTGCGAGGCCAAATAATGGTCTTAAAGGCAGAGGCCATTGTTACGTTATTTTTTTTGTTTGGATCTTTAACGGGGGCCTCAGCGTATTTTTTCATTAGGTATAAGGGTAGTTTGTTATTAGGTAAAATACATATTGTGTGTAGCCTTTAAAAAAAACGAGCTAACACAAAAACATAAAACATACATAGCTATAAGCAGGCACTAGTGAAGTTAATAAAAATAAAAATTGGTGTAGTTTTAATACCCTACATAATCAATAATTTCAAGGCCGTATCCTATCATTCCAACACGTTTTTCTTGCTTGGTGTTTGACATAAGACGTATTTTATGGACCCCTAGATCATGCAGGATTTGAGCTCCAATTCCAAAATCTCTTGCGTCCATCTTAATGTTGGGTGCTTTGGTGATTTCATTTTCTTTTTGCACCTTTTTTAGCGTTTTTAGTCTATTGATAAGATTAAAAGATTGGCTTTGTTGGTTGATAAATACCATAGCGCCCTTACCTTGATTTTCTATAACTTTAAACATGTCATCAAGTTTCTTGTCTACACTACTAGTTAATGTACCTAGAATATCGTTGTTAACTAGGGTAGAGTTCATACGCACCAAAACAGGCTCATTGTTTTTCCAGTTTCCTCTAGTTAGAGCAATGTGTATTTGATCATTTGTAGTTTGTTTGTATGCGCGTAAACGATAGGGACCAAAGTTGGTGTTGATCGTAAAATCTTCTTCCTTTTCTATCAAAGAATCGTGCTCCATTCTGTAGGCGACCAAATCTTCAATAGAGACTAACTTTAAATCAAACTTTTTGGCAACTTTAGAAAGTTCTGGGAGTCTTGCCATGGTGCCATCTTCATTCATTATCTCTACAATTGCGCCTGCAGGTTTTAGCCCTGCCAATCTCGCAAAGTCTATGGCTGCTTCTGTGTGACCAGTTCTGCGCAGTACACCTCCAACTTTTGCTTTGAGTGGGAAAATATGTCCTGGTCTGCTTAAATCAAAGGGTTTGAGAGAAGGGTCTACTAATGCCTTGACTGTTTTTGCTCTGTCCTTGGCAGAGATACCTGTTGTAACCCCATGTCCTTTAAGATCTATAGAAATGGTAAAGGCAGTTTCCATAGGGTCTGTGTTGTTGCCAACCATCATTTCAAGTTGTAATTCCTTACAACGACTTTCTGTGATGGGTGTACAAATAAGGCCACGCCCATGAGTTGCCATAAAATTTATGATCTCTGGAGTAATATTTTCTGCGGCGGCTACAAAATCACCTTCGTTTTCACGATCCTGATCATCAACTACAATAATCACCTTACCTTGTTTGATATCTGCAATAGCTTCTTCAATGGTGTTTAATTGTATTTTAGTTCCTTGTTTTGTAGTAGTCATAGTACTTAAAATTTTGAATGCAAAGATAAACAATGCTAGTTATACTTGATATCAAAATTTTAAATCCCTGATATATTTCTACGCATTTATTTCTTGAGTAAAGATACAAAGCCTTTGGTATAAAACATACATCACAACGATAGTAACTAACAATATCATCACTTGGTTTCTTAATAACTTTTTGGTTCCCTTTTTATGAAAATGTTTACTTTTGAAATCCTATTAAATTTTCAGAAAAAAAAGAGTCATGAGTGATACTATAGAAAGAATTAAATGTTTGATAATTGGTAGTGGTCCTGCTGGATATACTGCTGCAATCTATGCTGCGCGTGCAGATTTAAGCCCTGTTATGTATACCGGTATGGAGCCCGGTGGGCAATTAACTACCACAACAGAGGTTGATAATTTTCCTGGATATCCAGATGGAATAGATGGCCCTACCATGATGGTACAATTACAGCAACAAGCAGAACGTTTCGGCACCCAAGTGAGAATAGGTATGATTACTGCCATTGAGTTTAGCACCCAAGTTGGTGGTATTCATAAAGCAACCGTAGATGGTAAAACACAAATAGAGGCAGAATCTGTTGTGATATCAACAGGGGCAACTGCAAAATATTTAGGAATACCTAGTGAGCAAAAATTACGTGGAGGTGGAGTATCTGCCTGCGCAGTTTGTGATGGATTCTTTTACAAAGGCCAAGATGTTGCCATTGTTGGCGCTGGAGATACGGCCGCAGAAGAGGCGACCTATCTTGCCAATATTTGTAATAAAGTAACTATGTTGGTACGTAAAGATTACATGAAGGCTAGTAAGGCCATGCAGCATAGAGTTACTTCTACACCAAATATTGATCTGCGTTACAATACAGAGGTTGATGAGGTATTAGGAGACATGGTTGTTGAAGGATTGCGCATGAAAAATAATGCAACGGGTACCACAGAAGACATTGCCATTACAGGTCTTTTTATTGCCATTGGGCATAAACCAAATACAGATATATTTAAAGGCCAATTAGATATGGATGATACAGGTTATTTAATCACCCAAGGAAAGTCTACCAAGACAAATCTTCCTGGAGTGTTTGCTAGTGGAGATGTACAGGATAAAGAATACCGCCAAGCTGTTACGGCTGCCGGTACGGGTTGTATGGCCGCCTTAGACGCAGAACGCTACCTGGCTACCCTAGAGACGGCCGTAGAGGCATAAGTTTTAATACACAATGTAAAAGGCTGCAATACCTAGTATTGCAGCCTTTTTTGTGACCTAAAGATTTTGAATGCTTCGTATTAGTTTTGATTTGTATTTACAGGCACTGGAGGCGTTGGTGGGCTAGGAGCTTGTATGTTAGCATCAATTATACTATTAGACTCCTCTATACAATCAAGACACTGAGTCCCCTCTGGTGTTATTAATAGTGTTTTTTCTTCGTCACCTAAAATAAGAATGTCTCTATATATAGGTTCGTTTTTATGAAAAGAGCGTGTATTGGTAGCTGCAATTAATCTTGTGTTTACAGGCAGATATAAAATGACCTCTATTTGCTGGTCTCTATATTTATTGGTGATGTCTGTCAAGAAATAGCCGTCTAGTATAAGCTCATTGGTACTGCTGTTAAAATCATACTTAAAATCAATTGCTTGGGCTCTAGCTTTTGCTTGTTTGTAATCTTTACCACTAGCTATTTTGTTGAGTACTATTTTTCCGGCTTTTTCATCGGTACTCCTTACAATTAGCCTGATATCACTGGAGTATAATACTTTGTTTCCATTCGCATCAGGTTTAATTTCTAGACCACTACGTCTGTAGGCTTCAAAACTATACTTTTCATTGTTGTACATGCTTAACTTTAGTGGGGTTTGCATGTTTATAGTAAGTGGAGTTTGTGTGCTAAAATTGTTTTCAAAAGCCCTATCTATAGCTTGTCTGGCTCCCAATATAACTAGTATGCTTATGGCTGTAATCCATAGTATTGTAAGGGTTATTTTAACTGGGGTACCAATAGATCTAATGTTAGGAAACATAATCTTTAGCCCTAAAATAAAAAGAATTAATAGTGGGATACCTGCTATTAAAGTAATAATTACTGTTACAATCCAAATGGGTGTATTTGTTGTGTCAACTAATTGGTAAATATCCATCCCAGCACCCGTATCATAGATACCAAACGTGCCAAAGACTGACATACCAATAAGTATCGAAATAAGCCCTAATAGCCCTGCTATTACTATTAATAGTCCAAAAAGCTTTATACCAATTTTAAATACAGTTGATAAAATAGTACCAAGGGAATCAAAAAAAGTGGCAGAGCCTTTTTTTATTTTTTCTCCATATTTATCATAATCTACATTTTTTATGTTTTGGGACACTGTTTGATATCCTTCATTGAACTTTTTTTCTATGTTAGAGATGTTAATAGGTTCTCCAGTCATTTTAAGCTTATCCCTTGTGGTTTCTGCCCCTGGCACCAAAATCCAAAACAAGAGGTATACAAATACACCAAAACCAGTGGTCACAAAGGAAAGAAAGATCCAAAATAGACGCACCCATATAGCGTCAATACCTAGGTAATGACTAAGACCAGAGCACACTCCAGCTATAAATTTGTTGTCTGAATCTCTAAATAATTGTTTGTTGCTAGTGGTCTCTCCCTTTGTTTGGTTACCAGTAGTGCTGTTTGTTTGTGTGGCATCTTCATCCATGATGTAGTCTTCTGGTTGCCCCATTATTTTTATAATTACCTCTAATTCTCTGGTAGAGATAACCTGAGTGTTAATTTCAAGTTTTTCTGAAAACAGCTCTGCAATTCTTGCTTCTATATCTTGAATAATCTCATCTTCTCCAATAGGGTCGCTAATCGACTTTTTCACAGCCTCTAGGTAGCGTGATAATTTTGCAAAAGCGTCTTCATCTATATGGAAAAAAGTTCCGGCTAAATTTATATTTACTGTCTTTTTCATTTCTTTGAGGTTGTATTGGTTACTGCAGAAACCGCTTGTTGTAGATTGCTCCAGGTAGTAGTTAATTCACTTAGAAATAGAATTCCTTCTTGTGTAAGTGCGTAGTATTTTCTTGGCGGCCCACTGGTAGATTCTTCCCACCTGTAAGATAGTAATTCGGCATTTTTTAACCGCGTTAAAAGGGGGTATATAGTACCTTCTACCACAAGTAGCTTGGCATCTTTAAGTCTGGTTAGAATATCACTGGTGTAGGCCTCTCCATCTTTTAAAATTGATAGGATGCAATACTCCAATACTCCTTTTCGCATTTGAGCTTTTGTGTTTTCAATATTCATTAGTGTGTTTTTTTATGGAATACCCTTATTGTTTTGCGTGGCATTTATTAGTGCAAAGTTCTGTTTTACTTTGTTTACACTCTGTAGAGTTTTCTTTTTCTGCGACCTTAACACCAGTAATAGCTAGCGCTATAGCAAGTATTATGTTAATTATAGTATTCATTGGTTTTTAACTTGTTTAGGTTTCTATACAAGTATATGTCTAAAAGAAGGTAGTATGTTACACCTAGTACTAAAATTAACAATTTATTAACATCCCCGTTTACCTGATTTTGCGGTTGTTTTTAATTTGTTTATTGCAATTCTTGGATTATCTTCGTTAAAAATCATTATTCATGAAGGCAACTCCCGGGGCAATTAATACTTACATCTTTTTTAAATTACCTTCTTGCTTTTTTACTGGAGTTCGCGTCAAGACTATTGACGATTCTTGTTGTGTAACATCTGTAAAGCATAGATGGATCAACCAAAATCCATTTAAATCTATGTTTTGGGCGGTACAGGGTATGGCTGCAGAACTCGCAACAGGAGCATTAGTAATGGTCTGTATTGCTCAAAGCGGCGTTAAAGTATCTATGCTTGTTGCAACCAACAATGCAAGATTTGATAAAAAAGCTACCGGCAGAATTACTTTTACTTGTGAAGATGGGCAATTAATTAAGGACACCATTGCTAAAGCCATACAAACAAAACAAGGTCAAAGTTGTTGGGCCAAAGCCATCGGAAAAGATAGCCATGGCAGTGTAGTTTCTGAATTTAATTTTAAGTGGACTCTAAAGGTGAAATCCTAAACAACGCCTGCTAGCTTACTTATAGGTTGTTTTGTCTGCCATTAGTTGTATGATTTGCCTTTTTTTGATTTATTTTCCGTATATTTAAACAGCTAATAATTTCAAACAACTTTTTATAGGATAGAAAACTACTTAACCTTATTATAATTATTCCATATGTCTAGAGCAATGTTTGACCACACCAAAGCTGTTTTATCTAAAGTAAGCTTTGATGTCCAACTTTTTAGCAAGGAGCTTAAAAAAGCAATTACACGATTATTACCTCATGAAATAGATGAGTTAATGATTTGGGTAGATTCTTTGATAAAACAACAACCGCAACTCATTCCATGTTTAATACTACTAAAAGCATAAAAAAAAGCACTCCTTGGAGTGCTTTTTTTATGGCTTTAATGTAAGGTTATTTTAAAGGGCTTATAATCTTCACATCATTAAAACGTATGGCCCCTCTAATTACACCAGCAATCACATCATACAGGGCATCTATAATCTGCATTTTTAATTCACTTTTGTTATAAATAAGACTTACTTCTCTAGCAGGAGGAGGGTCTGTGAAATAACGCAATTTTTTAGTTTGTTTTTCAGAGAGGTCAAGGGTATGTAGATAGGGTAGAAGTGTCATTCCTAGCCCTTCGTTAGATAATTTAATTAGTGTTTCAAAACTTCCGCTTTGTAATTGAAAATTAGTGTCTAGGCTTCCTTGTTGAGATTTACAAAGATGAATCACACTGTCTTTAAAGCAGTGACCATCTTCTAACAATAATAAATCATCCAGGGCTAGATCTTCACTGCTAATTTTCTTTTTTCCAGAAAGTGTATGTCCCTCAGGAACAAATGCCACAAAAGGTTCATAATACAAAACACGCTCTTTGATGTTATGCTCCAGTAAAGGTGTAGCCGCAATTGCCGCATCAAGATGACCATCACGAAGTTTTGTGATGATATCATCTGTGGTGAGTTCCTCTATTTTGAGTTGTACCTTTGGGTATTTTTTCGTGAAGTTTCTTAAAAACATAGGCAGTAGTGTAGGCATTACCGTTGGGATAATTCCTATTTTAAACACTCCACCAATAAAGCCTTTTTCTTGATCTACCACATCTTGCATGCGCTCACTTTCATTTACAATATTTCGAGCTTGACTCACTATTTTTTTTCCAACTGGGGTAAGTTCTATTGGTTTTTTACTGCGGTCAAAAATTAAAATCTCAAGCTCTTCTTCAAGCTTTTGAATTTGCATGCTTAGGGTAGGTTGTGTAACAAACGTTTTTTGCGCTGCTTTGGTGAAATTTTTGTTTTCTGCTACTGCCAACACGTATTTTAGTTGCGTAATTGTCATTGGTGGTTTGTTTGTAACAAAGATAAGAAAAACTGATAGCTTTTAAATATTTTTTAGTTTTTGACTATTGTATGCCGCTAGATACAATTATGCTGTCATTTAACAAGAAAAACAAGAGATACTCCCAATAAAGTAGCGGTTTTTTAGTTTATTTGTAGAAGCGACACTGCTACTCTTAAAAATAATGTTATGAATTTTTTATATTTTGATCCAGGTCTAGGAGCTATGATAGTTCAAGCCGTTGTAGCTGCAGCCGCAGGCGTTTTGTTGTTCTCTAAAGGTGTGATGTATAAAATTAAAGGGTTTCTTGGTTTACTTAAAGAAGAGGATGATACCTATGATTCTATAGACATTGATGAGAAAGAAGATACAGATGACACAAAATAACACCCGCCCCCACCAAGCTTCTTTTAGAGATCCCTCTGGATATATGTTTTATGATGGGGATGTCTTAAGGCGCGCTATCAATCCTATATATTTTAAACAATACAACGCCCTTAAAGACGGTGGTTTTTTTAAGACTTTAATTAAAAACAAGCTCTTAGTACCTCATACACAAACCACGGTTTCTGAGCACCAAATAGTTATTACTCCAGAGCCTATTGCGTTTATTACAAATCCATATGAGTGGAGTTTTGAGCAGTATAAACATGCTGCCCTGCATACTTTAAAGGTACATAAATACGCTCTTTCTAAGGGATTTATACTTAAAGATGCCTCTGCATACAATGTTACCTTTGATAAAGGGAGTCCTGTTTTTATAGACACGCTGTCTTTTGATTTTTATGAGAAAGACACTCCCTGGAGAGCCTACAAGCAATTTATCACTCATTTTTTTGGACCACTAGTGTTGGCCTCTTATCATGGCACAGAGATTTTTAAAATGTTGCAAAGCCACATTGATGGTATACCTGTAAAATTAATAGCATCCTTACTGCCTGGTAAAAGCAAGTTGAGTTCAACGATATATACCAACATACATCTGCTCGCTAAAATGGAACGTACCCACAGTGAAGATTACAAAGCAGAAACCAAAATTGCAAAACTCTCTCTAAAGGCCCAAAATAACATCATTGACAACCTCTTTGATTTCATTAAAAAGCTATCCATCAAACAAGAGACAGAGTGGGGCAATTATTATGATAAAACAAATTATAATGATACCGCATTTCAAGGCAAAAAAACCTTGATAGAAAATTGGGTTACCGCATTAAAACCTCAGCGGCTTATTGATATTGGAGGTAATGACGGAACTTTTGCTCGTACCGTAGTAACCAAGGTGCCTCACGTAATTGTTACAGACATTGACAGCAATGCAGTAGGGTATAATTACCGGCAGATACAACAAAACAAAGAAACAAACATGCTGGCCTTTGTGTGTGATGTGTTGCAGCCTGCCCCTGGCATTGGTTTAAACAACGCAGAGCGTAATTCTCTTGTTGAGAGGCTACAATGCTATAGCCCAGATGTTACCATGGCTCTGGCTCTTATACATCATATAACGCTAAGTGGAAATGTTCCCTTTGATAGATCAGCTCAGTTTTTTGCCGCTTTTTCAAAACATTTGATACTAGAATTTCCTACCCGAGAAGATTCTTGGGTAACCTCGCTACTGGTTAGAAAGCGAGAATTTATGAACCACTTTGATTTTTATAATCAAGAGGCTTTTGAAGCTGGCTACACGCAATATTTTGATATCCAGAAAAAAGAAATTATCCCTGGAACCAAAAGAGTTTTATATTTATTAAAAAACAAAGTATAGATGTCTGCAAAGAACACTAGGTCTTTTGTTGCTTCTTTTTTAAAGTCTAGCAATGACTCTGTTATACTTGCTGCTATTGCTGCAGGACTTTATCCAATTCTATTTTATTACAGTAACAATTTTCAGTTAGTTAATACTTGGCAGCATTTTTTGTTTTTTGTGGCAAGCTTTATAGGGCTTCCTGCAACGCTTTTTTTTATAATTAAAAAACTGTTTTCAAAGGTGCTTTTTTTACAAAAATGGCAGCAGTATGTGATTCCTTTTTTAGGGATATTTACTTTTTTGTTTTTAATGAAAATATGTTTGTATGCAGGTATCCAAAAAAAGATGATACTTGGTATTGTTTTAATAGCTGCCATATTATCCTTTTTATTGTGGAAACAGTATAAGAAAATAATTGTGTTGCAATTGCTTTTAGCAATCATGGGGCTTATTACATTAATTCCTGTTTTGAGCAAACAAGTATTCTATGATAGTTCTTGGACACTGCAACCAGATACAATACAACAGGCTAGTTTTGTTAAAAAGCCCAATGTGTATTTTATTCAGCCAGATGGCTATGTTAATTTTTCAGAAATTGACAAAGGTTATTACAATATAGATAACAATAGTTTTAAGAATTATTTAGATTCAAACAACTTTAAAACCTATCCAAATTTTAGGAGTAATTATGCCTCCACTCTAACATCAAATAGTGCCACTTTTATGATGAAGCATCATTATTACGGCAGCGGAAGTGATATTACAGAAAACACCAATGCTAGAGATATGATTATCTCAGATAACACGGTGCTAAACATCTTTAAAAATAACGGATATAAGAGTTATTTCTTAGCAGAGATGCCCTATTTGTTGCTTAATAAGCCTGCCTTGGGGTATGACGTTTGTAATTTCACCTCTAGTGATGTTGGCTACATAGGTACCGGATTAGGTACCTATTATGATATTCTAACTCCACTTAAGAGCTATACCAAAGAAGTGATAGCCCAACCTAAGTTTTTCTTTATTGAAATTTTTAATCCAGGACATGTCCACGGTAGAGAATCACAATCTTTGGGTGTGGAGGGAGAACGCGCACTTTGGCAACAGACTCTTGCCAAGGCCAATAAAACACTTGTCCAAACCCTAGATATTATTAAACAAAATGACCCTGATGCGCTTATAGTTATTATGGCAGATCATGGCGGCTTTGTAGGTATGGAGTATACCCTGCAAACCTATACTAAAACCCAAGATAGAGATTTAATTTATTCTATGTTTAGTAGCAACCTTTCTATACATTGGCCAAAGGGTGATATACCTGGGTATGATATAAATTTTAAAAGTGCTGTAAACGTTTTCAGGATTTTGGTATCTTACCTAACACAAGACACATCATATCTTGAACATCTTCAAGATGATAGTAGCTATGTTATTTTAAACAAAGAGGCTCCAGAAGGGGTTTATAAATACATTGATACCAATGGAACTATCGTTTTTGAGCCTGTTGCACAATAGCAATGCCTTTAAGGGCGTAGCACATAAATAAATTATATTAATGTCTAATTATCGCGTAGAAAAATACACAAAACAGCACCGCCTAGGGTGGGACACCTTTATTGCTGGGGCAAAAAATGCTACGTTTTTGTTTGCCCGTGATTTTATGGAGTACCACAGCGATAGATTTACAGATTATTCTTTGTTGGTGTATAAAGATGATGTGCTGTATGCTGTTTTGCCTGCAAACATTGTTGGTGATAAACTATACTCTCATAAGGGGCTTACCTATGGAAGCTTAGTATTGAGTAAAAGCGCTAAACTGCTGTATACCTTAGAGGCTTTTAAAGCCCTGCTTTCATTTTTAAACACCAATGCTATTTCTACTTTAGAGCTTCGCAACATACCAACGTTTTACAATACAATGCCCTCAGATGAGTTGTCTTACTTTTTATTTAAGGCAAATGCTACTCTTATTAAAAGAGATGCATTAATGGTAATAGATATACCCAATAAAATAAAATTTCAGAAAAATAGGCGTGAAGGTATTAATAAAGCAAAGCGAAATGGGCTTTGTGTTGAGGTAGATACAAATTTTGAGGGGTTTTGGAAGCAGATACTAATTCCAAATCTTCAAAAAAAGCACGGGATAGCTCCCGTTCATAGCCTTGAGGAAATACAAATGCTTGCCGCAAAGTTTCCCGACAATATCAAACAAGTAAATGTGTATAAAGACAATGTGATTGTAGCAGGAACCACCGTGTTTTTGACCAAAACTACGATTCATCCGCAGTATGTTTCTGGTAATAGTGATAAGAATGCCTTTGGATCTTTAGATTTAGCCTACGATTATATCATCAATCATTTTGACAGCTCTAAACGCTATTTTGATTTTAATATCTCTAGCGAGCAAAACGGGAAGGCTTTAAACAGTGGGCTTATTTTTTGGAAAGAGAGCTGCGGAGCCCGTACCTATGTGGCAGATAACTACCTTATAGACACAGGCTGCTATAAAACCCTAGATTTGCATATACTATGATACCATTTATAGACATACACGCAATTAACGCCCGTTTTGAAAAATCCTTTAAAAATCAATTCCAAGATTTTTTAGATAGTGGATACTACGTTTTAGGGAATCAAGTGAGCGCCTTTGAAAGCAGGTTTGCAGACTATTGTGAAACACAATATTGTATTGGTGTTGGTAACGGTTTGGATGCATTACGCCTTATTCTAGAAGGGTATAAGGTCCTAGATAGATTAAAGCCAGGAGATGAGGTTATCGTTGCTTCTAACACTTACATTGCTACAATTATAGCTATAAAACAAGCGGGTTTAAAACCAGTGCTTGTTGAGGTAGAAAACCAAACATTTAATTTTGATATTTCTGCATTAAAACAAGCTATCTCACCATCCACAAAGGCTATTATGCCAGTGCATCTGTATGGACAAATTGCGCCTATGGAAGCCATTTACAGTATTAGTAACAGTCATGATTTATTAATAATTGAAGATGCGGCGCAAGCCCACGGTGCAACTCATACCAACGGCAAACGTGCAGGAAATCTTGGTCATGCAGCAGGATTTAGTTTTTATCCAACCAAAAACCTAGGAGCTCTGGGTGATGCAGGAGCTGTTACAACTAGTGATGCTAGCTTGGCAACAGCCATAAAAAAACTTCGTAATTACGGTTCTTCATCAAAATATGTTAATGAATTTCTTGGAGTAAACTCTAGACTAGACGAGATACAAGCCAGTTTTTTGTCTGTTAAACTACCTGTTTTAGACTCAGATAACTCAGAGAGAAGAGATATTGCAAGGGCATATATAAAAGGCATTGCCAATCCAAAAGTTGTATTACCGGCTTATGATGGATCAAAAAACCATGTGTTTCATTTGTTTGTGGTCCAAGTAGCCACCAGAGACCATTTTCAAGACTATCTTAAAAATAAGGGAATTGGTACTTTAATTCATTACCCAATACCGCCCCACCATCAACAGGCTCTAAAAGAGTTTGCCACCTTACAATTTCCTGTTTCAGAAAAAATACACCAACAAGTAATTAGTTTACCCATGAGCCCAGTGATGACTCAAGCGCAAATTGAAAAAGTAATTAACGTTGTAAACGCCTATTAATTGAAGATTCCAGACTTTATTAAAAGTAATTTACTGTTAAAGATGACCTCTTTGAATGCCGTAGTGGTGTCTATTAGGTTATTGGTCTCTGCAGTTGTACAGCGCTTGCTTTTTGATCTAGTGGGCGCAGAAGGACTCTTTAAAATAGGACAATTAAGAAGTCTTACCCAACTACTGACTTCTCTCACTTCTTTTGGGGTGTTTAATGGTGTGGTAAAATACTTGTCTGAGTATAAGGATGATAAGCCCAAATTGCAACAACTTTTTTCTACCACTTTTGTGTTTATGGTGGTGGGTACACTACTGTCAAGTGTGGTGCTTTTTATCTTTGCAAGCCCAATAAGTAACTATTTGTTTACAGATAGTGTAGATTATAGTTTTGTGATACGTTTTGTTGCTCTGGCCGCCCCAAGTATTGCTGTGCAACGTGTTTTTAGCGGTGTTGTAAATGGCTTATCTGAATATAAAAAATTTGCTAAAATAGAGCTCATTAGCTACCTCCTTAGTATAGCTCTTTTGGTAGTATGTCTATATCAATACAATCTTTCTGGAGTTTTAATTGCTATTGCATTGGCGCCAGCAATACAAGTGGCTGTAGTTGCAGTTATTTTTTATAAGCTGCTTAACCAGTATGTACAGTTCTCTAAGTTAAAATTTCAAACTCCGTTTTTAAAAAATTTATTGGCTTTCACTCTCATGTCTTTTGTGGCAACTATTTTATTGCATTTTGTTGAAATTGATATAAGATCTATGCTTGCAGAAAAGATGTCTGAGAGAGATGCTGGTGTCTGGACAAACATCACCTTTATTTCAAGAAATTACATGGTCTTTTCTGGTTCTTTATTCTCTTTGTATGTCTTGCCTAAATTTGCAGGAATCTATACAGGTAACGCCTTTAAAAGTGAAGTTTATAGCATATACAAAACCCTGTTACCTATTTTTGGTCTAGGGATGTTGGTTGTGTTTTTTGGTAAATCTATTATTGTACAGCTGTTGTATCCTGGATTAGATGAGATGTTACCACTATTTAAATGGCAATTACTTGGAGACTTTATTAGACTAGCTTCTCTGGTTTTGGCGCATCAGTTTTTAGCTAAAAAAATGGTACGTAATTTTATCTTCTCTGAGCTATTATCTCTAGGGCTATTTTATGGTTTTGCCAATTATCTGGTGGCTCACTATGGGTTAGAAGGTATTGTAATGGCTCACTTTTTAAGGTATATCATCTACTTTATAGTGGTAGTTTTCTTGGTATGGCGTTATTTTAACAATCAAAAGACGCCTCAAGTAGATACTACTTCTATATCCTAGATACGTTCCAAGAATCCAGATATTGTTGTGCTACTTTTTTATAGTCGTGATGTTTTGTTATAAAATCTTGAGCAGCCAAACCAATTTCTTTAATTTTTTCTGGGTTTTTGATCAGTTCTTCTAAGGCAACAACCAAACTGTCTACTTTTGGCAGTGCATTAATGGCAACAGGACTATCTAGCTTGTAGTGTTCCATAAAACCAGACTCTGCACCTGTAAATACTACTTTTGCTTTACCCATAGCCTCTAATGCATTGTAGCCTTGGTCATAGGCAAATACTTGGTCTAAAATGATGTGGGCATTGTTGTATTTTTCTATGTACTGCCCGTAAGGCAAATTTTCAACAATTTCTATATGCACCTGCTTAGGAAATTTTTGTTGAATAATAGCTAGAGCCTCCTCAAAGTAAGATATCCCTTTACTGTGGTAATTTGTCCTGTTTATACCCATAAATATAACAATAGGACCCTTTGTGTCTACATCACAAACACTAAGTTTTGAGGAGTTAATTGGGTTTGGTATTAAGCCTAGGTATTTTTTATGACCCTTTAGTGGCATATGGTAATCATAATCACTAGCTATGACCCCGTCTATGTTTTTAAAAACATATTGGTGTAGTTTTTTAAAAGGGGGCGTAGCGTATTTTAGAATACTCTTGAATTCTATTTTTGACACCTTACCATCTTTGTAATTACTTAGGATAGAGTAGGGGTTTACATCGCTTAATTGATGTTTTACACTCAAGTAGTCTGTGCCGCAACTCAGTAAAAATAATTTTTTGTTGTTTTGTTTTAAAAACGAAATCATTTTTATTTCGTCTGTAACAGTGGCTCCAAAAGGGCTTTCATTTATAAGTTGTACCACATCAAACCCTTGCAGGGATGATGCGTTTTTAAAAAACTGCTTGGTCATAGACCAAGAGGTGATATCATACTTAAATAGTAAGTAGATTGCTATTTTTATTTTTCGAGCCAACCCTGTATCAAATCTCCTGTGTATTAAAATATCACTAGGATACTTTTTAAAGGAATCTCCCGTTGAAATAACGATAACCTGATGGCCCAAAGCGCGGAGTCCTTCTTGCAAAGAATTGTGCAATCTGCTATATTCACCAACGAGAAGGATCTTCATATTTGTGGTATCTTTGAGTTTAGGTATGCATCAAAAATAACATTAATTGATGACGCAAACAGCGCATAAAAAGAAATTTAAAATTTGTCTGGTTTCTATTTCCTTGGCAAAAGGTGGAGCAGAGCGTTCTGTAGCGATGCTTTCCCAGATGCTTTCTAGTGACGGCCACCAGGTTCATATCGTTGTTTTAAACAACGAAATTGATTTTAAATACTCTGGAACACTCTTTAATTTAGGAGCCTTAAAACCTAAGAAAGACCACTTTCTTGCAAGGCTTACTCGGTTCAATAAATTACGCAAATATTTAAAATCTCAAGCATTTGATGTTGTGATTGACCACAGACCAAAAAACGAATTTTTTAGAGAGTTATTTTACGCTACCTATATCTATAAAAATCTTAGTACTGTTTACGTTGTGCATAGCTCCAACAAACAGGAATATTTCACCAATAAGGTCTTAAAAATGGCCGCTATTTATAACAATACATTAGCTACTGTAACAGTGTCTAAATACATAGAGCAGCATATAGCTAAGACTAGTGGAGTTACTAACTGCCATACAATTCATAATGCTTATGATCCTGCCTGGCAGCAAACATCTACTCAAAACACCTTACCCTTTGACAAGTATGTACTTAGCTACGGAAGATTGCATGACGGGATTAAAGATTATTCTTTTTTAATACACTCTTTTAACGCCTCTGAGCTCTGGAGAGATGGAGTCTTTTTAGTAATTATGGGTGATGGGCCAGACAAAAAAATGTTGCAGGATCTTGCTACAAGTATGCCTTGTAACACCCAAATTGTTTTTTTACCCTTTACAAAAGAGCCTTTTGGTATTATAAAAAATGCTAGATGTGTTACACTTACTAGCAAATATGAAGGATTCCCTATGGTACTTGTAGAATCTTTATCCCTTGGAGTCCCAGTGGTATCTCTAGATATTGTCTCGGGTCCATCAGAGATCATGCAAAACAATCACAATGGACTCTTGCTTAAAGAGAGAAACATAGCCAAATTTGCTGATGCCCTTGGCGTAATTTGTAGAGACGAAGTATTATATTTGAAATTAAAATCCCAAACCCAAGGCTCTGTACTACAATTTTCTATGCAGGAAATTTCTCAGAAGTGGAATCAATTACTACACCATGTCATACGTTAATTTAGAAAACATAACCTTACAAGAAATACCTAAAATAAGTGATCCCGATGGTCGCGGAAATCTCTCTGTTATAGAAAAGGATGTGTTGCCTTTTAAAATAAAGAGGGTATATTATTTGTATGATGTGCCTAGTGATAGTAGTAGAGGAGGGCATGCGCACAAAGAGTTAAAACAATTTTTAATAGCCCTTAGCGGTAGTTTTGATGTGGTGTTAGATAATGGCAAAAACAGAAGAACAATCACCTTAAATAGACCAAATAAAGGCCTTTTAATACCTAGCGGAGTTTGGCGGGAGTTAGAAAATTTTTCTGCGGGAGCTGTTTGTTTATCTTTAGTAAGTGAGGAGTATCAGGAAGAAGATTACATCCGTGATTATGATACTTTCACATCATTTGTAGGTGCTTAATTGAAGCCCTATTTTTTCTAAAACGCCTTTTGCGGCTCTAAGACACATTAAAACAAGCCTAGGTAGGCTTACTAAAAAGCGTTGTTTTTTGTTGATATTTTTAAAATCTATCCCTTTTTTATATTTTACATAATCCCTTTTGTTTCCTGCTATTTTTGCATGCAGGGCTAGCGAATACCTGTTGAGGTCTAAGAATTTTTTAAGTCCCTTATGGCTTGCAATATGTTTTTCATAACAATCTAGATCAAGCGCTTTTTTTACTTGTTTTGGAGCGTTTGACAAACTTGATGCTTCAAAGCGGTAGGTTGCCAGTGGTGTATTCAAAAAAACCACTTTATAGTCTAAGCCAACTCTAATCCATAAATCTGTGTCTTCTCCACTGCGCAGCATTGTGTTGTAGTATCCAATTGTTTGAAAAACACTTTTATGTAAAACAGTACTACTACTGGTAAGAATTGTATTTATATAACTAGCTGTAAAGTAGGATACCACATAACTTTTATTTGGAGATAGGGTAGCTAGGCTATAGCTAGGGTTGTATATGGAGCCTCTAGATTCTATAGCGCAAACTGCCGCAAATACATGTTGTTTTGGATAGCCTTCAATAAGAGTGTTTATTTGCTCAAGATAGTTTTCTTTCCATAGGTCATCTGCGTCTAATAGCGCAATGTAATCTGCATTTGCTGCCTTTATACCCGCGTTTCTGGCTGCAGAAACCCCTTGATTTTCTTGTTTTATATACTGTATTCTAGTGTCTTTAAAATTCTTGATTATCTTCTCACTAGCGTCTGTAGCCCCATCATTAATTATGATAATTTCAAAGTCTGTAAAGCTTTGTTGAAGCACACTTTCTATGGTTTTAGAAAGGTATTTTTCTTTGTTATATACTGGTATGATTACTGAAAATCTAGGCATTTTTCTTTAGTTTACAGTAAAAACATAGTTTATATAGATCAAACAAAAATATAGAAGGGTGCCTTGATTTTAAATTTTTAAGGAAAATACTCTCAAAGCCATTACACATAAAAATAAACAATTTTGTTGCCCCTGTACTATTTAATTGCTTGTATTTTATTTGCAGCGCTCGGGAAGAGATGTCTATTTTATTATCTTTTTCAAGGGTATATGTTGTTTGTATTGCACGTAAAGACTTTTCTATAAATATAGTAGTGCTCTCTAGGCCTAAATGGATTGTTGGATTTTCTATATGTAGTACTTTGGCCTTCAATTCTCTTATTTTGTATGAGAAATATATATCAAGGCCATAGTGGTTAGTTTCAAAGTTATTTGCTCTTAAAAATAGTTCTTTAGCAATCAGTAAATTAGCAGATATTATGTTGTATGGTTTTTTATTTCTTGCCTTGGCACTTTTTGATTCTCTTGTTTTGCCGTACACCCATCTAAGCAATTGGTTTTGAGTTGGTCTTTGGGTCTCATACACAATTCCGCCACTTATAACATCGTGTTTGTTGTTCAACTCTTTTACATATCTCTCAATGAAGTCTTGGTTTAAAGGAATTACATCTGCATCTAAAAAAAGCAACCAGTTAAATTTTGCTTTGTTTGCCAATATATTTCTGGTGGCTGTTCTGCCAAGGTTTTTTTCACTCTCTATATAAGTGCAATGTTCAAGGGTGTTAATTTTTTTGTTTTCAGTGCTACTTTGTCTGTCACTAGATGCATCATCCAATACTACTATTTCAAAGGAAATTTTACTTTTTATAGCTTGCTGCTGCAGTGTTTTCACCAGCAACAAGGTATTGTAATTGTATGTAGGTATTAAAATTGAAAGCATAGGGCTAAGGTACAAAACTGTTTAAATGTAATGTATTTATAGTTTATAAGATTTTTATACTTTTTTATGTTTGGTTACTGTTTGGTTTCTGATCCGTAAGGTTTGTATTATATAACGTCTAAGCTTTGAGTTGAATTGTGAATTTTCCTGGTTTTGAGTATTAAATTATTTGTTATATGTTTGCATCCCCTAAATTTTGTGAGACTTTATTCTCACAGCAATTTTATTGCCCCATGAAAAAAAACATCCTAATAGCTAGTGTATTGCTATCAGTTACAGTGTTTTCTGTCTCAGGATTTTCTAAAAAGGAAGCTATTATAGATCTTTCTCATTATAAAATTTCAGAAAAAGCATACCTATATCATGTACCTACAAAAAAAGAAACCATCCAAATTTCTTTATTGCCTTCCAAACCTGTTTTCAATATTTTTCTAGGAAAATCATTTATTGGTTTTAAAGAAGCTTTAGGTTTTAACGAATCTACAGGAAATTACGCTAGTGTTAATACCTATGGGTATCTTGGTAAATATCAATTTGCTGCAACCACTCTTTCTCTAATTGGCGTAAACAATACAAATACCTTTATTGGCAGTGCTGCTTTGCAAGAAAAAGCATTTGTTGCTTATACCTCTAGAAATAAATGGATTTTACGCAGAGATATCAAACGTTTTGTAGGAACCAAAATCAACAATGTGCTTGTTACTGAGTCTGGTATTTTAGCAGCCGCTCATCTTGCCGGGGCCGGAAATGTAAAAAAATACCTTAGAAGTGACGGAGATTTTTTCTTTAAAGATGCTTTTGGAACCACCATACAAGCCTATCTAAAGAAGTTTTCTGGATATGATACCTCTAGTGTAGCCCCAGATATCAAAGCAAAGGCTGTCTAGTCTATACAAATTTTAACCTTGTATTATAAATAAGGTGGGTCTTTTATGAAGATCTACTTTGATTCTTTTCCAGTATTGCGCAGATGCAGTTCTTATGTATTCTGTAGCTAGGGTAATATCGCAGGCTACACAAATCTCTGTATTTTTTTGTAAAGTAGTTGTCAAGCTTTCTAGCATTTGATTGTTTCTGTAAGGAGTTTCTATAAACAATTGACTTTGATTTTCTTGACTAGATCTTTTTTCTAGTTGTTTTATCTTTGCCTTACGTTCTGCTTTGTCTATAGGTAGATAGCCATTAAAAGCAAAATTTTGGCCGTTAAATCCACTCCCCATCATCGCCAGTAGTATAGAGGAGGGCCCAACTAGGGGTACTACTTTAATTCCGTTTTTGTGGGCCTCTGCTACCACTGCTGCACCAGGGTCTGCAATACCAGGACATCCAGCATCAGAGATGACGCCAACATCCAACCCCTTAAGACAGGGGTCCAGCATTTGAGGAATATCTTCAAGATTAGTGAATTTGTTTATTTCTTCAATATGTAGGCTGTTTTGTGATTTTTTGCTCGCTACCGATTTTATGAATCTACGAGCACTTTTTTCATGCTCAACGATATAATAATCAATGTTTTCTACTGCTTTTTTAACCAAAAGAGGGAGTACCTCTAGTGGAGAAGTTTCTCCCAGTGTACAGGGTATTAGGTATAGATTTCCTTTTAGGGCTTTCATTACTTATTTAATCATTAATTTTTTTACAAATTTAGCACCCTGTTTGGTCGTTATTGTTATAAAATACATCCCTTTGGCAAAACTTGAAGTATTTAGCTGTTTTTGGTTTGTTTGTAGTGTTTCAGCATACAAAACACTCCCTTTTATATCCGAAATTTTAAGATGTTCCATTTGCTGAGTTAATAGCTTGATACTCACAATATTTGTGGCTGGGTTTGGATATATTATAATATTGTTGCTTTGATTTTCTGATATATTCATTTCAGGAACAGTACCTTTTATTTTTGAAATACTTCCGCCAAGATTTACAATATAATAGTCTCTGTAAATATCTTCACCAAAACCAACCCAAGTGCCTGGGTAATTTCCTTGATTTATATAACCAAGATTTTCAATATCTAGTGTAGAGATCATACCGTCAATATCAGCAAAAATGTATTGATCATAAAGATCAGACCACCATTCACCTCTGTATACATATCCTCCAATTACAGAGCCTCCTCCATTCCAACTGTAATCAAAAACAGGGAAGGTTAATTCACTCTCATCTGGGCATCCTGAGGTGTTATAAGGAGCATTCCCTTCATAACATCTCCACCCGTAATTTAAACCTGCCTGGTTTAAACTTGCTCTGTTTACCTCTTCTCTAGCATTTTGCCCAACATCTCCAATCCAGATAGTATTTGTCTCTGGGTCCATGGTAAATCTAAAGGGGTTTCTAAGGCCTGTGGCCCAAATTTCATCTCTTGTGTTTGGGTCACTTATAAATGGGTTGTCTGAGGGGATGCCATAATTGTTGCCACCACTTTGGGCGTCAATATCTATTCTTAGCAATTTACCAATAAGAAGAGTCGGGTTTTGGGCGTTGTTGTCTGTGTCACCACCACCACCACCATCACCAAGGCCAATATAGAGGTAGCCATCTTGGGGTCCAAAAGCAATGGTTCCTCCATTGTGGTTTGAGAAAGGTTGCGAAACTGTTAGCATCATTACTTCTGAGTTTGGATCTGCAATATCCGGGTTTGAAGAGCTTACAGAAAACTCAGAAATTTGTGTATCTCCACTGCTATTTGAGTAGTGTACAAAAAACCTACCGTTGGTTTGATATTCTGGATGAAACGCCAAACCCAGTAAACCTCTTTCACCCCCTGCATTTACTATAGACTGTATGTCAAGAAACGGGGTAGTGTTTACCACTCCATTTAAATCTACTATTTTAATTACACCACCTTGCTCAACGACAAAAAGCCTTTCGTCTCCGGCATTTTTGAGCCCCAGTGGGCTAGAAAATCCATCGGCAAAATCTTCTAATTCTATTGTTTGTGAGAATGCATTTAAACAAAAAAATGCGCTAATAAGAAGGAGTATGTTTTTCATGATTGTGTGTTTTAATCAAAGTAACAAAAATTAATGATTAACTAAAACTCTCGCTACTCACAATTTTCTCACAGGCCTTATAAAGCAAATCGTATACGTGTTTAAAACCATTTTCACCCCCATAATATGGATCTGGTACTTCTTTGTCTTGTCCAGGATGGGCGCTATCTAATATTAGAGAAACTTTTTCTATCTCTTGAGGTGTCATAGCTAATTTTATTACGTCTCTAAAGTTTGCCTTGTCCATCACAAAAATGTAATCATAGATTTCATAATCATAGGTAGAGAACTGTTTTGCTCTTTGGTTTGTGATGTCAATATTGTTTTTAGCTGCAATTTCTATGCTTCTTGAATCTGGCAGTTTGCCCACATGCCAGGCACCTGTCCCGGCAGATTGTACTTCAAATTTATTAGAATCTAACATGCTTTCTAAAATCCCGTGCGCTAGGGGAGAGCGGCAAATATTGCCCAGACAAACCATAAGGATTTTAGTTTTCAATGACTGCTGTTTTTAATGCTTTTTAAAATTAGGGAATAAAAAATCCCGCCATTGGCAGGATTTTATGATTTATAGTGTGAGTTTCTTTTGCAAGTCTTCCACATATTTTCTAAACTGTTTGTCTGTACTAGAGAGATTGTCAACGGTTTTGCAAGCATGTAATACCGTAGCGTGATCTCGTTGTCCTATTTGTGAGCCAATAGATGCTAGAGATGCTTTGGTGAATTTTTTTGCAAAGAACATAGCCAATTGTCTTGCTTGCACAATGTGACGTTTTCTTGTTTTTGATTGTAGTGTTTCTACATCCATCTGGAAATAATCGCTTACTACTTTCTGTATGTAGTCTATAGATACTTCTCTTTTGGTATGTTTCACGTAATTGTCTACAATCTTTTTTGCAAGATCAATGGTGATTTCTTTTTTGTTGAAAGAGGAGTGCGCAATTAAAGATATGATGGCACCCTCTAATTCTCTAATATTTGTTTTGATGTTGTTTGCTAAAAACTCAACGATGTTTTCTGGCATTTCTACACCATCTCTATAAAGCTTGTTTTTTATAATTGCAATACGCGTTTCACAATCTGGGTGGTTAAGCTCTGCAGATAATCCCCATTTAAACCTTGAAAGCAGACGCTGCTCTATATCTATCATATCAACAGGTGCTTTGTCACTTGTTAATATCACTTGTTTCCCATTTTGGTGTAAGTGATTGAATATATGGAAAAATACATCTTGCGTTCCTGCTTTTCCTGAGAGTAGCTGGATATCATCAACAATTAGTACATCAATCACTTGGTAGAAATGTATAAAATCGTTTCGATTATTTTTCTTTACAGACTCGCTGTATTGTTGTACAAATTTCTCTGCTGAAATATAAAGAACTGTCTTTTCTGGATATTTATCTTTTATGTCAACTCCAATAGCATGCGCTAAATGAGTTTTACCAAGACCAACGCTTCCAAAAACTAAAAGTGGATTAAAAGAAGTTCCTCCTGGTTTATTTGCAACTGCAATACCCGCAGATCTAGCCAAACGGTTTGATTCTCCTTCTAGGAAATTCTCAAAATTATAGTTTGGATTTAATTGTGATTCTATTTTTACATTTCTAATACCAGGGATTACAAACGGATTTTTAAGCTCAGGGCTTTTGTTCTTCAGTGGAACAGCTACGTTTTGAGATCCTTGATCATTACTTCTGTTTGAACTTGGAATTCTTTCTGTAAAAGGCTGCTTGTTTCCGTAGGTGTTTTCCATCCTAATGACATACACCAACTTTGCTGTTGGGCCTAACTCTTTGGTTAAGGCAACTTTTAATAATTTTACGTAGTGCTCCTCTAACCACTCATAAAAAAATTTACTCGGTACTTGAATACTCAGTGCATTGTCAGAAAGTTTTACTGCTTTTATTGGTTCGAACCATGTTTTATAGGCTTGCTGGGTAATATTATCTTCGATAAATGAAAGACAATTATTCCATACAATTGCAGAAGTATTGTTCATAGTCTTTTTAGAGGGTATTTTGTTGGTTAATTTTTTTGCAAAAGGACAATTGAGCAGTAAATATCTATCGAACTTTCTTGCACAACAAATATGTGAACAAATTTGTAAAAAAAAAAACGTTTTGCTATTGAATTTTCGGTTTTTTTATTGCATGTTTATCTTGAGGGTCTTGCCGCTTAATAAATAAACACTTTTACAACAAATATTTTTGAAAAAAACAACCACAACTTTACGTGTTAGATATGGAGAGACAGACAAAATGGGAATTGTCTACTACGGAAATTACGCAACTTATTTAGAACAAGGAAGGACAGAATGGCTCAGAGATATGGGCTTTTCTTACAAATGGATGGAGGATAACGGTATTCATCTACCTGTTGTCGAGTTAAGTATCAAATACAAAGCTCCTGCTCGGTATGATGATGTTTTAACGATCACCACATTTTTAAAGAAAATTCCTACATACCGCATTGAATTCTCCTATGAAATACACAATCAAGGGGGTCAACTTTTAATAACCGGTGAAACCTCTTTGGTTTTTGTAAATAGCAGTACAAATAAGTTGCAAAGAGCACCTGATTATTTGTTAGAGAAGTTAGTTTAGTACACATTAAACAAAGTGTTTAATTACAGTTTTTTTATAGCCACTTTATATAGGTCTTCGAACAAGGTAAAAACCTTGTCGGCATCTTTTTTTCTAACAGAAATTGTGAGTTTACAATTATGTTCCAGATTTTGATTGATAAGCTTTACTTTCTGATCCTTAATATTTCTCATCACTAGACTCATTTCTGGATATTCAAAAAGCAGTAAAAAAGATACATTAATTGTTTTTTCTTGAATAGCAGCTATTTCTAACGTTAGTTTGGCAGATGTTTTATAAGCTTGGATTAAACCGCCAACACCTAGTTTGGTGCCCCCAAAATAGCGTACACTCACCACAAGGGTATTTGTTAGTTTAAAGGCTTGTAGCTGCCCATAAATAGGCATTCCTGCGCTATTGTTTGGTTCTCCATCATCGTTGGCTCTGTATTTTTGATACATTTCTCCAAGTTGCCATGCATAACAAAAATGACGCGCGGTGTGATGTTGCTTTTTTAATTTGTCTATACATTCTTTAATATCCTGCTGGTTAGTTACTGGAAATGCATAACCATAAAATTTGCTTCCACGATCTTTATGTAGTGTTTGCTCGGTGGCAGTTGTTAAAGTGTAATACGTGTCTTTAGTGTTTTCCATCTATAGTGTAGCTATACTTACTAGGGCTATGCTAATAACTGCTAAGATAATTCCTGTCCAGTTTTTTAAAGATAGTTGTTCCTTAAAAAAGACAATACCCAATAAAGTGGAGACAATGACAATTGCCACATTGTTTATGGTAAAGATTCCAGAGCTGTCAAACAAATCACTTCGCAGTGCTTTGACCAAAAAATAGATAGAGAAGTAATTAGGGATTCCAAGAACAATACCAGCTATTATGTTTTTAAACTCAAGGGAGAGCACACCTTTTATTTTTTGCACCACAAGTACCATAACTCCAATGATTCCTGCGGTCATAAAAATGGTTGAAGAAAAAAGGGGTATTAGGCTTTTGTCTGTAATAAAGTCATTTTGTAAAAAGTTTAAACTTGTATCTATAAGCCCACTGCCTAAAAAAACGAGCACTGGATACACCAAATTTCTTTTCTGTAAGATGATGCCGGTGTCCTTTTTCACAGAAGCAAGATATACAGCTACAAGGGCTAAAACAATGCCAACTGCTTTATAGGGCCCAAGGGGTTCCTTGTAGTACCATAATCCAAACGCAATAGGTATAACAAGTGCCATTTTTGTAGCCACAGAGACTACAGATAGCCCATTATGCTGGGTGGTTATGGCCATAAGGTTAAATACTATAATAAACAATGCCCCTAGAGCCAAGGTGTAATAAAACCAATCGTATTTTGGTATTGCAGATAACTCAATGCTGTTTTGGTAACCAATTAAACCGCAGCTGCAGGCAACAAAATAATTAACTACAATGGCCTGTAGGGTATTAATATTGTAACTAGCAAAAAGCCTAAATATTACAAAAATGAGTGTTGAGGCTATAATGCTTAATGCTAAGGGTATCATTGTGTGTTGTTTTTATAAATACAAAGACTTGTGTCTTTGATATTGTTTCTGCTGTGAAGTGTTGCATTAAAAACAGGTGCTTTAATACCGTTTTCCAGGCTTATTTTTCCAGTGTATACAAACGCCTGATCCCAAATATTTTCATCTATAAATGTTTGCAAGGTTTTTGTACCTCCTTCGATAATAATACTCTGTAGGTTGTGCTTTTGCGCAATAGCACATATTTGCTGGGCTAGGTTTTTTTCAAAACTACTATACTCATATATAATAGATGTGTTTGGTGTAGTTTCTTGTTTTACCTGAGTAATTATTATGGTAGGTGCCTTGTCATTAAAAATGGCCGCCGTTTTTGGTATTTTTAGATTTCTATCTATAACCAATCTTGTTGGTGAGGTACCTGCCCATTGACGTGTAGTAAGACTCGGGTTGTCTACAAGGGCTGTTGTGGTTCCAATTACAATACCTTGTTCTTGAGCTCTTAATTGATGTACTTGCTGTCTAGAGTAGGGGTTAGATATCCAAACTGGTTGCTTTTTATCTTTTTTAATTGGAGCAATATAACCTTCTGTGGTTTGTGCCCATTTTAAAAAAACATAAGGTCTTTTTTTCTCCTGAAATGTAAAAAAACGTTTATTGAGCTGTTTGCACTGCTGCTCCAGTACTCCTTGAGTAACCTTACAGCGCGCATTTTTAAGCTTTAGAATCCCTTTTCCTGCCACCTTTGGGTTAGGATCCACGCATCCAATAATCACATTTTTAATACCACTGGCGATTATTAAATCTGCACAAGGTGGGGTTTTACCCGTATGGCTACACGGCTCCAGACTAACATACAGGCTTGCCTTTTCAAGCAGTTGTTGGTGTGATGTTATGGGGCTTGATTGTAATATTTCGGCAGCATTATAGTTTGTTTTTGAATTAGTAATTGCATGAACCTCAGCGTGAGCCTTGCCTGGCTTGTAATGCCATCCTTCTCCAATAATTAGATTGTTGTATACCAAAACACTACCAACCAAAGGGTTTGGGTAGGTGGTCCCTAGGCCATTTTTGGCCAGTTCAATACAGCGTCTCATGTATTTTTGATGTATCTTCACGCTGTAAAAATACAATGATTTTTATTGATGAGTAAACCTATTATTAGAGCTATTAAAAAAGAGGATAATCCCAGCCTTGCAAAGGTGATTAGAAAGGTCCTTTTAGACCTTGGAGTTCCAAAAGTTGGAACTGCCTATGCAGATAAAGCCTTAGATTGTATGTTTGAAACCTATCAAGGTGACCGCAGGGTTTATTTTGTGGTAGAGGAAAATGGAACCATTTTAGGGGGAGCAGGAATAGCAGCCCTAGAAAACTATGATGGAAATATCTGTGAGCTTCAAAAAATGTATTTTTTAGAAACGGCAAGAGGCAGAGGTCTTGGAGAGCTTATGATACGCCACTGTTTGGATGCTGCAGTCTCTTTCTCTTTTGAGAGTTGTTATATTGAGACCATGACTTACATGACTGCTGCTCAAAATTTATACAAGAAATCTGGTTTCCAGTATTTGGAAGGCCCATTAGGAGATACAGGACATTTTTCCTGTCCAGTACAAATGCTTAAAAAACTGTAAATCTCTTGAAATTATCGCAGCTTAAAATAAATTTTACAACACAACTTCAAGGTGTATATGATAGGGAAGAAATCCATTCTTTTTTCTATATACTTTGTGATTTTTCCCTGCAGTATTCACGCTTTGAGGTTTCTATGGCCCTTGATACTGTTGTGTCAGCAAAGAACATAACAGCTTTTGAGATGGCACTGCTGCGATTAAAAAAACAGCAGCCTATACAATACATAGTAGGGCACACAGAGTTTTATGGGCTTACCTTTAAGGTAAATAAGCATACCCTTATTCCAAGGCCAGAAACCGAACAGTTGGTGGATTGGATTATTTCAAACCACAAGCACCAGGGTAGTGGGTTGGAAATTTTAGATATTGGTACAGGTAGTGGTTGTATTGCTGTTGCTTTGGCAAAAAACTTTTCAAAAGCTAGTATCTCTGGTTTAGATATTTCAGAAAAAGCGCTAGAGGTAGCTCAAGAAAATGCAATCAAAAATCAAGTGTTGGTTTCTTTTTGCCAAAAAGATATATTAGAAACCACAGCCTTAGAAAAAAAGTATGATGTGGTAGTTTCTAACCCGCCTTATGTGCGCCAATTAGAGAAAAAAGCAATGAGTGCTAATGTGCTAGATAATGAGCCCGGCGGCGCTTTGTTTGTTCCCAACGAAGACCCATTGTTGTTTTATAGAAAAATTGCTCAGCTAGCCTTAGTGTCTTTGCAAGAAAAAGGGTGGCTTTATTTTGAGATTAATGAATATCTCTCTAATGAGATGGATGCATTACTAAACGAAATTGGGTTTGTTAATATTGAAATTAAAAAGGACTTTAGAGCGGTGCCTAGAATGATAAAATGTCAAAAATTATGAAAAGTATTTGTGTGTTTTGTGGAAGTAGTGATGGTAATGATCCTTTAATTACAAAAGCAGCTATTGCGCTGGCCGATGCGCTTTTAGAGCGTAATAGCCACTTGGTGTACGGAGGTGCAAAAATTGGTATTATGGGTACTGTTGCTCAAAGAGTTATCGATGGCGGTGGCCGAGTAATTGGTATTATCCCAGCATTTTTAAAAAAGAAAGAAGTGGTTCATACTCAGCTATTTGAGTTAATTACCACCAAAAACATGAATGACCGAAAGCTTAAAATGCTAGAAGTAAGTGATGGTTTTATAACCTTGCCTGGAGGTTTTGGGACTTTAGAAGAGCTTTTTGAAATTGCAACGGCACTGCAGTTAGGGCAACATAAAAAACCAATTGGCCTGTTAAATATAAATGGCTTTTATGATGAGCTTTTATCTTCTTTGCAAAAAATGGTGGCACTAGGTTTTGTGAAACAGCACAATCTAGATTTGGTACTTATTGATACAACAGTAGCCGGTTTACTTTCTAAAATGGACGGTTTTAAGGCACCTGAGAAATCAGTTTGGTAATACTTCCAGACAATACAAACAATACGCTTTTTTTTATGTAATTTCTAGTACTTTTAAAGGATCAATTTTATCTTTGTTACATGAATGCTCAAGAACAAATTACTGCATTAAGAAATCTTCTTCATAAGCACAATCACAGCTATTACGTGCTAGATACACCAACAATTAGCGATTTTGATTTTGACATGAAACTCAAGGAACTGCAAACCCTTGAAGCAAAACACCCAGAGTTTGATGACCCTACCTCTCCAAGTTTAAGAGTTGGAGGAGGGGTAACCAAGAATTTTGAGACCACAAAACATAATTTTAGAATGTATTCTTTAGATAATAGTTACTCTAAAGAGGATTTGCAAAATTGGGAAACCCGTATTAAAAAACAAGTAGATGGCCCGGTGAGTTATACTTGTGAGTTAAAATATGACGGCGCCTCCATAAGTCTTACCTACCAGGGCGGAAATTTGCTAAGAGCGGTCACTAGAGGTGATGGGCATCAAGGAGATAATGTAACTACAAATATTAAAACCATAAAATCTGTACCCCTACAACTAAAAGGTGATTTTCCAGATCATTTTGAGATAAGAGGTGAAATAGTATTGCCATTCGATGGTTTTAATAAAATGAATCAGGCGCGTGTAGCCCAGGGGGAAGAACCTTTCAGAAACCCAAGAAATACTGCCTCTGGTAGCTTAAAGCTTCAGGATAGTGCGCTTGTTGCCAAAAGACCTTTGGAGTGTTTGCTATATAGTTTGGTGGGAGATAATGTACCCGTTGCCACTCAAATGCAAGGACTAGAAAAAGCCGCAGCATGGGGGTTTAAAGTACCCAAAATAGCAAAACTAGTTACGAGTATTGATGCCGTTTTAGATTTTGTGAATTATTGGGATATCCATCGCAGTGATTTACCTTATGAAACAGATGGTGTTGTTATTAAAGTAAATAATTTGCAGCAACAAGAGGAGCTGGGGTATACAGCAAAAGCGCCCCGTTGGGCCATGGCTTATAAATTTAAAGCACAGCAGGTATCAACTAAATTAGAAGAAATAACTTACCAAGTAGGGCGTACGGGTGCAATAACTCCAGTTGCAAACCTAACTCCTGTTGCCCTTGCAGGTACAACGGTAAAGCGTGCCTCACTTCATAATGCAGATCAAATAGCCCTGCTAGATATTAGGGTGGGTGATACTGTTTATGTTGAAAAAGGAGGAGAGATTATCCCAAAAATTGTAGGTGTAAATCTAGCCTTGAGGTCTCAAGATTCTAGTGCAACGATCTACACAGACAAGTGCCCACAGTGCACGACACCCCTTTCTAGAACACCAGGAGACGCAAAACATTATTGCCCTAATGAGAGGGGGTGCCCTCCACAAATTATTGGTAGAATACAGCATTTTATTTCCCGAAAAGCAATGGATATTGAAGGCCTTGGTGGAGAAACCGTTGCCTTGCTGGTACATGCAGGGGTGATACAAAACTTTGCAGATTTGTATGACCTTTCCGTAGAGGATGTACTGCCCCTAGAGCGCATGGCTCAAAAAAGCGCAGAGAATTTGGTTACAGGTGTTGCCAGGTCAAAACAAATCCCTTTTCATCGCGTTCTTTTTGCCATAGGGATTCGCTATGTTGGTGAGACTGTTGCAAAAAAATTAGCCAAACACTTTAAATCTATAGACGCTTTAATGGCTGCTAATTTTCAGGAGCTTGTCCAGGTAGATGAAATAGGTGATAGCATTGCACAGAGTGTCATTGATTTTTTTGCATTACAGACTAGTGCAGATTTGTTTTCACCAGCAAATACAGCTGGTGAGAGAAACCGTGAAATGATATCCAGGCTAAAAAGTCATCATCTGCAACTAGCTGTATCTTCAGAAACATTAGCAGGCCAGACCTCTGTTTTAAATGGTAATACCTTTGTTGTTTCAGGTGTTTTTACTAAACTATCAAGAACAGAACTTAAAAAAAGCATCGAAGATAACGGGGGTAAAGTCTCAAGTAGTATTTCAAGTAAAACAACCTATGTAGTTGCAGGAGATAATATGGGGCCAAGCAAACAAGCCAAAGCTGAAGCCTTGGGGGTCACAATTATTAGTGAGGATCAATTTTTAGAAATGATTTAAGAGTGTATATTAAATGCAGTAGAAATCCGTATTTTTGAATACTATTTTTAAGGTATATGTTTAAAGCAATAAAGCAACGATATTATCAAAAAGCAATTACTGCAGCCCTAGCACAAAGAGATGTTTCTAGGTTAAATGCCAAGATGCAAACCCTGGTATTTCTGTATGATGGAGATCTAGTAAATGAGCTTTCTCCTTATTATAAAATAGCAAGCTCACTTAAGGTTTTAGAGACAAAGACACAGTTTTTTTCTTTTGTAACATTTAAAAAAAACACACCGTCTTTACTGCGAAACCAGTTTTCACAAAAAGATATTTCATTTAAAGGTGCTCTTACAGGAGCTTCTGTAAAAGAATTTGTTGAGCAGTCTGCAGATGTATTAATTTATATATCAAACAAAAAGCATTTACCTTTAGAGGCCATTGTTGTAAAAAGTAAGGCTAAATTTAAAGTAGGATTTAAAGGGGTAGACCCTCGTTATTTTGATTTAATTCTAGGGGTAGATCCAGCAAACACTCAGGCAACAATTATAGAGCTTAAAAAATATTTTAAAATTCTAGGAAAAATACAAGCATGAAACAACTCATAGGAACAGGGGTCGCGTTAATTACACCATTTACAAAAAAAGGTGCAGTAGATACTGCTAGTTTAACAGGTATTGTTAATTTCCAGATAGCAAATGGAATTGATTACTTAGTAGTTTTGGGTACAACTGCAGAGAGCGCTGTACTTACAAAGGATGAAAAGCAGTTGGTTATAAACACCATAGTTAGCACAAATGCAGAGAGATTGCCACTAGTTTTAGGTATTGGAGGTAATAACACCCAGGCAGTTATGGATGAGTTTATAACTACAGATCTGGCAGCTTTTACAGCAATATTATCTGTCTCACCCATGTATAATAAGCCTAGTCAAGAAGGTATTTATAGACATTTTGCAGCCATAGCGGCTGTAAGTTCTAAGCCAATTATTTTATACAATGTTCCTGGCAGAACAGCCAGTAATATGGAGCCTCAAACCGTGGCTAGATTAGCTCAGGATTTCAGCAACATTGTAGCTATAAAAGAAGCAAAGGGGGATATCGTTCAGGCCATGGAGATGATCAGTCAAACACCAGAAGATTTTTTAGTTATTAGCGGCGATGACATGATTGCTTTGCCTATGACACTGGCAGGTGGCGCTGGAGTAATATCTGTTATAGCACAGGGCTTTCCCATAGCCTTTTCTAGCATGATTAACTTTGCACTGCAGCGTGAGGTAGACCAAGGCTATGCCATACATTATAAAATAGCGCCAGCAATAGATTATATTTTTGAACAAGGAAATCCCGCAGGTATTAAAGCAGTTTTTGCTGCTCTTACTTTATGTGAGCCTACTTTAAGACTCCCGCTAGTGGAGGTAGATGCTGCTTTAAATGAAAAAATTAAAGCCTTTGCGCAAGCTTTTTAATACCATTTGTTTTTTGTTGCACTTTTAGAAGTTATTTTATAAGTAAAACGAATGCCAACACAATATATAGCAACGATAATAAGTTTTTGTAATCACGTATAATTCACTACTTTTGCCCGATGTTTTTTAAAACTATGAAATACTTTATTTTCTTTTTAATTTCTTGCGCATTTTTGTGCACTTCTTGCACCCCTTATCAGGTTGTGCTAAAGGAATCAGATAGTGTTGCCAAATATCAGATGGCAGATTCTTTGTATCAAGTGGCCATAGCTACAGGTAAAAAATCAAAATTTAGAAGTTCTTTAAAACTTATGGAACAAATTGTTCCTCTTTACAGAGGGAAGCCACAGGCAGAAAAGCTTTCTTACAGGTATGCAAATACCTTTTACAATCTAGAAGATTATTTGACTGCTGGGTATCAGTTTGAGCGTTTTGAATCTACCTATCCAAAAAGTGATAGTGTTGAGGTAGCTTCTTATAAATCTGCAAAAAGCTATTATGAATTATCTCCAAGATTTTCTTTGGATCAAAAAAATACACAAACAGCCTTGGAGAAACTACAAGCATTTGTAAATAAATATCCAAACTCATCCTACAGGATAGGAGCAAATAACCTAGTATCAGAGCTTCGCGATAAGTTAGAGAGAAAAGACATTGAAACCGCACATCAATATTTTAATATTGGAGAACAAATAGGTAGTTTTAAGCCAGCTGTTGATGCGTATGAAAATTTTATTTCAGACCATCCCGGATCTGTATTTAGAGAACTTGCTTTCTACGGTAGGGTAGAGGCATCCTATAATAGAGCAATTAGTAGCATTCCTGCAGTTCAAAAAGAAAGACTTTTGATTTCAAAAGAATTCTACAATAAATATGCAAAGTATTATAAAGCTGGAGACAAAAAAGAAGATGCAGATGCACTTATTGCAGCTATAGATAAAGAATTACAAAAGTACCAACAACCAACAGAAAACTAAGATTATGGCAGATATTAAAAACAGCGAGGCACCTTTAAGCACAACTACTATTGATAAAAACAAAGTGGATGCGCCAACAAACAACATTTATGAGGCAATCTCTATTATTTCTAAAAGAGCAAATCAAATTAATGGAGACATTAAAAAAGAATTGTTAGAAAAACTAGACGAGTTTGCTACCTACAATGATAGTCTTGAAGAGATTTTTGAAAACAAAGAGCAAATTGAAGTTTCAAAATTCTACGAAAAACTACCAAAGCCACATTCATTGGCTGTACAAGAATGGTTAGAAGATAAAATCTACTTTCGTAATACAGCAGATGAGGATTTAGAACAGTAAAACACATATGAGGGTACTGAGCGGAAAAAAAATATTACTTGGCGTCACTGCTGGTATTGCTGCTTATAAGGCCGCATTTTTGGTGCGTTTACTTGTAAAACAAGGCGCAGAGGTAAAAGTTGTAATGACTCCTAAGGCCAAAGAGTTTGTAACACCTCTTACACTTTCTACGCTCTCCAAAAACGAAGTACACTCTTCCTTCACCAATGAAGATAATGATAATGCCCAATGGAATAACCATGTTGAGTTAGCCCTTTGGGCAGATTTATTTATTATAGCTCCAGCCACTGCCAATACACTTTCAAAAATGGCACATGGTACCAGTGATAATCTATTATTGGCTACCTATCTTTCTGCGAAATGTCCTGTTTATTTTGCTCCAGCCATGGACTTGGATATGTACAAACACCCAAGTACAAAACAAACTTTTGATATCCTTAAAGGCTTTGGTAATCATATCATACCTGCAGCTTCTGGTGAACTAGCTAGTGGTTTGGTAGGACAGGGAAGAATGGCAGCCCCAGAAACAATTATTTCTTTTATTTGCTCTGAAATTTTAAAATCCCTACCCCTGCAAGGTAAAAAGGTGCTAGTCACAGCTGGCCCTACCCACGAACTGATTGATCCTGTACGATTTATCGGAAATCATTCTTCTGGTAAAATGGGTATTGCAATTGCTGAGCATGCAAGTAGTTTAGGGGCAGATGTAACACTAGTGCTAGGGCCTTCCAGTGTTCCAGTTTCAGATAAAAGCATAGATGTTATAGATGTTACAACAGCCCAACAGATGTATGATGCTGTTCATCAATTTTACCAAACAACTACTATTGCAATATGTAGCGCAGCTGTCGCAGATTTTAAGCCTGTAACTGTATTAGACCAAAAAATTAAAAAGAAAACCGGTGAAGGGTTGTCTTTTGATCTTGAGCCAACAAAAGACATACTCGCTAGTTTGGGTTTACAAAAGAAACATCAATTTTTGGTAGGCTTTGCTTTAGAAACTGAAAATGAATTAGAAAATTCAAAAAAGAAACTTGAAAAAAAGAATTTAGACTTAATTGTGTTAAATTCGCTAAGAGACAAAGGTGCAGGATTCAAGGGAGATACTAATAAAGTTACCTTTATAGATAAAGACAATAAAGTGACTCCTTTTGATGTTAAATCAAAGAAGGATGTTGCAAGAGATATTTTAGAACATATTATTTCAAAGATAGATGCGTAATTTTATACTTTTTATAACCTTGGTTGTTTTTACAACAACTAGTATTGCCCAAGAGCTAAGTGCAACCGTTTATATAGATGCAGAGCAAACAGGCCAACAAAACAATCAAATATTTAAAACCCTTGAGCAGCAACTCACCGAGTTTTTAAACAACCGTAACTGGACAGATGAGAGTTATCTCAACCAAGAGCGGATAGACTGTAACTTCACTCTTATTATCTCTAGTTTTGATGGTACTTCTTTTGGTGGCTCTCTACAGGTGCAATCTTCTAGACCTGTATTTAACTCCTCTTACAACGCTCCAGTATATAACTACAATGACAGGCAAGTAACTTTTCAGTACAAAGAGTTTGAACCCTTAGTATTTAACATAAACCAATTAGAGTCTAATCTTGTGGCGCTTTTTTCTTATCATGCCTACACCATTATTGGTTTGGATGCAGCCACTTTTGAAGAAAATGGTGGAGACACTTATTTTGAAATAGCAAAACAAATAGTAAATACAGCTTCCTCTAGCAGTTATGAAGGTTGGAAATCTACAGATGGCACACAGTCTAGATATAGATACAACGATGCGATGGTTTCTAATGTATATAGAGAGTTTCAAACCGCAATGTATGAGTACCATCGTGGAGGCTTAGACATCATGGAATCTAACCAAAAACAAGCCAAAGAAAACATTATAGAGGCATTAAAAGTACTCAAGAGCATCAACGATCGCAGGCCCAACTCTTTTGTGCTGCGCACTTTTTTTGATGCTAAGGTAGATGAGATTAAATCTATATTTAGCAGCGGTCCACAAGTAAATACAGCTACTTTAAAAGAGTCTCTTAACAGGATGGCACCTACCAGAAGAAACGCCTGGGGAGAGATCAACTAACTGCTAATTAGTTTTCAATAATACAAGAAATTTGTAGGTATGATATTAAGTCTTTCAATAAAAAATTATGCTTTAATTGAGGACATCCAAGTACCACTCACCAAAGGTTTAACGATTATAACTGGAGAAACCGGAGCAGGTAAATCAATACTTCTAGGAGCATTGGGGTTATTGCTGGGTAAAAGAGCAGACCTCAGTAGTGTTAAAGATGCGTCTCAAAAATGTATTATAGAGGGAGAGTTTTCCTTAAAAGGATACGATCTAAAAACACTTTTTAAAGACCATGCTCTTGACTATGATGTTCATACCATCATACGCAGAGAGATCCTGCCTAGCGGCAAATCCAGAGCCTTTGTTAATGATACCCCAGTGGGGCTATCTCAATTACAAGCTTTGGGTGGCTATCTTGTGGATATCCATAGCCAGCAAGAAACCAATAGTTTTGCCACAGAAGAGTTTCAGCTAGAAGTTCTAGATGCGCTGTCTGGTAATGCTCCAATACTTCAAGGGTACCAAAATACCTTGGTGGAGTTTTCTGGTGTATCAAAGCAGTTAAAAGAACAACTTTCACAAAAAGAGGCTGCCTTAAAAGAGCTTGATTATCATACGTTTTTACAACAAGAACTCATGGAGGCCTCATTACACTCCATAGACCAGCAAGAATTAGAGACCACCTATCAAACCCTAAACAATGCAGAAGAAATACAAGAGTCTTTTGCAGCAATAGACCAGCTTTTTTCTCAAGAAAACACGGGTATTGTTGATTGTGTCAAACAAGCAAGAAGCCTGTTACACACCATTTCAAAATACGCACCATCTTACCAAGAGCTTTATGATAGAGTACATAGTGTAACTTTAGAGCTTGAAGATGTTATCTCAAGTATTGAAAACACTTCTGAAGATCTGCAGGTAGATCCTGCAGAATTATTTAGAATTAACCAGGTGCTGCAGACGCTCTACAAGTTGCAACACAAGCATAGTGTTACAAGTGTTGAGCAGCTGCTAGATATAGAATCAGATCTAAGCTCTAAAATTAATACAACACTTACTTTAGACACCACCATACAAACCTTAGAAAAACAAAAACAAAAGCTTTCAAATACACTTTTAAAGTTTGCTACAGATCTTCATAACAATAGGGTGGAGGCCCTCCCGATGTTACAACAAAAATTAGAATCGTATTTGTCATTACTGGGCCTTGAAAACGCCAAGTTTAAGGTAGAATTTACTACCTCACCTACGTTTAAAAAATCTGGGACAGATAATCTCTCTCTTTATTTTACGGCCAATAAAGGAGGTAACTTTGGGCTCTTAAAAAAGGTAGCCTCTGGCGGTGAAATGAGTAGAATTATGTTGTCTGTAAAGGCCTTACTATCTCAATACAAAAAATTACCCACCATTGTTTTTGATGAGATTGACACCGGTGTTTCTGGAGAGATTGCCCTTAAAATGGCATACATTATGGGTGAAATGAGTACTCATATGCAAATTCTCAGCATCACACACCTGCCACAAATAGCTGCCAAGGGAGAACAGCATATTAAGGTCTATAAAGAAGATCGACAAAACACTACCATCACACACTTAAAGCAACTCTCGCAAGAGGAGCGTATTGTTGAAATTGCTCAAATGATAGGAGGTAAAAACATTACCGATACTACTTTGGCTAATGCAAAAGAATTACTCAATTAAAAAAGGATACTGTATATTTACAGCTTAAAATTGCAAACAAAAACAACCATTAAAAGGATTAAAGATGTCTTATAATTTACTAAAAGGAAAAAGAGGAATTATTTTTGGAGCTCTTGATGAAAATTCAATTGCTTGGAAAACAGCAGAAAGAGTTCATCAAGAGGGTGGAACCTTTGTTTTAACAAATGCACCTATCGCAATGCGTATGGGACAAATTAAAACACTAGCAGAAAAAACAGGTTCTGAAATTATTCCAGCAGATGCAACATCTATGGAGGATCTTGAGAATTTAGTTTTAAAGTCTATGGATATCTTAGGTGGTAAAATAGATTTTGTACTTCACTCTATAGGGATGTCTGTAAATGTTCGTAAGGGTAAGCCTTATACAAGTCAAAACTATGACTGGACACATAAAGGATGGGATGTATCTGCGGTTTCATTTCATAAAACAATGAGTGTGCTATACAACCACAATGCAATGAATGAATGGGGAAGTATTGTAGCGCTAACCTATATGGCAGCACAACGAGTTTTTCCAGATTATAACGATATGGCAGATAACAAGGCCTACTTAGAGTCTATAGCTCGAAGTTTTGGTTATTTCTTCGGAAGAGATCAAAAAGTACGCGTTAATACAATTTCTCAATCTCCAACGCCAACTACTGCTGGTCAAGGAGTAAAAGGATTTGATGGCTTTATTGCTTATGCAGAGAAAATGAGCCCACTGGGTAACGCTACTGCAGAAGATTGTGCCAATTATACCATTGCCATGTTTAGTGATTTAACCAAGCGTGTTACCTTACAAAACTTATTTAATGATGGTGGTTTCTCTAATATGGGTGTAAGTGACCAGGTCATGGATACCTTTACAAAAGAGTAGTTCCATCAATACTATTTCTTAAACCACCTTGACGAAAGTTGAGGTGGTTTTTTTGATTAACTTTACAAAATGATGATACAGTTTTCATTTATCATTCCAGTTTACAATAGGCCTCACCAGATTAAAGAACTGCTGGAGAGTTTTAAGGCCCTAAAGTATAGCAGTGCCTATGAAATTGTCATTGTTGAAGACGGATCTACCATTTGCTCTTCTGAAATTGTAGCAAGTTATCAAGATGTTTTAGATATTTCCTATTATCAAAAACCCAATTCAGGTCCGGGAGATTCTAGAAACTTTGGAATGAGTCTTGCCAAAGGGAATTACTATATTATTTTAGATAGTGATGTGTTATTGCCTCCAGATTATTTAGAACATGTTAGCGCATTTTTAAAGCACAGTTATGTTGATTGTTTTGGAGGGGCAGATGCCGCTCATCATAGCTTTACTAACTTACAAAAAGCTATTAATTACACCATGACTTCTTTTTTAACAACCGGAGGTATTCGTGGCAGTAAAAAAGCAGTACAACATTTTGAACCAAGAAGTTTTAACATGGGCATCTCTAAAAAAGCCTTTGAAGCTACATTTGGGTTTGCCAAAATTCATCCTGGAGAAGATCCAGATTTATCCCACCGCATTACAAAAGCAGGATTTGAAACAGCTTTTGTACCAAATATAGCGGTATTTCACAAGCGCAGAGTGTCTTGGAGTAGCTTTATGCTGCAGGTTAAAAAGTTTGGACTCGTACGTCCAATATTAAACAAATGGCACCCTCAAGGGGCTAAAATCACCTTTTGGCTACCAACACTTTTTATATGTTTGAGTGTTGTTAGTATGTTGCTTGGTATTTTTTACTGTTGGCTATTTTTATTGCCCTTGGTAAGTTATGTGAGCTTTATATTTGCAGATGCGAGCCTTAAAACAAAAAACACAGGTATTGGTTTTATGGCAGTTTTGGCAATGTTTATTCAGTTTTTTGGGTATGGCTATGGTTTTTTAAAATCCACTATTTATATACACTGGCTTGAAAAAGATCCACAAAAACAGTTTCCAAGCTTATTTTTTAAGTAATTTACAGCAAGCATATTTACTATGGCAAGAACATTTAAAAATCCATTTAAGAATTCAAAACTCAAAGCCTTTATTGTGTTTTTGTTTCTAGCTTCTGTTTTTTGGATGTTAACCAAGTTTTCTAAACAAGATGTTGCCTCTGTTGTGACCACCATAAGTTATGTTAATGTACCTCAAGGATTTATGTTAGACGAAAATACGATTCAAGATTTTTCTTTTAATGTAAATGCAACAAGATTTGAGTTTTTAGGCTATGTTTTTAAAAAACCAAGTATTAAAATTGATGTAGGCGCCTATTTTAATGAAACTACAAAGACAGCAAGAGTAGATGGGGCTGCACTAGAAAAAATCATATTAAACCAGGTGGTAGATGATGGTTTTGTTACTCAGCTCTCATTGCCAGAGCTTATTTTAACTTTAGAGCAACTAAGCTTTAAGAAGGTTCCTGTCCTGGGGCAGGTTTCTATTTCATACGATATTGGTTTTGACGCCTTGGGCCCCAAAAAAATCATGCCAGATTCTGTAACTATCACAGGTTCAAAGCAAATGTTGGACACTATTTTCTCTGTTAATACGACCCCGCTACAACTTTTAGATATTTCAGCCTCTTTTAGGCAAGATATTTCCATTGAAAGTATACCAAATTCAGTAGCTACCATTTCTCCAACCACCGTAACTATATCTCAAGAGGTGTCTGAGTTTTCTCAAAAAATACTTATGGTTCCTGTAACTATGATTAACCAACCACCTCAAGGTAATTTCAAATTACTACCCGCAAGTATTAGGATAGCTTTTAATGTACCAATAGCACAGTTTAATGAAATGGACCCAGCAAATTTCACCATTATTTGTGATTACAACTCCAGAGATAGAGAAGATAACTTTTTGATTCCTATAGTACAGCAAATGCCCCCTAACATTACAGGCGTAGAAATGGAAACAAAAAAAATAGATTTATTAATATTCAAATGAAAATTGTAGGACTTACAGGAGGTATAGGTAGTGGTAAATCTACCATAGCAACGCTTTTTCAAGCCATGGGCGTTCCTGTGTTTATTGCCGATACTGAGGCAAAAAAGATTTTAGCATCTTCTAGTGTTGTTCGAGAAAAAGTAATTTCATTACTAGGGGTGAGGGCATTCTCCAATGATGTACCCAATCGAGATTATATAGCTCAACTGGTTTTTAATGATCCAGATTTATTAGCGGGTTTAAATGCTATTATTCATCCCCAAGTACATATAAGTTTTTTGCAGTGGGTTCAAAAGCAAGAGGCACCTTATTGTATTAAAGAAGCTGCTATTTTATTTGAAAACGGCGGTTTTGCTATTTGTGATGCTACTATTTTAGTGACTGCTCCAACAAAACTAAAAATAGAAAGAGTACTTGCAAGAGACAAAACTTCGCTCAAGAGTATACATCAGCGTATGGAAAACCAATGGGAGGATCAAAAGAAAATTCCAATGGCTAGCTATGTTATTGAAAACATAGATCTCACAAGTACAAAAAATCAAGTGCAAAAAGTGCATAAAACACTTCTAAGTACCTGTATTTCATCTCTCTAGTTTTTTTGTTATTATTAAGTTAAACACAAGAAAGACTATATGTTAAAATCTTATTTTTGAGTTATGGATAAAAAAATCTTTAGCTTACTAGTTGGCCTAATGGCGCTTTCTCTGCTTGGGATTATTTTTGTTCAGTGGTACTGGATTTCTAATTCTTATGATAATAAAGAAACTCAGTTCATATCTAATGTAAGGCAAGTTTTAGTCAATACCTCTGAAGAAATTGAATTAAAAGAAATTGAAAAATATTACACCATATACAGTGATATTTTATCTGAAGCTGGAACACCAGAGCGTATTAGTATTAGTGAATTAATCTATAAAATTAGCACCGATAAAACTAATGATTCTTTTATATTCTCTGACGGAATATTAGAAGAGGATTATAAAATTTCTACTAGTTTTCTAGATACAGATATTGATAGCATTGTTTTTAAGAAAGTTACTAGTAAAACAAAAACACAAAAAGTATTGCAAAGTGTTGATGGGTCTAGTAATAAAACCATAAATACAGAGTCTTTTGCTAGATTAAAGGATTATGAAAGGATACAATTTGAAAATGCATTTGCAAATATTTCTGCAAACACTCCTTTACACAATAGGGTAACTGCACAAGAGATACAGCAAAGTATTTCTAGGCAATTGGAGGATAGGGGCGTGAAATCAAGATTTCAATTTGCAGTATTTAGCAATAATTTGGCCACCAAGGTTCGCTCCAAGAAATTTGATATTTCTCCTCAGACAACCTTTAGAGTGCCACTGTTTGAAAATAACGACATAAATAAAGGCTACCAATTGTATGTAAATTTTTATGAACAAGAACGAGATGTTTGGTCTACTATTTTTGGTATGTCTGTGCTCTCCCTTTGTTTTACAAGTGTTATTTTTATTACTTTTTATAGTGCACTGAGTCAATTAGTTAAACAAAGACAAATTGCTCAAATTAAAAACGACTTTATAAACAACATGACCCATGAGTTTAAAACTCCTATCGCTACCATTGGTTTGGCTTTAGATGCTCTCAAAAATCCAAAGGTACAAGGGGATCAGGTGTTTTTTGCTAAGTATTTGAAGATGATTCGTGATGAAAATGCAAGGATGTTAGGCCAAGTAGAAGATGTGTTACGAATCTCTAGTCTCGAAAAAAACGAATTTGATTTGCCTAAAGAACATCATAATATACACAACATCATTGAAGATTCTGTTTCCCATATTAGTCTTATCGTTGAGGATAATGGAGGCTATGTAAAAGCGCATTTTGGGGCTTTAAAAACAGACGTTTATGTCAATGAGCCACATCTCACTAACGTGATTGTAAATATCCTGGATAACGCTGTAAAATACTCTGAAGAGCCCCCGAAAATTGATCTTTACACTCAAAGCACTAAAGATAGCGTTACTATAAAAATACAAGATCAAGGTATTGGCATGAGTAAAGCAGTACAAAATAAAGTTTTTGAAAAATTTTATCGTGTCCCCACCGGTGATATACATAATGTAAAAGGCCATGGACTTGGCTTATCTTATGTAAAAAAAATTCTTGATGATCATGATGCAAAAATTACCATTGAGAGTGAACAAACAAAAGGAAGCACATTTATAATTAAATTACACTTAATATCTTAACGTATGGAAACTGAAAACAAAAAAATACTATTGGTAGAGGATGATCCAAACTTTGGAACTGTCCTAAAAGATTACCTTACCATGAATGACTATGATGTTGTACACGCCAAAAATGGTATGGAAGGTTTTGAAAAATTTAAAAAAGATGATTATGATCTTTGTATTCTAGATGTAATGATGCCCTATAAAGATGGGTTTACATTGGCTAAAGAAATTCGAGAAAAAAATCAAGATGTGCCAATTATCTTCCTTACAGCAAAAGCTATGAAAGAAGATGTTTTAAAAGGCTATAAAGTAGGGGCAGATGACTACCTTAATAAACCCTTTGACAGTGAAGTTCTTCTGATGAAAATCAAAGCAATTATTCAACGCAAGGCAAAAGATTCTATCGCAGATAGTAAAGAATTTGAGTTTCAAATAGGAAATTTTTTCTTAAACTCCAAGCTTAGATTTTTAACCTTCCATAAGGAGAATCCTGTAAAACTATCTCCTAAAGAAAATGAGTTGTTGCGTTTACTAGCTTTGCATAAAAATGATTTAATGCCCAGAGAGCTAGCGCTCATAAAAATCTGGAGAGATGATAATTATTTTACCTCCAGAAGTATGGATGTGTACATTGCTAAACTGCGTAAATATCTAAATAAAGAGGATGACGTTGAGATTATAAACATTCACGGAGAAGGCTTTCGCTTGGTTGTGAAAAGTGAAGTAGATATCTAATAAAAACTCATACATAAGTGTAAAAAAAAACGTCCTTTTATAGGGCGTTTTTTTCTTTTATAAACCTAACAATATCGTCACTTTTACTAGTATAGTCAAACCAATGTATCTGTTGGTTTTTCCTAAACCATGTACCTTGTCTTTTTGCAAAACGCCTAGTATTTTTTTTAATTTCTTCAACTGCCTTTTCTAGCGTGAGTGTTCCGTCAAAATATTGAAATAATTCTCTATAGCCAACGGTTTGTAGGGCATTTAAATCTTTGTGTGCACGCAGCTGTTTTACTTCTTCTAAAAGCCCATTTTCTAACATGATATCTACCCTTTTATTGATTCTCTGATAGACTATTGGCCGCTCTGCGGTAAGACCTATATAAAGAGTTTTAAAATTTCTATTGGCGGCCCTATCTTTTAAAAAGCTAGAGTAGGGTTTGCCTGTTGCTCTATAAATTTCTAAGGCTCTTATTACTCTTCTAGGGTTTTCTGTATCCATTGTTTTGTAATACAGTGGGTCTACCCGCATTAGTTCTTGCTGTAAGAACGCTAAGCCATCATTGTCTAGTTGGGTGTTTAGGGCTTCTCTAATTTGTTTATCAATGTCAGGGAAATGATCTAAGCCATTGACAACTGCATCCACATAAAGCCCTGAACCTCCTACTAGTATGGCTGTAGATTTCTTACTAAACAGCGTATCTAGTTTTAAAAGCGCTTCTCGCTCAAAATCTCCAACATTGTAAGAGTCAAAAATACTTTTATGTTGTATAAAATGGTGTGGGGCGGCCTCTAGCTCTTGAGCAGAAGGTACAGCTGTGCCAATATTCATTGATGAATAAAACTGGCGTGAATCTGCAGATATAATTTCTGTGTTAAAAGCAGTAGCAAGTGCAATACTTAAGCTGGTTTTACCAATGGCAGTTGCGCCCACAACACATATAAGTAATGGTTTTTTGGACATTAGACTTTAGAATCTTTCTCGAGAAGAGTTGTACCACATTTATGACAAAATTCTGCATGGTCATTGTGGTTGTTTTCATTACAGTTTTGACAAGACTGTGTGTTTATATGAATATACTCTGGGTCATTAATTGTAGGAGTCTTTTTGCTGGCATATTCTGCGCTTACAATTCCTGTTGGAACTGCAATTATTCCATACCCCATGATCATGATAATAGCGGCTATAAATTGTCCAAGAGGCGTAACTGGAGCAATGTCTCCAAAGCCTACAGTGGTAAGGGTAACAATACACCAATATACACTTATAGGAATACTAACAAAACCACTTTGTTCTCCCTCTACCAAGTACATGATAGTACCAGCTATAATCGATAGAATAAGTACCGCAAATAAAAACACAAATATCTTGGGTTTACTATCACGAAGGGCTTTGTTGAGTTTGTTTGCCTCCCCCATGTAACGGGTGATTTTTAGGATTCTAAAAACCCTTAATAACCGTAATGCTCTTACTGCCAGCAGTGCATTACTTCCTGCTAAAATAAAAGATAAATACAGCGGTATGGTAGAAAGAAAATCAATAATACCATAAAAGCTGAATATATAATTGGACGGCTTTTTTACAGTGATGATTCTCAGGATATATTCTATGGTAAAGAATATGGTAATAACCCACTCCCCAAAATATAAAAAGTCATGATAATGGGTGTCTATAGAAGAAACACTTTCAAGCATTACCAGTATTACACTCACCAATATCAGAATAAGTAATATAACATCAAATAGTTTACCCATGGGCGTATCTGCCTCATAGATGATGGTGTGTAATTTGCTTTTTAAATTATTGGTAGTCAATATCTTGGTTTTATACTGTTAAAAGTACAGAAGTTTCTATAAACTTTTAGGGTTTGTGTCTAGATTTATAATTTTTATCACTTTGCGTTTTCTAAGGTAAGACTGCAAAATATGCTGCGCATCTCTATTATTTTGCATAGGCCTTATGATAGATTTTAAAATTTCTGGGTTGGTGATTTGATGATTTAAGGTGTAATAACCAAACCCTCTATAGATTCCTTTTTCTATTAAAACAACAGAGCGCTCTTGGGGGTCTCTCCCTTTATCAATGACCAGCATATGTTGGTTTTGATAGCTGTAGTTGTCTAAAAAATCGGTTACTTTTTTATTATAAGTCTCTGGAGCTTCCTTCCCAATACAGGCACCAAGACATTCTTTTATACCGTAACTAAAACACCCTTTATCTGCAACTTGCAAGCCCCCAAGTTTTTGACATAAAGCATATTTTCCAATAATTTTCTCAAGATGGACTTTAGCAGATTGAAGATTGCTAAAAGTAGTAATGGCTTTTTTACGAGCATCTACCTTTTCAATTTTCAAATTTATATATCCTTTTTGATCTATAAAGGATGTAAGTTGAGAGTTAAAGGCTCTTTTTCTTAGCGCTCTGTTATATTTTGGGTTGAGTTGCTTTATGTCTTCACTTTCTTTTAAAAGAGCAATAAGTTCATTCCCTGTTTTTTCATAGCTTACGGCTGTAACCTCGAGTTGTATTTTTTTAGATTTTCTATTATCGTTGGTAAAATGTTGGTTCAGCCTTTTTTGTATGTTTTTGCTTTTTCCGATGTAAATAATAGTGCCATCTTCTCGGTGCATATAATAAACCCCTGTATCTGTAGGTGCTGCTTTGATTATCTCAAGTAATTTTGAATCTACATTTCTTCTAGGATTTGCTTTAATATGCTGTTGTACTATTTCTTTTTTAGCATCCTTAACAAGTAGTAGCTTGAAGAGTTCTACGGTGGCTAGAGCATCTCCACCAGCGCGGTGTCTATTGGCTATTGGTATGCCTAATGCTTGGACCAATTTTCCAAGACTATAGGAGGCCATATCTGGCATGAGTTGTTTAGCTAGCTCTACAGTGCAAAGCGTTTGCTTGTCAAAGTTGTACCCTAACCTGTCAAACTCTGTGGTAAGAATTCTGTTGTCAAATTGTGCATTGTGTGCTACTAATACTGCATCCTGTGTTATTTCTATAATACGTTTTGCAACTTCATGAAATTTTGGTGCAGTTCGTAACATTGCATTATTAATTCCAGTGAGCTTCACCACAAAAGGTTGTATTGGTTTTTCTGGGTTTACAAGACTCGCAAATTGATCTACCACCTTATCTCCATCAAAACGATAGATTGCAATTTCTGTGATGCCCTCTTCATTGTACTTTCCTCCGGTGGTCTCTATGTCTAAAATTGCGTATTCCAATATGTAAGTACTTAATTATAATTTCTAGCTCCAAAAATAGAACTTCCAATGCGTACCATGGTACTTCCGTGGTCTAATGCCAAGGTATAATCACTGCTCATTCCCATGCTTAAAACAGTTAGTTGTGGGTGTTGTTTTATAAGCTCTTGGTGCAGGGTACTTAATTTTTTAAACTCTGTATCTATTTGTGTTTTATTATCTGTAAAGCTAGCCATTCCCATAAGGCCAACAATAGAGACATGAGGTAGTGTTTCTTGAACATCCTTGGCAAGTAATTGCACGGCATCTTCCTCATTTAAACCAAATTTGTGTTCTTCTTCTGCTATTTTAATTTGTAATAAGCACTTGATGACTCTCTGGTGTTTGGCGGCTTGTTTATTAATCTCGCGCAGTAATTTTATACTATCCACCGTATGTATTAAATCCACAAAAGGTGCCATGTATTTTACCTTGTTGGTTTGAACATGTCCAATCATGTGCCATTGTATGTCTTTGGGCATTTCTTCCCATTTAGAGGCCATTTCCTGTATTTTGTTTTCACCAAACACTCTTTGGCCAGCTGTATAGGCTTGCAGTAAACTACTCACGGGTTTGGTCTTAGAAACGGCAACTAGAGTTGTGTTTTTTGGCAGCGCACCTTGGTATTTTTTAATATTTTCTGAAATAGTCATCTCTATAGGTTGTCTTGGGTTTTAGCACTAATTTTTATAACAGCTATACTCACTTAAAATTCATAAATAGTAATACCGCTTCTTAGTTTAGGTTCTATATAAGTGCTCTTTGGAGGCATTTTTAATCCCTCATCTGCTATTTTTTTCATCTCCTGTGTGGTAACAGGTAACATGCCAAAACCAACAGCAAACTCTTTGGTGTCTACCGCTGTTTTTACAAATGCCATGTCTTTTTTACCATCTGAATATTCAATTCTAGTATCATTTCTTAGATCCTTTATACCAAGAATTGGCTCAAATATTAGTTTGTATAAAATTTGAGTATCCAGTGCCTGTAAGGCATTGTTTATTTCGTAAGTGTCTTTACGCAAGTAAAGGGAGTAGAAGTCACCATCTAGATACATGCTAAAATGATGCTTTTTTGTTGGCTTGTAAAAATTTTGGCCTCTATTTTCAATTCTAAATGAAAAATCCAACCTAATTAAAAACGCTTCTTTGCTCAGGCCATTTAAATCTTTGATAAGCCTATTGAATTCGAATATTTTTAAGTCGCTCTCTGGAATGAGAAAGCTCATAAAATAATTGTAGGGGTCTTTTAAAGTGTGGTTATTGTTTTCTTGGGCCAGCTGCTGTGCTAACAAACAAGATGAAGAACTTCTGTGGTGCCCATCTGCTATATATAGCTTGGGCATCTGCTTAAATATTTCTGAAATCTCAGACACTATTTGGGTTTCACTCAAAGGCCAAAGGTAATGGGTGTCTCTATGAGTGGTTGTAAATTCATACTCTGCTCTAGTTTGCATTACAGAAGAAATAATACCTGCCAATGCATCATTATCTGGATAGGTAAGTAATACTGGCTCTGCATTAAACCCTACGGTTTTGAGATATTTAACAAATATTTCTTCTTTATACTCTAGGGTGTCTTCGTGTTTTTTTATGATATCTTTTTCATAATCTTGAGTACTTGCAGCGGCTATAATGCCATTAAAGACTTCTGCATCATGATTTACTATTTTATAGATATAGTAACATGGAGTTTGTTCTTTTATCAAAACACCATCTTCTTTAAACTCTTGGTATCTATTGCGAACCAAATTATACCTTTTTTCACCCTCAATTATTTGAGAGTATTTATATCCTGGGTTAACCACATGTAAAAAAGAAAAAGGATTGTCTTTTAATCTAGCTTCTCTTTGTTCAGGGGTATAACTGTCGTAAGACCTGGAAGCCATAAGGCTCACCTTATCCCGAGTGGGTCGCACTGCTTTAAATGGTTTTATTTCTGCCATATATTCAACAAATCAATACTGTGTTAACAGAACATTTTAGATACATCTACAGCTTTTCTATTGTTGGAGTAATCATAAAATCCTTCTGTACTTTTAACGCCAAGTTTACCAGCCATAACCATATTCACTAGAAGAGGACATGGTGCGTATTTTGGATTTTTAAACCCGTCATACATTACATTTAAAATAGAAAGACATACATCAAGACCAATAAAATCTGCTAGTGCAAGAGGTCCCATGGGGTGGGCCATTCCTAGGATCATAACGGTATCAATTTCTTTTACACCAGCCACCCCGTTGTAAAGTGTTTCTATTGCCTCATTAATCATTGGCATTAAAATACGATTGGCTACAAAACCAGGGTAATCATTTACTTTTACAGGAGTTTTTCCTAGTTTTTCTGAAATTTCTGCTACGGTGTTATATGTTTGGTCACTAGTGCTGTATCCTTTAATGATTTCTACTAGTTTCATTACCGGTACAGGATTCATAAAGTGCATCCCAATTACCATATCTGGTCTGGTTGTTACTGCAGCTATTTCTGTAATAGAGATGGATGAAGTATTACTGGCCATGATGGTATCATCTGGGCAAAAAGCTTCCAGGTCTCTAAATATTTTAAGTTTTAAATCAAGATTTTCTGTGGCTGCCTCTACCACCAAACTAGCGTACTCAACACCGCTTTCTAGATCTGTAAAAGTAGTAATGTTATTAAGCGTTTTTAGTTTATCGTCTTCAGATATTTTTTCTTTAGCGACCATTCTGTCAAGGTTTTTGGCTATGGTTGCCAGACCACGATCCAGAGAGGCCCTAGAGACATCTATTAATTGTACTTTATAACCATTTTGTGCAAAGGTGTGGGCAATACCATTACCCATTGTACCGGCTCCAATTACTGCTACGTTTTTCATAAAATATAAGTATTAATCGATTTTATTGATGGAACTATTATGTTCTTTATTGTTATAGTTTCTTAAAATTTTCAATGATCATCATGGCTACTCGCAATGCTTCAGCACCTTGGGTTAGTGATACTTCTGGAGTTGTGTCATTTTTTATTGCATCTGCAAAACTATCAAGTTCATCCAAAATAGCATTGTTTGTTGCCACCTGCGGATTATCAAAATAAATTTGTTTTTTAACTCCTTCAGCATTGGTTAATACCATGGCAAAGTCATCCGGGTTTTTTGGAGCATCTTTCATTTTCACCACCTCACATTTTTTCTCTAAAAAATCAACAGAGATGTAGGCGTCCTTTTGAAAAAACCTAGCCTTTCGCATTTTTTTCATAGAAATACGACTGGCCGTAAGATTGGCAACACATCCATTTTCAAACTCAATACGCGCATTGGCAATATCTGGCGTTTCACTAATGACAGACACCCCACTTGCATGTACTTTTTTCACATCGCTTTTTACAACACTTAAAATGGCATCTATATCATGTATCATTAAATCCAACACTACAGAAACATCTGTACCGCGAGGATTAAACTCAGCCAATCTATGGGCTTCAATAAACATGGGTTTGTCTATCATGTGGTTTACAGCCATAAACGCTGGGTTAAAACGCTCTACTTGTCCAACTTGTCCTCGAACCCCGTTTTTTTTGGCTAAATCACGAATAATATCTGCCTGGGCAACGGTATGTGTTATGGGTTTTTCGATAAATAAATGCTTACCCGCTGTTATTACTTTTTCTGCACATTTATAGTGATGTATTGTTGGGGTTACAACATCAACCATATCACAGGCTTGTATAAGGGCCTCCATCGTTGGAAAGCTTTTATAACCATACTCTTGCTCTATAGCCTCGGCAGCCTCTTGGTTGGCGTCAAAAAAACCAACTAAGGTATACTTTGTTGACTGCTGTAGTAATTTTAAATGTATTTTTCCTAAGTGTCCTGCACCTAGAACTCCTGCTTTTAACATGGGTGTTTCTTTTCTACAAATGTAATGTTTTGAGCGCAAGTTTAAAAGTAGAAGTATCGCGAGTTTACATCCTATATTTCTGAAAAATAAACCCTCAAAATCTACACCTGTTGTTACACTAGTTCTTCTACGGTTTTTTGTAGTGATTTTATTTTATCTCTTAGTTTTGCTGCCATTAAAAAATCTAATTCTTTAGCAGATTTTTCCATCGCTTTTCTGGTATCTCTTATTTTTTTCTCTAACTGCGGTTTTGTTAGGTATTGGCCCTCGGGTTCTGGAGCTGCTAGTGAGTCTTTTGTATCAAAGGCATAGGCTTCTTGTTTTGATTTTGTCAAGGAATTTTCAAAACCCTTTTTAATGGCCATAGGTGTAATGCCTTGTTTGGTGTTATGGGCCATTTGTTTTTCTCTGCGATACTGGCTTGCATCCATTGTTTTTTGCATGCTCTTTGTAATTTTATCAGCATATAAAATAGCCCTTCCGTTTAAATTTCTTGCAGCACGACCTATGGTTTGAGTTAGAGAGCGTTCACTTCTTAAAAAGCCCTCTTTGTCTGCATCTAATATAGCAACTAGTGACACCTCTGGTAAATCTAGTCCTTCCCTAAGTAAATTTACACCAACCAGCACATCAAAGAGCCCTAGGCGTAAATCTTGCATTATTTCTACACGCTCTAGGGTGTCTACATCGCTATGAATATAACGACACCGAATGTTTACACGGTCCATGTATTTGGTAAGCTCTTCTGCCATGCGTTTGGTTAATGTGGTAACCAAGACACGCTCATCAAGCTCAATACGTTTATGTATTTCTTCAAGTAAATCATCTATTTGATTAAGACTTGGGCGCACTTCTATGGGTGGGTCTAATAGCCCAGTGGGTCTAATAATTTGCTCTACATACACCCCGTCAGTTTTTTCTAGCTCATAATCTGCAGGGGTAGCACTCACGTAGATTACCTGGTTTTGCATGGCTTCAAATTCTTCAAATTTTAATGGTCTGTTGTCCATGGCAGCGGGGAGCCTAAAACCGTACTCTACAAGGTTCACTTTTCTGGATCTGTCACCGCCATACATAGCTCCAACTTGAGGCACACTTACATGAGACTCATCAACGATCATTAAAAAATCATCAGGGAAAAAGTCCAGCAAACAAAAGGGTCTTGTTCCTGCAAGACGTCCATCGAGGTAGCGAGAGTAGTTTTCAATACCACTACAATAGCCTAATTCTCTAATCATTTCTAAATCAAAGTTAGTACGTTCATCCAGGCGTTTTGCTTCTAGATGTTTGCCTATTTCTTTAAAATAATCAACTTGTTTTACTAAGTCATCTTGAATTTCTTTGATAGCACCTTGAAGCACATCTGGAGAGGTTACAAACATATTAGCGGGATAAATATTTAACCGCTCATACTTTTCAATAACGTTGTTGTTTAATGGATCAAAGGCTTCAATTTCTTCAATTTCATCTCCAAAAAAGTGGACTCTAAAGGCATTATCTGCATATCCAGGAAATATATCTACCGTGTCTCCTTTGATGCGAAAATTACCGTGGTTGAAATCAGCTTCGGTTCTTGAGTATAGACTTTGAACCAGTTTGTGTAATAATTTTGTTCTTGAAATTACCTGTCCTTTTTCAAGTGAAATTACATTTTTCTGAAACTCAACTGGATTTCCAATACCATACAAACAGGATACAGATGCAATTACAATAACATCACGCCGACCAGAGAGTAGGGAAGAGGTAGTACTTAGACGCATTACTTCAATTTCTTCATTAATAGAAAGATCTTTCTCTATATAAACACCACTTGACGGGATAAATGCCTCTGGTTGGTAGTAGTCATAGTAGGAAACAAAATATTCTACAGCATTGTTCGGGAAGAATTGTTTAAACTCTGAGTACAGCTGCGCCGCTAGGGTTTTATTGTGCGCTAATACAAGGGTTGGTTTTTCTACCTCTTGTATTACATTGGCAACAGTAAAGGTTTTTCCACTTCCTGTTACTCCAAGAAGTGTTTGATATTGTTCTTTGGAGTTAATACCATCAACCAATGATTTAATTGCCTGGGGTTGGTCTCCTGTGGGTTTAAAATTTGAAACAAGATTGAATTTCATACAGGAGCAAAAATAGCCAAATTAAGCCCATCAATTCCTTAAAATTAGCCCAAAACAATGCTGTGGGTAATTAAAACAAAGTTAAGACTATTTAGGGGCGCAACAGTGATTAATAGTTTACGTATACATAGCCAATAAGCGGCCTTGGCATTGATGGGTCATTTAATAATAACACGTAATAATAGGTGCCCACAGGAACTAGTTTCTTTTCATACAACATTCCTGTGTTTGGTATGGCGTTCCAGAAACCTTGTGTATTTCCTCCCCTGTAAATTAAAGTACCATCTCTGGAATACATTTTTAGTTCAAAGTTTTCATAGACGTTTAATAATCCTGAAATCTCAAATACATCATTAATACTATCCCTATTGGGAGAAAATCCTTGAGGCACAAAAGGAGGGCAATTCTCTACGGAAATCCAAAAAGAACTTACAGCAAAGCAAACAGATGTATCTAGCCTAACAAAAATTTCTTGCACACCACTCTCACTTTGGTAGCTTGAAGGATTTGTAATAACAAAGGTACTTGACAGCGCATTTTCTAAAGAGGTGTAATAGCTTACTATATCATCTGTATTGCTGGTTATTAAATCATTTTGTACGGTAAGATCAAAAACGGCGCTATTAAAACCTTCATTACACAATAGTAAATTTGGTAGCGGTGGTATGGCCTCTATGGTTTGAAACTCAACTGGTGTTGTAAAATGATTATTTGTTTCGTTGCGCTCTTCAACCACACCTTGATTTGTTCCTGTATCATCTACAGCGGCCAGAAAAATAAAACTATTTGGGATGGAGCTCTCTAATGCAATTTCAATAAAACCATCCTGGCTGTCTCCAATGGCAATAATTTCTTGAGTTTGTGTTTGTCCTGCAAGTTGCCCGTCAATATAAAATGCGATAGGGGTATTGCTGGGTAAAGGGCTCGTTCCAAGAGTATTATAAACGGTGTATTGCACCTTTAGAGATTCTTCTCTACAGGTATTGAGAGGGCCGTTGACAACAATGGTTGCATCTGGAAGTAAGCAATCAAGTACCGCAATATTAAAAGAATCTACAATATAACATTGGCTGTTGTCTGCTCTTACAAAAATCTCTTGCGGGTTTTGAACGTTTGTATAATTGCTAGGATTTACAATAGCATTTTGACTTGTGGTAGCATCTGCAACAGACTCATAAAAACTTAGTAGTGACTGGCTATCTGCCTGGACAACTCCTTGGGTTAAATCAAAAAGTAGCCCAGGAATTACATTGCAAAGCTCCAAGTCTTGCAACATGCTTTGCTGTGGCAGCTCCAAAAGCGAGATTGCCAGGGTGTCTTGGTTGTTGTCTTCTATAATTTCATACACCGTACCTACTCCAGCTCCATTATCATCTACAAATACATTGAGCTGGAAATCTGCTCCAATTTCAGAGGGTATGGTAATAGTAATGGTATTGGTTTGTTGCCCACCAATTGGTATTATAGCATTGGTTTGACTTTGGCCAACAAGGGTAGTGTCTCCATAAAAGGCAATAGGTGTACCAGCGGGTAGGGGGTCTGTACAATTTAAATTGTATACCGTATAGGTAATTTCTAAATCTCTATCTCCACAAAGATCACCTCCTTGAACCGTATCGATGCTTATGGTGGCATCTGGCAATTGAGAATTTAACACCGTAATAATAGTGTTAATCATTACAAAGTCTTGCCCAGAGGTTAGGTCTATAACAGCGCTTGTATCTCCGGGACTAATATTGTTTTCTATGGAATAAAAATCTATGTCCATATTGTACAAAAGCTCGTTTTGTGTAAAGCTATTGGTGCCATTAAAAGCATTATCTGCAGGGTTTAGTGGTGGGTTAGAAATAATATTCCCATTAATTTGAAGGGTTTCATTGACAGAAAGAGATTGGTCACCTTCCCAGGCTAAAAATCCAATTTTGGCCCCATCGTTGTCTAGTACATTTATGTTTGATAGATTAATTGTAAGATTAGTATTGGTTGCAGAAACACTCTCCAGACCATCAAATACAGTAACCTGATTTAATGGCAACGTATTGTCCTGATAAATAACGGTAATTGCCCATCCAGCAAAGTTTGTCGTGTTTTCACAATAAGGAGCAATAATACCTGTTAGGTCTAACTCTGCAAGGGTGTATAAGCCATTACCAGTTGCTTGAACAAGCGAGGTTACATCTGCAAAAGCTGCAAAATAGACCAATCCATTACTAATGGTTTCTGAAAAAGTTCTTTGGGCAGTAATTTGGTCACCATTTAGTGTTACCTGAAAATCTCCCGTTCCAGAACCAGCCCAATACAGGTACGCAGCAATTAGCTGCTGATCTGGTTGTAGTTCAAAGTTTGCACTACTAGAGGTTAAAATCTCACAGGGTGTTGGGGGTACAGCACCTGTGTTTTCTCCGGTGTTTAGAGTGTTTCCAAATGCTAGGTAGTCATACTGTCCATTAAATTGGGTAAAAACAGCTACTTCTTGTGCCACCAAAATCACTGGAGAGAATATCAATAATAAATAAAAAAAAACAAGAGATTTCATAGCTATAATAACTATGCTAAATATAAGGTTTTTTTAATTTAGAAAACCGCTGTAATGTGCTTAGTTTCTTACTTTATATGGCCACGTTATATTCACGCAGGGCATCATTTAAAGATGTTTTTCTGTTGGTGCTTTCTTTTCTTTTTCCAATAATTAAGGCGCATGGAACTTGAAAATTTCCAGCAGGAAACGTTTTTGTATAACTTCCAGGAATCACCACAGACCTTGCAGGAACAACTCCTTTTGTTTCAACTGGAGTTTGGCCTGTTACATCTATAATTTTGGTGCTCATGGTAAGCACTACATTGGCGCCTAAAACAGCTTCTTTTTCTACACGTACTCCTTCTACAACAATACAACGTGAACCAATAAAAGCGCCATCTTCAATAATAACTGGTGCTGCTTGCAGGGGCTCTAACACGCCTCCTATACCAACGCCTCCACTCAGGTGGACATCTTTGCCTATTTGAGCACAACTTCCAACAGTTGCCCAGGTGTCTACCATGGTACCTTGGTCTACATATGCGCCAATATTTACATAACTAGGCATAAGAATAACCCCTTTACTTATATAGGCTCCGTGACGCGCAATAGCATTAGGTACTACCCGAATCCCTTTTTCTTTATATCCTGTTTTTAAAGGGATTTTATCATGATACTCAAAAATACCCGCCTCTAAGGTTTCCATTTTTTGTATTGGGAAATATAAAACAATCCCTTTTTTTACCCATTGGTTCACCTTCCAGCCATCTTCTGTAGGCTCTGCACAACGCAGTATACCTTGATCACACAAACGCACCACTTCTCTAATGGCATCTATGGTTGGTTGTTGGTTTAATAAAGAACGGTCTTCCCAGGCTTTTTCTATTGTATTTTGAAGGTCTTTCATGGTGTATATTCTGGTTGTGTTTTTTTACAATATACAAATATAAACACCCTATTGATTAAATACACCATATCTAGCATACTATACTATAAACCTTTATTTTTGCACTAATGATGGGAAGAATCCTCGCTATAGACTACGGAAGTAAACGCACAGGTATTGCCGTGACTGATGAGTTGCAGCTTATTGCCTCTGGTCTTACCACGGTAGAAACTCACACCCTCATGCCTTTTTTAAGCCACTATTTTTCTGAGCAAAAGGTAGATACCATTGTAATTGGTGAGCCCACCCAAAGAGATGGAACGCCATCAAGTATTGAAGGGAATATTCAAAATTTCATTAAGGGATTTAGGGTTAAATTTCCCAGTATTGCAATAGTGAGAGTAGATGAACGCTTTACAAGTAAAATGGCTTTTCAGACCATGATTGATAGCGGCTTGAAAAAAAAACAAAGACAAAACAAAGCCCTTGTAGATGAAATAAGTGCTACCATTATTTTGCAACAATTTTTATATACTAAATAATAAAAAATGATTTTACCCATTGTAGCCTACGGCGATCCTGTTTTAAGAAAAGAATGTAAAGATATACCTAAGGCATACCCTAATTTAGACACCCTGTTAGAAAACATGTATGAAACCATGTACGGCGCAAGTGGAGTAGGTTTGGCGGCACCACAAATTGGTTTGCCAATTCGTGTGTTTTTGGTGGATGCAAGTCCTTTTGCTGACGAGGATCAAATGGATGCTCAAGAACTAGCCCAGGTTCAAGGATTTAAAAAAACCTTTATTAACGCTACTATACTAGAGGAGCAAGGGGAAGAGTTTGCTTTCAACGAGGGTTGTTTAAGTATACCAGATGTGCGTGAAGATGTTTACAGAAAGCCAGATATTACTATAGAGTACTATGATGAAAGCTTTACAAAACACACCCAAAAGTATACGGGTATTATTGCCAGAATTATACAACATGAGTATGACCATATCGAGGGTATTTTATTTACAGACAAACTCTCTTCTTTAAAAAAGAGGATCCTAAAAGGTAGATTAACAAACATTAGTAAAGGAAAAGCAACTGTAGATTACCGGATGCGTTTTCCTAATGCTAAAAAGAAACGTTAAAGGGTTGCGTATCAAAAAATTTCAAAACATCTTTGCAACAAATACAAATAATAAATAGTGTTGTTTGAAAATTAAAGCCTAACATTTCGCACTTAAAGATTTTTTAATAGTTATGAGTTTAGAAAAAGTATTATCAATTTCAGGAAAGCCAGGATTGTATAAAATGACCAAGCAAACACGTAGTGGTTTTTTGGCAGAGTCTTTATTAGACCAGAAAAAAATTAGCGTGAGCGCAAGGCACAATGTAAGTTTACTTACAGAAATTGCTATCTATACCTTGACTCAAGAGGTGCCACTTCGTGAAATATTTCAAAAGATTGCAACCAAGGAAGATGGTAAACAAACCATTAGCCATAAGGTGCCAAAATTAGAGTTAGAAGAATTCTTTTTTGGTATTTTGCCAGACTATGATGAAGACCGCGTCTATCCAAGTGATATCAAAAAAGTGGTACAATGGTATAATCTTTTAGTTAAAAACGGATTTACAGACTTCTCTGAGCCTGCCAAAGATGCAACCCCTGAAGATAAAGCTCCTAAAGCAAGCCCTAAAAAAAACCCGGCAAGTAAGCAAGTAAATAAGGCGCCTGTTAAAGCAACTAAAAAAGCAGTTACTCAAAATAAAAAGGTAACCACTGCTAAGAAAAAATAAAGCATACTGAATATAAAAAAAGCCTGTGTTAGATTATAGCACAGGCTTTTTTTGTTTTTAAAAATATAAGTTTTGATAGCATCGTCCTGATGTATAATAGCATTTAAAATGGGTACAACTAAAAAATCCCAACCATAGGGTTGGGATTTTAATTATAGGTAATACCTGTTTAGAGTTGAGGTGTGTTGTCCTTTTTTTCTTCAGGTGTGTTTTCCTTTTCCTGTTCTGGGGTATTTTCTTCCAGCTCTTCAGGGGTAGTTTTTTGAATTTCTGCAGGTGTCTCTTCTGGTTGCCCTTCAGACATATTCTTCATTTCATCTTCTATCATTTTGTAGAATTGATCAATTTTAGGAAGAATTAATATTTTTGTTCTTCTATTTCTTGATTTGTTTTCTGGAGTGTCATTATCAACCAGTGGAAGGTACTCTCCACGACCAGCAGCTATTAACTGTTGTGGCTTAACACCTAGGTCTTGTAATACTCTTACAATAGAAGTAGCACGTTTTACACTAAGATCCCAGTTGTCTTGAAGAACACCACTGCCATTATATGGCACATTATCTGTATGGCTTTCTACCATAGCTTCAAATTCTGGCTTACCATTAATTACTGTGGCAACTTTTCCTAAAATCTCTCTAGCTCTCTCTGTTACATTATAACTTCCTGTAGAAAATAATACTTTATCACTCAAAGAGATAAATACTACACTTTTCTCTACATTAATCTCAATGTCTTGGTCATTGATACCTACTTCTTTTTTCAGGCTTGTCACAAGGGCAAGTGTTACGCTGTCTTTTTTGGTAAGCGCATCTTGTAATCTTGAAATTTTAAGATCTTTTTCTTTTAAACTCTCCAATGATTTTTCAAGATTACTAGCTCCTTTAGTAGTCAAGACAGTCATGTCTTGAGAGGTTCTAATAAGGTCTTGATTTGTTTTACGCATGTCTGCCAAACGCTCCTCTAAAGATTGTAATCTAGCATTTGCTGTAGCTTTGTCTTTATCACAGGCATTTAAAAGCACGGTTGCAGTGTTGAGTAAATCTTTATTTTTTTTGTAGTTGGCCTCTAAGGCTTTGTACTTTTTTGATGCTACACAAGATGGAAATAGAAACATTCCGCAAGTGGCAAGGATAAGAAGTTTTTTCATGGTTAATTGGGTTTTATTAATACTTAAAACAAACAAAATTTAAAAATATTGCAGTAGATAACTTAATCCATGCTATTTTTTGTTTTGATTTAATGCGATAAAAGTAGTTTTTTTTCTGATGAAATACATCCAAACAATAGATTTTATTTGATAATAAGCGATCTTTTGTGTGTGTTTGTGTCTTTTTTTTATAAATCTTGGTACAAGGCTATAAAAAGAAAGATGGGCTTTAAAAATTGCAATAAAATGCGATGGTTTTCCAGATAGTAAAAATTGCCAAGCAGCCAAAGCATCTAAGAGCATTCTAACAAATAGAATTAACCAAACCGCAGAGCGATTATTGTTCTTTAACATCACAAGCAGAGAATTCCTGAAATTATAAAACGTTTTTTTAGGATTCTCTACCCCAAGGGTGCCCCCGCCAAGATGATACACCGTCGAGCTTCCTATGTACTGTATAATGCCTGCTTGTTGTTGCATACGCCAACAAAGATCTATTTCTTCTTGATGAGCAAACAAATCTTCATCAAAGCCTCCTGCTTTTATAAAAGCTTCTTTTTTTACCGCTATACAGGCGCCACTGGCCCAAAAAATTTGGCGCGAGTCGTTAAATTGTCCTGTGTCTTTTTCTAGGGTATTAAATATACGTCCTCTGCAATACGGGTACCCCAGAGCATCTATATAACCGCCTGCTGCACCTGCATACTCAAAATAGTCTTTGTTTTTATAATCTAGTATTTTGGGCTGTATTGCTACCACATTTTTTGTAGCCTTAAAAGCCTCCAAAATAGGGCTTAGCCAACCTTGAGTAACTTCAACATCACTGTTTAAAAGCACAAATACATCTTCTTTTAGATTTGCTAAGGCATCATTATATCCTTTTGCATAGCCTCCGTTTTGGGTATTGATAATAAGGTTCACCTTACTGAAATGTTCTTTTACAAAGGCAACACTGCCATCTGTTGAGGCGTTGTCTGCAAGATATACGGTAGCTTGTTGAGAATGTTCAAGAACACTTGGCAAGAACTGCTCTAGGAGTGCTTTACCATTATAATTGAGTATGACTATAGCTACATTCATGGGTGTAAAAATACTAGGTTTATTTTTGATACGCTGGTAGTGTCTCTAAAAATGAATACCGCTGGTTTTGCAAATCCATCTTACAATAATAATGATCTATACCATTTGTAACCATTAAAAAAGTGCTTTGTAGCACCAAATTATACCGGGCAATTTGGTCAAAGGTATCTTGAGAAATTTTAATACTATCTGCCTTACACTCTACAATAAGAAAAATACTACCGTCTGGGTTAAAAGTTACGATGTCGTAGCGTTTGGTTGTGCCGTGTAACTTAATTTGCTTTTCAACATTAATTAAAGATAGTGGTATATCAAGCTCCTTAACTAAGTATTGTATGGTATTTTGCCGTACCCACTCCTCTGGGGTGAGGACCATGAATTTTTTTCTAACAACATCAAAAATCAATGGTTTGTTTTCCCTATTTTTGAATCGAAATGAATACTGCTTAAAGTTGAGCTGCCGCATAAAGTAAAAATAACCTTTCTTGGAATATTAGCTTTGTAAAATCTACTTAACTTGTGCCCAAATTGCTAACATTTCATCTGTATATCTATGTCTGCACAAGCAAAAGAAATTGTAAAAAACATCAAACAAGGTGTCATTGCTCCTATCTATTTTTTAATGGGTGAGGAGGCCTTTTATATTGATGCTATTTCAAACTACATAGAAAAAACTGTATTGGATGAGAGTGAAAAAGGCTTTAACCAAATGGTGCTCTATGGCAGAGATGTAACTATAGATGATATTGTAAGCAATGCCAAACGCTACCCAATGATGGCCCAAAGGCAAGTGGTGATTGTAAAAGAAGCGCAAGATCTCTCCCGAACTATTGAGAATTTGGTGGCCTATGTTGAGAATCCTCAACCTACCACAGTACTGGTTATTTGTTATAAATACAAAAAGCTTGATGCTAGAAAAAAGTTGAGTAAAGCCGTTAAAAAAGCGGGTGTTTTATTTGAGAGTAAGAAACTCTATGAAAATAAAATTCCAGATTTTATACAAGCAACCCTAGCCAGCAAAGGATATACCATTACTCCTAAGGCGTCTCTAATGCTAACAGAGTTTTTAGGTACAGATTTAGGTAAAATAAATAATGAGTTACAAAAATTACAGCTTATTGTAAAGCCGGGTGCTCAAATAACTCCAGAGGTTGTAGAGCAAAATATAGGGATTAGTAAAGACTTTAATAATTTTGAATTACAAAAAGCTATTGGTGATCGCAACGTTTTAAAAGCCTATGCTATCATTCAATATTTTGGACAAAACCCAAAGAACAATCCTATTGTCATGACAGTTTCTTTGCTGTACGGTTTTTTTGTAAAGTTGTTAAAGTATCATGCCGTTTCCAATAAAGCAAACGCGGCTAAGGCACTTGGCGTGAACCCATATTTTATAAAAGATTATCAAATAGCTGCTCGCAATTACCCGATGAAAAAGGTGAGCAATATTATAAGTGCCATACGTGATATTGATATGAAAAGTAAAGGAGTAGGGGCTTCTAATACCCCTCAGGCAGACCTATTAAAAGAATTACTTGTCGCTATTTTTAATTAAAAAAATTAGTCCACTCTATTTTCATCAAAAGCAGACGGCAGTAATTTAGGGATAAATTTCACTAATAAAGGCAATAAAATTGCACCTCCAGGAAGCAAGAAAATGGTTAACGAAGGGATGGTTTTACAAATATCCAATAGCTGTTCTTTTACCTTGCTTTTTTCTTCCTTTGATAATTCTCTGAGGGTTGAAACACCTAGAAGTTTTAATAATTCTCCACTTTCTTGCAATTCTTTTTGCAATCTGTCTTTGTTTCTAACAATAAGTCTTTTTACAGTACTTGCTGATTGAGTGTAAAATTGTTTGATAGGCGTTGCATACTCAAATAGACTAATTTTCCCCTTAGATTTTAAAGAGAACGCTTTTATGTTATCAATGCTTTTTTGCACTATGTTTTGGTCTAGCTCTAGGGTACTTGCCAGCACTTTAAGATATGTATGCTCTTTGGCGTCTAGGTTTTTATCTTCCCAAACAGCTAGTGTGCTAAGCTCAAAAATGTATTTTCTTGCCTGGGTAGAAAACCCATTGAAATTCTCTTTACTATTTGCTGTTTCTATGCTTTGCTGAGAATCCTTATACTGAGAAGAAGCCTCAAAAAGAGATAAAAGCATACTATCATACTCTGTTTTTTCTTGTTTAGCATTTAGCGAACCAAAACAACACAGCATTGTTTGAAGCTCGAGGTTTTTTGTAAAGCCTTTGCTGTCATTACCCTCAGATAGCCAGTACTCAAAAGCTAAAACATCTATATATAGTAGTGCATAGGTTAATAAAGAGGCCGCATTTGTTTTGTTTACTGTATTTGTTTCATGGAGTCTTTTTGATAAGATACTTTCAAGGTTGGAAGGCTGAGAACTAGAAAAAGTAATGGCCTGTAGAAAACCTGTTTTTGCTTTGTCTAGTGCTTTGTAGTATTCAACAATACTACTTATAATTTCTTGAGGTGTTGCCATGGGCCTGTTACTCAAACCTGTATATAGTAGGGCATGAAATAAATTTACCTTGGTGCACTCCCCGTGAGAAAGCGCTAGGTCAATATCATGTTTTATAATAAGACTGTTTGCATTGCCGTATAAAAAGCCAGTGGCTTTTAACAGATCATAAAAAACATCTTTTGGAGTTAATGGTAATGTCAATACCTCCTGATTATAGGTGCTTAAAAACTTTTTTATCCAATCTTGTGCAGAAGGGTTCATTTATGTGCTACATTTAAAAATTACATTTTACATTCAAAGGAATATAAAATATCATATGTACTTTTACTAAAAAGTATCTTTTTTATTAAAACTAGTGGGTGTACATTTGTTGCTAGTTGGGTAAAGAAAACAATATAATTTTTTAAAAACTAAATCTATTATGAAAAATACAAAACTATTTTCTGTGCTAGGAGCAATAGGAATTGCCTGTTTCTCTGTGTTTTTAATTTCAGCAGATCATATGGATGCTCCAAATGTAGCTGCAACCTCTGCAGATATTGCAGATTTATTTGCCTTTGAGGGGAACAATCCAGACAATACTGTTTTGGTAGCAACGGTTCAAGGACCACTAGCACCTATGGAACAAACAACCAATGCAAGCTTTGACCAAGATGTTGTTGTTACTTTTAATATAGATAATACTGGAGATTTTGTTGAAGATTTAGTGATTCAAGCAGTTAAAAGAGGAGATTCTATGTATTTCTTTGGTCCCGTAGCGCCACTTCAAACAGGTGCCCAGACCAGTATTGTTACCACTGCCACAAGAACTGTTGTTAAAGTCTCAGATATTGATTCTGCAGAAACAGCTTCAAATAATGGCATGCAGGTATATGCTGGCCCTAGGCGTGACCCTTTTTATTTTGATTTTAACCGCTATAATTTGGTGAGTAGTGGAGCAGTTGCTCCAGAGGGTTTTTTACCGCCACAAGATGCCAATGATTTCTTTGAAGATTTAAACGTATTGGCCATTGTGGTAGAGGTACCAAATTCTATGCTTGGTACAGCGCCCACTCATGTTGCAGTAGCACAAGGTTATTTGCCCGTTGGGTCTACCCCTGATGCCTATAATATTTGGGTAACTACAAGTAGAAAACAATAATTGTATCACATTAATACACTGATTATGAAAACATATAAACTAAATCTATTATTGATTGCCATTTTTACTTCTCTAGTATTTGTGCAATGTGTAGATGATGACGATAACGGAAATATTCTAAACGATGCAACTTGTGATGACGGTATTCAAAACGCAGATGAGACTTCTATTGACTGTGGAGGATCCTGTGAGCCTTGTGATGGTGCTTTAGATTTTTCTGGAACCTACGACCAACAAGACAGCATGGGGCGTCCAGCTATAAATATAGTTTTTAGCGCCTCAGATGCTGTAAAGAACTTGTATAATAAAGTACCCCCTTCTTTGCGAGCAATTCTGCAAAGCGAAGATGGCCAAACACAGCTGTTTCAAGTAGCCTTTCAAAATCAATTAGAGGCCTATCATGATGTATATGCTGTAGCTTTAGGGCTTGACCCAGAGACGGTTAATTATCAGACCAATATTCTTGGGCTCGATGCTACAGGTTTTACCACACTACTTGCAGATTTTGATGCCCTACAGGTTGCCCCTGTTGGGCAAACGGTATATTATGACTCAGCCACAGGTTTGGCCCTTACAGGAAGAGCTCTGCAAGATGATGTTATAGACATCTCACTTACACTGCTATTTGGAGGTGAAGACGGTACCAGGTTTAATGGAGAGAATGACACTCCTTTGCTAACATCAGATAATGTGTCTATAGGCACAAGAACCTATGGTGATTTTCCTTACTTAGAGGCGCCAGTAATGATGAACTAAATTTTTAGTATTGGCAACAAATTAGAGCACTCAACTATGAAAAACATCTTTGCATGTATTTGCTTTACTTTAGTATTACTAGGTTGTAATGGGAAGGGTGATACAGATCTTGATTTAGTTACAAACCCAGAGCATTACACCTCTTTTTTGGAGGCAAATCCAATAAAATCATACGCAGAGGCCCTGCAAGAAAAAGTGTTCTGGTCCAAAAGATTAGGTGCAGACTCTACGGGAGTTGGTGATTTAGGACCTCTAGCTGGAGCCTATTCAAAACTTTTTGAGACCAGTGGTGATATACAACACCTTAAAGATGCAGAAAAGGTGTACAAAAAAGCCATTACTGTTGCTGCTATTAAAATTCAGGACGGCTATAAGAGAGCCTTGGCAAAAAACTATATTACACAGCATCGTTTTAAAGATGCAATTACTTTATTAGAAGAAAGTTATGCAGGTATTTCAAATAAACACGCAACAGAGCTACTGCTGTTTGATTGTTACCTAGAAGTTGGAGCCTACTCAAAAGCAGAACAATTGTTAAAAACATTAGAAAACACAAAGCAGTACAATTACCTTATTAGAATATCAAAATGGAGTGATCACAAGGGTGATTTATCTAATGCTATTGGGTATATGGAAAAAGCCTTAGCTATTGCTAATTCTAGAGAGAACTTGGCTTTGCAAATCTGGACTAATTCAAATATTGCAGCTTATTATGGCCACCAAGGAGATATTAAAGCCTCTTACAACCATTATTTAAAAACACTAGCCTTACAGCCAGATCATGCCTTTGCAAAAAAAGGGATTGCCTGGATTTTATATTCCAATGAACATAATACAGCTCAGGCCAGTGTAATTATTGATCATTTATTGAAGAATCACAAGGTGCCAGATTATTATTTATTAAAAGCTGAAATGGCAAGTTATCAGGGTGATTCTGTCTTGAGTGAGCAGTATATGCAGCAGTTTTTTACTCTGGCAAACAACCCTTTATATGGTGATATGTACAATACTCATAAAATCATGGCCTTGGTTAAAACCGATCCCGAAAAAGCACTACAATTAGCCCAAAAAGAAGTAGCTAATAGACCTATCCCTCAATCCTATCATTTATTAGCATTGGCTCAATTGGCCTTAAACCAGAAGCAAGAAGCCTTGGGAACTATTACAAATTTTGTAGTAGGTAAAACAACACAGCCAATGGCTTTACTACATAGCGCCCTGGTGTATAAAGCCAATGGTATGCTAGAAGAAGTAGGCGTTTTTAAAACAGCGTTATTGCCTGCACGTTTTGAGCTTGGCCCAGAGACTTACACGCAAGTGATAGCTCTTTAATACATTATTAATTAGCCGCTTTTTAAAAACAACTTCAGCCTTTAGCTTCTAAAAATGCGTTTTTAATAATATCTTCACATAATTATTTATTAATATGTAAAATATAGCGCCGGTAGGGTCCACTTGTGCAATAATCGCAAATTTGAACCAAGGGGTCACCAATTTTTGTTGCGATTAAAGATCAAACACCTATACATTACTACAACAAATATCACTAAACTCCTCTTTTTTAGTAAATTTGGTTTTTTACTCCATAAAACATCGGTGTATAGGTTGTTTAGTTTTGTATACTCATTGTAGCGGCATTAATTATCCACTAGAAAAAAAATAAAGTATTTTGCGTAGCATCTTGGTCTTGTAATCTATTAACCAAAACTAAACTCAAAAAGTAATTAAAGAATGACTCAAAATAAAACCATACATATTGGTGCTCACTCAGCCCAGTTCGCAGATTTGAATGTTAAAGGCGAACAGATGAAAATTGACGGAGAGCGTTTTTATAAAATCTCCAATGTAAATGGTATGCGGCCTTTTTTTATGAGCATTGTAAGCCATTCAAACCATTGGATGTTTATATCTAGTACTGGAGGGTTGTCTGCAGGTAGAAAAGACAGTGACTCAGCGTTATTTCCGTACTATACTGATGATAAAATAACCGATTCTTTTGAAACCACTGGAAGCAAATCTATTTTCCTTGTTGAAAAAAACAGTCAGACATTTTTGTGGGAGCCTTTTTCCATCAGACAAGTGTCGTTATATAAAATATCAAGAAATCTTTACAAGAATGCCTTTGGTAACAAAGTGATCTTTGAAGAAATTAATCACGACCTAGAAATCCGTTTTACTTATGAGTGGAACTCCACGGATTGTTATGGGTTTGTTAGAAAATCTTCGCTTTCTAATACAGGAACCTCTGGGGTTAAGGTTCAATTCATTGATGGGATTCAAAATGTATTGCCTTTCGGCATTGAGCAAGCCCTTCAAAACAGTACTAGTAACCTGGTAGATGCTTACAAAAGAACCGAACTTGTAGCGGGGTCATCACTTGCTGTTTTTGCATTGAGCGCCATTATCGTTGACAAAGCTGAACCCAGTGAGGCGTTAAAATCTAATATTGCTTGGTCTCTTGGGCTTGACAACCCAACGATTCTTTTATCTTCTTTGCAGCTAGATACTTTTAGAAGAGGGCATAAAGTCTCCCAAGAAACGGATGTAAAAGCCGAAAAGGGAGCCTATTTTCTAAACTCAGAGGTAGCCCTAGATCCACAGCAATCCAAAGAGTGGTTGTTGGTGGCTGATGTGAATCAAACCATTTCAGATGTGGTTGCTATTACATCTGAAATTAAAACTGTTTCAGATTTAAAAGCAAAGATCCTTAGAGATGTTGAGTTAGGTTCTGAACACCTTACCGAGCTTGTAGCAGCCTCTGATGGACTTCAAAAAACAGCCGATGGACTTCGCAACGTTCGTCATTTCTCAAATACCATGTTTAACATCATGCGTGGGGGGATTTTTGATGATAATTATCAAATCGAAAAAGCAGATTTTGTTCCTTACATCGAAAAGCTAAACAAAAAAGTATACCGTCACAAAGAGGGGGTATTAAACGCCTTACCAGCACTTTTCACTCTACAAGACTTAAAGGCTTTATACCAAGACGATACCGATAAAAACTTTAAACGTCTTTGCTGCGAATATTTACCTCTAAAATTTAGCCGTCGCCATGGCGATCCAAGCCGTCCTTGGAACAAATTTTCTATAAACACTAGAAACGAAAATGATGGCTCTAAAATATTAGATTATCAAGGAAACTGGCGTGATATTTTCCAAAACTGGGAAGCTTTAGCGCATTGCTATCCAGAATTTATGGAAGGGATGATTCATAAGTTCTTAAACGCGACTACTTTTGAAGGTTACAATCCCTACCGTGTTACAAAATATGGATTTGATTGGGAAACAATTGAGCCAGACAACCCTTGGTCTTACATTGGGTATTGGGGGGATCACCAAATCATATACTTACTTAAGTTTCTTGAGTTTATGGAAGCTTATTACCCAAGTAAATTAGCGACCTATTTCTCTCAAGATTTATTTGTCTATGCCAACGTTCCCTACAAGATCAAGCCCTACGAGTCTATTTTAAAAGACCCAAAAAATACAATAGATTTTGATTTTGAAAAGGAAGAAAGCATACAATTTAAAAGAAACGAAATTGGGGTTGATGGTGCTTTATTAAGAGACACTACCTCCTTTATTTACAAGGTTAATTTTGTAGAGAAAATACTAGCAACCGTCTTGGCAAAAATGTCAAACTTTATTCCAGAAGGGGGAATTTGGATGAATACCCAGCGTCCTGAGTGGAATGATGCAAATAATGCGCTTGTAGGAAATGGAGTCTCTATGGTAACCCTATATTACTTAAGACGCTTCTTAAAATTCTTCAATAAAGTATTGGATCAGGATACCACAAGTGAGTTTGAGATATCTAATGAGCTGTTAGAATTTTTCAACAAAGTATCTCAAACCCTGGAAGCGCACAAACAACTTCTTGAAGGCCGTTTTACCGACGAAAACCGAAAGCAAGTCTTGGACGGCCTTGGACAAGCAGCGAGCGATTACAGAACGCAAATTTACGATCACAAATTCTCTGGCTGTAAAACAGCCGTTTCTAAGACGTCTTTATTAGAATTTACAAGTACTGCCTTGGATTACTTAGAGCATTCTATAGCTGCCAATAAACGAGCTGATAATTTATTTCATTCTTACAACCTGATGACCGTAACAGACCATAAGTCTGTTTCTATTTCTTATTTGCCTGAAATGTTAGAGGGGCAAGTCGCGGTGTTGAGCTCTGGCTTTTTATCCACTAAAGAGAGTTTAGATGTTTTAGATGGTCTTAAAAATAGTGCGTTATTTAGAGAAGATCAGTACAGTTATATTTTATATCCAAACAAAGAGCTTCCAAAGTTTGTTCATAAAAACACCATTGCCACAATAGATGTTACTTCCTGTGAATTACTAAAGCAGCTTATTGCAGATGGGAATACCCAATTAATCTCTCAAGACGGAAATGGCGCTTACCACTTTAATGGTAGTTTTAATAATGCCGCCTCTGTAGAGGTAGCCTTGAGTAGTCTTTCAGGGGTGTATGCACCCCTTGTAGATAAGGACTCTAAAAAGGTGCTTGCTATTTTTGAATCTGTATTTGATCATAAATCATTTACAGGAAGATCGGGTACTTTCTTTGGATATGAAGGGCTGGGGTCTATTTACTGGCATATGGTCTCTAAGTTATTATTGGCGGTGTATGAGGTGACTCAAAAAGCACTCTACGAATCAGAAGATAAAAAACTTATAGGTAGATTATACGATCATTATTTTGAGGTTAATGCAGGTATTGGAGTTCATAAATCACCTGAACTTTATGGAGCATTTCCTACCGATGCCTACTCACACACACCTGGAGGAAAAGGCGCACAACAACCAGGGATGACAGGACAAGTGAAGGAAGATGTCCTGAGTAGATTTGGAGAGTTAGGAGTCAAAGTACGTCATGGAGCTGTTGAGTTTAACCCAGAGATACTAAGAGCTGAGGAGTTTTTAACAACTAAAGAGGTGTTTAATTACATCAACCTAGCCAAAGAAAAGTGTTGTATAGACCTCGCAGTTGGATCGCTCGGTTTTACCTACTGCCAAGTACCTGTAATTTATCAGAAGGCCACTCAGGCGGCTATTAAAGTGTTTCTAGCTGATGGAAGCGTCAGCTCTTTTCAAGGGAAATCTCTAGATGTTGAAACCAGTCAGATGCTCTTTAGTAGAGGTGGAGAGATAGAGAAGTTAGTCATATCTGTTGTTAAGAGTTAATATGAAGTACTCAAGATCCCTACTAAGACTCGTATTTATTTTTATTTTAGGTCTTGGTGTGGGGTCTTGTAAAGAAAAAAAAATGGATAATAACCCTGTACATACTAATAAATCAGCCGCTGAGTTTTTAGGCAACCCAGAATATAGGGCGATTTCCTATGGAGGGTATCGCACCTTAACTAGAGAGGATCAGCCTTCTCTATCTCAGATTAAAGAAGACCTTAAAATTTTGTCAGCCATAGGAATCAAAGTTTTACGCACCTATAATTTACAGCTAGATCAAGCGCAAAATATTTTAAAAGCAATTCGGGATTTAAAATCTGAAGATGCTGGTTTTGAAATGTATGTAATGCTCGGGGCTTGGATAGATTGCCAGGGAGCTTGGACGCAAAGCGGTCCCAATCATGATATTGAAGACCTAGAAAACAACACCTCAGAAATAGCCAAAGCAATTGCACTTGCAAACCAGTATCCTGAGATTGTAAAAATCATAGCTGTTGGAAATGAGGCTATGGTGCACTGGGCAACGTCTTATTTTGTAAAACCTGCAGTAATTTTAAAATGGGTTAGCTATTTACAAACCCAAAAAGCAAAAGGTAATCTTCCTGAATCATTGTGGATTACTAGTTCAGATAATTTTGCGTCCTGGGGTGGTGGGGACGCGGCTTATCACAACGAAGATTTAACCGCCTTAATTAAAGCGGTCGATTATATTTCACTTCATACCTACCCATTTCATGATACGCACTATAATTCCGGTTTTTGGGTAGAGAGTCAAAAAAACACTGCCCACCTAGACACCAAAGCACGTATTGAATTGGCTGTTCAAAGTGCGGTAGATTATGCCGTATCACAGTACCAAGCCGTTGAAAGCTATGTAGAGAGCCTCGGGATTGAAAAACCTATTCACATTGGAGAAACAGGATGGGCTTCTGTATCAAGTGATTTATATGGACCATCAGGGACTCAGGCCGCTGATCAATATAAGCAAGCGCTGTATTACCAAAAAATGTCTGACTGGACCAAGGCCAACAGGGTAAGTTGTTTTTATTTTGAGGCTTTTGATGAACCTTGGAAAGATGCCGCTCATCCCTTAGGGTCTGAAAATAATTTTGGACTTATAGATGTTAAGGGAACTCTTAAATATGCGCTTTGGGAGTCTTTTGATTTAGGAGTTTTTCAGGGATTATCTCGTGATGGAAATCCCCTTAAAAAATCATTCAATGGGGAGTTTGAACAGATGTTCAACTCCGTTAAATTACCAAAATAAAAAAAATGAAACTAAAATATATATTTATACTCGCACTTTTAACCCTTTGCTTTAGCTTTATAGCATTTGAGGATACTGAGGTGGTTTCTGTCAAAGACAGGCAATTACTAATTAACCAAACGCCTTATTTTATAAAGGGAGTTTGTTATAACCCCGTTAAAAAGGGGCATGTAGAAAGAGATTTCACCAACATCGATCTTGACCTTGCTTTAATGAATGAAGCGGGTATAAACACCATACGTGTTTACAAGCCTATTGATGATATTTCTGTTTTGGATAAGATAGCTGCTGCTGGCATTAAAGTAATTACAAGTTTTGGTTACAATCAAGACGGCTATTTTGATATATTATCAGGGTCTTACTTAGACTATGTAAATAGCTATAAAAATCACAAAGCAATTTTATTATGGGAGCTTGGTAATGAATATAACTACCATCCAGAGTGGTTTGACGGTGATATAAAAAACTGGTACACTAGTTTGCAAAATGCTGCTGATGCGATTCATGAAAATGATACCAATCATCCTGTTGCTAGCGCCCACGGTGAGCTTCCAAATAGCAGTGTATTAGCGGCAGCAACCAATATAGATTTATGGGGTTTAAATGTGTATCGTTGGGACAATCCAGAAGCTATATTTAATCAATGGTCACTGCTAAGTGATAAGCCAATGTACCTCTCAGAGGCTGGCAGCGATAGTTATATGACTGTTGCTAACCATGGATTCAAAAAAGGAGAAAACCAAGAGGCGCAAGCCCAGGCACTAACTAATATTTTGAACGACGTTTTTGAGTATAAAGCCATTAATACTGGGGTTTTAGTATTTTCTTTTACAGATGAGTTATGGAAAGCGGGAAACCCCGAAAGTCAAGATGTTGGTGGCTGGGCTCCAGAGAGTAGCGGAGTCCCTTATGACGGAACTGCTAACGAAGAATATTGGGGGATTTTAGATGTAAATGGTCATAAAAAAAAGGCATTTTATGTACTTAAACAGTTTTATAATACCCTAGAAGATTAACCTGATGATGATGCGAAAAACAATACTGATTACTAATTAAAAAATAATAATATGAATAGTTCAATTAAAACCAACAAAGTACCCATGGGTCAGAAGATTGCTTTTGGCTTTGGTATGTTGGCCAATCAAATGTTTCCAGCCATTTTGGGAATATTTATGATCGTTTTGGTGGAGGACCTTGGGTTTTCTGGATGGATGTGGTCTTTGGTGTTTCTTTTTCCAAGAATTTTTGATGCTTTTCTAGATCCAATTATGGGGTTTATATCAGACAACACAAAATCTAGATGGGGAAGACGTCGTCAATACGTTATTATTGGGGGGGTAATTATGGGGCTTGCCTATATTTTTATGTGGCAACTTTATAAGATTGACGGTGTAGAATATAATTTTTGGTATTTCTTTTTATGGTCTTTGGTGTTTTATATAGGGCTTACCATTTTTAGTGTTCCCTATGTGGCTATGGGCTATGAAATGAGTGATGATTTTCATGAAAGAACAAATATTATGGCTATTTCCCAATGGATTGGTCAATGGGCCTGGGTAATTGCTCCTTTATTTTGGATCATTATGTATGACCAAAACTGGTTTGAATCTGCAGATGTAGCCGTTCGTGAACTAGCCATTTGGGTTGCCATACCATGTGCCCTTTGTGCTATTGTACCCGCTTTATTTATAAAGAGCAAATCTACTTTAGAGGAAGATTATGAGCCTTTAAATACTGCCAACATTGGAAACAGTCTAAAAAAGATATTCGAAAGCTTTTCTGAGGCTTTTAAAATAAAAGAGTTTAGAAAATTATGTGGTGCTACGTTTTTAATATTCAATGCTTTTAACACCGTTGCAGCACTTACCTTTTTTGTGATTGTTTACAAACTATTTAACGGAGACGCCGGTGCAAGTGGTATTTGGGTATCTATGTTTGGATGTTTGGGCGCTTTAGGCACTACATTTATTGTGATCCCTACGGTGGCTTGGATGTCAAAAAAAATGGGTAAGAAAAAAGCTTTTATGATATCTCAGTCTATCTCACTAGTAGGATACATATTGCTATACTTTTTATTCATTCCAGGAAAACCATGGATGTATATTATAGCCTTGCCGTTCTTCTCCTTTGGGATTGGAAGCTTATTTACCATAATGATGTCTATGACAGCAGATGTGATTGATATTGATGAAATAAATACAGGAAAAAGAAGAGAAGGTACTTTTGGAGCCATCTACTGGTGGATGGTAAAGGTAGGTTTTGGTATTGCAGGCGCCCTTAGTGGAGTGATTATAACTGTAGTAGGTTTTAATCCTGATTTGGCGGCTATAGATCAGCAATCTGCAGTAGAAGGCTTGCATGCTTTTTTCTGCTTTTTTCCAATGGCAGGTACCATCTTGGCCATGTTTGTAATGCGTAATTACAGCATTACTGAGGAAAAATCTAAAGAAATTTCGGCCATCTTGGCCAAAAGAAAAAGCGAATAAAGAAACAACAGCTACTATAAAAGAAAATAAACAAGACAAACTTGAGGCAAGGGAAGAATTAACCAACGATAAAAACTTAGATATGGTTTTTATTGGTTTAAGTGTTTTTATTTTTGGAGAATACTATTTGGAGCAAATAGAAGTGAAATCAGACTATTTTGGGTTGCCTAGGAATTATTTTAATTTCAAAGTGACACCTAATATTCCTGCTAAATTTTTCACACAACTAATGCTATTTTTTTTTTAAATTAGCCATTCAAATTAACCCATAACAATTAAAACTCATGACTACAAGATTGTATATCCTATTTTTTTTGCTGATCACAGGATTTCTTTCAGCACAAAACTCACTGATTCGTACGCCAAGAATTAGTCCAAATGCCCAAGAAATGGCTTTTTCTTATCAGGGAGATATTTGGGTTTACAACTTCAATACTCAGCAAACAAAACGTATAACCATTCACGAAGCTTATGAGAGTAATCCTGTTTGGAATTCTTCTGGGGATAAAATCGCCTTTTCTTCGAACAGAAAAGGAGCAAATAATATTTTTACAATTAAAAAAAATGGAGGAACACCCAAACAATTAACATATTATCCAACAGCAGACACTCCTTACAATTGGACATCTTCCAACAATATTGTATTTGCTACAACTAGGGTTTTAAAAGGGCCTGAATGGGATGAGCAAATCTACCGGGTCAATGCTAATGGTGGTACTCCGCAAAGATTTATAAAAGCTTTAGGTAGTATGGCAACTGTTTCTCCCGACGGTAATTTGGTGGCTTTTGTGAAAGGAGCTTGCAGGATTTCTAGAGAAGATTATTCCGGTTCAGCTCAAAGAGATGTTTGGATTTATAACATTAAAACAGGGAACTATTTTCAAGTGACTTCTTCAGAAAAGAATGATCATTCGCCTTTATGGGATGCTGCTGGTAATTTATTTTATATAGGAGCTGAAAGTGGCCGGTATAATATTTTTCAGCAATCCATAAATACAGATGGTTCAGTAAAAGGCGCTTCCAAAAAAATGACAAACCAAAATAAAAATGGTGTTGTTTCTTTTTCTGTTAGTAACCAAGGAACTATTATCTACACTACACTTTTTGACTTATATCAAATCAGCGAGGGACAATCTAAAAAAATCAACCTAAAAATTGAATCAGATTACAAATTTGAAACTGAAAAAGAGGTTTCTACAAGCTCAGATATCTCGGATTTTGATGTTTCACCAAACGGAAAATTAATTGCTCTTGAAATTAATGGAGAAATTTTTGTGAAGCAAAATAAAAAGGATAGAAAAAACTCTAATAATGTAAGTAATCATTTCTACAGAGATAGAAACCCTCAATGGATTAGTGATACAGAGTTATTATTTGTTTCAGATAGAGACGGCCATAATGAAATATATAAAGCTGTTTCTAAAGATACCCTGGTTGGATTAGAAAGGAGTTTAAAGATTTCAATCACCAAACTCACTAAGAGTGAAGAAGATGTATATGATATTTTGCTCTCGCCAGACCACAAAAAAATAGTTTACAGAGTAGGTAGAGGAAACTTAATGCTAGCCGATGTAGTAGATGGAGTTATATCCAATAGCAAAGCATGTTCCTCTGGATGGGCAGAGGCAGAAGATGTAAGTTGGAGTCCAGACAGCAAGTATATTGCTTATTCTCAGGAAGACTTAGACTTTGATAGTGAAATTTTCATTCAATCTGTAGAGAATTTAAACGATAAGTTTAACGTTTCTATGCACCCAAGAAGTGATAGAGCTCCAGTTTGGAGTCCGGATGGTAAAAAATTAGCATTTTCATCTAATAGAAGTGGAAACAGAGGTGGAATAGATTATGATGTTTGGATGGTTTGGCTACAAAAGGAGGATTGGGAACGATCTAAAACAGATAGAGAAAATGGAGACTATTATGCAGAAAAAGAAGCTGATACGGACAAGAAAGAAAAAGAGGAAGAAAAAGAGATAAAGGTTACTATCGATAAAGAAAGAATTTTTGATAGACTTTCTAGAATTACAAGATTACCAGATGATGAGTTTGGAGGTATGTTTGGCCCCGATAGCAAATATGTGTATTATTCGGCAACAGATCCATCAACAAATAAACGAAGTTTTTTTAAAGTCAAATTAGACGGTTCTAGCCCTAAAGTCATTAAAGAAACTTCTAAAGTTGGAAGGGTTGCAGATATTGATGGTATATTTTATTTTACTTCAGGAGGTAAATTAAAACAATTGAACCCTAAGGGCGATAAAATCACCTCTTTGGCTCATGTAGTAAAATATAATGAAGATTTTGCTGCCATGAATCAACAAATTTACCAAGAAGGTACTCGTGTGCTAACAATGGGCTTCTATGACCCTAATTTTCATGGCTACAATTGGGAGTCTTTGATTAAAAAATACAAACCATTAGCGTTAAAGGCGAGCACAGAACAAGATTATAGTTTTGTATATAATTTGTTACTAGGTCAATTAAATGCGAGTCATATGGGGTATAGAGCAAAAACTTCTGAACGTAAAAATAGCGACAATATTGGCTTGTTAGGCCTTGAGGTGAAGAATATTACAAATGGAGTTTTAGTTGAATATGTACTTGAAAATTCAGTAGCAAATAAATCAAAAGTAAATTTAAAAGTCGGGGATATTATCACTGCGGTTAATCGAAAACCTATAGGTAGAAACACTAATTTTTATAGTTTATTAAAAAATTCTAAAGATGAAGAGGTGTTATTAACCAAAAGTGATGGAAAAGATGTTGTTGTTAGAACTTCTAGCTCCTTAAAAACGCTACAATATGATGCATGGGTAGCATCTAGAAGTGAATTGGTGAAAAAATATTCAAAAGGACAGCTAGGGTATATTCATATTAGAGGAATGAACGCTCCAAGTTTTGAGAGTTTTGAACGCGAGTTGAAAGCTAGTGGATACGGTAAAAAAGGTATTGTAATTGATGTTCGATACAACGGTGGAGGATGGACAACGGATCGTTTAATGGCTGTTTTGAATGTAGACCAACATGCGTATACAATACCAAGAGGGGCTGCTGATAACTTACAGAAAGAGAATAAAAATTTTCAAGGTAATTACCCTTTCAACGAGCGAGCAATTTTATCAGTTAATACAAAACCCACAGTGGCTTTGTGTAACGAGAATAGTTACTCTAATGCAGAAATATTTTCGCATGCCTACAAAAATTTAGGAATAGGTAAATTAGTAGGCCAGCCTACCTTTGGGGCAGTTATCTCTACTGGAGGCTATAGTTTGTCAAAAGGATATGTACGCATGCCATTTCGTGCTTGGTATGTAAAAAAGTCTGGACTGAATATGGAAAATGATGCTCCTGCAGTCCCCGACTATTTAATCAAAAACACACCAGGTTGGGGTGCAACAGGTGAAGACACTCAATTACAAAAAGCAGTTGATGTTTTACTAGAAGAAATAAATTAAGCTTCTTTTACATGCAAACCTCCTGCAAGCTAGGAGTTAGATAAAAATAAAAACGTACAAATCTCAAAAAATAAGAATTTGTCTTGAGTGTTGGAGACCATAGGGTGTTAATTCACACTATTTATGGGTGTATCATTGTTAGACTACAGTTTAACTCTTTTGCTCTTTGTTAAAGTATACCAGGTAATAATACATTTGCTTTTCTTCATCCCAGCCTTTTTCTACAAATTTATCTGCACTTTCGGGATTTATAAAATCTAGTTTAATCTGGATGTTTGTGTCTAGATTAATTACATTTTTTATTTTTTTTCTAGCTGCTGTAACAGCAGTGTTTGCAATAGGGAACGTAGTTAAATCTTCAATTTTATACTTAGGAGCGGTCTCGCTTTTGTAGTGATTAAACTCTGGAATTAAATCTGGATTACTTATTACATCATTCATGAAATTTCCTTCATTAAAGGTGTCGTTTTTGGCAAAATGATTTACCGCACGGTTCATAAATAATACTTCTTCTTTTTTGTCTTCGGCAGGGAGCACGACATCTTTTGCAAAATCTTGACAAAATTTCAAGTATTTTTTGGTGTAAAAGTTATCATCCTCAAAAGCCTCAACACCCAAAAAGCCTTCCAGCCAATACCTTGTATCATATCTATTGCTGTCTACAGATAATATTTTATACCCTTCCTCTTTTTTTACATTAAAGATAATACACCCTTTGTCAAGCTTGTTTAAACTAACTCCTTGCTCAAGGTGCGCTTTAATTTGATTCTTCGTTTCAGAAAATTGAAGGAAATCTTGTTTTAGCTCAGATTTAAAAATACCTACTGCGTTTACTTTTTCATTATCAATTTGCAAATTTTCTAGATAGGCAACATACACCTCACCGCTTTTAATGTGCTGATGTGTAGATTGGTCATACAAGTGCTGGGTAATTTTTTTGCTCTGTTGGTGCACACTCTCTGGGTCATCAAATATTTGAGTAGCACAGGTAAATAGTTCATGAAATTCTAAATCTGCCTCATTAACAAACTGAAAGTAGTTTTCTTCCTTATCTCTAAAAGGTTTTAAAAAGTATTCTTTTAAAAGAGGAGTAATCTCATCATCCATTTTATATACATCATCAGAGAGTAGTATAGGTTCGCTTTTGCTTTTGTTTCCAACGCGATGTATGGATAAAGAGGCAATATGGGTATTAAATAAGTTGATCATAAAATAAAGTTGAGATGTTTAGCCTTCTTTAAAGGTAAAAAAAGTTTAGAACTAACAAGCCAAATACAATAGCTGTTGCTCCAAATATTCTTGGATATTTTTCTTGGTTAATTTTTAGTTCCAGGTCTCATCAAAATCTAAATGCTCATAGTCATCACCGCCGCCATATTGATTGTCTTGAAATTCATCATCACCATACATCTCATCCAAATCTCCATCTGTAGATTCACTAACAAACTCAGGGTCTATTGGCTCATCTGGCACTTCTCCTTGAGCAAACATAAGGTTAGGGTAGGTAAGCCCTGGTTCTGGCTCTGCGATATCTGCAAGTTCTATGATAAAGGTCCACATAGATAAAAAATCATAAATGTAAACCAGGTTTCTGTGCTCTTTAGAAACGACATGATTTAGTATTGTCTCTGCCATGGTACGTGTTGGCTCACCGCCATCACTCATATCAAAGAGTGCTATCTCATCTTTTTGCTCCCACTGGTCGTTGCTTTCATAAAAAGAGGCCACCTCTTGTCCTTCAAAGCCAAAGGCCTGTGTGATGGTGTTATGAAAATCTTCAAAGGTTGCATTTTCTTGAATCTCTATGTCGCGATACACTTCGTCCTGCGAATTTAAAATGACTCTAAAACGATAAATCATATACTTTTATATTAATTTTTAACGATATTATTTTGCTGCTTATTTACTATATCTATGAAGGGTAAAGGTCATCGTTGCCAGTAAAAAGAAAGCCGTAACTTGATGTAATACTCCTAGCCAAACAGGAACAAACAACACTAAGGTAAGCACTCCTAAAACAAATTGCACCCCAACTAGTATTAAAAGTAGATTGATACCTTTTTGTTGAAGGGTGGTGGGAGTGTTTTTTCTAGCTTTAAACCAAATAAAACCTATAAAACCAACCACAATATAAGCCAAGTAGCGATGCATAAATTGAACTCCGCTTTTGCCTTCTATAAAGTTTCTCCAAAGCGTTTCTTGCTCTGTGGTTACGCTTTGGTGTATAAGCTCTCCGTCATTCATTAGTGGCCAATGGTTATGAATCCAACCAGCATCTAAACCTGCAACAAAAGCTCCCCAAATGATTTGAATCACTAATATAGTAAGCCCCACTCTAATAATGTTTCTAAAGTAGGTGTTTATTTGTTTTTTTGAAGTAAAAATTAAATCTAAGGCCACCCAAAAAGTGTAAGCAAATGTCAAAAATGCGGTTGTTAGGTGCATGGCGAGCCTGTAATGGCTTACATCTGGTCTATCAACCAGGCCGCTTTTTACCATATACCAACCCAAAAAACCTTGAAAACTTCCCATAAATAACAAAATCACACATTTTTTTATAGTGGCTTTTGTAAGTTGTTTGCTAAGTATGAAATATAAAAATGGAAGAAGAAATACAAGCCCAATCACGCGTCCAATAACGCGGTGTATCCATTCCCAGAAATAAATGTCTTTAAACTCATCTATTGTCATGTTATAGTTGAGTTTTTGATATTCTGGGTATTGTTTGTATAAATCGAAGGCTTCATTCCATTGCAAGGCATTTGTTGGAGGAATGGTCCCAGATATTAGTTTGTAATTTGAGATAGACAAACCAGAATGTGTAAGGCGAGTAATACCACCTACAATTACCATAATAAAAATAAGTGCACAGCCACTTAACAGCCAGAAGATTACTTTTTTATTGTCTTTCATACAATTGGTTTTAATCCTAAGGCAACTCCCTTTTCTAACATAAAAGCTTTTGCTGGCTCATATTCATTGGGTATTTCACCTTCTAAAATGGCTTCTTTTATTGCATCTTTAATTTGTCCTATCTCACGACAGGGCGATAATCCAAAAGTCTTCATGATTTCTTGCCCACTTACTGGAGCCTGGAAATTACGAATGCTATCACGCTTCTCTACTTCTATGATTTTAGCACGTACAATCTTAAAATTATGATGGTATGTTTTAAATTTTGCAGGGTTTTTAGTGGTAATATCTGCCTCACAAAGTGTCATTAAATCTTCTACACTTTCTCCCGCATCAAAAATCAAACGCCGCACAGCGCTATCTGTCACACCGCTGGCAAGCACTATTGGGCGAGAGCTCATTAGTACCATCTTTTGAACAAATTTCATCTTGTCATTAAGTGGCATTTTCAGTCTTTTAAAAAGTGTAAACACCATTTTGGCTCCTACAAATTCATGGGCATGAAACGTCCATCCAATTTTTTTGTCAAAACGTTTTGTGGGAGCTTTGCCAATATCATGCAGTAGTGCAGCCCAACGAAGCCAGAGATTGTCTGTAGCTTTTGCAATGTTGTCTACCACCTCAAGGGTATGCCAAAAGTTATCTTTATGGCGTTGTCCTTCTTTTTCGTCAATACCCTGCAAGGTAACAAGCTCTGGAAGTATCAAAGGCAATAATGTTGTTTTGTGCAATAGAGAAAATCCTTTTGAAGGTTTATTTGAAGCTAGTATTTTATGTAACTCATCAACAATTCGCTCTTTAGAGATGATGTTAATTCTATGAGCATTTCTAGTGATGGCCTCTAAGGAGTCTTTTTCGATGATAAAATCAAGTTGTGTTGCAAATCTAATGGCTCGCATCATTCTTAAAGGATCATCGCTATAGGTTATATCTGGATCTTGTGGAGTGCGTATTATTTTTTGTTTAAGATCTGCAATACCATTAAAAGGATCTAAAAGATTTCCAAAATCATCCTCAGCCAAACTAAGGGCTAGTGCGTTTATCGTAAAATCTCTCCGGTTTTGATCATCTTGAAGGGTGCCGTTTTCTACCACAGGGTTTCTACTGTCTTTTTGGTAAGATTCTCTGCGTGCTCCAACAAACTCTAATTCTATGGAGCCAGTTTTTAACATGGCAGTTCCATAATTTTTAAAGACAGAAACACTAGGTTTTCCGGGCAGTAGCTTTGAGACTTCTTTTGCAAGTGCAATTCCTGAGCCAACACACACAATGTCAATGTCTTTTGGATTTCCTCTTTTTAATATATAATCGCGCACAAAACCACCAATGACATAGGCGTCCAGACCAAGGTTTGCGGCTGCCTTTGAAACGGTTTTGAATATAGGATGTTGTAATGCCTCAGTATGTGATATTTTACCCACGTAATTGCATATTTATTTGCTTTTACAAAGTTACGTTATAGGGCTTAAAAACCGAAGTGAATTTTCACTATTTACAAATTTATTCTCGTATAATTTTTACCTGTCCATCCATGGTTAATTTAATAATAGCAGATGGGTTGTGTGATTTTTTAGTTCTTTCAAAATCAACAACATAGTCTACGCCTTCTAGGATTTCAGGAGAAATTTGTTTGAAAGTCATGGGCGTTTTTTGACCACTCACATTGGCAGAGGTAGAAACAATAGGTCTTCTAAATTTTCGAACAAGTGTTTTTGCAAAAGTGTCATTTACAACACGTATGGCCAGAGAATTGTCTGGAGCTATGATGTTTTCAGAAACTCTAATAGGATCATCATAGATAATGGTAGTTGGTTTATCAGCATATTTTAAAATATCAAAGGCAACCTCTGGAATTTCTTCTACAAATTGATTTAACATTTTAAAATCATGTACAAGGCAAATCATTGACTTCCTGTCTTCACGTTGCTTTAATTTATATATTTTGTCAATAGCATCAGGATTTGAAGAATCACAGCCAATACCCCAAACTGTGTCTGTAGGGTATAGAATTAAGCCACCTCGTTTTAGGACAGCAAGTGTTTTTTCAATTTCAGATTTTAGGTTTTCCATAGATTTATTTGGTAAATAAAATACCGTCTGTAACGTTATTTTTTTCTAATATTTTTAAATGCTCTAAAAGTTCTTTTTTTTGCTCATAAAATGGATTAGTGGTCTTTCAAAAACCGAATGTATTGTTTTTGCTTTAAAGAATATTTTAAAGATACCCCTTTTATAATCACGGGAAACAAAAACCATTTTCTGGGTTTAAACGGTAAGGTTAGAATATAGTATAGTTGCACTATTTTGTAGTGTAAAAATGAGTAATGCTTTTTTATGACGTACAGCTCAGACAACATTGCCTCTCTTCTAATTGCGGTTGATGCTATAGAGCTTTTTCCTTGGAAATGTTGGAACTTTGCTTGTGGCACAAGGGCAGCCTCTATGGCTATTTTTTCTAATTTTTTTGCAAAGTCCATTTCTTCTGAATATAGAAAAAGATTGGTATCAAAGCCTCCAATTTCAGCAAACGTGCTAGATCTAAAAAATAGAAAAGCCCCATTGGGTGAGGTTATTCTTATTGCTTGGGTATACTCCTTGTTTCGCTTAGGAAATTTTACAGGATTTACTCTCTCTAGTGTTTTTTTGCCAAGTAGTAACTTCCAAAATGTTTTGTAGTGATGAAATGAAGGAGAGAAATTTCCGTGTTCATCAAAGTTTTGTGCGGTCGCTAGCCCAACTTTTGGGTGAGTATCTAAATGCTGGGTTAGCTGTGTTAAGCAATCATTTAAAAAAACAGAATCATTGTTAAGACATAAAAAATAATGTGCATTTACATACGGTAAAGACTCCATGTGCCCTGCTCCAAAACCTTTATTAATAGGGCTTCTATGCAGTATAATGTTTTCTTGGACTTGCAAGTTATTGCGCAGGTAATTAAAATCATTTGGTTCTGAATTATTATCTATAACAATAATATCAAAAGTCAGATCTTTTGAGGTGTGGGTTATAATTGAATCAATACATGCAATGGTATATTTTGCTGTATTGTAATTAATAATGCTAATGGCAACATCTTTCATATTGCAAAATTAGGATAAAATAGATTGATACACGTCAATATATTGCTTTGCTGTTTCATTCCAGTCAAAACTTTTAGCTCTTGATATGTACCACTGGGTATAAAAATCTTTTTTCAGGGAGTATTTTTTCATTCCTTGCAGTACTACCTCAGCCATGTGCTGCGGGGTGTGATTATCCCAGTAAAAACTATGTTCTCCTCCAATCTCTGGCAAAGAGGTATTGTTGGATATAAAAATAGGTTTACCAAAAGCCATAGCCTCGATGGGAGGGATACCAAAGCCTTCTCTTAGAGACGGAAATACAAAACCTTCACAGTGTTGCAAGTAATACTGCTTGGCAACATCCTCAATTTTACCTGTTGTGTAAACGCGATGTGCTACTCCCAATTGTTTTGCCAAGGCTTCTAGTTCTTTGGCATAGTTTGTTGAGTTGTTTCCAGCCAATACCAGGTCATAGTCTGGCAAAAGAGGTAAAATGCGTACCAAGCTCATAAAGTTTTTACGCGCACTAAACTCTCCTATTGAAAACAAATACTTTTGCTTTGGCTGTTGCTTTGGCACAAAACTTTTTGGTATATCAATATCAGTAATGGTATTGCCATTATAGATTACATATTGTGGCACATCAGGCACTTTAAAATGAGTGTGTGTGTCTTTCTTTGCAAACTCAGAGATATATACAATAGCCGTGCAGCGCTCAAGTTTTAAATTAAACCTATCTCTTTGCGGGCAGGTAAGATGCCCAGGGGTTTGTGTTGCAAAATGCACATCATGAACAGTTAATAAATAAGGAGTCTTGAAAAAAGGCTCAATTTTAATATTTTGATTTAAACAGTGCCACAGGTTGTATTTTTTTTTAATCCTAAAGGCTTTGTGACGTGAAATACCCTTGTATTTTTTATAGTCAAACACCTGGCCAAATTCTTGTTTTAAAACAGCGGTGTCCTTTGCATGTAAAACAAGGGTAAAACCCTCTGTTTTTTGTTTAGCGAATGCTTTTATAAGGTGGTAGTTGAATTGACCAAACCCCGAGAATTTGTTTTTTAGATTGTGAGATTCTAGAAATACCTGTTTCATATCTATTTTATGTTTCGGTACAATAACCATAGATTCACATATCTTTTAAATACAGAAAATGCGCTAACATAGGCCAATATAAATCCTCTTTGTCCGTCAAGAACCCCTAGTTTAAAAAAATATTGATTTACAAACCGCCACCAAGGCCTAAAAAAGAAATGATAGCCTTTTGGCTTAACCCCTTTGTTGTAAAGCATCTTTGCTTTTAAAGCGCTGTAGCGGTGCATCTTTGCGGTATAAGTGTCAAAGGTAGTATAGGTGTAGTGTGGTAGTTTGTTTTTTAATGTTGCGGTTGTACCCTTGGCTTGCAATACCTCATGTACAAGGTTGTCATTGTAGGAGCAGTAATTTTTATTAAAAAGCCGAACCACATTATCATTCTGTAGGCCGCTAAATTTAATTTGCTTGCCCATAAAATGAAACTCTCTATTTACATAATATGCAATAGCCTTAGGGTCTTTTAGTGTACTTACAATTTCTTGTGATAGTTGCTTTGTTATTTTTTCGTCTGGATCAAAAAAGACAATCCAGTCATGGGTAGCTCTGCTAATTGCCGCGTTTTTTTGAGAAGAAAAATCATCAAAAGTTCTTTGAAATACCTTTACTTTTTCATGTTCTTTAGCAATATCTAGTGTTTTGTCTGTACTGTAAGAATCCAAAACAATGATTTCATCTGCAAACCAAAGACTGTCTAAAAAAGCGGGGAGGGCCTTCTCTTCATTAAGAGTAATGATAACTGCAGAAATTTTTGTTTGGTTTTTCAATGTAGCAATTTGATTTATGTAAAAATACTCATTTTACAGCTATAAAATAATGCCACCATGGCCAGCGATATACCATTGTTACTCCATGGATTTATGTAACAGGCTTAGTTTTACACATCTTTGAAAAACACCATAGGCGTTTACTCCAGCAACTGTTAGCCCCGGAATCCCGTCTTTATAGCCTCCTTTTATGATGTATGATTTAAAAAAACGAAACATGGGTTTAAACCAAAAGTGCATCCAAGTAGCTCTTTTACCCTTTGCATATTGTTGTTTGGCTTGAAACCATGCGTAGCTTTCTTTTTTTGTTATGTAGCTATGTAAATCTTTGTAGGTGTAATGTAACATCTTGTTTTTAAGCCTGCCAACAGAGCCTTTACATATTAGTTTTTCATGTACTTCTCCTTTAAAGTATGCTCCTTCACGCTTTACTAATCGCAGCACATCATCACTGTGGCTGTACAGAAAGCGGTTCATATAAAAATGAGGAAAGTTTATCTTATACCCTGAGTGGGTTGGGTTTTGTATGGTTTCTATTATTTCTTTCTCTAAAGATTGAGTGACGCGCTCATCTGCATCCAAAAATAATACCCATTGGCCTTTTGCGTGTTTTAATGCCTCATTTTTTTGATTACTGAAATTGTCAAACTCTCTAGAGAGAATTTTGCTTACATGGGGTGTTGCTAGTGAAAGAGTTGCGTCTTCACTAAAAGAGTCTATAAGTATAATTTCATCTGCAAAGGCAACACTTTTTAATGCATCTTGTATGTAGCCCTCTTCATTGAAAGTGGGAATGATAACAGTTAATGTGGGAGTTTTATGCATTGTAAACAAAGGTACTAAAATTAGACTTTAGACACCTTGGGTTTTAAAAAATTCAAACATTTAAGGCTACTTCAGGTATTTATAAATGACTAGGGTAGCCCATTGTATATCTTGTTATTTTAACTAAAAACAATATGGGTACTCTCAGCGCTTAGATTTTTAGAACCAAACACAAAATCTAGTATATTTGCACTAATGAAAACAATAGACACCTCTATTATTATTAGTACCTACAATAACACCCAGTGGCTGGAGAAAGTACTCTATGGCTATAACAATCAAACCTACAGGTTGTTTGAAATTGTTATTGCCGATGATGGTTCTGGACCTCAAACAAAAGCCCTTATAGCGCGTCTACAAAAAGAAGTTTTTTACCCTATAGTACATGTTTGGCATGAAGATAATGGATTTCAAAAATCTGAGATTCTAAACAAAGCAGTTAAAAAGTGCGCTACTGCCTACACCATTATGAGTGATGGTGATTGCATCCCAAGAAAAGACTTTGTTGAACAACACGTAAAATTCAGAGAAGAAGGTTGCTTTTTATCTGGGGGATACTTTATGTTGCCTATGGATATCTCGCAAAGCATTGATAAAGAAGATATTTATGCAGGTCGCTGCTTTGATTTAAAATGGCTAAAAGACAATGGTCTGCAAACCTCTTTTAAAAATAGTAAGCTAACCGCAAAGCCTATAACTGCCTCTGTTTTAAATTTAATAACCCCAACCAACGCTAGTTGGAATGGACATAATGCCTCAGGCTGGACCAAAGATATCATTGCTGTAAATGGCCTAAATGAACAAATGCAGTACGGAGGTCAAGATAGAGAACTGGGAGAGCGTTTGTTTAACGCAGGTATTAAGAGCAAACAAATACGTTATAATGCTATTGTAGTACATCTAGATCATCCAAGGGGATACAAAAATGAAGTTTCTATCAAGAAAAATCAAGCTATTCGTAGAGAAACGCGTGAGCTGCAAAAAAAATGGACTGCTCATGGTATTTTAAAAGATGCCCATATCAAAGCACCTGTATCTATAATACTAAGCACCTATAATCAACCCTTGTGGTTAGAGAAATCTCTGTGGGGTTATGAGAAACAGGATATTAAGGATTTTGAGATTGTAATTGCAGATGATGGCTCAACACAAGAAACGACTGCTTTAATTAAACAATTTCAGAAAGAATCTACCCTGCGTATTAAACATGTTTGGCAAGAGGATGATGGGTTCCAAAAAACAAAAATTTTAAACAAAGCGATACTCGCCAGTGAAGGAGCGTATCTTATTTTTAGTGACGGAGATTGCATCCCTAGAAAAGACTTTGTGTTTAAGCACCTCAAATACAGAAGACCAAAGCATTTCCTCTCTGGAGGGTATTATAAACTGTCTCAAGGTATTAGCGATGCCGTTTCTAAAGAAAATATTGACTCTCAATCTTGTTTTGATGCAGATTGGTTGTTGGAAAACGGACAGCCTAAAAACTTCAAAATAAACAAACTAACCTCTCATGGTACCAAAGAGGTAATGCTCAATACTTTTACCACCACCACACCAACCTGGGATGGTAACAACGCCTCTGGCTGGCGTGAAGATATACTAGCTGTTAATGGCTTTGATTCTAGAATGCAGTATGGGGGAGAAGACAGAGAGCTTGGGGAGCGTTTAACAAATTATGGTGTACAAGGTATCCAAATACGTTATAGCGCTGTGGCTGTTCACTTAGAGCATGCTCGGGGGTACGTTACTCAAGACATGATAGAGAAAAATAAAATCATTCGTGCGCATACTCGCAAACAAAACATTGTTTGGACACCCTATGGTATAGCCTCCAAAGAGACTGCGCCAGTTTCTAAAAGTGTTATTGACTAAGGTGCTTTTCTAAAAAAGGGCTAAGTTTTTTGAGTATCATTTGTGGGGTGAGTTTTTGATACAAAGCCTCAGGGTTTTTTTCTATTTTTCTTGTTTCTTCCTGGGTAAAGGTTTTAAATAAATCTGGTTGCTCCTCCAATAAATGTATAGAATGGTGAGCGTCTCCATCTTCAAAACTACACCAGCTTTCTTTATTAATGTAGGGAGAGTATATCGTGAAAGTTGGAACGTTTAATGCTTTGGTAATATGTACACTACCTCCTTCATTGGCAACTAACAGATCACAGGTGTTCATAAGGCAAATAAAGCCTCTTATAGAGTCTTCATAGATATCCATGTTTATGTACTGCTTGTCTGCGCACATTTCATATATTTTTAATGCGAGTGGTTTTTGATGTGGCGCATAATTAAATAAAATGGTTGCCTTGTAGGTTTTTGTAATAAAATCAATAAGGGCTACAATGTAGGGGGAAGGCATTGACTTTTGAGGCGTGCTTCCCAAAACCCCGAGCATAATTACAGGTCTTTTAACTTCGGAAATTTTAGCGTATTGTTTTTCTTGATCGGTTAAAAAAATCTTTGGCGCATAGTCTGGATTAGGCAAATCAAATACAGAAGTAATCATGTTAATTTTATCCTCAATTGCTTTCCCGCAATTTTTAGAACGTTGCTGTAAATAACTAATAGGGTGCGTGTAAAAGGGTAGCTTTAGCCTTTTATGAGCTCTTTTTTGCCCAATTCTAAGAGGGGCATTAGAATACAAACACATAAGTCTGCTTTGTAATTTAGAGTAGGGGTCAAAAATAATAGCATATTTCTGTGCTCTAATGTAGCGCATCATTTTTAATAACTCAAGTGGTTTTTTTAACACTTTTTCTTCAGCCGAAATGATACGATCTATATTAGGGTTGTTCTCTAAAACACCCACTGTGTAGTCATAGACAAAATAGGTGACATGACTTTTTGGAAATACCTTTTTAATGTTATTGGCAATCACTGAGCTTATCAGTACATCACCAATTCGTTTATTTTGTATTACCAGTATTTGTTTAAGTTCCATTATCTTCGCAAAATACCTTTTTTTTAAACGTATTTAAAATTTATTAATGTCATTTAACCTTACTACACATCCTACATTTGTAAGCTCAGAAAAAGCCATTACAGACTTTCTTGCAGATTTTGAGCATGCTGGTGAGTATCTCACAAAGGGAGATAGAAATGTCATCAGAAAAGGGGTTATAAATGGGGTTACTGTAACGGTTAAAAAATTTAAGACACCAAATTTTCTTCAAGGCCTTGTCTATAGGTACCTAAGACAAAGCAAAGCAAAGCGTTCTTTTGAATTTGCAATAAAACTCATTGAATCTGGTATTAAAACGCCCTTTCCTATTGCCTTTGCAGAGCGTTTTAATGGCGGTCTTAAACAAAGCTATTACCTATGTGAGTTTGTGGATTATGATATAGATTTTAGAGTCTTAAATCATACACCGCTATATCCTAATAGAGATGAGATTTTAACTCAATTTGCAAGTTTTACCTTTAAGCTGCACCAAAACAACATTAATTTCCTAGATCATTCTCCAGGGAATACCTTGATTAAAATTTCAGAAAACAACACCTACGATTTTTATTTAATAGATTTAAATAGAATGCGTTTTCAAACCATGTCTTTAGATAAACGGATGCATAACTTTAGGCGTATGTGGCTATCAAAAAAAATGGTACGTATTATGGCCACACAGTATGCCTTATTATACAATGCGCCTTATACCAAAGTCCACGATCTTATGCTGTCTTACAGTAAAGAGTTTCAGGGAAAGGCAAACAAAAGAAAGCTACGTAAAGCAAGACGTAGGTCTTAAGCGTGTTTTTATAAATCACGACGTTTTAAAATAAGGTAAGACCAATACACAAACAAAGTAGTCCAAACCAAGCAAATAAGCATTGAGTACCAAGGAACATCGTATGATTTTTCAAAACTCTCTCCTACTTGACTGGCCAGGGTTTGAACAGCGCCCAGTCTTGTAAAAGGCTCTACAATAAGGTCTGACATTGCATTAAGAGGCAGTAAATTGTATACATTATCTATAAGATTGATGTCTTTTTTGTTTTTTAAATAGCTAAAAACTATAAAGATAAAGCCCTCAAAAACCTGCCAAACTCCCAAAAAACCAAGTGCAAAGGCAGATCTTTTTATCCAAATCCCTAAAAACATACACATGCTAAAAAAGGTGGTTAATTTTATAAAATACCCTAGCAAATATTGCAAATCTGTAAAGACAATGCTAATTTCTGTAAAGTCACTAAACACAAGCCCTAATGTTAAGGTTACGACAAACAAAAACACACTAGAAATAACAGAAAAAAGCAGTACCGCTAAGAATTTTGATAGGATAAACTCTTTTTTACTAAGACCATCAATGAGGTTTTGTTTAAGTGTATTGTAGCTATATTCATTTGCAACGATAGAGACAATAACAATGGCAAAGAATATTTTAAGCCACGAGGCCATAAAGCTGTTGAAATGCCAAATAAAAGGGAAGTTAAAAATTCCTTGGTCTGCTATTCTAAAGTTTATGCCTGCAAAGTCAAATTCATAAGAGGCAATGAGAGAGATTCCTAAAATAAGGGAGCAATACACCGTGGTAATTACCTTTGCCGCTTTATTGCGTTTTATTTTATCGAGTTCTATAGAGAGTAATCTAAGCATGATGATCTAGTTGTTGGTTTGTGCTGGGTTTTGAGTCAAGGCTAAGAATTTCTCTTCTAGAGATTCTTTTCTTTGCACAAGGTGGGATAGGGTGATTCCTTTTTCAAACAAAAAGGCATTGAGTTTTGCGGCGTCCATTTCTTGTGTAAGATTGGCCACTAGATAGGGTGCATCCTCTTTGATGTTCTCAAAGCAGGTGCTATCCTCCAGTATTTTTTTAAGCCCTGGCATGTCGCTGCATTGTAGGGTAACAAAACCAAAACTTGCATTCATTTGTTCAACGCTACCCACATACAGACTTTTTCCTTTACTAAGTACCACCACATGAGTACATACTTTCTCCACCTCGTCTAAAAGGTGAGATGCCAAGAGGATGGTGGTTCCCTCTGATGCTATTTTTTGGATAATCCCCCTAATTTGATGAATCCCTTGAGGGTCTAGACCGTTTGTAGGTTCATCTAAAATTAGAATTTCTGGAGTGTTTAACAGCGCAGATGCAATGGCAAGACGCTGTTTCATGCCCAGGGAAAAACCCTTAAAGGCGTCATCTTGACGATCTAATAACCCAACAATATCTAATGTTTTTTGCACCTGTGTAGTGGCAACCCCTTTAATTTTGCAAACTAGCTCCAAGTTTTGTTTGGCCGTCATGTAAGGGTAGAAGTTTGGCCTCTCGATAATAGCGCCTACTTTTTTTAAGACATCATGTGTAGATACATCACCTGCAAACCAGGAAAAACTTCCAGAGGTTTTATTTACTACATTCAGTACAATGCCCAAAGTGGTAGATTTTCCACTACCGTTGGGACCTAAAATACCGTAAACATTGCCTTTTTTAATAGAGAAAGATAGATTGTTTACTGCAGTGAGTCTGCCAAATTTTTTGGTAAGGTTTTCAATAGTAAGAATTGTTTCCAAAAGCAAATATGTATTAGTTAGCTGTCTATTTGACGAGTTAGCTTGTTTATTGTTACATTTATTAAAAGATAATAAAAACAATCAAATGTTGTGAGTTCACTCCTATAATTTAATCTTTGTATCAATACAGTGTTTATGAAAAAAGTTGTTTTAATTACAGGAGGATCCTCAGGAATAGGAAAGGCCATCGGAGAATACTTACTTGCAAAGGATTATAAGGTCTACGGAACATCTAGAAACCCAGATCGTTTTAAAGATGGGTTCCCTTTTCCTTTACTTACTCTAGATGTCACCGATATACAGAGTATTAAAGCCTGTGTGGCCTTATTACTTAAAAAAGAGGACTCAGTAGATGTGTTAATTAATAATGCTGGAGTTGGAATTACTGGCCCCTTAGAAGAAACACCAATGGAGGAAATCCAAAAGGCATTTACAACCAATTTATATGGACCCATACAAATGACCAATGCGGTATTGCCTACTATGAGAAATCAAAAGAGTGGTCATATTATAAATATTACCTCTATTGCAGGATATATGGGCTTGCCTTACAGAGGTGTTTACAGTGCAACCAAAGCAGCTTTAGAAATTACCACCGAAGCCTACAGAATGGAATTAATGCAATTTGGCATACAGATGGCTAATGTAGCCCCTGGAGATTTTGCTACCAATATTGCCGCAGGGAGATACCATGCTCCCCAGATAGAGAACTCTCCCTACAAAAAAGCATACGGAGCTACTTTAAAAATGATGGATGCAGATGTAGATAGTGGTCAAAATCCAACACAAATGGCAGAGGCTGTTTATCATATTATCAATAAAAAAACACCCAATGTGAGATACAAAGTAGGTGCTTTTTTACAAAAATTCTCTATTGTTTTAAAAAAAGTATTGCCTTCAAAAATGTATGAGAAAATACTAATGAGTCATTACAAACTCTAAAGGTATTTTTTTGCCATATCTTGTTGTCTAGAAATTGCACCGCTAAACTCTGTTTTCATTCGCTCTAACAATTGTTTTACAGGCAATGTGTCTTCAATGGAAGTAACTCCTTGACCTGCAGACCAGATTGTCTTCCAGGCTTTGGCCTCTGTATCCAACTCTTTTCCAAAATCCACTTTCCCTTTGCTTTCTATTTGTTGTTGGGTAATCCCTGCATTTTCTAAACTCTTACTCAAAAAGTTTGCACTTACCCCACTAATAGCTGCTGTGTAGGTAACATCTTTGGTTTGAGCGTCAATAATCATGTCTCTATACTCCTTATTGGCGCTGCTTTCTGTAGTGTTTATAAAGCGCGTGCCCATGTAGGCTAAATCTGCTCCCATCTGCATAGCACTGGCTATATCTTGGCCTGTGCTCAGGCTGCCAGATAAAAGTATAAAGCCATCAAAAATCTTTTTAATTTCATTTATAAATGGCACTGGATGAAGGGTTCCTGCGTGTCCTCCAGCACCTGCGCATACTAAAATTAAACCATCAACACCAGCCTCAATAGCTTTCTCTGCATGGCGCCTTTTAATAACATCGTGAAAAACCAAACCACCATAACTATGTACGGCATCTACCACCAGGCTAATAGTACCTAAAGAGGTTATAATTAATGGTACTTTATGTTTTACACATACTTGCAAATCTGGCTCTACTCTAGGATTAGTGAAATGGACAATAAGATTCACGCCAAAAGGAGCTGCTTTTTTACCTGTTTGTTTTTCCCAGGCTTCTAGTTCTGTTTTTATTTGTACTACCCACTGCTCAAAACCTTCTGTTGTACGCTGGTTTAATGCCGGGAAAGTACCTACGATACCATTTTTACATGCCTCAATAACTAGTTCTGGCCCTGAGATTAAAAACATAGGAGCCGCAACTAATGGCAGGCTAAGGTTTTCTGTGAATTGATTTTTGTCCATATGGTGTATGCTTTTTATTTTATTTTTAAAACCCTACTACAATTAATAAGGTGGCTATTATTTTTTCTTAAACAGTTTGGTGATTCTACCTACAAAGGTATCAAGATCAAAAACCCCTTGATCTGTAGTGGCTCTATAGGTTAACCAGATACTTAGTGGAAACATAATAAAAGTACTAAGCCATGTGGCAATAAAGGGATGTAGCGTGCCGTCTTCGGCACTGTTTTTTGCGAAAATACCAATGAAATGATAGGTTAAAAATAGTAGTATTGCTACAACCATTGGAAGACCCATACCACCTTTACGAATAATAGCACCAAGTGGAGCCCCAACAAAAAACAAAATGATGCAAGCAATAGGCAATACCTGTTTGTCATGCAAGGACATCTCATACTTATTAAGACGCTTTGTTTTTATTTTATATGCTTTTTTCTTGGCATTTATTGTTTGCAGAGTGCTTTTTGCATTGTTTAAAGCCATTTTAGCAATTTCTGTTTGCCGTTTTTCTGAAAATAAGTCTAAATAAGAATTTAAACTATCTGGCAGCTTTTTTGCTTTGATTTTCTTGTTATTAAATTTAGAGACTCCCGCTCTGTAATAAGTATTATTTGCAAATGTTTGAATGTCTTTACTGTACTCCTTAGAGAGCGAATCTATTTCTACAAATAGCTCCCTAATGTTATACATATTTTGGTTGCTTAAATCATTCTCTCTATCTATATCTGTATTGTTTAACTCTGTGAGGTCAATATTTACAGTATATTGTTTAAAGTCTGTTTTTGCAAAAGGCATTCGCTTTTGTTTTTTGATATCTTTTTCTTGAATATCTTCATACCTAGAGCCATCGTTAAGAATCAATGACAAGGTATTACTGCCTTCTTTACTTTTAAATTCTCCGGTTTGAGCTATAGTAACGATGTAGTTTCCGTTAGGTTTTGATGGGTTTTTTTCATGAATAATAATACCTGTAAGAAACTCATTGTTTTCTCCATATTTATCATCTACTTTAATGTTAAAACCCTCTCCAATTTGGCTAAACTGACCTTCGCTAATAACCATAGAAGGGCTCACCTGGGCTAAGTTTCTGCGCAGGTTTTGCCATTTATACTCAGAGTAAGGAATAATGTTATTAGCGAAGAAAAAAGCGGTTAGTGCCAAAATAGATATAAAAACAGTAAGGCTTCTCATGGCCCTTTGCAGAGAAATACCTGTAGATTTCATTGCGGCAAACTCATATCTCTCAGAAAAACCTCCAAAGACCATTAGTGAGGTAACTAATATGGTAAGGGGCAGTACTAGCGGTATAAGCTTAGGGGTAAAGAACCATAAAAACTTTAAAATGATTATAAAATCAATGTCTTTACCAGCCAATTCTGCGATGTACAGCCAAATGGTTTGTAACACAAAAATAAACATCAAAATAACAAAGACGCTAAAAAACGTCTTGAGGTAAGAATTTAATATGTATTTGTCTAGTATCTTCAAACTAAGAGCTTAATCTAGCTTATTAATATAATACCCATCGGTGGTGTACTTTTGCTGGTCAAAAGTAAACAAGCTTTTTGAAAGGGGTAGGTTGGTTTTAAAAGATTGTACTGTTAACGTATATTTTGTCCCTTTACTATCTATTTGTATTAATTTATAGATGTGCTTTGTTTTTTTGTCAATACCTAGATGAATTTTTTTGATTTCAGCATTACTATCAATAGGGGTTAATTTTACAAACTGAATTTTTCTTCCTCTTATGTTTTCAACAACTCCCATTTTAGAATCATAGCCCTCTTCATAAAAAGTTAGCATTTGTGATGGAGTTATGTCTTTTTCATCTTCCGGGTTGTATAAAGAGATGGTTACCTCCTGGTCTTCCGGGACAATGGTGTATATAGATGTGCCATCAAACATACGGGTAATATCTAGCATGTTTATTACATACTTATCATCCAAAAGAGTAAGATCTCCAAAGGTTTCTTGATTAACTCCTTCCTTTTGGTTGTTGAGATTGTATTTAAATTTAATCTGAATATTATCATAGCTTCTAACTTTTGCAGAAACCTCACCCAGCAAGGCCTTTGCTTGTTGCCCAAAACTAGAGCTAGAAATTAAAATAATAAGAATGCTTATAATTGTTTTCATGATTTTATTCGTTTTCCAATAATTGGTTTAAAGCCTCAAGGGTAGGTACAGAAACGCTTCTAGCCTTACTACCTTCAAAAGGACCAACAATACCAGCGGCCTCTAATTGATCAATAATTCTTCCTGCGCGGTTGTAGCCCAGTTTTAATTTACGTTGTAGTAAAGAAGCTGAACCCTGTTGTGCAATTACCAGTACTTCTGCAGCTTCTCTAAACATTACATCTCGTTCATTGATGTTATTATCAAGATTTGTGCCACCTTCCTCACTTATATATTCTGGCAAAATATAGGCATCTGGATAGGCTTTTTGATTTCCAATATAATCTGTAATATCTGCTATCTCTGGAGTATCAACAAAAGCACATTGTATTCTAACCAGATCGTTTCCTTGGGTGTAAAGCATATCTCCACGTCCAATTAATTGATCTGCACCACCGCTATCTAGAATTGTTCGAGAATCAATTTTACTAGTTACTCTAAAGGCAATACGTGCCGGGAAATTAGCTTTTATAATTCCTGTAATTACATTTACAGAAGGCCGTTGTGTAGCTACAATAAGATGGATCCCAATGGCACGAGCCAATTGCGCCAATCTAGCAATAGGAGTTTCTACTTCTTTTCCTGCCGTCATTATTAAATCTGCAAATTCATCAATAACAAGCACTATGTATGGCAAGAATCTATGGTTCTCTTCTGGATTTAACTTTCTTTCTTTAAACTTGGTATTGTACTCTTTGATATTACGTACATATGCGTTTTTTAATAGATCATAACGTTGGTCCATCTCAACACATAAGGAGTTTAAGGTGGTAATTACCTTATTGGTGTCTGTAATAATAGCATCTTCATCTCCAGGTAATTTAGCCAGGTAATGACGCTCAATTTTGTTAAACAAGGTAAGCTCCACTTTTTTGGGATCTACCAGTACAAATTTTACTTCGGCTGGATGTTTTTTATACAAAAGAGAGGTGAGAATTGCATTGAGCCCTACAGATTTACCTTGCCCAGTTGCACCTGCCATTAGTAAGTGGGGCATTTTTGCTAAATCTACCACATAGGTCTCATTGCTAATGGTTTTACCTAGGGCTAGGGGTAGTTCCATTTCAGCATTTTGAAATTTTGGAGAAGCAATGGTAGCACGCATAGATACCGTTTTCGGGTTTTTATTAGGTACTTCTATACCTATAGTACCACGTCCAGGTATGGGTGCTATGATTCGTATTCCAAGTGCAGAAAGAGAAAGGGCGATGTCATCCTCTAGGTTTTTAATTTTTGATATGCGTATTCCGGCATCTGGAACAATCTCATATAAAGTAACAGTAGGACCTACTGTAGCCTTAATACTAGCAATTCCAATTTTATAATTATTGAGTGTTTCAACAATACGATTTTTATTTTCTTCAAGCTCTTCTTGGTTTATAGTAATGCCTTGGCCTGCGGTGTAGTCTTTTAGTAATTCTATGGTTGGGAATTTGTAGTTGCTAAGTTCTAGGGTAGGGTCAAACTCTCCAAAATCTTTAACAAGTCTATCGCTTAAGTTTTCTACAACCACGGTCTCTTCTTTTACTTGTTCTATTTCCATAGAAAGGCCCTGTTCTGGGTTTTCTACTACAGGAGTTTCTATGGAAGTTTCAGTGAGGGTTTCACTACTGTTTTGAGAGCTGTCTGGTGAATTAGTATTACTGCTTGAAGGTGTTGTATCAATAGGTATTTGGGTGTCATCAGAGGGGTTGGTGTTTGTTTTGTCAATAGGAGTTTTGCTTTCCTGATTGCTATTTGCAGTAGTTGTAGGATCATTAAAATCTGCAGCTATGTCTTTTTTTGTTTTCCTTACAGCGTTTATAATCTTATCTGGAGTTATGTTTAATCTTAAAACTAAATATATAATGGCAAAGAATGTCATGGATAGTACCGTACCAATAAGACCCATGTAGTCTTGCATGAAATCATTAAGTTCAAATCCAATAACACCACTTAAAACAGAGCTGTTTCCGCTAAAAAAACCAAAAAACACAGAAAGCCATATCATCAATAATATGCCCCAAAACCAAAACTTTTTTAATCGTTTTTTTGTAAAATCAAAAAAGAGATATACTCCAGTAAGGGTTACTAGGCTTGCAAAAATATAGCCTGCAACACCAAATCCTTGATAGATGCATAAATAGGCAATATTACTTCCAAAAGTACTAAGCCAGTTTTCTGTTTTTAGATTTCTATCTGCTATTGCTATAATGCTTTGGTCTGCCTGCCAAGAAAAAAGAAAAGATGTGAAAGAAAATAATAATGCAATCCCAAGTAGCGCTAAGAAACTTCCTAGCAGTATTTTTTGCTGCTTAGAGAGTGAAAACGAGATGGGTTTTCTTGGCTGTTTTTCTTTTTTTGGTCTAGTTGTTTTCTTTATAGCCATGAAGTATGAGGTGTCTCAAACAAAAATACAAATTGTTATGTGTTCTATTGTGTTTTTATTTTTAAATAATAAGCATCAAATTTTAAGAACTAAATATAAGCTAAAATTCTTGTTTTTAAAAAAGGACAAAGACTTTGATTTTCTTTAGTTTTCGCTTTGTATTAAAATTTTGGGATATAAATAAAACACCCTATTACAATAGCTGTTATTGCTGCAAAAAAAACGGCTCCTGCTGCAATATCTTTTATATTCCCAATTTTGGAATCTTGCGCTGGGTGGATAAAATTTGCCATTTCTTCAATGGCTGTATTTAAACCCTCTGCGGTAATTACAAGGCCAATAGCAAAACATTGGAGCATCCACTGGGTTGCAGAAATATCAAAAACAAAACCAGCGATAGTTACCCCAAAACTAATTATGGTTTGCAGCTGTATGCTAGGTTCGTTTTTAATTAGTTTAACAGCGCCTGTAATTGCGTACTTAGAGGCTAAAATCCGGTTTTTTAAAAAAGCAATAAGCACTAAACTAGGGCATTTAAAGCAGCCTGGTAATTAGGCTCTTGCCCAATCTCTGGAACCTGTTCTGTATACAGCACGTTGTTTTGCTCGTCCAATACCATTACTGCCCTAGAGTGCAAATTAGCAAAAGGACCATCTGCAATGCTAAGCCCATAGGTGTCTCCAAAACTACCATCTTTAAAGTCGCTTAGCATTTCAAGATTATCTATCCCTTCTGCGGCACAAAAACGTGCTTGTGCAAATGGCAAGTCTCTAGAGATACAAAGTACTTGTGTATTTTCAAGAGATGCCCCATGGGTGTTAAAGGTTCTGGCTGAGGTTGCGCATACACCCGTGTCTACACTAGGGAAGATGTTTAATATTTTTCTTTTACCAGAATAATCTGATAATTTTTTTGATGATAAATCTGCTGCCGTAAGGGTGAATTCTGGAGCTTTTGTTCCAGTTTCAGGAAGTGTTCCCAGAGTAGTTGCTGGGTTTCCGCCAAGAGTTATTTGAGCCATATTTTTGATTTTTATTTTAGAATTTAAAAGTACAAAACACTTCACAATGTTTTGGTATGTTGTTCATAAAAAAATGGCCTTAGAAATACTAAATTTCTAAGGCCATTTTGTTTTATTAAGTACTGTAATTAGGCTTGCTTTGTTTGTGCTAACATTCTAATTTTTATTTTAAATGCTGCAAATATAAGTGTCATAAATGGACTAAGCCAGTTAAAAATTGCAAACATAAAATACTCACCAACTCCAACACCAAGTACATCACTTTGGTAGGCTCCACAAGTATTCCATGGTATTAAAACAGAGGTAACTGTACCAGAATCCTCTAGGGTTCTTGATAGGTTTTCTGGAGCAAGATCTTTGTCTTGGTATGCTTTTTTAAACATTTTGCCAGGAATTACAAGCGCAAGGTATTGATCACTTGCTATTACATTTAATCCAAAACAACTCACAACAGTAGTTGCAAACAAACCAAATACACTTGAGGCCATTTTCAGTAATGCTTTTGTGATTCTGGCCAATGCTCCAATGCCGTCCATGACACCTCCAAAAACCATGGCAGAGGCAATAAGTAATATGGTCCATAACATGCCAATAAGACCTCCAGAGCTAAATAATTCATTTAAAGTTTCATTGGGTGTTTCTATAGCAGTATCACTAAAAATAGCTTGAGAAAGTGCGCCTATTGTAGAGTCAGAAACCGTAGCTAGTATTTCGGGTTGGAAAATAATTGCAAAAACAGCGGCCAAAACAACTCCGGTTGCCAGGGCAATTAATGGATTTGTTTTCAGTACAATAAGTATAATTACTGCACCAGGAACTAAAAACAAAAACCCTGTGGTATTAAAAGTTGCATCTATAGTTTGTAAAAGGTTACTTATGTCTGCCTCACCAGAGGTTTCAATAGTAAGGCTTAAAATAGAAAATACAATTAAGGTAATAATAATAGTAGGTACCGTTGTGTAGGCCATGTACTTTATATGGGTAAATAAATCTGTACCAGCCATAGCGGGAGCAAGGTTTGTGGTATCACTAAGGGGAGACATCTTATCTCCAAAATAGGCTCCAGAGATAACAGCTCCTGCAATCATTCCTGGGTTAATACCAAGGGCTGTTCCTATACCAACAAGGGCTATACCTACTGTTGCTGAGGTGGTCCAGGAGCTTCCTGTAGCGATAGATATAATAGCTGCAATAATCACAGATGCCGGTAAAAATATTTGTGGGCTTAATACTTGCAAGCCATAATACACCATGGCTGGAATAATACCGCTAACCAGCCAAGTTCCAGCCAAAGCGCCAACCAGCATTAGTATAATAATCGGTTTGTATACGCTTTTAAGGTTTTCTATAACCTCCTTAATCATAACACCAATAGATACTTTATTTAACAGCCCAACAATCATTGCAACACCACCACCAATAAGTAAAATATATTGATTTGAGTAGTCACCAAGCCAAGCCCCATCTTTTAAAAAAATATTATAGGCAAGCAAAGACATTAGTATAACAACTGGTATAAGGGCTTCCCAGATGCTTAATTGTGTGTTGTCTTTGATTTTTTGCTCCTGAAATTTAATATCTGAGAGATTCTCTTGTTGCATAGTAACGATTTTTATTTGTTTTGTAATGTTACGATTTTGTGAAGATGTATGCAAATCAAAAAGAGAGCTGCAATTAGATCCTGCAGCTCTCTTTTATTTTATTCTAAATATAGTTTTACAAGACTCCTACCTCTTTCATGCACTGATGCATTATTTGGTAGGTACGTTCTATATCATCATCTAGACCAATAGAGAAGCGTATAAGGCCGTCTGTAAGACCCATTTGTGCTTGTTCGTCTTCTGGTATTTCAGAAGATGTTGAGGTTCCTGGTGCGCTAAATAATGTTTTATAAAACCCTAAACTCACTGCAAGATATCCTACATTTCTTTCCTGCATTAGCTCCATTAGTTTATTTGCTTTTTCTAGTCCTCCAGCATCAATGGTTAGCATCCCGCCATATCCGTATTTTGCATTCATCATGCCATTGTATAGCTCATGCCCTGGGTGAGAGGGCAATCCTGGGTATACTGCGCGCACACCATCTGCTTCAAATTTTTGAGCAAGATACAGCGCATTTTTGCTGTGCTGTTGCATGCGTATGTGCAGGGTTCTTAGGTTTTTTAATATAGAGGCTGCACGAAGGCTATCCATAGATGCTCCCAAAAGCATACACGCGCCATCATTTACATCTCGCAAAGAATCTATAAGCTCTTGAGAGCCACATACCACACCTCCCATAGTATCGCTACTACCGTTTATGAATTTTGTTAAACTATGCATAACAACATCTGCTCC